>MDTB01045845.1_pt1 | contig 32128 bp, 31 predicted proteins | sample 811161 | NCBI WGS metagenome assembly MDTB01 (sample SAMN05326650, study PRJNA326480) | marine metagenome | isolation source: seawater | place: Mediterranean Sea | collected 2009 | reverse complement strand
ACCCGCTATCGTTTTTTCCTGAAATTGAGAAATTCTCAGGAATCCAATATTTCCATCCACTAACTTAGACCTGACGCTTTTTACTTGTATAACTGCCCGAACAATATTAATTTTTAAGGGGGACGCTTCCTTTTCCCTCATAATAGTCAACTCTATCTTAGTATCTGGCTTACCTCTCATTAGTTTTACAGCATCACCCAGATCCATTCCTTTTGTGGCTTTGTCATCAATTCTTATAATCAAATCTCCTGCTTTTACTCCTGCTTTGGCAGCGGGCGTATCCTCGATTGGAGAAACTACTTTGATGAGGCCGTCTTGAACGCCTACCTCGATTCCAAGACCGCCAAACTCACCTTGGGTTCCTACTTGCAAGTCCCTAAAAGCATCGGCGTCAAGGTAACTCGAGTGCGGGTCTAGTCCAGAGAGCATGCCGCTTACTGCACCTTTGACTAGCCTACTGTCATCGACAGGGTCAACATAATTCACCTTAATAGCATTGAAAACACTAGCAAATTTTTTCAAATCCTCTATTGGGAGATTAGATGAAGCAGAACGGTCGGCAGCAACCCCTAAAGCTAGGCTTATTAAAACACCACCCAGCAGACCGGAGAGAACCAGATATATCGATTTAATTTTTACTTTATTTAGTTTGAAATAATTCATGATTATAGGGCACGCTTCTAATTGTTTTAAAGATATCGGACAGTAGAGTAAATCAATAGTTCTATTATCATAACTATACTTCTAGAAATTTTCGAGATAAAAAAGTGCCATCACAGGAAAATTTCAAATGTATGGGAATTGCCCTTGGTATATTTATCTCCTCTATAGCCTCTGGAGTTATATTTTCAACATACATCAATAATGCTCGAATTGAATTCCCGTGCGCTGAAATTATTATTCTTTTACCCTCAATCAAATCTGAAACAATATTTTCTATCCAAAATTTTTTAACTCGTACAACAGTATCTTTCAAGCTTTCGGCTGTTGGAATTAATTTGGGATCTATATTATCGTATCGACTATCCAAGCCCGCCCACAAATTACTATCTTCTTCTATGGGTAGAGGACAATATGCATATGATTTTCTCCAATTTTTTACAATATCTGAGCCAAATTCCCGCTCCATTTTTACCTTATTTAAACCAGTTAAGTGACCATAGTGACGTTCATTGATTTCCCAACACTTTCTAATAGGGATCCACGCTTGGTTTAGTTCATCAAGCGTAATCCACAGAGTCTTGATTGCTCTACTAAGCAGGGAGGTGTAAGCTAAATCGAACACAAAATTAGATTTCTTCAATATGTTTGCGGCGTTAATAGCTTCTTTCCTTCCAAGATTCGTTAGATCAGCGTCCTCCCAACCGGTAAATAAGTTTTTCTCGTTCCAAACACTTTGACCGTGCCTGATAATGATTAAAGAATTTGTTTTAGTCATTTTTCGTAAAAATTGGGATAAGCAAATTTTTTGTTTTGCGATAACATGATTAGCGTATAATATTTTTACTCTAATGACGAATTTCAGCGAATTTTTAACCGAAAACATATTATTATTGTCCATAGCTTTTGCTAGTGGAGCCCTTCTTTTGTGGCCGCTCATTGGTCAGGGATTGGGTGTTAGGAGGATCGGAACATTGGAAGCTACTCAGTTATTGAATGGAAAAAACGCAATCCTCGTAGACTTGCGAGAAGATGATAATTTATCCGAGGGCGTGATTCCTCAGGCTTTGAGAATGCCTCAATCTAAATTTGAAACTATGTTTGAAAAAATGCGTTCTAAGTTTAGTGACAATCAAAAAAAAACAAAGAAACCTATAATCTTAGTAGGGCACTCTCGCCACTCTTCTTCAAAAACTGAAAATTTTCTCAAACAAGCTGGGTATGATGAATTATTTAAACTGGAAGGGGGCACCTCAGCTTGGGCTGAAGCTGGGCTTCCTGTAAAAAAAAGCAGCTAACGTTTTAGAGGCAAAAGTTAAAGTTACAAGTTAATTCGTTTTTTCTCTGTTGGGCTTCATGGAGAAAAATGGGTAAAACAAATTAAAAGTAAAGGAAATCCAATGGCGGAAGAAAATGTAAAATCAGAAATTGATAGTGAAGCACCAGTTTTTCACCTTCAACGGGTTTATTTGAAAGATCTTTCTGTTGAGATACCTCATGCTCCCGAAATTTTTTTGGATAACACGCCACCTAAGCTAGAGTTTCAAATTGATTCAGAAGACAAAGAGCTGGAAAACAATATGGTTGAGGTTGCTATAAAATGCACTGTTACTTGTAAACTTAAGGACAAAGTGGGTTTTTTAGTTGAGAGTTGTGAGGCTGGCATTTTTGAAATACGAAATGTTGAACAGGAGCAAAGGACACTGTTGAAGGGAATCACATGTCCCAACATCGTGTATCCCTACTTAAGAGCTAACATAGCAGATATACTCCAAAGGGCTAGTTTTCCGCCTGTACATCTTACTGAAATTAATTGGGAGCTTTTTTATCAAGAAAAAATGAAAAAGTCTGAATCCAATGGAAAAAACAACAACAAGATCGAGAATTAAACTCCCATGGCCATATGATTATGGCAAATTTATTTCTCTCTTTGCCTTGATTTAAATTGTTGGCTAAAACCAAAATCCTAGTGTTAGGCGGAGGCGCCTGGGGCACCGCTTTTGCGTCCCGGCTGTCAGCTAGGGAAAAAGACTTTTCAGTTTTTTTGTGGTCCAGGGATGCAAGGGCGTCAGCTGAGATCCAAAAAGAAAGAGAAAATAAACGGTACCTGCCAGGAATGACCGTTCATGACAGATTGGAAGTTTCCTCTAACTTGGAAACGTTATTTGAAAATTGGCAACAATCAACAAATAAAATCCATTGCGACTACATTATTTTTATTGCAGTTCCATCCAGCGGTTTCTTAGATATTTGCTCGTATTTAAAAATTTTCGATTTTCCTCAAAGAATGAAGGTGGTATCTCTTTGTAAGGGTGTTATGGAATGTGATGAACAGATAGTTTGGCCCACACAGATTTTGGGGGAATTTTTTGATGAATCAGACATTTGCGTTCTTTCAGGCCCCAGCTTCGCCAAAGAGGTAATACAAGGCCTTCCATTTGCTCTGACCTGTGCGTGTAAAAATATATCCTCAGCTCGGGAAGTGGCAAAATTATTGAGTGGAAATGGCGTTAGAGTTTACGCGGAACAAGATGTTCTAGGAGTAGAAATTGCGGGCGTGATGAAGAACATAATAGCCATTGCTGCGGGGGTTTGTGATGGATTAAATTTGGGCTACAATGCGCGGGCCTCATTAATAACTCGTGGACTTGCTGAAACTTCACGTTTTGGCGAAGCACTTGGAGCACACCCTCAGACTTTTTTGGGGCTTTCAGCTCTTGGTGATATTGTATTAACTGCTACCGGCAGTTTATCCAGAAACAGGTCGGTAGGACTTGATCTAGCCGAGGGGAAATCTACTGAGTTAATACTTAGGGATCTTGGCCATGTTGCTGAAGGGGTAAATAGCGTGTCAAAAATTCTCAGATGTGCAAAAAGTATAGGCGTTTCTTTGCCAATTACTTCCGGTGTCAATAGCTTGGTTAATGGAAATTTAACTGCCGTTGAAATAGTTAAAGAGTTGTTAGCTAGAGATCAAACAGATGAGCGTTAGATTGGGATATTATTCACAAGAACTTGTTAAGGACTATGTTACAACGAAATATAAATGACTTTTCATTGTTGCAGCAAATGGAGCGAAGGCGTAACTTTCTGCTATCGCAGGAAAATTTTATAAATCAAAGGTTGAAAAATCTTTACGCAGACAGCCTTTCTTATTTAAACTATTCAACGCAAAATTCATTAATTGTGAGTTTATTTCCTAGAGATGATGTGTCAGTAATAAAGCTTGACCGTCGAGCGAAAAAAGCCACAATCTTTGCTAAAAAGTTATACGACAGAGTGGTTTCGGGAAAAACTACATGGCCTAACATTTTGCCTTTTTCGATTTTTAAAAGAGAAGAGGAGGTTTTCTTTTACGAGAAAGAAAAGAAACATAAATACCGGTTTGAAGATGACAGTTTTAACTATATAGAGGCCTTACCGGTTTTTACTTGGAGTGCAAATCCAGAGGTTTTCTTTTTGGAACTCAACAGACTTTTGAAGCCAGAAGGTCTTGTTGGATTTGCAAGCTTTGGCTTAACTACTCTAGAAATGTTCATAAAACAGCTTAGCTCGATTGTCGGCATCGGCAATACTTCAAATTTTTTTAAACTGATAGATCTACATGATATTGGGGATATTTGCGTAAGAGCTGGTTTTAGCGATCCAATCGTATCCTCTCAGGTCGTGAAAGTAAAGTATAAGTCAGTAGAATCTGCTTTTAGAGACCTGAGAAGCTTTTTGATGAACCCTTCAAATGGACGTTTTAGTTGTCTCAGAGGAAAAGGGTTTAAGAAATCAATTGAAGAAGCGTTAAAAGAGTGTCAGAGTCAAGATGGAAATATCGAACTTACAGTTGAACTGATTTATGGGCACGCTTGGAAGATTAAGAGAGGAGAAAAGAAAAAAAATCTTCCACATACTGAACCAAATCTTGAAAAAAAGATCCAAATACAAAAATTAGTTTAAGAATTTATCCGAGCGCGTTCCTTTTAAGGGTTTTCCTTAGGCTAAAATTCGTGTTTAGTGCGCTTTTTACGTACAGTTAAGAGTGTGCAAGTTGTGGTAGAGTATTGGAGGGAGAGATTAGCGAAATTTATAGAGAGTGGAAGCTTCAACGCAATTGTGTTTTAACTCCTCGACAATTCGGTTTGGGTATTTTTTTTGCTTGTTTCTTATCAGTAATAGTCGGATTAGCGTGGGCTTCCATGGGTGTTTGGATCATACTCCCTTTTGTATTCGTAGAGTGTTTAGGATTATTAATAGCTTTTTTTTGTTACGCTTCGCACGCCACTGATTCAGAGAAAGTTATTTTGACTGAAGACGAAATAGTGGTTGAGTGTGAAGATGCAGGGGTCAAAATACTTAGTCGTTTGCCAAGATACTTGGTGAGGACAAGTTTGCAGAAAAACAAAGAGAATGGTTTAGTATCGTTTTCTTGGGGAAAAGATAGAGTTTTTGTAGGAAGGTATGTAAATTTTGAAAGTAGGCAAAAATTTTACGGAGAAATAAGAGGTTATTTATGAAAGTTGATTTTGGCTTAAGTGCCATTAGAAAAACGTTGATAATTATTTTTAGCAGGGTGACTTTATTATTGGGTTGCGGGGGTGCTTTTGCTAATGATTTAACCACAAAATATAATTTGAGAGAGCCAGCCTCCGCGATTGCTGCTGAATTATACTTCATGCATTATGTTTTGATGGGAATCTGTTTAGTAATTTTTGTCGTTGTTTTTGGATTCATGTTTTATTCAATTTACGCACATCGTAAATCCAAAGGGTTTAAACCTGCTGATTTTCATGAAAACACTACTATGGAAATTACGTGGACTTTAATCCCATTTTTAATCGTTTTAGGGATAGGTATTTATGCAACGCCGGTGGTAATGGCCCAGAAGGACACTTCAAATGCTGAATTAACTATAAAGGTAACTGGTTACCAGTGGAAATGGGGTTATGAATACCTTAAAGGTGAAGGGGAAGGTATAAAGTTTCTTCAGACACTCACTACTCCATACGACCAGCGAATTAATAATGAGGATAAGACAAACGAATATTTGATAGAAGTTGACAACCCATTAGTAGTTCCGGTGAATAAAAAAATAAGGGTGGTTATCACCGCTAATGATGTGATTCACGCATGGTCGTTACCCGCCGTCGGGGTTAAACAGGATGCAATTCCTGGTTTTGTCAGGGACGCGTGGTTCAAAGCTGAGAGAACCGGCACTTTTATTGGACAATGTTCGGAATTATGCGGTAAGGATCACGCATTTATGCCTATATCCGTAAAAGTAGTGACCAGTGAAGAATACACAGACTGGGTAAATAAAAAAATTGCTGTCACGAAGCAGTCAGTCGATGTAGCAGAAGGAAGAAGTTCAAACGAGGCATTGAAAGATGGAGAGTCCGTCGTTATTTCAAAATTTACAGAAAAGCAAGGAGGTAAAGAATGAGCGCCGTTTTAGATCCCCACGAGCATTCAGGTAGTGAATCTCACGATCATCACCCCACTGGGTGGCGACGTTGGGTTTTTGCGACAAATCACAAGGACATTGGAACCATGTATTTGTGGTTCAGCTTCAGCATGCTTCTCGTTGGTGGTGTGCTTGCTCTGGGAATTAGAACTGAATTATTCCAGCCTGGTTTACAGGTGGTTCAGCCTGAGTTGTTTAATCAGTTGACTACCATGCATGGGCTAATTATGGTGTTTGGTGCGATTATGCCTGCCTTTGTTGGATTTGCAAACTGGTTAGTTCCTTTACAAATCGGTGCTTCCGACATGGCATTTGCTCGGATGAATAATTTAAGTTTTTGGTTAGTAATTCCTGCTGGATTGCTACTTGTTGGTTCTTTCTTTGCGCCCGGTGGTGCTACCGCGGCGGGCTGGACTCTTTACGCTCCTCTTTCAATTCAAATGGGAATTGGCATGGATATGGCAATATTTGCAATACATATTCTTGGAGCTTCTTCGATAATGGGTTCCATCAATATTGTTACAACAATATTAAACATGAGAGCGCCTGGTATGACTCTGATGAAAATGCCATTGTTTGTATGGACTTGGCTTATTACTGCTTACCTGCTTATTGCGGTAATGCCCGTTCTGGCTGGAGCCATAACTATGATACTTACAGATAGGCATTTTGGAACCTCTTTTTTCAATGCCGCCGGCGGTGGTGATCCCGTGATGTATCAGCACATTTTTTGGTTTTTTGGGCATCCAGAAGTTTACATAATGATACTTCCTGCATTCGGAATTGTTTCCGAAATAATACCTACGTTTTCCAGAAAACGGTTGTTTGGATATAGTTCAATGGTGTATGCAACTGCTTCAATTGCAATTCTGTCTTTTGTGGTTTGGGCACATCATATGTTTACTACCGGCATGCCTCTCACTGGACAATTGTTTTATATGTACGCGACCATGCTGATCGCTGTTCCTACAGGGGTCAAAATTTTTAACTGGCTGGCTACGATGTGGCGTGGTTCTATGACCTTTGAAACTCCCATGCTCTTTGCGATTGGGTTCATCGTAGTGTTTACAATTGGCGGATTAACGGGCATCATTTTGTCGGTAGCCCCGCTGGATATTCAACTACATGACACATACTATGTAGTCGCCCATTTCCATTATGTTTTGGTAGCCGGCTCACTTTTTGCCTTATTTGCTGGAGTGTACTATTGGATTCCGAAATGGACCGGGCACATGTATGATGAGGCTCTGGGAAAGTTGCATTTTTGGCTATCAATGATTTTTTTCAATGTTACCTTTTTCCCTATGCACTTTCTTGGTCTTGCTGGAATGCCTCGAAGATACGCTGACTACCCAATGCAATTTGCTGATTTTAATTTAGTTGCATCCATAGGAGCGTTTGGTTTTGGTTTCGCGCAACTAGTTTTTCTTTACTGTGTTGTAAAATGCATCAATGGTGGTCCGAAAGCGTCTGCAAATCCATGGGACGCAAAAGATGGTGGATTAGAGTGGACTGTTCCCTCGCCGGCTCCTTTTCACACCTTTGAAACTCCACCTACCGTTAATAAGTGATGAGGTTATATCGTGGAGCAAAATGAGAAAAAATTAGGCATCGCGCAACTCAATGTCAGAGTTGCGCTAACCCTTTTATCCGTCGCCTTGATCTTCTTTTTTGGAGTAATAGCCAAATACATCTTGTTTCCTGTTTCGTAAAAGATGAGCGACCCTGCGGATTTAAATAAGAGGCAAACTTCCTTCAAACTGTTTGTTTTAGTTCTCCTCATGTTCGGTTTCGGTTTTTTATTAGTACCTTTTTATGAGGCTATCTGCGAGGCAACTGGTATAAATGTTTTGGCAGCTAGAGAAAAGGTAGACCCCTCGGTATTAAGCAGAGAGTCAAACACTCAAGTAGACAAGAGTAGGAAGGTCAGTATTGAATTTGACTCTAATTCCCATGGACCCTGGAAATTTGTGGCTGAAAAACCATTTATAGATGTTCACCCAGGTGAGTTGGTAACAGTGAATTTTTTTGTTACTAATCCCTCCACGCAAAGCATGTCCGGTCAGGCTATACCAAGCTATGCTCCTTTGAGTGCTTCAGGTTACCTCAAGAAGATTGAATGCTTTTGTTTCCAGCAGCAAAAGCTTGAAGCTGGAGAGACTAAGAAGTTTCCGGTGGTTTTTGTTGTCGATAATGGTTTGCCAGATACTATTTCTAATATCACCATGAGTTATACGTTTTTTGATTTATTGTCTTCATATAGTTTGAGGGATAAGATTTATGGGTAACGCGAGAATGTTGGCGACACTGTTCTGGTCTCTTATGGGAATTCGGAGTAAATCTGGTCACATGAGAGATTTAAAAGATTTAACCTTCACAAAAGTCGTTTTACTTGCAGTTTTAGGAATTTTTTTATTTGTAGGGTTGATTCTTGTTGCGGTAAACTTAGTTACATCTATTTCTTAAACGGGAAGACCATGAGTACAGCCATAAACGATACCAGTTATTATGTTCCGTCCCCCAGCAAATGGCCTGCTGTGGGTTCCGTGTCAATGATCTTTACTATGTTCGGCGCAGCTGGAATCGTAAATCAGATTCCTTATTCATCAACGGCCGTGCTTATTGGCCTAGCGATTCTTTTGTACATGTTTTTCGGTTGGTTTGCTGAGGTAGCGGCTGAATCTGAGGGGGGGCAATACAACAGAAGAGTAGATGCAAGTTTCCGTTGGGGAATGGGCTGGTTCATTTTTAGTGAAGTGATGTTTTTTGCGGCTTTTTTTGGTGCTTTGTTTTACGCTAGGGTAATAGCAATGCCCTGGCTTGGTGATATAGATCATAGAGCTGTTCTCTGGCCTGATTTCATTGCTCAGTGGCCAAATACTGGACCTGCTCAGGGTGTTTTTGAGAATTTCCAGGTTATGGGTCCATTCTGGGTTCCAACCATAAATACTGCTTTACTTTTAAGTTCAGGTGTTACATTAACTTTGGCTCATCACTACCTGCGGGAAAACCACAGGGGTAATTGCCTTCTTTGGCTTGCGATAACACTATTGCTAGGATTTGTATTTGTGGGATTTCAAGCTTATGAGTACATGCACGCATATTCTGATTTAAATTTGAAACTCTCCTCTGGAATATACGGTTCAACCTTTTACATGCTTACTGGTTTTCATGGTTTTCACGTTTGCATTGGCGCAATAATGTTATTAGTTGTTTGGTGTAGGTTGTTCAAAGGTCATTTCTCCGCGGAGCAGCATTTTGCTTTTGAGGGAGCGTCGTGGTACTGGCATTTTGTTGATGTGGTTTGGTTGGGACTTTACGTTATAGTTTATTGGATGTGAAACGTGTTCTGAATTTATTAGCTCACTGGTATTCCACTTGAAGTTATTAGGTCAAAGTGGTGAGCTGTCAATATTGACACAAAAATTAATATTGAGAAGAATACCCGAAGTGCCAAGGCTCTCAACATCTTTTTTGAATCGCGTTTGCTACTTACCATGTTAAATAGAGCAGCTATCAAGTTATATATAACTATTGTGAAGCCGATTACGACTAGTATCTGAAACATGTAGGTCCCATTAATTCGTTATTTAGAAGAGAGTAAAAAATAAAAAAAAAATTTCTCGGTTGCTTTTTTATGATTATAGTTTTTCTTTTGTGTATCTCATTGTCTTTATGGCAAGTAAGTAGAGCATTCGAGAAAAAACAACTTTTTGATACAAAGATTGAACGGGGAAAAAATTTTATAAAGCTCGTCCCTGACATGATGCCAACAACTAAATCGGAAGTCTATAATTTTGACCAGCAAGCCCTGACAGTTGAGGGGGTTTGGGTTCCTGATGCAACCATTTACATTGATAATCGTTCAAACGAAGGAGTTCCAGGAATTCATGTCTTATCAGCTCTAAGATTGAGGGATAGTAAAACTGTAGTGTGGGTTAATAGGGGTTGGGCGCCGAAACTTCCTGGATCGTTAGAAAACAGTAACAAATATAACGAGGGAATTTTATATCTACCCAAAAACGATGATACCTACTCAATTTACAGTGGGATAGCTCAAACTAGCCTTATGAGGAGAATTGAATTAGCTAAAGATGAAAGGCTTCTTCGCGATGGACATCTTTGGCAAAATTTGAGTTGGCAGGAATTATTCAGGGTCTGCTGCGGCTCTGCTGAGGGTAACTCAACCATTGTTATGTGGCCCTTCATTATTTGGGAAAGTAGTGAAAATAATAATGGTTTAACCAAGGTGGTTCCTTTTATTAGGAACGTAATGGAAAAGCATATTGGCTATGCTATTCAGTGGCTTTTATTAGGGACGTTAGCACTATTTTTTTCGTGGAGACTGTCGAGGTGAAGGAACAGGCACATATCGATAGTTCTCGAAAAAACCTAATTTTTTGGTTAATAGTCTCCTTATGCATCGCTCCTGTTATCCTTTCAACGTTAAGTTATTACTTTTTCAGACCCAGCTCAACTGTAAATTATGGTCTTCTTCTCGAATCCCCGGTTAATGCTCGAGAAATACCAATTTTCGAAGTTCAAAGACCGAGTATTGAAAGTGCATTTGGTGAAGAATTGGAGATGACAGGAACTCCATCTGGATTAACATTTCTAAAAAACTTCAAGGGGAGGTGGTTATTAGCTAGATTTGGTGGAGATATTTGCGATGAAAGATGTGAGAATGAGTTATACGTTATGAGACAAGTCAGGCTAATGACAGGGAAGAATCGTCACAGAGTAGAGAGGATTTGGTTCAGTTCAGAAGAAACTGAGCTTGCCAAAAGAAATATGTCCGAAAAATATGCTGGGACTTGGAAGGTGGGTATCGAGGATGGTCGATCTGAATTTTACAAGTCTCTAAGCTCCTCCCTACCTGAAAATCTCCAATCTAAAAAAAACAATCTAGATGGTATTTGGCTGGTAGATCCTCGAGGAGCCTTTATGATGAAATTTCCAATTTCTCCCGATATCAGAAAAGTTTACAAAGACTTGTCAAGGTTACTAAAAGTCTCGAGGGTGGGGTAAGGCCATGTCTGTCACTTTATTACATATCTCAAGAACTTCTCTCTATCAGTTTATTAACTTGACTAAACCACGCGTGAATTTGTTAATTGTATTTTGTGCGTTAATTGGTATGCTAATGGCTCTTGCTGGATCTCAAAACTATAACTTTTCTTTGTTAGTTAGGCTCACTATTGGACTTGTTGGCATTGGGATTGTTTCGAGTGCAGCAGCAGCAGTAAACTGTCTTTTGGAAAGGAAAATTGATGCTAAAATGGCGCGGACTGCTTGGAGACCACTGCCCTCTGGTAATCTTACTGTATTCCAAACTATGTTGTTTTCTATAATGCTTGCTAGCTTTGGATTCTGGTTGCTAATAGAGTTTGTGAGTCCATTGACCGCCTATTTGACTCTCCTAACTTTTTTTGGATACGCCTTCATCTATACGATCATTTTAAAGCCCTTGACGCCTCAAAATATAGTTATCGGAGGGGCATCTGGAGCGATGCCTCCAGTTTTGGGTTGGTCAATAGTGTCGGGAACCATAGCACCTGAAGCATGGTTACTGTTCTTAATAATATTTGTTTGGACACCCCCGCATTTTTGGGCCCTGGCTTTGTATCGAGTGGATGATTACAGGCGCTCTGGCCTACCGATGTTGCCAGTTACTCATGGATCAAAATTTACAAGGCTACAAATTTTACTTTATGCAATTCTTCTACTAGTAACTAGTATTATGCCTTTTGTAGTCGGGATGAGTGGAACACTTTACATTACCTCAGCAGTTCTTTTGGGCAGTATTTTCGTAAAATTTTCATGGAATTTATATTTAGAGTATTCAGAGAAAAGAGCCAGGCAGCTTTTCCGTTTCTCTATAAACTATCTCGCATTACTTTTTTTTGCCCTATTAGTGGATAAATTCTTAGAGGTATATTTTTTTTAAATTTCTAAAATATCTCTTTCATCTAAAGTAATTTTTTTCCGAAGATTACCAAAAGCTGTCACCTCTAATTGTCTAACTCTCTCTGCTGAAATTCCAAACTCGCTAGCTAATTCTTTTAAAGTCTTAGCCTTCTTACCTTCTTTCACATTAAGCCATCGGGACTTCAATATGGTTTGACTTCTTTCATCAAGTTCTTTAAAAGCTTTCATGAGGAGTTTTTTTCTGATTGAGCTTGATTGTTGATCAGCTAAAATTTCCGCCGGATCAGCGTTATTCGCTTCAAGAAAATCTATAATGCTAGATCCCTCGCCGTCAGATTCTAAAGGCGAATCGCTACAAGATAAACGCTTATCCATTTCCACTACATCAGAATATTCAACATTCAACTCATTTGCGATAATTCCGATATCTTCATTTTTTAAATTATTATCGAGGTTTAGCTTCCTTTTCAAACTTCTCAAATTGAAGAATAATTTACGATGAGCTTTAGTTGTCGCAACTTTAACGATCTTCCAATTTCGTAATATGAACTCGTGGATTTCCGCCTTGATCCAATGAATAGCGAATGAAAATAACCTAACACCCTTTGAAGGGTCAAACCTCTTTATTGCTTTCATTAGCCCGAGGTTACCTTCTTGAATGATATCACCTTGGGGTAATCCATAACTGATGTATTGCCGGGAGAGAGCAACAACAACCCGTAAATGTGACAGGACTAATCTCCTGGCCGCCTCTAAATCTTCACTCTTGACGAGTCTCTCAGCAAGTTCTTTCTCTTCGATCTCGCTCAGCAGAGGAATTTGATAAACAGCTGATATATATGATTTTAAGTCAGCACTGGGGCAAATTATACTATCAGCTAAAGCAGTTGAATATTTTGTCATAACAATAAGTTTAATTGGCACTCATAACTATAGAGTGCTAATTATAGAATAAGTTTCTCCATTGTCTAGTAAAAATTAAAAAATAAATGATACTTTGAGTTATAGTTTTTGATTTTAAACCAAAAAGGGTATTTTAAAAATGAAGTTTAGGTTTCCTGTAGTAATAATTGATGAAGATTTCCGATCAGAGAATACTTCTGGTTTTGGTGTTAGGGCCTTAGCAGATGCATTAGAAAAAGAGGGAATGGAAGTTTTAGGAGTAACTAGCTACGGGGACTTAACCCAGTTTGCTCAACAGCAATCAAGAGCCTCAGCTTTCATACTTTCAATTGATGATGAAGAGTTCGGTGATGGTTCTCTAGAAGATACCGAAAGTGCTTTAAAGAGTATTAGAGCTTTCATTTCAGAGATAAGATTTAGAAATAACGAAATTCCAATTTATCTTTATGGTGAAACTAGAACCTCTCGTCACATTCCCAATGATGTTTTAAGAGAAATGCATGGTTTCATACATATGTTCGAGGATACGCCAGAGTTTGTCGCTCGGCACATAATTAGGGAAGCTAAATCTTACTTAGATTCACTGGCGCCTCCTTTTTTTCGTGCTTTGGTGAATTATGCCCAAGATGGCTCTTATTCTTGGCACTGTCCTGGTCATTCTGGAGGAGTGGCCTTTTTAAAGTCTCCAGTTGGTCAAATGTTCCACCAGTTTTTTGGAGAAAATATGCTTCGAGCCGATGTCTGTAATGCAGTTGATGAAATAGGGCAATTATTAGACCATACGGGACCAGTAGCTAATTCTGAAATAAATGCGGCAAGAATCTTCAATGCTGACCACAGTTACTTCGTTACCAATGGTACTTCCACCTCTAATAAAATTATTTGGCATGCGTCTGTTGCTCCTGGAGATGTTGTTGTTGTGGACAGGAATTGTCATAAAAGTGTCTTGCACTCAATCACGATGACTGGTGCCGTGCCTGTTTTTCTCATGCCCACGAGAAACCATCTTGGTATCATCGGACCGATACCTCTCGAGGAGTTTCAACCAGAAAATATCATAAAAAAAATACAGCAAAATCCAATAGCTTTTAAAGCATATAATCGCGCAAAGAAAGAAGGTGAAAACTCTCCAAAAATATTGACTATTACTCAAAGCACCTATGACGGTATTTTGTACAATGTTGAAATGATTAAGAAAGTTCTTGGGGATACGATTCAAACTCTTCATTTCGACGAAGCATGGCTACCTCATGCGGCTTTTCATGAGTTCTATAAAAATATGCATGCCATTGGAGCAGATCGTCCTAAAGCAGATAGCACTACAATATTTTCAGCTCAGTCAATACATAAATTATTAGCGGGTATTTCTCAAGCTTCCCAAATTCTTGTTCAGGACTCAATTTCCAAGCAATTTGATCATAGCTTGTTTAATGAAGCTTATTTAATGCATAGTTCAACAAGCCCGCAGTACTCTATAATAGCTTCTTTAGACGTCGCAGCTGCTATGATGGAGCCTCCTGGTGGCACTGCTCTTGTAGAGGAATCCATTATTGAAGCTTTAGATTTTAGACGGGCAATGAGAAAAGTTGAAATAGAACTTGGACGTAGTGAATGGTGGTTTAAAGTTTGGGGTCCTGAGGATTTCGAACCAGATAGTGAAGGAATGTCTATTAGGGAACAATGGCTATTACAACCAAATGAAGAGTGGCATGGATTTGGAACGATAAAACCACAATTCAACATGCTAGATCCAATTAAAGCTACAATTGTAACCCCTGGTCTAAATATGGACGGAGAGTTTTCGGAGACTGGTATTCCGGCTTCTGTAGTTACTCGTTACCTTTCTGAACATGGTGTAATTGTCGAAAAAACTGGACTGTACTCATTTTTTATAATGTTTACAATAGGAATTACCAAAGGACGATGGAATACCCTTTTAGCTGCACTCCAACAATTTAAAGATGACTTTGATAAAAACCAGCCAATGTGGAAAGTTTTGCCAGAATTCTGCAGTAACTTTCAGTGCTATGAGAGGGTTGGGTTAAAAGACCTCTGCGGCAAACTGCACAGTATCTATAAGAAAAATAATATTGCTAGGCTTACTACAGAAATGTATCTTTCAAATATGGAAGCAGTTATGAAACCGGCTGACGCTTTCTCCGCTGTGGCTAGAAAAAAAACTGGCAGAGTGCCAATAGAAAAATTGGAGGGAAGGATTACTACCTCATTATTAACTCCTTATCCACCTGGCATTCCACTCTTAATACCAGGAGAGCGATTTAACAGAGTGATTGTTGATTATCTTTGCTTTGCAAGAGATTTCAATAAAGCATTTCCGGGTTTTGAGGCTGATATTCACGGATTAGTAGTCGAAAAAGATAGTTCCGGAGAAAAAAGATATTTTGTCGACTGTATATCAGCCAGGCCTTAGCTATTATTTTCCAATAAGAGACGCTACTAAATCAGCTGGTTCAAAATTTTTCAGGTCCTGAATCTTTTCTCCAACTCCTATAAACTGGATTGGAATTTTCGCGTCCTGTAATGAAAGAATGAATCCTCCTTTGGAAGTGCCATCAAGTTTTGTAATGATTATGCCAGTTATAACCAGTTTTTCATGAAACAACCGAACTTGAGATAGAGTGTTCTGACCGCTACTCCCGTCTACTACTAGCCAAGTGTGATTAGGCGCAGAGGGTAAAGCTTTCCCTATAACTCTTTTAATTTTTTTCAGTTCGTCCATAAGGTTGAGTTGCGAAGGAAGCCTTCCTGCCGTATCTATTAATAAAACATTTTTTTCCTTTGCCTCAGAAGATTTAACCGCATCAAAAGCAATAGACGCTGGATCACCATTCTTTTGAAAAATAGTAGGTATATCGTTTTTTTCTCCCCAATATTTCAATTGTTCACCCGCAGCCGCTCTGAATGTGTCCCCGGCAGCTAACATCACGGATTTATTACTTGATTTATAAAAGTTTGCCAGTTTCCCAATAGTAGTTGTTTTACCGCTACCATTTACGCCTACTATCATTATGACAAAAGGTTTTCCGGTATCGTTGATTTGTTCGATTTTTTTGAGTTCTGAGTGTTTTGGTGCGAGCGGGTTAACTATATTGAATAAAAGTTGTTCAAATATTACTCTGGCATCCTCAGTATTTTTTACTGACTTATTAATAGAAACTTCAACTTTTAAGGCATCAATTAATTTTCTTGCAGTTCTAGGTCCAGAATCGGCGAGTATTAGAGATTCTTCTAAATCTTCGTACCAATTATCATTAAGTAGGTCTTGAGAGAACAAACCTGAGAATTTTATGCGCGTTTTTTTTAAGGAGCTCCAGAGGCTAATTCCTTTGTTCTTTATGTTGCCAATATTGAAACTATTCATTTCCAATCAAGTCCATCACTATTGATATAAAATTAAATTATGCGTTCAAAACAAATAGTAACTTTAATTTCAACTTGTTTTTTTGTTTTTTTTCTCAGCCCCAAAGGTTTTTCAGCCGTTGCTGAACCTACCTTAGATACGACCCTAGAAAACGGCTTAAGGCTTGTTGTTTATGAGGATCGTCGCGCTCCAACTGTGGTTCAGATGACAATCGTTAAAGCCGGATCAATTGACGAGGTCGATGGGTCCTCTGGTGTTGCTCATGTGCTAGAGCATATGATGTTTAAGAGAACAGAAACCATGGGAGAAGGTGAATTTAGCAGAAGAATAAACGTGCTTGGAGGACAAGAGAATGCCTTTACTTCAAAAGAATTAACGGGATATCATCAGCAAGTACACAAAGATTTTTTGCAGGAAATTATTATGTTGGAAGCGGATCGTATGCAAAATTTAATCTTTGAGCAGTCTGATTTTGAGAAAGAACTGAATGTTGTACTTCAAGAAAGATTTCTTAGGACAGACGATAATCCCAGAGGTATTGCTTATGAAACCCTCTTTGCTCAGGCTTACCACGCTTCTCCCGTTCGGAGACCTATAATCGGTTGGAAAAACGACATCATCAACCTAACGTTGGAGGATGCAAAGAAATGGTACAGCAATTGGTACGTACCAAACAATTTAACAGTGTTAGTTGCGGGTGATGTTGACTCGGAAGCTGTTTTAGGCTGGGTAAACAAATATTATGGTAATTTTCAAAAGAGAGATTTGCCGACCAGAAAGCCTAGATTGGAACCATTGCAGACTGGGGAAAGAAGAGTAGCAGTTACTGGACCTACTAAGACGCCTTTTTTCGTAAAATTATGGAAGGCTCCCGTAATTACCGAAAAATCTGGCCCAATGGTCAGTTCAAATATTGTCGCAAGAAATGTTGTCGCTATGGGTACCTTAAGCTTGTTACTGGGGGATAATGAAACAGGGCATTTAATTAAAAAACTTGTTAGAAAAGATAGAAAAGCTATTTCGATTTCAGTAGGGTCGTCATGGATGTCTAGAGGACCGGGTTACTTTGTAGTTGACGCTACACCAGCCTCTGGAGTAAGTCTCCAAGAATTGGAGAGTGAAATAAATTTCGAGATACAAGACATTATTAGAACTGGAATTAATGAAGTTGCACTTAAGAGAATCAAGAGACAAGCAAGGGCGGAGGAAGTTTTTATGAGGGACTCAATTATGAGTCAATTGAGAGAGGCTTCGTCGCTGATCAATGTTGGCCGGCCTCTCTCTGATGCTGACTCTTGGATGAATATTTTAGAAAGTTTAACTTCTGAAGATATTTCAAGAGTTGGAAAACTAATATTCAATCCTACAAAAAGCACTGTGGTTGAGTTTTTCCCTTCAAGAAAGGAAAGTTAATTACAGGAAAGATGTCAAATAAAAACTCAAGAATTAGGCTCCTTTTTATAATTTTTCTGATAGTTTTCAGTGTCCAGTTTAGGATTGGATTCACTGATAACACCACGCGTAACGGCCTAGAAGTGGAAAACCAGAGTGGCACGGTTGAAGCACCTAAGATTAAACGTTGGCTAACGGAATCAGGAGCAGAAGTTCTTTTCTTGGCAACATCGGATATTCCAATTATCGATGTTGCAATAGATATCGATGCGGGAGGTAGATGGGATCCATCTGGATATGAGGGTCTCGCCGGCTTAACTTCTTCTATGATTTTTAAAGGGCTAGGTCGAGTGGAGGGCCAGAGTGAGGGTTTAAACGAAGAAGCTATTCTCGAGTTTTTTGCGAATAACTCAATTGTAAACTCGATCGACACTGGTAAAGATAGAGTTACAATAAAACTTCGCTTCCTAAATAATTCAGAGTTACAAAGCAAAGTAGGGGATTTTATTTCATTGCTCCTTTCTAACCCTGCTTTTAACACCGAGGTGTTACAGAGGGAAAAAACCAATTTAATACTCCGATTGAGGGAATCGCTTTCGCGACCGCAAACAATTGCTACTCGCGCTCTTTGGAAAGCGATGTATCAAGATCATCCTTACGGAGCTGTTGCGACCGAGGAATCAATTTCTAAATTAGAAGTTGCCCATCTTAAAGCCTTTTATAATAGATTTTGACAACCAGCCCGGTTCAAGATTTCGATAGTTGGTAGCCTCAGTCAGAGTGAAGCCTCTGCTTTGGCTAACCAGTTTTCTTCTGAAAGTGATGTTTTTTCGTCGGAAACGAAAGATGAGCCAGAACTTTTTTTCCAGAGTATGATTCCACCAGTCTTATTGGGAGATGCAGGGACGAAAATCATAAGCCATGATGCCAATCAAAGTCACATTTGGATCGGTATGCCGGTTTTAGCGAGGCATCAAACAGATGATATATTTCCTTTCTTCGTGGCTAATCATATTCTTGGAGGAAGCGGATTTGGGTCAAGACTTACAAGTGAAATTAGAGAGGAAAGAGGCTTAGCTTATAGCGTGTTCTCTGCCTTTCAGTTGCTAAAACAAAAAGGGCCTTTTTTTATTGGTCTGCAAACAGGTAGAGGCAAAACAGATGAAGCTATTAAAATAGTCTTTGATACTTTAGACGAATATATCGAAAAGGGACCAACAGATGAGGAAATAGAGTTAGCGAAATTAGGTTTGATAGGAGGTTTTTCTCTTAAATTAGATTCTAATTTAAAATTATTGACAAATCTTTCACAAATTGCCTTTTACGATTTGCCATTGAATTACTTAGATATGTGGATTTCAAGAGTATCTTCCGTCACAAAAGAGGATGTAAACAGAGTATTAAAGCGTGTTGTTAAATCGGGAGAACTACAGTTAGTAATAGTTGGTGGACAAAGGAATAGCGAGTAGTTGCCAATGCTTAGGATTCAGGGAGGAATTTGGAAGAAAACTCCCGTGAAAGTTCCGAAGGAAAATGTTAGGCCAACACCAGGCAGAGTTAGAGAAACGATTTTCAATTGGATTAAGCTCTATAAAAACCTTGAGGATTGCATAGTTCTCGACCTTTTTTCTGGGAGTGGCATCTTGGGTTTAGAGGCTGTAAGTAGAGGAGCAAAAAAAGCTCTTTTTATAGATAGAAATGAAGCTGCCGTCCGAAATATTGCAGCTCTCTCAAAGAAATTAAAACCCTTTGGAAGAATAAGTTTCCGATGTGAAGATGCACTTGGTTGGTTAGAAAGAGAGCACAGAAACAGATTTGATATTGTGTTTCTAGACCCACCTTATCAAAGTAATGCGCTGAATAAGTGCTTTCCCCTTATTTCAACAATTCTAAACTCAGGTGCTCTAGTTTATGTTGAGAAGCCCAAGTCAGTCAATTTAAAAGATTTGGAAGGGTTCAAAATTTTAAATTCGGGAAAGACAACTACTATTTCTTACCAATTGTTGAGAATGAACTGATTGCTGCAACAAGGTTAAATTTAAGTCCAAAATTAGGTAAGATAAAGTATGTCTGTAGCAATTTATCCAGGAACATTTGATCCTCTAACAAGGGGACATGAAGATTTGGTGCGCAGGGCATGCAAGCTTTTCGATACTGTAGTGGTGGGGGTAGCTGAAAGCAGAAGCAAGAACCCTTTTTTTTCCCTAAGTGATAGGGTGAAAATTGCTGAAGAGGTTTTGAATCAGAACGAACAAGTTAGAGTGAAAGGATTTAAAGGCCTATTAAAGGATTTTCTTGAAGAGAACGATGCGGGCGTCGTTATTAGAGGATTAAGAGCAGTATCTGATTTTGAGTATGAATTCCAAATGGCTGGAATGAATCGCCATCTTTTACCTGAAGTGGAGACTGTTTTTTTAACTCCTTCCGAACAATATCAATTTATTTCAGGTTCGATTGTGAGAGAAATTGCTATTTTGGGAGGTGATGTGGGTAAATTTGTTTTACCCTCAGTGGAATATTGGTTAAAGAAAAGGTTAAAAAATGAAGTGTGAAATGTAATATGGTTCTATAGAGAAAATAATGAGGTGTTTAGTACAAGTTACAATTAATTTTGGGGAGTAGCCAAGTTGGTTAAGGCACCGGATTTTGATTCCGGCATGCGAGGGTTCGAGTCCTTCCTCCCCAGCCACAAAAGATAGAAAATGAAAAATTTATTTTCAAACGGTGAAGCCGCCGGCGATGGGTTAATGGTATTCACGGGTACTGCTAACCCCAACCTGGCAAACGACGTTGCAAGAAACCTATCTATAAATTTAGGTCGTGCAAGTATTAGTAGGTTTTCTGATGGTGAGGTTGCTGTAGAAATCCTTGAGCACGTGAGAGGCAGAGACGTTTTTGTTTTACAGTCAACTTGCCTACCAGCGAATGACAACCTGATGGAATTTTTGTTAATTGTTGATGCCTTGAGGCGAGCCTCCGCAGGACGAATTACCGCTGCAATACCTTATTTTGGCTATGCCAGGCAGGATAGAAGGGTTCGCTCCTCTCGAGTGCCTATTAGTGCAAAAGTGGTTGCAAATATTTTAGAGTCAACTGGAGTGAATCGCATATTGACAATGGATTTGCACTCCGATCAGATTCAAGGTTTTTTTGACATTCCTGTTGATAATATTTATGCTACTCCAATATTACTTGGTGAAATTTGTAAAAATGACTACAAAAACACGACAGTCGTATCTCCAGATGTAGGGGGAGTAGTTCGGGCTAGGGCTTTTGCAAAAGAACTGAACACTGATCTTGCCATAATTGATAAACGACGATCCAGAGCTAACATTTCCGAGGTAATGAGTGTGCTCGGAGATGTTGAGAACAGAACATGTTTGATTATGGACGACGTTGTAGATACCGCAGGCACATTAGCGAGAGCAGCTGAGGCACTCAAATCCAGAGGGGCGAAGTTCGTGGCAGCTTACTGTACCCACCCTGTTTTTTCTGGACAAGCGGTAGATAAGATTGATAATTCAAAGTTAGATGAGGTAGTTGTTACTGATACGATTTCACTCGGGGAGGCAGCGTCCAGATGCAAGAAAATACGACAAATCTCTTGCTCCGGTCTCCTGGCTGAAACAATTTTGAGAATATCGAAGTCCGATTCTGTTAGCTCACTTTTTTTAGACTAAATAATTTTGTTATTTTTTGGTTTTTTCAGTTATTTTTCGTATAATTAAAAACTATCCAAATAAGAGTGTGTTATGAAATCGTCCAAAGTGATTGCCAGCGTAAGAAAAAACAGTGGCTCAGCTGATTCAAGAAGATTACGTATGAGTGGTAAGGTTCCGGGGATAATTTACGGATCCGATTCTAATCCTGTAAATATTATTTTAGAGCATAACGCTATGAGACTTGCTCTAGAGGTTGAGTCTTTTCATTCTTCTATTTTGGATATTGATGTTGAAGGAAAAACTGAAAAGGTATTGTTAAGGGATTTTCAAGTTCATCCTTACAAACCTCAAGTAATCCATGTTGATTTTCAAAGGGTGGACGAGGCCAAGGAGCTACATACAAGTGTTCCCGTGCATTTCGTAGGGGAACAGGAATGTCCCGCTGTGAAAATGGCGGGGGGAACCATATCTCATGTTGCAAATGAAATTAATATAAAATGTCTGCCAAAAGACTTGCCTGAGTACATAGAAGTTGATCTCAGAAATCTTGAAATAGGTAACTCCATACATTTGAACGAACTGAAGTTGCCGGTGGGTATAAAGTTAGTAGATCACGGTCAAGATAATCCCGTTATAGCAGCCGCTATAAAACCTAAGGGTGTTGTTGAAGACGAGATTGAAAGCTCTGCAACTTCCGAAGATCAAGTGTCTGATGACAATAAAGAATCAACTGAAGAAGATAAAAGTTAATTTTACTGATAGGTGATTGTTCCCGCATATAAGGCTATATTTGGTTTGGGTAACACCGGACATGACTATGAGATGACGCGACACAACGTCGGGCAATGGATTTTTGACTTTATCAATATTTCTTTTCCGTTTACTTGGCAAGAAAAGCCTAAACTTCACTCCGCTTATTCCTCCATAGTTCCTTCAGAAAATATTGGAAAAACTTTTTTGATAAAACCTCTTGGATATATGAATAATTCGGGGAAATCGGTAATTGATCTGTGTTCCTATTTTAGGATCGAGCATTTGGATGTACTGGTGATTCATGATGATCTAGATCTAATGCCGGGGATAGTAAAGTTTAAGTTCGGAGGAGGATGTGCTGGGCACAAGGGAGTACAGAACATCAGTGATTTTTTTGGTCATGATAACTTCTGGCGTTTAAGGGTTGGTATTGGTCATCCAAAAAATCTGAACTTACAACAGTCTGTTGCAAACTTCGTGCTGAGTCCTCCGAGTGATACAGATACACTAAAAATAAGAAGAGGTATAAGTTTTTGTTGGGAAAACTTTTTCAATTGTTATGGTAAGAAAATTGATCAAGTAAATAATCTTATTAAGATTAAGGCAGATCTATGAGTTTATCTTGTGGAATAGTTGGTTTGCCGAACGTTGGGAAAAGCACATTATTTAATGCTCTAACTGCCTCTGGGATAGCTGCAGAAAATTACCCTTTTTGCACTATTGAACCCAATACGGGAATTGTTGAGTTACCTGATGACAGGCTCGCAAAACTAAGTGACATGGTTAAGCCCTCGAAAACACTTAGTGCAACTGTTGAGTTCGTCGATATAGCTGGATTAGTTGCCGGAGCGAGTGAAGGAGAGGGTTTGGGAAATAAATTTCTCGCCCATATTCGTCAGACAAATGCAATTATTAATGTAGTTCGTTGTTTTGAGGATGAAGAAATAGTACATGTAAATGGAAAAGTTGATCCCTTGTCTGATGTTGAAACCATTTCTACTGAACTGGCATTGAGCGACTTATTTTTAGTTGAAAAACAGATTGAAAAAACCGAAAAGTTAGCAAAAAGTGGTGATAAACAAGCAAAAACATTTCTTGAGTTACTTGAAGTTTGTAGAGCACATCTAGATAAGGTACAACCGCTGAGAACTTTGATATTGAAACCAGAGGAAAAAATATTATTGAATTCATTTTGTCTTTTGACTTTGAAACCAATGATGTATGTAGCCAATGTTTCCGAAGATGGATTTGTAAACAACAAATTTCTTACAACTTTAGAGAGTCATGCAAAAAAAACGAGGACACCTGTAATTGTAATATGTGCAGCCATCGAATCTCAACTTATTGATTTGCAGGTGGAAGAAAAAAAACTTTTTCTGAATGAACTTGGTTTAATGGAGCCAGGCTTAAATCGGCTCATTAGGTCTGCTTTTAATTTATTGGGTTTACATACATATTTTACTGTCGGTCCTAAAGAGGTAAGAGCATGGACTATAAAAAAGAATAGCTCTGCTCCTAAGGCAGCTGGTGTAATTCATTCTGATTTCGAAAGAGGATTTATAAGAGCGGAGGTTATGAAGTATCAGGATTATATAAATTTAAAGAGTGAGACAGCAGTAAGAGAAGCAGGAAAATTGAGATCTGAAGGTAAAGACTATATTGTCGAGGACGGTGATATTATTCATTTTAGATTCAATGTATAGCAAGAGTTACATATTATTGTTTTAAATCAATAACTTACACACTAAAAGTACTTAACTAAAAAGTTAAGTACATGGATTTTTCGATTGGGAAATGTAAGTACCAAATTATAGGGAAGAAAGAAAAATTTTAAGGGACTATAATTTAAAGAATGCAAATGAATTGCTCATAGAGCATAGAGAAAATTTAAATAAAAGCTCTTGAGGGAATAGATGAAGATATCAAATGTATTGAGATAAAAAATTTGAACTGAATTATAAAAAGTATAAAAAAATTAGATTATAAAAATATGATTTTCGAGAAAATAAAACATCCAATAACGGGAATTGAACAAGAACAAATTAAATCTTCCTTTATTATTACTACTTCATTTTTATCCTTTATTGGTGGAATAGTTCTGCTTTTTATTTATTACAATAATTATGAAAAAGAAATTTTGTATGCGACTACTGGAATTTTACTAATTCTTGCTTCACCTCTTATTTTTCTATATCCAATAGTAAGATTTTTTCTTGCGCGAGGCAGTAGTGGTGATAATGCAGCAACAATTGCTGTTAAACACTTCCTAATGATATTGCTTGGCAAATGGATCATAAGCAAAATTATGGGAGATAGAGATGGCAATAACAAAAAAAAATAAAAGACAACCAAAGTAATTATAAAATCAAAAGTAAATATATATAAATGAAAATAATACTTAGCATATTAAAATAATTGGATATATAGTTCTGATTTTATTTTTAATTGTTCAGATATTAGCAATTTTTGGTTCACTTAGGTTAGGAGATATTGTATCTGTCTCTATAAGAGGCGGGATTGTTTTAGCAATCATCTTTTATTTGATTAATAAACTAAAAAAAAAATTAAGACCTAAAGAACAATATGATGAGAAAGAAAAAATTTAATACATGTTAAGAAAAGAGACCTATTCTTAATAATCAAACTAACCAACTGAATTTACAAGTGTAAATTTTTCATTAAGAGAGTTAGTATTTTTAATGTTAAGAAAATATTTATATGTTATTCAATTATTAACACTAATTCACTAAAAATGATTCAATTGAAACTGATTCTTTTAAGAAATTCTCTTGTTTAAAAATCACCTAAAAAGTTAAGTACAAGTTAAGTACTTTTCTTCTAAACTATTGATTTTAAATAGGAATTATTACTCATCTTAGTTTCAATGTGTAATCGGTTATAAAAAATACTTATATAAATCAATAACATAAGCAACTAATGTATTAAAGAAAAAAGTTTAATACATGTTGCACACTCGTTGCAAATGTTAAATATCAAACTTGATAAGACTTTGACTGTAAACTAACTACGATAATAATAAGGTAATTGAAGTTGTATTTGATTGTGATTATGTAAACTAATAACTATGAATCTATATCATTTGAAATCTAATCAACTTATTGAAATTCGTTCTAATACATTTGAACTTGAAAAAGAGATTCAAAAAATTATTGAAAAGAATGTAGAAGAATTATTTTCGTTAGAATTCATTAAGACTGAATTCCAAATAAATGAATATCGAATAGATAGTTTATGTTTCGATAACCAAACAAAATCCTTTGTAATAATTGAGTATAAAAGAGGATCGAGTTACTCAGTGATTGACCAAGGTTATACTTATTTAAATACAGTTTTAGAAAATAAATCTGAATGTGTCCTTGAATATAATGAAACAAAAAATAAACAATTAAAGAGGTCAGACGTAGATTGGTCTGCAACAAAAGTAATTTTCATCTCCTCTCATTTTAATGATTTTCAAAAAAGTTGTTTAATCAAAAATCTACCTATTGATCTATACGAAATTAAAAGATTTGAAAAAGATGTAATTACAATTCAGAAAATAAAAAATAATTCAAAACAAAATAGCGAAAATTTTAGTAGGAAAGATAGAGTTGTAAAGAAAATCAATGAAGAAATTAAAGTTTACAGTGAAGAAGATCACACTAAAAAATCAAATGACAAAATAAAAAATATTTGGTATGAACTAAAACAGAGACTATTAAGATACGAAGATACAGATTTTAATGCTAAGAAAGGTTACATTCAATTTCATAAAAATAATAAAGGTGTCTGTTATATAAAATTACGTAAAGACTGTATCAGGGTAGATTTCATTACAGGAGTTACTTATAAAGATGGAACAAAAAGTTCTACGACAATTAAGTTGAATGATCCAAAGAATATGGGAACAAAAAAAACAATTAATTGGAAAGGTGGAGATATAGGACATCGTTATAATGTCGAAATTAGAGAACTTGATGAAATTGACGACTTAGAACCAATTATTAGACAAAAATATAAAATAGTTTAGTTTAGGAAATCCAAAAAATGGGTGGTAATAAGTGGTAGGAGAATTAAATTATGAGTGAAGAACATGATGAAAAAGATAAAAAGAAAAATGAAAAAATGGATGGTACAGATAAATGTTAATTCTTCTGATATCAACGAAAAAGTTTAATACATGTTTAATACACACTATCTAAACTATTGATTTATATGGGTTTATTTTATCCATTTCAAATTCAATGTATAGCATGAATTACATATTATTGTTTTAAATCAATAAGTTACATACCAAAAGTGATAAACTAAAAAGTTTATCACCACGTTATTTTCAATAGGAAATGTTACTACCAATTTATAGGAAAGAAAGAAAAAACCTAAAATATGTATATGGGTGTGTAGGATTTATTTTTAGGTTTTTTAAAGAAGAGTAGATTCATGTTGATTGAAAACTTTCCATTTTTTTAAATATAAAAATTCAGTAGATATTACACAGTTATTAAATTAACCCTTTTAAGAAAAAGTAACAATTCTTAACACTTTAAATAACTAATTTAATTTGCGGTTGTAAATTTTGATACAAGAAAGATAGTATTTTTATTGTTAAGAAAACTGTGGTAATGTTTCAATTATGAACAAACTCTTATTCTCACAGATAGAAACGGTGTGGACTATGAAGTTAAAAATCCTCAAAGATTTTCATATCATATCTTTAGGGTTCGTGTAAGTGGGTCTTCTATCCATGAGGAAGAGGGACATTATTTTGTAGTTAATGATGAATTAAGAGAAATAATTCTAAACCTTTTGTATGAAAACAATTAAATAAATTTAGTAGTAGTTTAGCTTTTTTTATATAAATTATTGACCTTATAGAATCTTCATAACTCACATTAGTTAGAACACATAACAGTATTTTATTAATTAAAAAAAATAATGAAGTCTTGCTAGGAAATATTTTTATGGGTACTAAACACTATAGTTTAGAATTTATTAAGTATCAGAAGAAGATATTTTTTAATCCTGTTTATGATGGTATGCCAAAGCCAGAAAAGACTGGAGATTCATTGCCATGGGTTGCCCCAAAAAGCAGTAAATTGGGTAAAGCTAGATTAAAGTGGTGGGAAAAGAAAAAAAGAAGTTTAATTACAATAGGCAAATTGCAAGAAGATGCAAAAATTTCGGACGTTGCAAGATTTATACATCCATATAAGCATAAACCTTGTCAAACGTGTGGAAAAAAAATGAGTATCCAATATATTTACCCCACAAAAAATTTATTAAAAAAATTAAATAATATTTTTCCAAAAGTTGATATTAGTGAATGTTTAGCCATTAAGGGAATTTTAAAATCCATTAATAATCATTATCCCAAGAATGGGATTAATGATTTTATTAATGAATTTGAGTTAAATCTTGACTCTTGTGATATATCTGAAGTGACAAATGCTTTTCAAATCAAGAAAAAAAATCTTTTAGGTCCTGGAGTGATGTCAAATGCACCGGATCGCTTTGATGGCTTTCATTCCTACAACAAGTGTTGTAGGAGTAAAGAGGACTCGGGAAGATCAAGTGAAAATTTAAAGAAATATGGTGAAGATAGGCGTGCTTATGAAAATTGGGTAGATGGTGACTGGAAAGCTGCTAGTTGGCTAATGAAAGAATATTCTAAAAACGGTGTTTCACCAGATCATATTGGTCCTATTTCTCTAGGTTTTTGTCATGATCCTTGTATTTTTACTCCAATGACTTTACGGGATAATTCAGCAAAAGGAAATCGGTTAACACTTGATAATGTTAAAACATTAATTGCATTAGAAAAGCAAGGTCATACAGTAGTTTCTTGGCACACAAAATTAATTTGGGATAAAAACAAAACCGATATTAAAAGTGATGAGGATGCACTTAATTTATCAAAAACTCTTAGAACACATTTCCATAAAGTACTTTTGATATTTTATGAATTGAAGAAAAGAGGTTACGATAGATTTTTAGAATCACTATTAAATCCACAATATGCTTTTTATAGTATTAAAATAATTGGATTTAATCCACATACTGGCACTTATAAAAGAATTGTAAAAACGTATGGAAAAAAGACTCAGTATCAAAATAATGCTACAAGATATAAGAAAATTGCTTTTGAAAGTTTAGAAAAATATAAAACTAAAGAAAATCGAAAACAAGCAAATATAAATGAACAAAATTTACTATCAATTATGTTAAAAGTAGAAACTACGATTAGCTCTTCAAATTTTCAAAATTCAAAAAAAATACTACAAGGACTGCTAGAACATCTTCAGATATGATTGCCTTTCTTGTTTAGGAGGCTTTGGTTTTGAAGCAATAAGTTCATCTACACTGCATTTACCAATCAGCCATTCCTGATATTTAGATTGAGTAGAGTAATTTTCTATAAAAACCTCTTCTTTTCCATCATTGCAACCAAGGGGCGGGAGATTTGATATTGCATCTTTTACGGTAAATGGATCTTTTATTAACGAGCCAGGAAATTTATACTCACCTTGGTCTGCTCTAACGCCAATAATAAAAACTCGTTTCCTTTTTTGTGGTACACCAAATTCTTCAGCTTTTAATACATGACAATTTAGTTTGTAGTTTAACTTGCTAAATTCTTTACTCATACTCTCAATAATCAAAACACCATCTTTTTTCATAGAAAGAATTCCAGGAACATTTTCTATGAGAAAATATTTAGGGTTAAGAATTTGTAAAATTTCTAAATAATTAATCCAAAGTAAATTTCTTGGGTCAGAATTTTGACGCCATCCAGCTGGAGAATATCCTTGACACGGGGGACCACCGGCGAGTATGTCAAGAGTACTATTCATTAAAACTGATTTAACATTTCTAATCAATTTTTCTTTTATTTCTTTTTTTGTGATATCTCCTAATATTGGAATTCCAGAGTGATTTTTCGACCATGTAAGAATTGCATGTTTATCATTTTCTAACCCAGCTATTACATTATAGCCGGCTAATTCAAATCCCTTACTTAAGCCACCACATCCACAAAATAAATCAACTAATGTATTTTTCTTAAAAGATTTAGCTAATGACATTGCTAATAAAGGAGGAACTGCGTTTCCAATTTGATTGTAAATTGATGATTTAGGGCCAAAGAACCTAAAAAAATCAGGAAATGATTGTAATCGAGCTGCCTCTCTAAAACTTAAAAGTCTGTGTTGAGGTTTACTGGATAGACTGTCATCAGGGTGTATATTACAGCCATTACCTGGTCTATTGAAATATGTTGTAATTGTGTAAGCTGGATGGTTCCACCTTAGCCGACCATAATAAGTTGTTCTTCCCCCAGTTTCTCTAATTCTTTCAACTCTTTTTGAGGGTATAGTCGTTGGTATATCCTTCCAGTTTCCTCCAGTAGGAATGGCTTTAACCATTTGCAAATCCAATTCACTTAATGAACTAGTTTGATGGTTGTATATGGGTATTTTCATTTTTTCGTCTTTTGTTACTAAATACCATAGCAATCAAGAACGGCTCTGTTCATGGAATGGTATAGTTCTAAATTGATTAGTGAGTTTCTTGTTGAATTTGATAAGCGACTTACAATTTCATTTAAATGTCTTATTTTTTGAGAAGAAGCGTTAATTGCTATGGGCAAATCATTAATTTCATAATTATTTACATGGTTGTTTGAACTTGTAAGTTTAAACCTCCAGTTAAGTATTTCAGAGTTAAGAAATCCAAGTAGAGTATAGATATTAAATCCGTTTATTTTTTCAAGGTCTTTGTTTACAGTCAAATAATTAATTGAATTTCCTAGGATATAGTTTTTTGGAATCAAACTGAATTTAAGCCTTTGCTTTGATCCCATATTACTAATTTGTTGGCCAGCAATTCGCTCTGTGAAAATATCATTTACTCTTAAATTTGAAGAGGAGCACTTGTCAGAAACAAATGCATCAAAATTAACATTAAAAATATTTTGATAACTAAATAAACTTATAGATGCACCCTTAATCAAACGACAGTCTTTACCACTAAGGTATTTTTTATCTAGTGTTAAGTCTAATTCCCCTCTTTTGTTAGAAATACCAACAATATCTTTAATTCTTGGCGACTTATGAATTTTTTCAAGTAAATGAATTTCATTTTGATTAATACAAGATATTGGAAAATAACTTGGCGATACAGATTTTATAATGTTGATTGAGATTCGAGAGGAGGATTTAACCTTGTTAATCTCAGACATTTTATAAATTTTGATGAATTCAGTTTTTTTCTTAAAATTTGCTATAAGAATTGTGCAGGCCTGGTTCACTTGCTCAAATATATTTATTTTTTCTGGATATAAAAATAGCTCAGATAGAGATTTTTTTTCGATGAAGTATTTTCTAATTTCAGATGCAGATTTATCTGCTAAAAACGTTATTGGAACAATAGCTCCCAAAACCCCATTATTGCTGAGGAGTGAAAAGGACTTGTCTATGAATAAACTGTAAAGATTTATTGAGCCAGAAGAAGATTTTTTGAAAATCGGATTTTTTTTTATATGACGAACTTTATTTTGGATAACTATTTTCTCCTCTGCTGATACCTTGTCAGGCTTTAATCTCTCATAAGGAGGGTTCATAACGATAGCATCGTAACTCTCACTCTTTTCTTTTAATTCAAAAATACTATCGTTGTTTGCATCAAATAATATATCTATTGTTTTAAAATTTTTAAGTAGTTGTACATCTGATACAGGTATATGTAGCTCAGCTTGAATAATAAGTTGAGCAAATAATATTGAAAAAAAATCAATATCTATACCCGATATTAATTTGGATAAAATTTTATTTTTATCAATATTATTTGCTAATAATATTTGACAAATACAAGATAAAAACACACCTGTTCCACAACCCATGTCGAGAAATCGCGGATATACCACTTTGTTTTTTTTTAATTCGGTATAAGTCTTGTTAACTATATGCTGAGCTATTGTATGAGGTGTATAAAAGGCCCCAAGCATTTTTCTGTGATTAGAAAAATTATCACAATTTTTATTTTTATTTGAAAGATAATACTGATGTGATATGTCAATAACATAACCAATCTGAGAGGGTGTGTAATTATTATTTTTTAAAAGTAGGAATTCACTATTAATTTTATCAGGTTGAAATTTAAATGGTGTCTGGTTAATTAATTGAGAAAGATGTTGGAAACAATGTATCAAAGAATTATTTTGTAATTTACAAAAAAGTTTTGAAAGATAAAAAAATATAATTGAAAGATGTTTTTCGTCATGGGTAAGAGAAAATTTAGATTCAGAAGAAATTTGATGGTGTAATTCTAAATAATTACTGATGACACTCTTGGTTGTAATCTTACATGCCCTTGAGTTCGTGTGAAGAAATTTTTTCAATATAGCCTTTAAAACTTTTTAAAGTTGGTTGCTGATCTGAAGAGTTGACCTGAAATATTCACTTTTGTAATTTTTAAATTTACTCATGGTAAATTTTGGTCAAATATATAATTTATTTTAAATTTTTTAATCAATAAATCAACAAAAAAAAAGTACAAGTTAAGTACTTTTCTTTTAACCTATTGATTTTAAATCAAAATCATTCCACACATCTTCGAATCCAACACCAAACCAAAACTGTTCGTTTCTACCACCGTGATATGTCTCTGTTACAAAATCAATTTCATACAATGGATATTCTTTATAAGGAAATCTATTCTTTGGAATTCTTTTGTTATATCGTTTGCTGTAATTGAATTCAGTTACCTTTTCTTTTCCAATAACTTCTAATCTATATTCTTTATCTTTTGTTTCTTCTGTCCAATGTTTCTCCAACAAATCAACCAAAAAGTTTAGTAGTGGTTTAGTAGTTTTGTTCTAAACTATTGATTTTAAATAGGATTTATAATGATACCTACATTCAATGTATAGCAAGAGTTACAAAATTTGTTATAAACAGTACGTTTCAGACGAAAAACCACTAAACTATTTTGTTTAGTGGT
>MDTB01137556.1_pt1 | contig 32133 bp, 30 predicted proteins | sample 811161 | NCBI WGS metagenome assembly MDTB01 (sample SAMN05326650, study PRJNA326480) | marine metagenome | isolation source: seawater | place: Mediterranean Sea | collected 2009 | reverse complement strand
GAAAAATAGTTTAATTTTTGTTCCCGGCATCTAATCTATAAGAAAAAAATAACTTAAGTCAATGTTTTTATTTAAAGTATTACTTTAATGTTTTTTGATCTTGTTTAATAATCTGTTTTATAAAAATATTAATTTCATCAACATGTTTACTAGTTTCATCTAAAACCTCTTGGTGGGTTATAAGCTCAGATCCTCCTGCATAATTTGATAGATATGATAAAATTAAAATATTCATGTTGAGCTTATTTGCTTGTTGATATTCAGGAAAAGTTGACATCCCTACTGAGTCTGCTCCTAAATTAAATAGATCCTTAGTTTCTGCAATTGTCTCATATGTCGGCCCTAAAACCCAAGCATAGGTACCATAACTTATTTTTATATCAACTGAATTAATGATTTGTGAATTTACTTTTATTTGATTTTTCACTTTGACTTTATTGGGGGATTTACTGTTAACTATATAGCTGCAATCTAAAAATTTATCAATAATAAGTAATTGTCCAATACTGTTTTTTCTATTTACACAGCCTGCAGAGTTAGTTAATATTATATTTTTAATTCCAATTTTTTGAAAAACTCTAATTGGCATTGAAACCTGCTCTTTTGAGTAACCTTCATAATAGTGATATCTTCCAATAGAAAACAAAACCAAACAACCTTCTAAGTTTCCAAAAATAAAATAACCTCCATGCCCCTTGATAACAGTTGAATTAAAACCAGGAACATCATAGAAATTAATTTTTATTTTATCTTTTATAATTGATTCAATTGATGACAAACCGGAACCAGCTACTACGCAAAATTTTGGTATTGATTTTATTCTTGAAAGCAAGTAATTTGCAGATATTTCTATCATATATTCTCCGTTGCTAATTGTCCACAACCTGCAGCTATATCATCACCTTTGCTCCACCTAACAGTAACTTGATATTTTTTTTGTTTTTCATATAATGTTTTAGTAAAACCATCTATTGTGTAATTAGATGGTCTTTGATAAATACCATTAATATCATTATATGGAATAATATTAATTATACAACTATATCCTGATAAAACATCTGCAAGATTTTCAGCATCCTTAATTGAATCATTTATATCTTTAATAAGTACATATTCAAACATAAGATTATTTCTATTTTTATAGTTTTCTCTTAAAAATTCAACAATATCATTAATTGGCCATTTTTTATTCAAAGGCATTAATTTTGTTCTTACTTCATTATTTACAGAATTTAATGAAATTGCTAATGAGTACTTTCTTTTCTCCAATATAAATTGTTTTATTTTTGGAAAAACTCCCGATGTTGAAATTGTAATTTTTTTTGAAGCTATGTTGAACGCTAAAGGATCATGAAAAATATCTGCGGCTTGAAGAACTCTATTATAGTTTAAAAATGGTTCGCCCATACCCATAAACACAATGTTGGTAATAGGCTTAGATATTTGCTTTTTAACAAGAATCAGTTGCTCAACAATTTCTGCTATTTCAAGGTTTCTAATTAAACCCATTTTGGCTGTAGCACAAAAATCACAATCTACATTGCAACCTATTTGAGAAGATATACAAACAGTGTGTCTATGCTCATCAATAATACTAACTGATTCAATTAGATTTCCATCTATGGTCTTTAATAAAAACTTGTTTGTTTTTTTGCATTCTGTTGAAACAATATTATTAACTTCTAAAACTTTTGTTAATACTTTGCTATTTATATATTTTTGAAATTTTGAAGATAAATTTTTCATTTTATATGGATTATCTTCATACTTTTGATATAACCAAGAATATAATTGCTTAGCTCTGAATGATTTAAAACCATTTGAAACTACAAGCTGAGTTAACTGCTCTAAATTATAATTTTTTATAAATAACTTTTTGTTTTTTAGAACCATTGTATTTAGTTAAATATTTTTGAAATTTATTCTATATAAAATAACTAGTAAATTAACATAATTACAATTTAAGTAAATATAGGACAAATATTATGGACAATCTCCAAACATTAGAATTATTAATAGATAAAAGAGAAAAACTTATTTCAGAAATAGAAAAAAATATTATTGGTCAAAGAGATGTTATTAATCACCTATTTTTATCAATTTTATGTAATAGTCATGTTTTAATTGAAGGCGTTCCGGGTTTAGCAAAAACACTACTAATTCAAACTTTATCTCAAGCACTAGATTTAAAGTTTAGTAGAATACAGTTTACTCCTGATTTAATGCCTTCAGATATAATTGGTACTGAACTTATTGAAGAAAATCCAAATACAGGTAAAAGAGAATTTAAATTTTATAATGGGCCTATTTTTTCTAATATTATCTTAGCTGATGAAATAAATAGGACTCCACCAAAAACTCAATCTGCTCTTCTTGAAGCCATGCAAGAAAAGAATGTTACTACTGGAGGAAAAACTCATTCATTAGGATCAAGTTTTTTTGTATTTGCAACTCAAAATCCAATTGAACAGGAGGGAACATATCCCTTGCCAGAAGCACAGTTAGATCGGTTTATAATGAATGTATTAATTAATTATCCTGAATTTAATGATGAGGTTGAAATTGTAAAAAATAAAACGGGAATTGAAGATATAAGTATCAACACTGTAATAAATAAAAAAGATCTATTAGATTTTCAAAAGCTTGTTAGAAATATTCCTGTCTCTGATAATGTAATTGAATTTGCTGTTAAGCTTGTTAATTGTACAAGAGTAAATAGTAATTACTCTCTCGATTCAATCAAAAAATTGATTGATTGGGGTGCAGGACCTAGAGCTAGCATGTTTTTAATTTTAGCAGCTAAGGCTTTCGCTGCTGTACAAGGTAAGGCAACTCCAGATATTGATGATATAAAAACAATGTTTAAACCTATTTTAAGACATAGAGTTATTCCAAGCTTTAATGCTGATGCAGAAGGTATGAAAAAAGATGATATTCTTGATATTATAATTTCTAGCTTTTCATAAAATGCAACTTCTTAATAATTCAGATATAAATAAACTAGATAATCTATCACTTAAAGCTAGATATATAGTTGAAGGATTTATTTTAGGCCTACATAAAAGTCCATACCATGGATTTTCTGTTGAATTTTCAGAAAATAGAAAGTACGAGCCTGGAGATGAAATGAAATTTATTGATTGGAAAGTTTGGGCTAAAACTGATAGGTACTATGTAAAACAATTTGAGGAAGAAACAAATTTATTATGTTATATCTTAATTGATCAAAGCAATTCTATGAAATATAAATCAAATCAAACTTCAAAACTAAATTATGTTAAAATTTTAGCATCAGCATTTTCATATTTGATTTTAAAACAACAAGATGCGGTTGGTATGATTTCTTTTGATGAAAAAATAAAAAAATTTATAACTCCTAAATCCAAACCTAGCCAGTTTAAACTACTAACTTCTACATTGGAAAACTTAATTCCAGGAAATCAGACTTCGATTTCTAAAGTACTTCACCAGGTTGCTGATACCATCAATAAAAAGGGACTAATTATTTTGTTTTCAGATTTATTAGACAATAAAGAAGATATATTATCTAGTTTAAAACATTTTAGGTTTAATGGACATGAGGTGATTGTCTTTCATAGTTTAGATCCAAATGAAATTAATTTTGAATTTTCTGGAAATATTGAATTTCGTGATTTAGAAAATGAGTCTGTAATTAAAACTGACCCTAGATTGATTGCAGAAAATTATAAAAATATTTTTAAACAATTTTATGATGACTTTAAGGCTGACTGTAGAAAAAATAAAATTGACTATATACAGCTGAACACTAATATTTCTTATGATAAATATCTGATCGATTACTTATTAAAAAGAAAAACCTTACGATAATTAATTAGTTTACTTTTCTATATTTTTCTTGAAGGTCAGGAATATATATTGTATCGAGCCGCTTAATATATTTTTTCATTTCCTTTTGAGCTCCATCAATTTCATCAAGTTGTCTATTGATATCAATTTCATCAAGTTTACTGCTATTATCTAAAGTTAGATCATATGCAAACTCAAAGAAAGATTTACTCTCATATAAAAATTTTCTGGCATTTTTAAATTTTTCTAATGTTGTGCTTATCAAATCAACTGGTGGATCATCTAAACTGTTAATCTGATTATAATTCTCTGATGCACTATCTAGTGCTTCTTGACCTAACCTCTGATATAAAACAGCTATATTATAAGTTAAATTTTGATCTTCAGGGTTTTCCTCTAAAAGTTGTTCCGAATACTCTATTGCAATTTGATTTTTACCTTGATCAATATAACTGTATAATAATCCATACATAAATTTCGAATCCAAAGCATTATCTGCAGCATATTTATAAAATTTTTCAGATACTTTATAATTTTTCATTTGACCCTCAAGATCACCAATATAATAGTTAATAATTACATTAGATGTATCCTTTTCATAAGCTTCATAAATAATTTTTTTTGCTTGATCTATATTATTTTGATTTAAATAAATACTAAATAATTGAATGTAAGATTTAGAATTATCAGGAATAAGATTTTTTGCTTTATGATACATTTCAATTGCTTTTACTTCTTCTTTATTTTCTTCATGATCAAGACCTTGTATCAAAAATTCTCTCCATATCGAATACTTTTCAAGAGCAATTGCATCAAGCAGTTTATTAAAAAATAACATTTTTTTCCCATCTTCTTCAAATTCAACAGTATATTTGAATTTAATATCTTTTAACATTGATGCTTCTTGTGAAAATGGTTCTATAAGGTCATGATCCTTTGTGGCTTTCTTTTCTGATAAATTGAGCATTTTAGCCATAGCTTCATAATTATTTTTCCTCTTATAAATTTTAGTAGCCAAAAAATAAGGAACTTGTGGATTATCTGGCTCAATTTTCAAGGCCTCAAGGCATAAGGATTCTGCTCTATCATAATCTTTTTCTACATTAGCGGCTGCCCTACAAGACCTGTATTCCATGCTTCCTGTAGCACACGAGTAAAAATAACTAGAAAATAAAACCAAAAATATAATTCTTAAATTAATCATATACCTAAATATAAAAAAAAAGCGCCAAATGAATGACGCTTTAAAAAATAATATTTTGATTAAATCTATCTAAGGCCTTTCTTAGGCTTTCTGATTCTTCTTCTTCTTTTAAATGCTCTCTTTCTTTGCATTTCTTTTGAATCTTCTCTATCTACCTCTTTAAAAGAAACATTTTTATTTATTGATTCGTTTAAAGATTTAGAGGTCTTCGCTCTATTATTGTTTGCAAAAGAAAATGCAAATACAAGACAAGATAAAAGTAGCAGTTTCAATAAAAATTTCATATTTCTCCTAAAAGTTAATTCTAGTTTAATGTAAGCTATTTTTTTGAATTTCAAAAAGGATTTTTTATAAAAATTTGCACCACTGTAACCATTGTGATGTACATCACTAATTTAACCTAAATTTTTGGTAGAGTTATTGTGAAGATAGTCCCAATTTCATATTTACTATCAAATGTTAAGCTTCCTTTGTGAGCCTCTACAATTTTTTTACAAATAGTCAGACCAAGGCCAAATCCCTTGATTTTGCTTGTTTGTTCTCTAAAAAATGGATCAAAAATTTTAGCATGATTTTCTGACTTAATTCCTTTTCCATAATCTTTAATATGAATAAAATAATGAAACTCATTTTCCTTTATAATTACTTCAACTTCTTTATTTTTGGGTGAATATTTAAAAGCATTATCTAATAAATTTCTGAGTGCAATAACAATTTTGGTTTCATCTACATTCAATATGTCTTTTTTTGTTTGATTGTCTATTTGAATTAGATCTCTCTTATTCGGAAATAAATTAAAAACATTATCTAACATTGTCATTATTGATACACTTTTTAAATCTAAATTTTTATATGGAATAGATAACTTATCAGATAATAATAAATTTGAAATCATTTCTTCAAGATAAAGTATTTCATTTTTTATTTTGTTTATATTTTTGTGTTTTGGAAGCATTTCAATTAACAACTGCATCCGTGTTAACGGTGATCTCAATTCATGACTCACATCAAGCAACAATGCCTGTTTTTGATTAAGCAACAATCTTATATCCCCAATCATACTATTGACATTTTTAGATAATACACCAAGTTCATCATCACTAATTATTTCAACTTCTGATTTTAGATCACCTTGATTTAGATTTTTTATTCTTCTTTTAAGTAATTTAACTGGATATAAATATTTTCTTATAGAAATCGATAATATTATCATAAAAAATATAATTAATGCTGAAATATAAAGGAATGCATTGATGTTACTAGGGGGTTGATAATCTATTACTATATAGTAAACATAGTTATCAGTTTCTACTGCAGTAGTATGAAAATTATCGATTCCACCAAAGTAAACAATATTTTTAAAGCTTACACTGTACCTTTCTCCCATTTCAATACTTGTTGACCAATTAAAAAAATTCTCTGTTTCAATATAGCTTGGCATATTACTCCAATGAATATTATCAAACAACAGTTCATCTTTATTTTGACCTATAATGTCATAAATTGTACACCACATTTTTAAATTTTTCATTGTTTCATTAATTTTAATTGTATCAGGAGGAGAACCCCAAGAATCAACTAAATTAGAGTAATAATACATTTCATGGGCATCTAATAGGGTATCTTGTACTTCTAGGCCATACTCAAGTTCATAGTATAGAAATGAAATTAATATTAATGTAAAAAATATTACTAAGGCGCCTAATCGTTGGAATAAACTATTTGGGAAAAAAAATTGATTTCTAAATTTAATTTTTCTTAATTCCTATAAACTTATATCCAGTACCATGAATTGTTTTTATAAATCTAGTTTGAGATGGAGTTTCACCAAGCTTTTGGCGTAATCTACTAACTAATACATCTACAGATCTATCATATGATTGCCAAGTAATTCCCCTTAAGTTTTCTACTAAAAACTCTCTATCAAGAGTTTTTCCAGGATGCTCAACAAATAAGATTAATGCTTGATATTCCGTAGTAGAAAGTTGAACTATTTCACCGTCTAAAAAAATTTCTTGTTTTAACTTATCAATTAATAAATTTTCAAATTCAATTTTATCAACCATTGAGTCTGGAGTTTGTGATCTTCTAATAATAGATTGAACTCTAGCTAACAATTCTCTTGGTTCAAATGGTTTTGCCATATAATCATCTGCACCCAACTCTAGACCAACAATTTTGTCTGTTACCTCACCTCTTGCTGTTAACATAATAACAGGAGTAGATGAAAATTCTCTTATTTTTCTTAATACTTGAAAACCTTCCATTTCAGGCATCATTATATCTAAAATAATTATATCAACATTATTGTTTTCTAAATAATCTATTCCCTTAATAGGATTGTTTTGACTAATTACTGTATAATTAAAAGAAGAAAAAAATTCATCCAGTAATGTTGTTAGTTGGTTATCATCATCAATAACTAAAATTTTCTCCATTATTTCTCCTTTTGATTTTTAATTTTTAAAAATCAAATTAATTTTTTTTCTATTTTATCTAAAAACTTATTAAAATTTATATCTTTTTCTCTTTTTGAATTGATCAAATTATATGAATGAATAACGGTGGAATGATCCCTCCCTCCAATTTTTGAACCTATAACAGATAAACTTAAATTAGTTAATTTTCTAGAAAAATACATTATTATTTGCCTAGATACTGCAATATCTTTTGTTCTTTTTTTACTGATAACATCTTTTTCCTTCATGCCTTGAAATTGACAGATAACGTTAATTATTTGATCTATTGTAATATTACTCATAGCATTTTCATCAAGTATATCTTTCAAAACATCTCTTGCTAATGAAATACTAATATCTTTTTTTCCAAGAGAAGCGATTGCCAGGAGCTTAACTAGTGCCCCCTCCATGGTCCTGATATCACTAGTAATATTTGCAGCTAAAAATTCAGTTACTTCATAAGGAATCTCTAAATTTTCATCATCTGCTTTTTTCATTAATATAGCTATTCTTGTTTCTAGATCAGGGGATTGTATATCGACTATCAATCCTGATTGAAATCTAGATATCAGCCGATCCTTTATATCAATAAGTTCGTTTGGATGTTTATCGCAGGTTAAGACAATCTGTTTACCTTTTTGCAGCAAATCATTGAACAAATGAAAAAATTGTTCCTGCGTTTGCTCTTTTTTTTGAAAAAAATGCACATCATCAATCAATAGCATATCAATATTTCTATAGTTTTTAATAAAATCAGATGATTTGTTTCTTTGTATTGAAGTTATAAAGTCAAGCATAAACCTTTCACTGGTAATATATAATATCCTATAATTTGGATTAGTTGAAATGGCATAATTTCCAACAGCCTGAATTAAATGGGTTTTACCAAGCCCAGGAGAGCTGTAAATCAGAAGTGGATTATAAGGTGTTTTACCTGGAGATTTAGATACAGAAATAGCCGTTGCCTTTGCAAATTGATTGCTTTTACCTTCAATAAAATTATAAAATGTATACCTTGAATTCAGTTGTGATTTTTTTCTGAAATTTTGTGGCAATGGCTTGTCTTGGTGTTCAAACTTAGGTATTGTGCTTGTGTTCTTATTGCTAACAATTATACTATAGTTTACTATTAGCGATTTGTTATAAAATTTATTTATTGCATCATTTAATAGATTCCTGTATTTTGACTCAATCCATTCATAGTGAAATTGATTGGGAACTTGAAGGGTAATCTCCTGCTCAGTAACATTTGTTACCTTGATACCATCAAACCAAGTTTGAAATGCTTGCTCTGGCAGTCTATCCCTAATGTAGATTAAACAATTTTTCCAATTGGATGATTCGCTCATAGTTTATAAACAGTTTATTAACATTTTATTAAAAATATATCTATATATAAAATAATTGAATATTAATTTATATTGATGAATCCATTCATACTAATATTAATTTGATTTAATTTGATTTAAAGTATATGTCTTTATTATTGTCTAAATCATTAAATAAAAACTTTGTTATTTTAGGACATAGAGGTTCTCCTAAAGAGTACTTAGAAAATACAATGCCATCTTTTTCGTGTGCACTGGATAAACCTAATTGGCAAGGAATAGAGCTCGATGTACAGCTTTCAAAAGATAATAAAATAATTATTTTTCATGATGAAAACTTAAATCGCTTGGCAAATATAAACTTAAATATTTCAGATTTAGACTATGAAGCAATCAATAAAATTAGACTAACTGAAAACAATATGATACCTCTTTTATCAGACTTACTTAAAAACTATCCACAAAATAAAATAATCAACATTGAAATTAAAAAATATAGCACTTCCAATAAAGGCATAGAAAAAAAAATAATTTATTTAATAAAAAAATATAATTTATATGATAGTTGTATAATTTCTAGCTTTTATCCGCAAATAATTAAAAAAATTAAAACCTTAGATTCAAAAGTAACTACAGCTTTGCTTTGGACAAGAATAAATTTTTTTTCTAAATTAATATTATCACTTAATTTATGGTGGTCTAAACCTGATGGATTTCATCCAAATATTAATTTTATAGATAAAAATATTATAAAAATGGTTAAATCTAAAAAAATGTTTTGCATTGCATATACAGTTGATAGAACTGTTGATTTAGAAAAGGTTTATGAATTAAATTTAAATGGAATTGTGACAAATAATCATAATCTAAAAATTAAATGATCGATTGGCATATTAATTCGTGGAAAAAATTTATTATAAACCAGCAACCAGATTGGTTAAAACAAAAAAGATATAAAGATAATATTAAAATTATTTCATCATTTCCTCCACTAGTCTTTCCTGAAGAATGTGATACTCTTAAAAATCTTCTGGCAAAAGCACAGAATGGTGAAATGTTTCTATTGCAGGGTGGAGATTGCGCTGAAAGATTTAATGATTTCACCTCAGCAAAAATTAAAAATAAATTAAAAATTTTGCTACAAATGTCAGCGGTGATATCTTATGGAACAAAGAAAAAAATTATTAAGGTTGGAAGAATGGCTGGTCAATATGCAAAACCTAGAACCTTAAAATATGAAAAAAGTGGAAGTAAACGCTTGCCTGTTTATCGAGGAGATGCTGTAAATGATACAACACTTGACTCTAAAAGTAGAAAACCTAATCCAGATAGATTAATTCAATCTTATCACTATGCTGCAGCTACATTAAATCACTTAAGAGCTTTTACTCATAGTGGCCTTGCTGAAATAAATAAAATCAATACATGGAATCTAGAAAACATCAAAAAAACAAAATCTATTAAGAATTATAATAAAATAGTAGAATCAATTAGTTCAACTCTCTCTACTTTAGATTCAAAAGCTTTTTCAAAAATGAAGTTAACTGATTTTTTTACTTCACATGAAGCCTTACTTTTAGATTATGAGCAAGCCTTAACTCGTGAAAATACTGATTCAAAGAGTTGGTACAACTGTTCTGCACATCTACTATGGATTGGAAATAGAACTAGAAATATTGATAGTGCGCATGTTGAATTTTTATCAGGAGTTAGTAATCCAATCGCAGTTAAAATTGGACCAAATATATCAGAAGATGAGGTTTTAGATTTGTCTCTCAAATTAAATCCTACTAATGAGCCTGGTAAACTACTTTTTATTATTAGAATGGGATATGAAAAAATTGATTTGCATTTACCAAAAATAATTAAAAAAATTATGCGTCATAGAAGAAAAATATTGTGGGTTTCTGATCCAATGCATGGAAATACCATTGTAACAAACCAAGGTATCAAAACGAGACATTTTGAAGATATATTAAAAGAATTAACATCGTTTATCAAAATTCATAAAGAATTGAATACTATTCCAGGTGGTGTTCACATTGAGCTAACCAGTGATGATGTAACTGAATGCCTTGGAGGTACAACAAAAAAAATTGAACCTACCAATCTTAATGAAAAATATGAAACAGCTTGTGATCCTAGGCTTAATAATGATCAAAGCCTCGAATTGGCTTTCTTGTTAAATAAACTTTTAAAATAATTATTAGGAGATATAAATGTCAAATAAAGTAATAATTAAAGGATATGGTGATAATCTGGAAATTAATGGTGTAAAAATTGGCAATTTATCTCCATTAGATCATGAAAAAATTGAGAAGGAAAAGGGGGGGCAAAATTATAAGCCTCTTGAAAATGTCGTAGTTTCACATGTTCAAGATAGTTCAACTTTAATCTGTAGAAAACCAGATAAAAATGGAATTAAAAAATTTATAGAAGAAGAACTAGTTGATGGTCTATGTTGTTACTCAGCAGTGAATCAAGGGCAATTAAATCAAGATATAGTTGATGCAGTTGTTCATCATCTTAATAAAGAAAAACTTCCAACTGTACCAAGATCAATTAGGCATAAATATATGAGCGCTTTTTTATTGGCAACAACTACTTTTACTGAAATGGATAGAGTAGTTCCTAAAGTGGCTGGAGTAGAATCCTGGGAACTAACATTTAAAACTTGTAGACGTTGGGGATATGAGATAAAAAAAATACCAAAAAATAAATGTATTATTGTTGGTGCTACGGGAAATTTCCATGGAAGATCAGTAGCTGCGGTTTCTATGTCTGATGATCCAGATGCTAGAGAAAATTTTGGGCCATTTGTTCCTGGAATTGAACTTGTACCCTATAATGATCTTGAGGCGCTAGAAAAACTATTTATAGAAAAAGGGGACTATATAGCAGCATATTCTGTTGAGCCTATTCAAGGAGAAGCTGGTGTTATTGTTCCTGATGATAGTTATTGGCCAGAGGTAAGAAAACTATGTGATAAACATAATATTCTTCTTGCTTTTGATGAGGTTCAAACTGGATTTGGAAGAACGGGACAAAACTTTGCATGGCAACTATTTGGGGTAAAACCAGATATAATGGGATGCGGCAAAGCTGCTGGTGGCGGAATCTTACCTGTATCATTTGTAGCAGGTAGAGATGATGTAATTGGAGTTTTAAGCCCAGGATCAGAAGGCTCTACTTTTGGGGGCTATCCTTTAGCCTCAGTAGTAGGAACATATGCTATTAAAGTATTAGTTGATAATAATTTAGCAGAAAATGCTGCGATTAGAGGAAATCAGCTGTTGAGTCATTTCGAAGAACTAAAAAATGAATTTCCTGATAAAATAAAAGAGGTTAGGGGGAAGGGCTTACTAACCGCATTTGAAATGTTTGATGATCCTAAATTAGATGGTCACCACGTATCCTTGTCTCTTCTTGAAAAGGGTGTATATGCAAAGGAAACTCATAAAACAACAATTAGAATTGCACCTGCCCTAACTATTGAAGCTTGGCAAATTGATAATATTGCAGAAGCAATTTATGGAGTAATAAAATCCATTTGATATAAATAAAAATGATTAATAACTTTATTCGCTCATGAAAATATATTTCAACATTTACATTCTATTAATCTTTATTTGTCTTTTTAGCTGTGGAAAAACAGATATAGAGCTATCAATGGAGCGCGGTCAAATTTATTTTGAACAAGGAAAAAACTCTAAAGCTATTATAGCATTTAAAACTGTAATCAAAAAGCTTAATGGAACGCAGATAGTTGAGGAGGAAAAAATCTTAGCAAAAGCATATGAAAATCTTGCCATAGCATATGCAAAGATCAATCAAAATTCTCAGGCACTAAAACAGGCTGAAAAAGCATTCAACTTGATTCATCCACAGATTGATTCTTTGGTTTATATAAAGAGTTTGATTGAGGGGCGGATTAAGTAACAATCATATTAAAATGATTGATTTTTTAATAATTAGATCTTAACCTGTAATATCCTCTCCACCATCTACTCTTATAGTATTGCCCGTAAGCCATGTATTATTTGATAAACCCAACGTAGATATAACATTAGCAACATCATCAGGCGTTGTGAGTCTTTTTCCTGGATTGCTTTTCAAAGCATGATCAATCATCACTTCATTTCCAGGGATTTTTCTTAGAGCTGGAGTATCTGTAACTCCAGCCTGAATTGTGTTGGAAGAAACACTATGTTCAGACAACTCAAAAGCAAGCTGCCTACAGTAGGACTCTAAAGAAGCCTTCGCTGAAGATACCGCACCATATGACTTCCACTGTCTATGTCCACCTGAGCTTGTCATTCCAAAGATATGACTTCCAGTTTTAAAAAGATTATTTTTAAATAAATCTTGAGCCCAGTAAATAATACTGTTTGCCATAACATCCATTGTCATCTCAATTTGTTTTTGTGATAGTGCACTATCACTATCAATTACTGGTCTGAGAGCTCCAAAGGCTAATGAATGCATGAGAATCTTAACATTTGCTTTCAAAGATACTAGATGTTCTACTATCTCTTTTCTTTTTGATTCATCTGTTGCACTAACATTTTTAAAAACTACCTCTATATTATTAGCTTTCAAATCTTGGACTAGCAGATCAACCTGATCCATTGTTGACCTTCTATCTAAATGTACTCCATATATATTTACTCCCATTGAAGCTAACTTTTTAGCAGTTGCCGCTCCAAACCCACTTGATGCTCCCAAAATCAGCGCCCAATTATTCATATAGTACTCCTTTAAATTCAGTAATAATTTAATACTTAATATTATTAATTTATAGTATGTCTCTTAAAGTAGGAATAGTAGGTTTGCCCAATGTTGGAAAATCAACCATCTTCAATGCCCTAACCAAATCAAATGTTTCATCTGAAAATTTTCCTTTTTGTACGATTGACCCAAATCATGGTGTTGTCCCTATTCCTGATAAAAGGCTAAATCAAATAACCTCTTACATCAAAACAGAAAAAATTATTCCAACGGTTGTTGAGTTTGTTGATATTGCAGGTCTTGTTAAAGGTGCTAGTGCTGGTGAAGGTCTTGGAAATACATTTTTATCTCATATTAGAGACGTAGATGCTATCATACACGTAGTTAGATGCTTTGAAGATAATAATATTACACATGTTGAGGGAAATGTTGATCCTGTAAGAGACCTAGAAATAATTAATACAGAGTTAATAATTAAGGATTTAGATACTCTGGAAAAAAGAATTAAGAAAATTGAAAGACAGGCAAAATCAAAAATTAAAGAAGCGGTCGAAGAATATAATTGCCTTATAAAGATTCAAGAACGTTTAAATAGAAACGATCCAATAAATAAAAATGAGTTTAGAAAAAGTGACTTGAAAACATTGAAATCATTATCACTGTTAACTCTTAAACCGATGATGTATCTTGCTAATATTTCAGAGAATAATCTAATTGGAAACAATAATATTGTATTCAACGCCTTCAAAGAATATTGCGCACTCAAAAATTTAAGCCTTGTTTCTCTTTGTGGAGATATTGAAATGCAGATTGCTGTTATGTCAGATGAAGATCAAAAGATTTTTTGTAATGAATATGGCCTTGATGAGCCCGGACTAAATAAAATGATTAGGGGTGCATATAAACTTTTAAACCTTGAAACATATTTTACAGCGGGCCCTAAGGAAGTAAGAGCCTGGACCATCAAAAAAAACTCTAAAGCACCTAAAGGGGCAGGTGTTATACATACAGATTTTGAAAGAGGATTTATTAAAGCAGAAGTATATCATATAGAGGACCTAATTACCTATAAATCAGAAGTTGCAATCAAAACAGCAGGTAAAATTAGACAAGAAGGTAAAGAGTATATAATTCAGGATGGAGATATAATTTTATTTAAGTTTAATGTTTAATTTGGCCTATTGCTATCAAAAAACTTATCGCTAACATCTTTTAACACCCTTTCCTCTTCTGAAGTAAGCTCATCCCAAGATTGATCATTTAGTTTTTCCAAAATCATGCTAGCCTTGTATATTAAAATCTCATTAGACTCATTCAAATCATCTTCATTCTTTAGTAATCTTTTAATTTTAAAATTAATTTTCCAAAGATTAAATGAAGATAAAATCTTCTTTCTAGCTAATAGAATGATTCCCAAAAATAGACCGGAGATATGAGTAATATAACTAACGTTGCTATAGCTTGATGAAAATAACCCTATAAAATCAGATAGTACAAAAATTAGCATCATATATTTAACTTTGATTTCTAAAATACCAAATAAATATACCTTCCTGTTTGGATACATCAATGCATATGCTACTATTACTCCATATACTGCCCCACTAGCGCCAATCAGTCTACAAGATGTGCCAATAATAAAATGATAAAAAATTGTAAGTAATCCTGATCCAATCCCAATGAAAAAATAGTACTTAACAAATCTAGAGCTACCCCACTTACTCTCAAGCGACGTTCCAAACATCCAAAGCATAAACATGTTGACAAATAGATGCCAAAAACTTCCATGAAGAAATAAATAAGTTATAGGCTGCCAAATTTGAAACGATTCATAAGATTGAAGGCTTAAACTATTATATATAAATGATTGAGATACAACTGTTTGAATAATTAAAAACACAAATATATTGCATACAATAATAAACTTGATCCCAGGAAACTGATTTAATTCGAATCTATTCATCACAATGTTTTTTAATAAATGATAAAACTGCTTTATAAATTACTTCTTTATCTAATTCATCTACAAATATATGATGAGATGATTTTTCAATAATTAACTTAGATTTTTCAGTTGAAGAAATATTATTATAGATTAGTTCAACGTTTTTTTCAATGGAAGTTACATCATTTTTTGAATGAATAATTAATGTAGGACACTGAACTTTGTGAAGATCTTTAATTATTTTTCTATTCATCTTTCTAAATTCATTAAGAGCAACCAATGGATACTCCATATAACCAAAGTTAGGATTCTTATCTAAATGTTCCTTTGTAAACATCTTCCTTTTATCCACCTTTTGTTTTATTTTATTTAACAAGGGAACTAGAAAATAAGTTTCAAATTTTTTTTTAAATCTCAAGACAGTAGCACCAAGAACTATTCCATCAACTGGAAAAATACTAGCAAGATGTAAAGTAATGACTCCCCCCATGCTGTGGCCAACGATGAATACCTTATCAGATGTAGAAGAAAGCTCTGCTAGTTTTTGTCTAGCAAAATATATCCATTCTGAATATGATGTGCTGTTGCAGTCATCAACATTTGTTCCATGGCCTGGAAGATTGTATGTAGCTACATGAAAACTAAACTGAGAAAGATATTTTGCTAAAAACTTAGTTTCATAGGTTGAGCTGGAAAATCCATGTATTAATAGTATTCCTATTGATGAATCTTTATTGTATACATAGTCATTGGAATCAAAATTATTCATTCTAAACCTTAATTAAGCTAAGCGATTTTATGTTCTTTGTATCATTAATATGAAATTTAATATATAAATCTAAAAATATTTTTAGTTCATTTAATCTTCCAAGGTTCAAAGAAATTTGTTCTAAATTTTTCAAATGAATTTTTGAAATTAATTCTAAACTGTGCACCAAATTACTTGAAAAATAAAATTTACCATTAGGCTGACATTGCTTGCAGCATAGAAATCCACATATAGGATCAAATACAGACTCTTGTAGCTTGTTACTGCAATTAGAACAATGAAAATGGTTAATCATAAAACCTTGAATATTGATTAGTTGATAACAAAAAAAAATATATAATAGCTTATTATCAATATTTGAATTATTTAACTTAAAAAAAGTACTTTTAATTAGTTTGAAAGCAATGGGATCATAGTAATCATATTTTGTAACTCTATTTATATATTCTGTAAATATCAAACCATAAACAATTTTATTATAATTTTCCCTGATATGCATAAAATTTTCTTCAATTAATGCCTCTTTAAGAATTTGAATATTTCTTTTTTCTTTATAGTAAAAACTCAAATTCAAAATATTAAATGGTTCTAAAATATGCTTAATGGAAGATTTTTTATTTTTTGCTCCTTTAGCAATGATTGTAACTTTGCCAGCTTTTTTTGTAAATATGGTACAGATTAAACTTGTCTCGCCATAATCAATTTTTTTTAACACAATTGCTTCTGATGTAATTAACATGTAATTCGGCTTAATTTAGATTAAAAAAATATGGTAAACTTTTTACTGAAAATATTTAATGGTTTGAAAAATCCTAGCAAAAGATAATAAACCTTTAATAGGCTTTGGAAAAAATAACTTCGTACTTAGCTGGATTGCCAGTATAAATACATTTTAAATCAATGGCATTTTTTTGATCAAACGGTATACATCTTATCGTTGCCTTAGTTTCTTTTTTAATTTTATTTTCAGTTTCACTGGAGCCATCCCAACCACATTTTATAAAACCACCTTTTGTTACCAAACTCTTAAAATCATCATATGTAGAACTTGTATAGGTGTTGGAATCTCTGAAATTTTTAGCTGATTGAAATAAGTTGTCTTGTATATCTTCTAAAAGCAATGAAACTTCATTAGCTGCTTCAGTGATATTAAAGGACATTTTTTCACTGGAATCACGCCTTACAACAAAAATTGAATTATTTTCCATATCTTTAGGGCCAACCTCCATTCTAATAGGAACCCCTTTCATTTCCCACTCATTGAACTTAAAACCTGGAGACATTTTTTTACGTTTATCAATATGGTACCTAACTTTATTTTGATTAAAAGAAGATAAGATACCTTCTAAGTATATAAGAATTTTTTCCAAATCATCTTCTGATCTAAAAATAGGAATTATAACCACCTGGGTTGGTGCTACTTTGGGAGGAAGTCTTAATCCTTTGTCATCTCCATGAACCATTATCAGGGCTCCAATTAACCTCGTGCTAACACCCCAGCTAGTTGCATAAACATACTCTTCATGATTATCAACATTTTGAAATTTTACATCAAACGCCTTTGCAAAATTTTGACCAAGATAATGAGATGTGCCCGCTTGTAAAGCTTTTTTATCCCCCATCATTGCTTCAATACAATAAGTATCTTCTGCACCTGCAAATTTTTCAGACTCTGACTTTGTCCCTGTTAATACTGGAACAGCCATTATAGTTTCAACAACCTCTTGATAGATTCCAAGCATCTTTTTAGCTTCTTGAACAGCCTCTTTTTCAGTTGCATGAGCAGTGTGCCCCTCTTGCCATAAAAACTCACTTGTTCGTAAAAATAATCTGGTTCTCATTTCCCATCGAACAACATTTGCCCATTGATTAATTAAAAGTGGAAGGTCCCTATATGATTTAACCCATTTTTTATACATCGACCAAATTACAGTCTCTGAAGTTGGGCGTACTATAACCTCTTCTTCAAGTTTAGAGTCAGGATCAACAACAATATCAGATCCATCATCAGTGTTTTTTAATCTAGAATGAGTTACAACAGCACATTCTTTTGCAAACCCTTCAACATGCTCTGCTTCTTTTGCTAAAAAAGACTTCGGAATGAACAAAGGAAAATAGGCATTGACGTGATTCGTTTCTTTAAACCTTTTATCAAAAGACTCTTTTATGGTTTCCCATATACTATATCCATATGGCCTGATAACCATTGTTCCTTTAACAGGGCCGTAATCAGCAAGTTCTGCCTTAGTTATAACATCTGTATACCACTTTGAATGGTCTTTACTTTTGGGTGTAACCGATATAGACATATTAGTTGTTTCCTTCTAATAAATTTAACACATTAACAATAATATCAACAGCATTTTGAACATCTTCTCTGTCAATTCCAAGATGGGTAACCAATCTATATTTTCCACTTCCAGTATAATAAAACAGCAATCCTTTATTTGCACATTTTTCAATAAATATATCTGAACTAATTTTTGGATTTGAAAGCTTAAAATAAACAAGATTGGTTTGAACCTTAGATGGATCTATTTGAATTAAATTACTTAGAGATAACTCATAAGCAAGACATTTTGCATTACCATGATCTTCCTTAAGCTGTTCTATCATATTATCAAGCGAATAAATTCCTAAGCATGCAATAATTCCACTTTGGCGCATGCCGCCACCTAATCCTTTTCTGATTTTTCTAGCTCTACAAATAAAATCAGCTGTTCCACATATAATGGAACCAATAGGAGATGATAATCCCTTTGATAGGCAAAACATAATAGAATCAGCATAACCTGCTATTTTTTCAACGCTAGTATTAGTAGCTATTGATGCATTAAAAATTCTTGCTCCATCCAAATGGACTTGTATATTTCGTTCTTTAGCCAATTCATAGACATCATTTAAATACCTTAAAGACAATGGAGTTCCTCCACATCTGTTGTGAGTATTTTCTAAACTAATCAACGTTGTTTTGGGAAAGTGATCATCTTCTGATCTAATTGATTCTCTTATAAGCTGAATATCTATAGTTCCATCTTCGTTGTTTAGAAGTTGCCTCGAGTGAATTCCTCCATAAGCTGATACTCCTCCAGCCTCATAAAAGAATGTATGAGATTGATCTCCAACAATGATCTCATCCCCTCTGTTGCAATGGGTTAAGATAGAAACTAAGTTACCCATCGTTCCGCTTGGAACAAAGAGGGCTGCCTCTTTATTTGAAATTTCTGCTGCCTTTGATTCTAAATCGTTGGTTGTAGTATCTTCATGCATGACATCATCGCCTAATTTGGCATTAAAAATCACCTTTTTCATTGAGTCAGAGGGGATGGTGACTGTATCGCTTCGAAGATCTATTTCACTCAATAATTTCATGTTCTGCATCCTCAATTTTTGTTCTTCTATATTGTTTATAGGTATAATTTTTAACTACCTTTTTTTCTTTAGATTCACCACCAAGAGCAATCAACCAAGAGCAAACAACCAAAAAAGGATTTGAATTGAAATAAAAAATTGTTGCAAGAGCGGCAACAGTTAAATGTGGAACAAAAAACCATCCTACCCAAAAAATAATTCCAATCCCTGTTACATTGGAAAACAGCAAAGTAATTCTTGGAAAAACTGCCAATCCAAATAAAAATAATACTCCATGAACATCCCAAAAACTCACTATCTTTTTATCTCAATATTTATCATATATCCTGTATGTCGTCTTACATTAAAAACTGTTTCAAAATCAAAAATTAAATATTGCCCTTTTATACCTGTCAACTCTCCATTTACAATATCTTGCTTGTCAAAGTTAATACTTTTAATCTTTTCAGGATTTTTAATCACTGGAAAATCATTTATTATTGGCTCATTATCATAAACAATATAATCTTTGTATGAACGATCCAACAGTTTAATTATTTTTTCTTTTTCTTCAAGCAGGTTTATTGATCTATCATAATCATTCTTTAGCATTTTTTGCCAATGAGTTTTATCTGAAAGATGTTTTTTAAGAAAAACTTCCATTGTACCAGCTAAGAATCTATTTGGAGTAACTGCAAGCTCAACTGCTTCTATAGCTCCTTGGTCAATCCACCTTGTTGGTATTTGGCTTGATCTTGTTACTCCAACTTTAAGACCACTTGTAATAGCTAAATAAACAACATGATCTTTCAAACAGTGATCATTAGCCCAATTCATATCTCTTGCATTACCCTCATGCGCTCTGCACAGCTCTGGTCTTAAGATACACTCTGAAGCCTGTGGAGCGCTAATCATACAAGGATAGCAATATCCTTGAAAGTAGGCTTTTTTAATTTCTTTTTTACAGTATTGACAAAAAATTTTATCCAAAAATTTGATAGAAATAGAATGTCCAATAAAATTATTCAAATCTATTAAATTGCTCCCAATATCAAATCTATATTCCACAATATTTTGGATCTTAGTTGATTGCATTTTTTTTACAACTCCATTGCATATAACTGAATTAGTCATCGATAAAATTATATATTTTTATAATAATAAATAAGTATATAAATAAATATTTGCATTGTATTTATAAGTTCTATGTAAGTTTATGTGTACATTATTATAAATAAAAAAAATTTATGCAAACACTCGTTATAGTTGAGTCTCCATCAAAAGCAAAAACAATAAACAAGTATCTAGGGCCTGGCTATCTTGTTGAATCATCAGTAGGACACATACGAGACCTGTCAATTAAAGATCTTGGAATTGATATTGAAAAAAACTTTAAACCAAACTATATAATTGACCCCAAGAAAACAAAGGTCATAGCAAATCTAAAAAAATTAATAAAAAAAGCTGATAGCCTCTTGCTTGCAACGGATCCAGATAGAGAAGGTGAAGCCATTGCATGGCACCTAGTTGATACACTTAAACCAACTATTCCATATAAGAGATTAGTCTTTAATGAAATAACAAAAACCTCAGTTCAAGAGGCCTTAACAAAACAACGAGATGTAAATATTAATCTTGTTAAAGCCCAAGAGTCTAGAAGAATTGTTGATAGATTGTTTGGTTTTTTAGTTTCAAAAAAATTATGGTTTAACATTAAAGGCAGCCTATCTGCTGGCAGAGTTCAAAGTCCAGCTATAAAAATAATTGTAGATAAGGAGAAAGAAAGAACCAAATTTATTAAATCTGAATATTGGTCAATTTCTTCTAATCTTTCTATTAAAGATGAAGCATTTATATCTACATTGGTTTCTATTGATGGAAAAAAAATTGCTATAGGAAAAGACTTTAATAAGAATACTGGAGAGCCAAAATCAGGTTTAGTTGTTCTTAATGAAAGTTTAAGTAAGAGTCATCTCAAAAAAATTGAAATTGAAACCTTTGTAGTAAAAAGTATTAGTAAGAAGCAATCCAAACAATATCCCTCTCCTCCTTTTATCACATCGACACTTCAGAGAGAAGGTATAAGGAAGCTCAAAATGTCCGCCCAGCAAGTTATGAGTATAGCCCAAAAGCTTTATGAAGCGGGCCATATAACTTATATGAGAACTGATTCAGTAAGAATTTCTAATGATGCGATATCAACTATTAGAAATATTATTGAAAGAGATTATAAAAAAGATAATCTGTCTGAAAAACCAATTCACTATAAAGGGTCAGTAAAAAATGCTCAGGAGGCTCATGAAGCAATACGTCCTTCAGGACAATTTGCTAATCCTCAAAAACTAAGCAAAGAGCTTGATTCAAAGACTCTTGCGCTTTACAAGTTAATTTGGAATAGAACTGTTGCTTCACAAATGAAGCCAGCAATAATGAATCAGGTGAAGGCTGTAATTGTTGCAGGAAAAGAGTATATATTTGAATCAAATGGAAGAACTATACATTTTGCTGGATATTTAAATGCCTATGAATATGATAAAGCAGGACAATCAGATTCAATATTACCCAAAATGAATGAAAATGATAACCTTGTAACTATATCAACTGAACAAAAACAACATTTCACTAAACCTCCTTCAAGATTTAATGAGGCGTCACTTGTTAAAAAATTAGAAGATAATGGTATTGGCAGGCCCTCTACATATGCAACCATTATGACCAACATTCAAAATAGAGGATATGTGTATAAATCAAATGGTGCTTTGGTACCAACATTTACAGCATATGCGGTTGTTCAGTTTTTAGAAAAAAACTTTCATGACTTAGTTAATCTTCAATATACTGCATTACTAGAGGATAGTCTCGATTCTATTGCGGAAGAAAAAGATGAATCAATAACTTTTTTAAAGAAATTTTACTTTGGTGAAAATAATTTTAAGGGACTCCAAACCTTGCTTGAGGTTGAGGTGGATAAAAATGAATCCAGAACTATAATAAACTTGGGCAAAGTAAAGGAAAAAGAGACTATCATAAAAATAGGAAGATACGGTATTTACATGCAGCATGGTGATAAAAACTATAACCTCAATGATGACTTTGAGCCTTGCAATCTTAATGAAAAAACAATTTTAGAACTCATTAGCCAGAAAGATGAAGAACCGGAAAAAATTGCAACCAATCCTGATACTGGAGAGCCTGTAGTACTCAAAAATGGTCGATATGGAAAGTATTTGCAATCAGGAGATAAAATAAAGTCTATTCCAAAAGGAATTGATGAGCTTACTGAACAGATTGCAGAGAAAATAATTAAATTTCCAGTTGACCTTGGGAAATCAAAAGAACATAATGGATCTGTCATTCTTGATATTGGAAGATATGGGCCATATATGAAGTGTGGATCAAAAACAAAGAGTTTAACTGTTGATCAAATCTTTAGCATAACATTGGATCAGGCAAATGAGGAGCTTAAAAAATCAAATAGATCAAAATCAGCCGTAGTTAAGTCTTTAGGAAAAATTGAAATAAAAGAAGGGCGTTATGGTATGTATATTTCTGATGGAAAAACGAATGTAAAATTTCCAAATGACATGGAAGTAGCTGATATGACTGAAGAAAAAGGCCAAGATCTCATAAAGCGGAAAAAAATGAAAAAATGAAAAAAGAAACCTCAATACTAGATGTTTTAACTTCTCTATCTAAGCAAAGGGGATTTGTATTTCAAAGTAGTGAAATATATGGAGGGCTTGGATCAACATGGGACTACGGCCCATTAGGAGTTGAATTAAAAAGAAATATAAAAAATTATTGGTGGAAGAGCGTTGTAACAGCAAGAGAAAATGTTATTGGAATGGATGCCTCAATACTTATGCATCCAAAAGTTTGGGAGGCGAGTGGGCATGTTGATAATTTCCATGATCCTCTAGTTGATAACAAAGAAACTAAAAAGCGATACAGGCTTGATCATCTAATTGAGTCACAGGATATTACGATTATTAAAGAGCTATGTAACATGCTAAAGCTCAAAGCCCCTGAAAAAATTAATGAAGAAATTGTCCAATCAATCGTTACATCATTAAATAAAGTTTCTCAACAAAGTGGAGAAATATTGATAGATAGTGGTGTAATTGATCCTGAAGATAACAATGTGGGTGACTGGACAAACATGAGACAGTTTAACCTAATGTTTAAAACATTTGCAGGTCCTGTTGAAGACTCTGGCTCTGTTGTTTATCTAAGACCGGAAACTGCTCAAGGAATATTTGTTAATTTTATTAATGCACAGACAACGTCCCGTAAAAAGCTCCCCTTTGGAATAGGCCAAATTGGTAAGGCTTTTAGAAACGAAATTACAACTGGTAACTTTATTTTTCGTACTCGAGAATTTGAGCAAATGGAGATGGAGTTCTTTTGTAAAGAAGATGAAACTAGTAAATGGCTTGACTATTGGAAGCAAGAAAGGCTAAACTGGTTTAAAAGTTTAGGAATCAATTCTGAAAAACTAAGACTTAGGGCTCATGGTAGTGACGAATTGGCCCACTATTCATCTGCTTGCTATGACATTGAATATCGTTTTGATTTTGGATGGTCAGAGCTTGAGGGAATTGCTGATAGGGGAACCTATGATCTAAGCAAGCATATGGAGCACAGCAATAAGAAACTAACTTACTTTGATCAATCCAACAATGAGCATATTACCCCAGCTGTTGTTGAAGCATCAGCCGGCGTTGATAGGGCTATGCTTACGGTACTTGCCGATGCATTTACCACAGAAGAAATTAATGGAGAGACTAGAAACGTCCTAAAGCTTTCTTCAAAAATTGCTCCTGTAACTGTTGCTGTTTTTCCATTAATGAACAAGCAGGGCATGCCAGAGATTGCTCAAAAAATTGTTGATGATCTGAGATCAGAGTTTAGCTCATTCTACGATGCAGGAGGCTCTATAGGAAAGAGGTATAGACGCCAAGATGAAGCTGGCACTCCTTTTGGTATTACTGTTGACCATGATACGATTGAAAATCAAACTGTTACACTTAGGGATAGAGACACGATGGAGCAAAAAAGAATTAGTATCGATCAAATAAAGGCTGCATTGTCTGAATCCATGAACTCCTAATTTATGGCCCCTTATATACTTGATGGTGCAATGGGCTCTGAGATAATTAAAAGAGGGGTTAAATTACCAAAGTATATATGGTCGGCGTGGGCTAATACTACACACCCTAACCTGGTAAAACAAATTCACGATGAATATGTTGATTCAGGTTGCAACTATATAACTACCAATACCTTTAGAACAACTGCAAGAGCATATATAAAAACAAAGATAAGCCTGGAAAAAGCAAAGATTATGGCCCATGAGTCAATGAAGACAGCTGTATCAATTGCCCTTGAATCTGCAAAAAAACAAGCCAAGGTATTGGGTGCCATTGCTCCTCTTGAAGATTGCTACTCACCTGATCTATATCCTGGATATGAAAAAGCCAAAAATGAGTTTTCACTAATAGGAAAGGCATTGATTCTTGCTGGTGTAGATGGATTAATTCTTGAAACTATGAACAATATTTCTGAAACCACTGCATGCCTTGAATCAATTAAAAGATACAATCCTTTAACTTGGGTATCCTTTAACCTGAAAAATTCAAATCACCTCCAATCTGGAGAAAAACTTAACTTGGCACTTGATTCAATAAAAAAATTTAATGTTAACTGTGTATTGCTAAACTGCAATGAATTAAATAGAACTAAAGATGCAATGTCAGTTCTAGCCAATAATTGTTCTACTAAATGGGGAATCTATCCCAACCTTGGTATTGGTGAGCCTAGTCTTGATGGAGTGATAGATGAATATGCTAAAGATGAAGAATTTGTATCTGTTGCAAGAGAGGCTTTAAGCCTTGGTGCTAGTGTGCTAGGCGGGTGTTGCGGAACATCTCCAAAGCATATTGAACTTATAAAAAAACTGTAACTACTTCTTGTTTGATATAAGGCTATCAACCACACTTGGATCAGCCAGTGTTGAGGTGTCCCCAAGCTCATTTATTTTATTCTCTGCAATTTTACGAAGTATTCTTCGCATGATCTTTCCTGATCGTGTTTTAGGCAGAGCATCAGAAAATTGAATTTTATTTGGTGAGGCATGTGGTCCTATTATTTTACGCACCTTAAATTTTATTTCTGCATCTATTGAATCATTATTTTTCTTGCCTGTCATTAAAGTAACAAATGCATATATACCCTCACCTTTTATATCATGAGGATATCCAACAACTGCAGCTTCCGCAACCATTGGGTGTTTTCCAATCGCTCCTTCAATCTCTGCCGTTCCTATACGATGTCCTGATACATTCAAAACATCATCTACCCTGCCTGTTATCCAGTAACAACCATCTTTATCTCTTTTAGCGCCGTCACCTGTAAAGTAGTAACCTCTAAACTGAGAAAAATATGTATCAAAAAACCTTTGATGGTCACCATATACAGTCCGCATTTGTCCCGGCCATGAGTGCTTAATGGCAAGCAGTCCTTCTGTATCATTAGTCTTTATCTCCTCACCTTTTTCATTTAATATGATAGGTTCAATACCAAAAAAAGGCTTGAATGCTGATCCTGGTTTTAAATTTTTTTCAGTAGGAAGTGGAGTTATTAAGATGCCGCCTGTTTCTGTTTGCCACCAAGTATCAACTATTGGACATCTTTTTTCTCCTACAACATTATAGTACCATCTCCACTCTGGTTCCTTAATTGTTTCACCCACACTACCTAAAAGTTTTAATGAGGATCTGTCATGCTTGGCAACAAAATCGTTGCCTTCCTTCATCAACGCTCTAAGAGCTGTTGGAGCTGTATAAAAAATATTAATTTTATGTTTTTCTACCACCTGCCAAAAACGTCCAAAGTCTGGGTAGTTTGGAACGCCTTCAAACATAATGCTAATGGCCCTGTTTGATAAAGGACCATATATAATATATGAATGACCAGTTATCCATCCTATATCTGCCGTACACCAATAAACATCATCTGGATGATAGTCAAAAATTATTTCATGAGTGTATGAGGTGTAGACCATATATCCCCCAGTTGTATGTAGTACTCCTTTTGGTTTTCCTGTTGATCCAGAAGTATATAATATAAACAGCGGATCTTCTGCATCCATATGCTCTGCTGGACAATCTGAGCTCACAGAATTCATTCCATCATGCAACCATATATCTCTATCTCTTAGCATTGATATATCTGCACCTGTTCTTTGAACTACAATAACTTTTTTTATTGAAGGGCATTCTTGTAGTGCTACATCAGCATTTGATTTCATTGGTATATCATGCTTAAGTCCTCTTACTCCCGTATCCTGGGTCATTAATGCTTTACACTTTGAATCGTTTATTCTATCTCTAAGGGCATCAGAAGAAAATGCACCAAAAACAATTGAATGTACTGCTCCAATTCTAGCACATGCAAGCATCGCAAAAGCAAGCTCTGGAATCATTTGCATATAGATGCAAACTCTATCTCCTTTCTTTACTCCATTCTTTTTTAATAGATTGGCTGTCTTACATACTTCTTTATATAGTTGATTATACGTGAAGCGCTTATCTTCATCTGGATCATTGCCCTCCCATATTAATGCAGTTTGATCTCCGTGTCCAGATTCAATGTGCCTGTCTATACAATTATAGCAGGCATTAAGCTTCCCGCCTTCAAACCACTTTATATCAGCAGAATTGAAATCAACACTTGAGACTTTGTCCCAACTCTTAAACCATGATATTCTTTTGGCAACCTCCGACCAAAATTGATCAGATTTGTCAATAGACTTTGTATATATTTCATCATAGTTTCTAGAGGACTTAATAAATGCTTTATCCTGATCTCTATAGCTATTCTTAAACATTATTTTTGGATGCAACAACATGAAAAAGATGCCAATGCTTTGGACTGCCATCTGCGATTGTACTATCTTCATTAACTTCTTCAAATAAAATTAAATCAAAGTTTTTGAAAATTTCTTTAACTTCTTCTTTTGTATGAAAGTTCATATCATTTCGATAGCTCCAATCATCATCAACCCCAAACAATTGACCACAAAATACACCCCCATCTAGTATGTTATTTTTTATCATATTCATAAATGAACCAAATACAGATGGATTGCAAAATGGTAGGCTATAGCTAGCATTTATTAACGCAACCTCTGGAACTACAAATGTTTCCATTGATGATACCTCTGTTTTTAAAAATGAAGATTTTTGATTAATATTGCTCATTAAAAGGTTAATCGCTTCATCCTCCCTATCCATAGCCAATACAGAAAAATTATTTTTTAATAGTTCTACAGTATCATGACCATTGCCACAGCCAATATCAACAGCTGTTTTAGGTAAAATCTTAGTATTAGAAATAAAAAATTCTAGACCCTTAACAAGTGTATGATTTGGAGGCCTCTCATGATGAATTTTGTAATACTCAGACCAAATAAAATCTTTTTGTTTTTTTACGGTCATATGATAGTTCCTTCAACCTCTCCAAAACCAACCCTATAGCCATTTCCCTGACAATATCCAGTCATTACAACAGAATCCTTATCTTGTAAAAACTTTCTTTGAATTCCATTTTCAAATTTAATGGGCCTTGTACCCTTCCAGGAAATTTCTAACATACTTCCAAGAGACGTTCTATCAGGGCCGCTGATTGTGCCAGATGCAAGTAAATCACCAATCTGCATCTTGCATCCATTAACAGAATGATGAACTAGCTGCTGTGCAACATCCCAGTATAAATACTTGTGATTGCTTCTTGATATAACTTTAGGTTGATTAGAACCATCAATCTTTAAAGATACCTCTAGTTTAATATCATAGGAGTTATATTCTTTTCTTTTTAAATAATTAAGGGGCTGTGGGTTTTGAAGTGGCCCCTCCACCTTAAAGGGCTCCAATGCTTCCATTGTTACAACCCAAGGGGAAATAGAGGTTGCAAAGTTTTTACCTAAAAATGGTCCAAGAGGAACATACTCCCATTTCTGAATGTCTCTAGCGCTCCAATCATTGACTATAACCATTCCAAAAATTGAGTCAGTTGCATTTTCTATTTCAATGGGACTTCCCATAGTATTTTCCTTTCCAATAAAAAATCCCATCTCAAGCTCAAAATCCATCAATTTAGACAAGGAAAACTTAGGTTTATTTTCAGCATCTAAAATCTGTCCGTAAGGTCGTTTGATTTGTGTACCACCTACTACTATAGAGCTTGATCTGCCATGGTACGCAACAGGAAGGTGCAGCCAGTTAGGATTTAAAGCATTATCCTTACCTCTAAACATTGTTCCAACGTTGGTAGCATGTTCCTTTGAAGAGTAGAAATCTGTGTAATCACCAATTTTACATGGTAAACACATCACTGCAAGGGGCATTGGAATCAAACATCTATTAATAAGCTCCAAGTTGTCTTTTAGATCGCTATCATCAGATAGTAGACTCTGGATTTTTAATCTAATCTGACTCCACACACTTTTACCAAGTGATATAAATGGATTAAGCGATCCACAAGAAAAAACTGTTTTTGAAAGTATACTATCAAAATATCCTGCATTTTCAATTACGCTGAGATCTAAAACCTTATCCCCTATTGCTATTCCCACTCTTGAATTCTGGTTGTCAGTCGTTTTAAACACTCCATAAGGAAGGTTGTGTATTGAAAAGTGTGAGTCTGGATCAATTTTTAAAAAAGATTTCATTTTACAATTAACTCCATATTTGTTAGATCCTCAATTGGTTTAATAAAATTACAACTTCCAAAACTTGTAACTTTTTCTCGTGCTTTTTTTATATCAGCCACTTTAATTTGAATATTTTCAAAACTAATTCCACTATCAGAAAAAACAAATTTATTTTTATTTTGGCATTCTATAATACTCGAAATAAATATCTCATCTTTGATGCCACTATATGCTGCAATTCCTCCTAAAAAAACATTAATAAAACCATGCTCTATATTATTGTAATTGTTAATGTGTCTAACTGCACGGTGTAAGCCTGCAGTAAATTTTAAAGGTATAGCTCTTTCAGCGCATAGTATAAATAATTTTGAAAGGAGGTTTACATGTGGCACGCTTTTAGCTATTGCTCCGCCGCATCTAATTTTCAAACCAAAGGAAGTATTCTTAGATATATTATCTAAGAATGATATAAACCTGAAATCTTTTAAATCAATATCAGATTCTAAAAATATTTTATTAAGGTTAATATCATTATTGATTATTTTTTCAACGCTTGTAAGGCCATCTTTTCTGTAATCAAACTTTGTTTCAGCTGCTGAAAAGGACAGTATATCCTTATGCATGGTCATCCAATGAATTTGATTCTCAATATCTTTCACTGAACCTACAATGATAATAGGTATATTTGAGGTATCTTTCTGTATTGATAGATCATAAATCGTTTGAAGGTGTTGTGCCGGACAAATAAATCTAGATAGCATTCTGTTATGAGCTTCATATTGATAATCTAAAAAATTATAGAAGGCCTCTTCTATTGGCAATTGAGACGGAGGAAAAAATCCTGCATAATCAATGATTTGATTAAAGAAGTATGATGATGATCTTTGTATAAACATATTAAGCGTTGAAAAATTAAATAGAATTGAAAAGTATAAAAGCACTTACGGAAAGCATTGCAACAGATGCTATATACTTTCTAAAATTACTTTTAACCTTAATATGAGTAAGAACTGCTCCTGACATAAGCGTTGCTATTCCTATCGAACCAATTGCTACTACGTTGTCTAAGGATGAATGAAGCATAATTGAAAAAGAAATTTTTAAAATTCCCACTAAATCTCTAAACCATGTTGGGTATCCATATTCGAAAAATTCTTTTTTAATATTATCATACCTAATAAACCATATGAAAAATATAGCAACTGTGACAATTATTTTAACTGACTCAACCATGTATTGTATCTCTAACATTAACATCTCCTTAGTGAGGGTTCCCTATTTATTTAATCTTATAACTTTTAGTTTAACTAAATTAGCGGTTTAGAGCCACTATTTTTCTTACTAAATTTTTACTTACGTAAATCTTTAAGAATATTTTTTCTCAGTATTGCGGAGACTGTCAATGCTCCGGCCGATAATGCCCCTGTTAACCCAACGCTAACAATATCTTGACCCGTTAAATATAGATTTTTAATACTCGTTCTAGGTGTTAAGCTTTTTTGATTAAACCTACTAGGTGTATGGTTAAGCCCATAAAGCTCACCACGCTGATAATGAGACATGTCTCGTGTTGATAGCGGTGTGGATAACTCATAGTAGTCTACCTTTCCTTTTAGTTGAGGAAGATGCTCATACATTCTATCAAGCAACCTAATGCTAAGAGCTTCTTTTGTGCTTTCATATTCCTCTCCCCGTTTTTTCCATGGTTTTTGACTCCATCTTTTAAACCATTCATACTGTGACATAGTAATCAATTCTATGGTTGTTTTATTAGGATGATCTTGCTGCCACTTTGGATCTTTTGCAGATGGAAATGAAAAGTATATAAGTGGAAAATCAGAGTTCATATTTTGGCTATGATTTAATACATTTTTATCGTGATCATATCCTGGATAGAGCCAGATATTAGTATCGGTTAAGTTTAGTTTTTTATATGAGCTGTTTATTCCAATGTGAAGGCAAAGATGGCCACCAGAAATACTAACCTTCTTAATTTGATCATACTCTTTGACACTTTGATCTCTTAATAGCCTCTCAAAGGTATTGGTCACCCCACAGCTACTTATAATTTTATTAGCTGCAATTTCTGTTCCATCTTCAAGCATAACTCCTACAGCTCGTTTTCCTTCACATATTATTTTTTTTACTCCTGCACTAACGACTACATGGCCTCCGTTCTTTTGAATTGTTGGAACAATAGAAGCAGCAATTGATGAGGACCCCCCTATTGGATAGTTTGCACCATCAAGATAGTGTCGAGCAACCATGGCATGCATTACAAAACTACTTTGCGATGGTGGAAGCCCATAATCACCCCATTGTCCACATAGCACCCCTATCAGTTTTTTATTAGTAGTAAGCGAAGATAAAACTTCCATGGTAGTTTGCGATGCAAACTTTATAAATGGCTTGCTGGTAATAGAATAGGTTAATTTATATACAAACTTTGGAGCTGCCTTGGCTGCATAGAAAGCTTTTCCAGCTTTAGCTACGACATCTAGCAAATCCATATATTTATCAATAGCTTTTTTTTCTTCTGGAAAATAATTTTTTAAATCATTTACAAACCTTTCTTTAGGAGAAAAAAAATTATATTCCTTATCTGGAAATACTATTTTATCATAGTTATCACTCATTTTGTTCCACTGCAACCTGTCTTCAGATATATATCTAAACAATGCCCCTGAAAGTGAATAAGGCCTATGAACATCGCCTATATAGTGTATACCAACGTCCCACTCATAGCCCTGCCTTTTAAAGGTATGGGTAAACCCTCCAGCCTTAAAATGCTTTTCAAGTACAAGAACCT
>MDTB01204219.1_pt1 | contig 32134 bp, 30 predicted proteins | sample 811161 | NCBI WGS metagenome assembly MDTB01 (sample SAMN05326650, study PRJNA326480) | marine metagenome | isolation source: seawater | place: Mediterranean Sea | collected 2009 | reverse complement strand
TTATTAAATAAATCCACAATTTCTAGTATAATGACTGTTAACGAAAGGAGTCGAAATGAGTGGATGGGAAATTTTAATTGTTGTCGCAGTAATCTACGCAATAGTTAATTGAATGTTGTTTTTGGGGTTAGGGGCACCTAGCAACAGAACGCCCCTTAGAAAAAGGTCTCTTGAATGGTTTTTAGTCGCAGTGACAATCTTAAGAGTTAAATTATTAAATTTTTAGATTACCTGTAGATCATGAGAAATTTATTATTAAATGTAGTATTAATCTCGTTTTTTCTTAGCCCAGCTTTTGGCGCGGATCAAAATGTTGACATGCTCAATAAGTCTGGAAAAGAAATTAATGTTTACTCGAAAAAAGTTGTAAATGTAGATGTGGGTGATACTGTTTTTTGGAAATCAATAAACCCAGGTCACAATGTAGAATTTATAAAAGGTGGGATTCCAACTGGAGTAGAAAAATTTAAATCTTCATACAGCAAAGACACCCAATATACTTTTAAAACTCCCGGAATTTATGCGTATTGGTGTACACCACATAAAAGCATGGGAATGATAGGTTTTGTAGTAGTAGGTAACGATAAATCCAATCTAGAGGCAATTAAAAAAATTAAATTTTACGGTAAATCAAAAAAAATTGCAGAAGATTTAATTAATTCTTTATAAGTTTATTTAAACTTATTCACCTAGCAACATAGCGTCCTTTGTTATATACAAAAATCTCTTTTTAAGTTTATGAAAAAAATTAAGAAAGCCTATAAAGTTATCAAATCAAATATCCATCGAAGAGGCCTTTGCGCGGCTAGAGATATAAAAAAAGGTGAAAAAATAATTGAATATAAGGGCAAAAAAATTACTCATAAACAAGCTGATGTAAATTCTAAATACGGATACGATATTACTTATTTATTCACTCTTAATAAAAAATATCTTTTAGATGGGGATTTTAAATATAATACGGCTAGACTGATAAATCATTCTTGTAATCCTAATTGTGAAGTCCTTGATGAATACAAATCAGCTATATGGATTTCCGCAATGAGAGATATAAAAAAAAATGAAGAATTATCTTACGACTATGGCTTTAGTTATGACTGCGATTATAAGGATCATGTTTGCAAATGTGGAGCAAAAAATTGTGTGGGCTTCATTGTCAGAGAAGGTTCAAGATGGCGATTAAATAGAAAATACCTAAAAAACTACTAATTTAATAATTTAAATTAATGGAAAATTTAATTTTTGGTTTTTTGACAGGTGGAAGTTTAATTTTAGCTTTGGGACCCCAAAATATATATGTAATTGAACAAGGATTAAAAAAAAAGTTTGTCTTTACTATAACCACTATTTGCGCGGCATCTGATATTCTTTTGATTTATCTAGGCGTTTTTATCTATCATATTTTTGATTTTATTTCTTATAAAATAGAATTTTTTTTAAATATTATTCTAATTTTATTTTTGTTGAGATTTATTTATGAAAAAATTCAAGATTACAAAAAAAAATACAATATTAAAAATCTTAGAAAATCTCAAAACCTTAAAGATGTTATTTTCAAAACTCTTGGTTTTACTTATTTAAACCCACATGTTTATTCTGATACAATTTTTATTTTAGGGAATTTATCAAAAAATTTTGAATTAGTTGGTAAATTTTATTTTGCTTTGGGGGCTTCTTTTGCATCGATAATATTTTTCTTTTTTTTGGGATATATGTCTAGTTTATTTGCTAATTTTATAAAAAAACAAAAAACTTGGCAGTACATAAATATTTTTATTATAGGATTTATGACTATATTAATTATTTATATTACAAATTATACTTTTAATTTATTTCTTTTATCTTATTAATTAAAAGTTCGTTGATCATTGCAGCACCAACTTTTGAAGGATGATCATCATCGGAATAAAGTATGTCATTTTTGTTATGAGTTATACATCTTTCATTAACGACTGAGTTACAAAATAATTCATGTGGATAGACTCTATAAACATTTTCTGAATTTATTGTGTCCAATAATTGAAAGCTTTTAAAAGTTCTTTTTTTAAAAAGTTCATAATCAGTTGTAATATTTAATTTGTTTAAATATTTTTTTGTTTTATTTTCATCAAAAGGCCTTGGGAGATTCCTATAAATTTTTTTTGGCACATGCCATCCAACTTCTGGTATCGGGTATATTAAAATTACTTTGTGACCCATTGATACTATTTTATTTATTGTATCATTATATTCTTTTGCTATTGCTTTGTTCCTTTGTTCTAAAGTGTTTAATTCATTATTTTGATATTGAAGAAAATCTCTCATTTGTCCAACTCTGCCACCTTGACCGTTATCAAACATTTCCTCTTCAAGTAACGGGGGTAATCGTCCGCCTAAAATAATTATCGAACTTTCTAAATTTTTTATAAAATCCAATCTTTTCTCTTGAAATTCTTTATTACATTCTCCTTTTCTTAAAGTTTTTTTATTTACTCTATTTAAGTTAAGAATAAACTGACAACCAACTTTAATAGATTGCATATAATTGAAGTTTTGCTTATTAAGTTTATTTTTAAGATCAAAGCTAAGGGTGGCCATATGGCTATCACCTATTAGCATAACTTTTTTTAAATCTTTGTCAGTCGAATATTCAAAAAAATTATTTAAAAATTTTTTCTCTTTATAATTTTGACTTTGTAAAATTGATGGAAATCTTTCATTAAAACCCTCAGTTTTAATCGTCAAAACTGATAGTGAAGTTATAATGATTAAAAAAGAAGCCAAATACAGTGTTAAAGTTTTAAAAGATATCTTTAATTTATTTCTAAATGTTTTTTCTACCAAAAAATAACTTACGACTGATAATAACAAACATAAAAAAATAAGCCCAATTTTTCCTTGTAGAGATAAAGAAATATATTTAATTCTAGCAAAAGCAAAAACTGGGTAATGCCAAAGATATAAAGAGTATGAAATTAGACCTATTCCTACTAACAGTTTACTTGATAGTATCTTTGTTAAAATTTCTTTTTTATCTGTAAACCAAATAATAAGTGAAACACCTAAAATTGGAGAGAGAGTGTAAAAAGAAGGGTGAAACATCCCGTCATTAAAGAAAAATATTGAATGAAGAATTAATAATAATCCTAAAATAGATAGAAAATTGTTAATTTTTAAATTATCAGATCTAAAGTCTCTTTTAATTTCTAAAAAGGAAAGAATAGAGCCTGCTAACAATTCCCATCCTCTAGTTGGTAACATATAAAAATTTAATGAAGGATATCTAACTGATCCCCACTGAGCTAAAAATAAACTGAGTAAAAAACCTAAAATTAAAACATAAAGTAAATATTTTTTAAAATATCTATAAACTATAATTAATACCGCTGGAAAAAAAATATAATATTGTTCTTCTACTGATAAAGACCAAATATGCAAAAGTGGAATAAGTAAGCTGTCTTCTGCAGCATATTGTATCCCCGTGTGATAAAAATAAAAATTAGAACTAAATCCTAGAGAGTAAAGTATAGATTTTGAGAACTCAATGAAATTTAATGGTAATAAAAAAGACCAGGCAAAAGGAATTGAAAATAATATAACTAAAAAAAGTGCTGGTAAAATTCTTCTTGCTCTTCTTTCATAAAAGTATGAAAAGGAAAAAGACCCAGTTGTTTTAATTTCTTTTAGAATAATAGAGGTTATTAAATAACCAGATATAACAAAAAAAATATCTACCCCTATAAATCCACCTTCAAAAGGTTGTATATCAAAAAAATTTAACTCTGCATGATAAAAGACAACTGCGAGAACTGCAATTGCTCTTAGACCATCAATCTCAGGTCGGTAAGATATTTTCATTTATTTTTAATTAAAATTCTTCTTTCTGATTTTTTTTGCCAACTCATAGCTTAATAAAAATCTAGTTAGAAGATACGTAAAGAAAACTTTTAGATAAGGATATGAACTTTTTTTGAAAAGAGACTTAAATTTGAAACTTTTCAAACCCAATGGAAAAAAGGGAACAAAAGAAGTAGTATGACATGAATAATTAAGTTTTTTACACCCTTTACTTCCAAGTGTTTTTTTCATGTGAGGCAAGTCTTTGTCGTTAATATAATAATCCATATAATATGTACTTCTTTTCGTACCGTTTGGCGAAGTGATCTTATTAACTCCATGAAAAGAAGACGAAGAGTGAATAAATAAAATGACTCTATTAGGTTTTGGTTCAATTTTTTTTTCAATTTTTAATCCAGCTTTACTAAATAAAATTGTTTCTCCTCCCCAATTAGAGTTCCATTTTGGGGAAACATAATAAATTGAATTTGCAACATGTAAATCGCCAGACTGTGAATGAGAATGATCAACATGAGACCCCAACATTCCATTATTAGTCATTTGATGAAAAGGATAGGCTCCACCATACTCAGGCCAATCACACATTGAAACCATTTTTTGTCCATCTAAATAATTTTCAAAAAGTTTTTTAAAATTAACACCACCTAAAATATTTACAGGTAATTTAAGAACTTCATTCAAATCATTGTCTCCATAAACTTTCTTATTTAATTCTACATTAGAGGAAAATCTTTTTTTTACGTCTTTAAAGTCTTCTGAGTTATCAAGAGCAGATACTATTTTTTCAAAAATCTCTTTTGGTAAAAAGTCATCAATTACTGCATGAGGAAATGGCTTAGTTTCCCAGTTTAATTTATGAGAATTAATTTTGTTTTTAATTATTTCTGAATAGTTCATATATATATCTAACAAATTTAGAACATATTGAGCAAGTATAAAAGAATACCAAAATAAGGAAAAAAAATATATAAACTCTTTATTAGATTTATTGATTATTACTAAAATGGCTGTAAATAAATATTATAACTTAGCTAAAAATTACCTTTTCCCTATCTGTAGAAGTTTGACTGGAAATGGAGTCAGAAAAACTTTGCATATTATTAAAAAAGAGTTCCCTAAACTAAAAATTCACAAAGTAAAATCTGGAAGAAAAATATTTGACTGGCAAATTCCTAGTGAGTGGAATGTAACAGATGCATATATTTTAGATAAAAACAATATCAAGATTGTAAATTTCAAAAAGAACAATCTTCATTTAGTTGGTTATTCTCCGCCAGTAAATACTTATCTTAAAAAAGAAAAGCTTTTACAACGTTTACATTCTCTGCCAGGGCAACAAAATGCTATTCCTTATATAACATCATATTATAAAAAATACTGGGGATTTTGTGTATCACATAAAGAAAAGTTAAAAATTAAAAAAAAATATAAATCCTCTGATAGATTTAAAGTAGTAATAAAATCAAAATTTAACTCTAAAGGTTTTTTAAACTATGGAGAACTAATTATAAAAGGTAAGTCTAAACAAGAAATTTTAATTTCTACTTATATCTGTCACCCCTCTATGGCAAACAATGAGTTGTCCGGACCGATAGTCTCTATGAGCCTGATTAATTATTTTAAAAAATTTAGAAAATTAGACAAAACTTTGAGATTTATATTTATCCCAGAAACTATTGGATCTATTACTTTTTTAGAAAAAAACTTAAATTACCTTAAAAAGAATCTTATAGGTGGATATAATTTATCTTGTATAGGTGACGAAAGACAACATTCATGTATGTTGACAAAATATGGTAATGCTATTTCTGACAAGGCATTAATAGAATCTTATAAAAAATTCAAAATAAAGTATAAAAAATACTCTTTTTTAGAAAGAGGATCTGATGAAAGACAGTACAACTCACCAGGGATTGATTTGCCAATAACTTCAATTTTTCGAACTAAATATGGAAAATTTCCTGAGTATCATACATCCTTAGATAATTTTAAGCTGGTCACGATAAAAGGAGTAAAAGGAGGTTTTAAAGTAGCTAAAGAAAGTGTCAAAATACTAAATAAAAAATTAGTTCCTAAGAACTTAGTATTATGTGAACCTCATATGAGTAAAAGGGGTCTTTATCCAACTTTGTCTACTAAAAAACAAAATATGAATACTAAATTCTATATGGATTTCCTACAATATGCGGATGGAAGAAATGATATAGAAGATATTTCTAATTTGATTAAAATTAATTTAAATTCAACAAAAAAAATATATAGTGTGTTAAAACGCAATAAGCTAATTCTCTAATTAATGAAAATAATTTTAATAATGGGTTTACCTGGAGCTGGTAAAACAACTTTGGCAGATGAGTTGGCGCCTCTAATGAATGCAAAAAGACTTAACGCTGATGAAGTTCGAAAAGCAGCAAACGATTGGGACTTCTCAGAAGAAGGTAGAAAAAGACAGTCAAAAAGAATGGCTGATAATGCTATAAAGCTTAAAAATGAAGGAAACAATGTAATTGCAGATTTTATATGCCCTACTCCAGCGGCAAGAAAACTATTTCCAGCAGATTATGTAATTTGGGTAGACACTATAAAATCAGGTAGATTTGAAGATACAAATCAAATGTTTGTAAAACCTGAAAAATATAATTTTCATGTTACATCACAAGATGCTAAAGTTTGGGCTCAAAAGATTAAAGAAGATTTAAAATGAGTTATAAGTGGGATAATAAAAAACCAACAGCGCAAATGTTAGGTAGATGGCAGCCTTTTCATGATGGACACTTTGCGTTATTCGAAGAAATAATTAAAAAAACAGGACAAGTTTGTATTCAAATAAGAGACGTCGAAGGAGTTGATGATAACCCTTTCGATTTTGAAACTGTAAAAAAAAATATTGAGGACAAGTTAAACCCAAAATACCGAGGGAAATTTAAAGTAATACTGGTCCCAAATATAACCAATATATGTTATGGAAGAGGAGTTGGTTATAAGATTGAGGAAATAGTTTTACCTGAAGAAATTCAAAAGATTTCGGCCACTAAAATCCGTGCAAAAATGAGGAAAGAGGGAAAGCTATAATATTTTGAAAAAAAAGGTCTTTATCCACTTAGGTGTTCCGAAAACAGGTACTACTTTACTTCAATCAAAATTATTCCCGGTAATTCAAGATATTAAATATATTGGAAGGTCGTATGATAATAGTGACTCAAGCCCTTTGTTTGAAAAAATTGATAGATTTGTCGAACTAGGTGAGAATGATAACGCTCAAAATATAAATGAAATCCACAAACTTCTTACAAATTTGTTAGATCAAAATAATAAAGTACTTATATCAAATGAAAATTGGTTGCAGCCTACAAATGTTGATAAGGATACACACAAAATTTTTATATCTAATTTTTGGGAAAAACTAAAAAGATTAAATAAAATTTTTCATCAACTCGATGCTCAAATTTTTTATTTTGCGGTAAAAAGAGATCAAACTGAAGCTGTGCCTTCTTTTTTTTCTACAGTACATTACAGAATAACAAAGATTTTTGGTTTTAAAATGAACGATATAAATTTTTTCGTGGAAAATATGATCAAAAATAAAGACCGTAATAACGAAATATCTCTTTTTTATGAAATGTATGATTATAATAAGATTTCAAATTTTATTTCTAAAAATTTTTCAAATAATATTACTTTTTTTGAATTTAATGACTTAAAAAATAATAAAGAGAATTTTATCAAATCTCTCATTAAATATTTTAATGTTAAAGAAAATCAAAATTATTTTTATACTATGCAAAAAGAAGTTAGAGCTACACCTAAGATTGAAGGTCATTATACATCTCAGGTTCAATTTTCTCAAAAAAATATTTTTTTTAATTTTTTAAGTAAATTTTGCCCGAGTTTTTTAAAACGTTTTTTTTTATTAATATTTAAATTTAGTTCTTTTTACCCAAGTTTTAAGTCAGTAAATAAAATTTCCAAAGAAAGCTTAGAGTTAATTAAAAATAACTATCCAAAATATTAAAAATTAGATAAATATATTATATGAAATTTAAACCCCCATTTTTAATAGCGGAAATTTCGGCAAACCACTGTGGCAATTATCAATTAGCAAAAAAATTAATTAAATGCGCTAAAAACAATGGAGCAGATGCAGTAAAGATACAAACTTACACTGCTGATACGATGACTATTAAATCAAAAAAAAAATATTTCAAAATTAAAAGCGGTTTATGGAAAGGGTATAGCTTGTGGGATCTTTATAACAAGGCTCATACCCCTTTAGATTGGCATAAAAAACTTTTTTCTTACGCAAAAAAAATTGGAATTACAATCTTTAGTACCCCATTTGATGAAACGGCAGTTGATTTTTTAGAGAAATTAAAGTGCCCATTTTATAAAGTTGCTTCTTTTGAAATGACTGACTTGCCTTTAATTAAAAAAATTGCTTCTACAAAAAAACCAATGATAATTTCGACTGGGATGGCTTCTGTAAAACAAATTGAATTAACTTACAAAACTGCAAAAAAAAATGGAGCTAAAAATATTTCTTTATTATATTGTGTAAGTAATTATCCATCGGAAATAAAAGACTTTAACCTAAACAATATAAAATTTCTTAAAAAAAAATTTAAATGCAAAGTAGGGTTATCAGATCACTCTATCGATAATAAAGTAGCTATAACCGCGATAGCAGCTGGAGCTGAAATAGTAGAAAAACATATTGCATTAGATGGCCAAAAAAACGGTTTGGATATAAAATTTTCTCTTAAGGGTAAAAAAATAAAAGAATTTAAAAACGATATAAAAATTGCATATGATTTACTAGGTAAAAAACAATTTTATAGAAACAAGTCAGAAGAGAAAAGTAAATTATTTAAAAGATCAATTTTTATTGTAAAGAATATTAAAAAAGGAGAAAAATTTTCTACAGAGAATATAAAAAGGATTAGGCCTGGGCACGGCCTCGAACCAAAATATTATGAGAGAATCCTTGGAAAAAAATCACCAAAAAATTTAAGCAAAGGTAATCCTTTAAGGATGACATATTTAAAAAAAATATTTATCTGACAAATAGATAATTAACCCTAGTGCTATTCCAGTTAATATCCAATAAAGATTTTCTCTCATAATAAATTAGTTAATAAATTTTGATAAATCAGGTTTAAAATAATTTGGTCCCTTCATTACTTTTCCTTGATCATTATATATTGGTTTCCCGTCCTCACCAAGTTTACTCATATTAGATCTTTGGACTTCCTCAAAACATTTATCTAAATCAATTCCAAAGGCATGTCCAGCTCCATAAGTTACATATAAAATATCTGTTAAAGCATCTGCTACCTCTTTTAGGTCTCTATCTTTTAAGGCTTGACCAAACTCGTCTAATTCTTCCTTAATTAGGCTATATCTTAGATCGGCTATTTTTTCAGATGGAAATTCTGCTTTGGTCTTTACTTCCTGGCCAAAGACTTCCATAAATTTTTTAACACTATTAAAATTTGTCATAAAATCTCCACAGTTATTTGTTATTTATTTACAATACACAGCGATTAATATAATTAGGTATTTAAATGAAATATAGAACAGAATTTGATTCTATAGGAAAAATAAAAGTTCCTGGTGATAAGTATTGGGGTGCTTCTACACAAAGATCTAATAAGTACTTTGATATAGGGGATTTTCTTGTTAGGCCGATTTTAATTCAATCGATAGGAGTAATAAAAAAGGCTGCAGCAATTGTAAACTCAAGAAATAATGACCTCGATAAAAGAATAGCTAAATTTATTATTAAAGCTGCTGATGAGATTATTAAAGGAAAACTTGACGACCATTTCCCACTTAAGGTTTGGCAAACAGGTTCGGGTACTCAAACCAACATGAATGTTAATGAGGTCATATCAAATAGAGCAATACAAATGATGGGCGGTAAAATGGGAGCCAAAAAACCTGTTCACCCAAATGACCATGTGAACAAATCTCAATCAACTAATGATGTTTTTCCAACTGCTATGCATATTGCTATAGCTTTAAAAGCAAGGAAAAAATTATTACCTTCCTTAAAATTACTTGAGAAGGAATTAAAAAAAAAGGTCACTCAATTTAGTAAAATTGTGAAACTAGGAAGAACTCATTTACAAGATGCAACTCCTTTGACGTTAGGGCAAGAGTTTTCTGGATATCATTCTCAATTGAAAAAATGTATTGAAAGAATAGAAAAAGCCTTAGACGAAATTTATTATTTAGCGCAAGGAGGAACAGCTGTTGGTACAGGTTTAAATACAAAAAAAAACTTTGACAAAAAGATTGTAAAAGAAATAAAAAAAATAACCAAACTTCCTTTTAAACCAGCAAAAAATAAATTTGCTGCTTTAGCTGCCCATGATGCAATAGTAAATTTTTCTGGAACAATGAATACAACAGCAGTTTGTTTAATGAAGATAGCAAATGATATAAGGTTTTTAGGTTCTGGACCAAGAGCTGGTTACGGAGAATTGATTTTGCCAGAAAATGAGCCTGGTTCTTCAATTATGCCTGGAAAAATCAATCCTACTCAATGTGAAGCTGTAACAATGGTTTGCGTAAAAGTAATTGGAAATCATAATGGTATCACTATGGCTGGATCGCATGGACACTTTGAACTAAATGTTTTTAAACCATTGATTATTCATAACATACTCCAATCAATAAATATAATGGCGGACTCATCAAATGGTTTTGCAAAATATTGTATAAAAGGCATTAAAGCTGACAAGAAGAGAATTAAATCTCTTTTAGACAATTCTTTAATGTTGGTTACGGCTTTGTCACCAAAAATCGGATATGATAACGCTGCAAAAATTGCTAAAAATGCTTACAAAAATGGAACGACATTAAGAACTGAAATATTAAAAAAAGGTATTTTAACTGAGGTAGAGTATAATAAAATTATGAATCCTCTCAAGATGACTAAGCCCAATAAATAAAGCTTTCTAAAATTTTTTAATTTTTTTTATTAAAAAATTAAGGATTCTCTTTTTACTTCGAAAATTATTTATATCGAAATTTTTAATAGGAATTTTTATTTTAAAGTTCTTTTCTAACTCACTTATCAGCAAAAAAATATTAACAGAGTCTAAAAGTCCATTTGAAATAAGGTCAGTTTTTTCTGTTATTTTTTTTTTTATAATTAAATTATTTTCTATAATATTTGATAATTTATTTTCTAGAGACTTTTTTTTATTCATATTTTTAGTTTTTTTAATTTATTTCTATCAACTTTGCCATTGTTATTCTTAGGTAACTTTAAAACCTCAATAAATTTTCCTGGTATCATGTGTTTCGGTAGTAGTTTGAAAACCTTATTTTTTATGATTTTTAAAGATGAGGAATGTGATAACCAACATAATATTTCCCCGCCTGAATTGATATTATTTTTTCTGAATTCAACAAAACTTTCCTTAATTTCCTTTATCTTATTCAAATTTTGTTGTATTTCACCAAGCTCAATACGATGACCTAGATATTTAATTTGATCATCTTTTCGATTTGAGAAATAGATATTTTTGTTTTTTTTATCTTTGTAAACCATGTCTCCTGTGCGGTAAACAATGTCTATAAAATTGTTGTGATTAGGGTTTTGGATAAATTTTTTATCAGTTTCATTCTTATTGTTAAAATAACCTTTTCCTACGTTGTCTCCGCCTAGAAATAGTTCACCAATAAAATTGTTTTTATATTTTTTTGGTTTGTTAATAATATAAAAGAAATTTTTTGCTAGTTTTTTTCCAAAAGGTGCAAATCTCTTCATTTCTTTTCCGAAAAAATCTTTACTATTTATTTTGTAACTTGAACAAATACATGTGCATTCTGTTGGCCCGTATACATTAAAAAGTTCTACTTTTTTTGTTTTGCACATATCGTACAACTCTTTAAGTTTAGCTTTTGGAAATCCTTCTCCCCCAAAAATAATTTTTTTTAGGTAAGGAAAAGATTTTTTATTAAAACTTTTAAAGTTTAATATTAAAACTAATAAGGATGGAACAGAAAACCAAATAGTAATTTTATTTTTAATAATTTTTTTTAATAAATTTTTAGTGTCAATTAATTCATTGCTTGCAAAAGGTATCAAACATGCGCCATTAAAAAGAGTAGCATAAATATCAAATACGGAATTATCAAAATGAAGCGGATTTAGATTGCTAATTTTATCTGAAGATTTTATTGAATATTCCTCTTCAGTCCAGCTAATGAAGTTTAAAAGATTGTCATGAGTAATAGCCACTCCTTTTGGTTCGCCGGTTGAACCGGAAGTAAACATAACATAAGCAATATTAGTTGATGGAAATGATGTAAAATCTTTTTTTATAGTTATTTTATTTTTATTTAAAAAACTTATAATTTTTTCAAATGAAAAAGTTTTTACAAAATTTGAATAGTTATTAGATTTTTTCTGTTCTTTTTCAAAAAAAAATTTAGGTTTTACAGACTTTAAAATTTTATTTATTCTTACTTTAGGATTATCAGGGTCTATAAAAACATACGCAACACCAATTCTTAGACAAGCAATTAAAAAAATATAGGCTTCAATACACTTTGTAGAATCTAAAGCAACAACATCACCTGGTTTAAGTTTTAAATTATTCACAAAATATTTTGAAACTTTAAATGATTTGTTCTCTAAATATTTGAAATTATACCTTTTGTTATCAATAATAATTGCCAACTTATTACTATTTTTTTGAGCAATATCTTTAAATTTTAAACCTAAGTTATATTTCCAATTCATTTTTTTGATACAAAAAAGTGGGGGTTTTTAATCATACCCATTAATCCTTCTTGAAAAAAATCTTTAGCACTCACTATATAAATTTTTGTAAATTTTAATTTAATAACTTTCAACATCTTTTTTTTTAAAAGGGTTTTTTTTATATTTTTTTCATCGAAAAAAAGCTTAGAATTTACATTTCTTAGTAAGCATACTTGTTTTTTACTATCAATTTTCGATTGATAATTTTTCAACTTTCCTTTCAAAGAAACCTTTGATCTATAATCAATTTTTTTTATGTTTTCGTGATAAAATTGTTCAACAAAATGAACAAATGTGGGATCAAATTGATTTAAGCAAAATGATATTAATTTTGCATTTGATTTTAATAATTCTGCAAATACACTTTTTTTTCCAAAACTATCGTTATCTAATTCAAAAAAAATTTTCTTATTTAATCCATGAATAACAAAAGAAAACATTGGATCAGGAGTTCTGAAAGAATTTTTTTTATTTCTCAAAAATTCTGCAAATGAGCCTGTTAGAGCCTTGGTTTTTTCAACGTCAAAAAATTTTTTTTTTTTATCTCTGCCCCATGAATAAGTAAATGACGGGCAAATAATAGTGCCCTTTGGACCAATTAATGACTTAAATAAATTTAAAATTTCGTTTAGATTTTTTTTTTTAAAAACTATATCAGTATTTTTGAATAAATTAGTTAAATCACTTTCAATATAAAGAGTATCCTTTACAGATATAAATTTTTTAAGAGGAACTTTTAATTCTTTTATATTTTTAATTTTCATTAACTTTTGTTTAAACTAAGTTTTAAAATACCATTCCCATCGAAAATTTTAATTTTGTTTTGTCTATAAAAAACTGTACTTATATTAACAATTTGATTTTCAACACTTTTATGATCAACTTTTAAAATGATTGTGAGAGTGTCGCCTATAAAATACGGAGATTTAAAAATTCCAGTTTGGCTTAAGCAAAGTTCGTTTCCACCAGGAAAAAATTTCCCATAAATTTGAGACAAAATACAATTAATTAAAAAACCATAACCAAGTTTTTTTTTGTAACCATTTTTTTTACAAAATGTAATACTCGAGTGTATTGGACTATTATCGCCTGATAGTTTTTCAAAATCTTTATGAATTTTTTTAGAAATAAATACTTTAAATTTTAATGTAAAGTTTTTTTTAATTGCTTTTATACTTACTGGTGTTTTTATTTTTTTATTAACACGAATTTTAATCATAAATTTAATTCGATAAAACTAAATATCTATTTATTGTAACAAATTTTTTATCTTTTAAATGGGTCGATACATCAAAAATATTTACTTTGAGTTTAAATTTTGATGAATAAATTAAATTATTTATATAGCTACGTGTTAAAATATTTATAGGATTTTTTCTTTCGTGATATTTATATTCTTTTTTAAAGTTTTTAGATAAAGAGTAATCAAATATTTTTTTTTTCTTTCTTTCCTTCAGTTCTGCCTGAATAAATTGAAGTACAAAATAACCTTTTTTATTTAAAATTTTTTTACAAAATTTTAAAAAGGGTAAATGTCTATTATAATCTAAATAATAAAAAGTATCCTTACATACAATTAAATCAAAGTTTTTTTTTATTATAGGAAAATTATAATTTAAATCACTCACATAAAAATTTTTTCTTGGCAAATGATTTTTTTTACAAAAATCTAATATTTTTTTTTTTCTTATATCAATACCAAATATTGAAGAGCCTCTTTTTTTAAATTCTATTAAATTTGCTCCATCTCCTATGCCTACGTCTAACACTTTTTTTCTTTTATAATTAAATTTCAAATTACCAATTAATCTAATTAGTGTTTCATTAGGAACGCTTGCATTAATTTTACTATCTGTTTTTTGCCAATACTTGGATACGACCTTTTTATAATTTTTTTTTATATCGGACATTAAAAGTGAATATTTAAAAATTTATATCAATTAATACTTTTTGTAAATTGTTTAATACTATCTAAATCAAATAAACCAAATATGCTGTCACCTATAATATACTTTTCAAAATTTTCTTTATAAATTTTTATTTCTTCGTCGTTTAATTTATTATTATTTAAAATTAAATCTTCAAACCTTATTTTGCTTAATCGAAGATTTATTGATCCGGTTGAAAAAATATTCAAAGTCCCCTTGGGTAAAGAATTTTTTACACCCATTTTATTTAAAAAAAAATTTTTATTATTAATCCTAACTTTTAAATCATAATTCAATTTTTGATAACCTTCATCATTAGAAATTAATCCGTTGAATAATAAAATTCCATCTGAATGTTCTATATTTATATTTTTAATATGAATATCTCCATTCTTAAATAATAAATTTACTTTTAAATTTTTAAAAGAATTTTTTGAATTCTTTTTTTCTTGAAATAATAATGATATTTTTCCATTCAATCTTTTATTAAGTTTAATTAACTTTTTGCCACCAAGGTAATTTTTTTTAATAAAATTGTTGAACTTTTTATAATTAAAATTTTTAATTTTTAAACTAGTATTAAAGTAAAAATTTGGATCAAATATAATAGTGCTGTTAAATGAAGACTCTAAAATTTGATTTCTAAAAAATGAATTAAACAGTTTCAAATCTTGTGATTTGATAAAATCAAAATTAAATTTATTTTTTAAAACTTTTGTCTCCACATAACCTTCTGCAAAATCTATATTACTCTCTTTTTTGAAAATAATTTTTAAATTAGTTCCAATGTCTGGAATTTTCAAAAAAAGTATACTATTTTTTTTTGCATTTAATTTGAAATTTACTTTGAAATTCTTTTCAAATAACAAGCCTTCAAAATTTATTTGATTTTTTTTATGATTATTTAATTTTAAATTTGAGAACGAAATTATATTTTTATTTTTTTTATAAAAAGAAATACTAGATTTTCTAAGAAGAATTTTTCTATCAAATTCTTTAAGGTAGATTAGAAATTCTTTGAAATTATCCACATCTATTTTTATGAAAGATTTATCTAGAATGATTTTATTTAAACTGAAATTATCATAGTTTAATAAATTTTTCATACCAAGAACTAAAGTTAAATTTTCTACAGTATTTTCATTTTCATCCCCCAAAAAAGTAAATTTTGAGTTCTTTAGATTTAGACGCGGCCTTGGAAAAATATTGTAGCTAATTTCATTAATATCATTTATTTTTAAATTATATCTTTCATTTAAAAACTTAATAATAATTTTGTCTTTTGTCCCATAATCAAAAAACTTGGGAATAGAAATGTATGTAAAAAACACCGCACCCAATATAAATGGTACAATGATGAAAAAATAAAAAGGTTTTAGTTGTTTTTTTAATTTTACAAAGTTAGTCAAAATATTTTGAATTTTATTAATCATTTTTTTATTTTTATTATCTAGTGTATAATTAAATAATTACTTTTTTTATGGATTCTATAGATCAATTATTAAACAATTTAAACAACGAACAAAAAAAAGCTGTTCTCAGCACTGAAGGGCCCAATTTAGTTGTGGCTGGGGCTGGATCAGGCAAAACAAGGGTGTTAACTTCAAGATTAGCATACATAATAAATCAAAAAAAAGCTTGGCCCAATCAAATTCTTTGCGTGACTTTCACAAATAAGGCTGCAAAAGAAATGCAAACTAGAGTGTTGAGCTATTTAAACAAAAAATCATTTTCAGTACCTTGGCTTGGTACTTTCCATTCTATTAGTGTTAAATTTTTGAGACGTCATGCTGAAGCGATCGGTCTAACAAGTAATTTTACAATTTTAGACACTCAAGACCAAAAAAAATTGATTAAAAATATTTGTAAAGCTGAAAATATTGACGCAAAAAAAATCTCTCCTCAATATACAATTTCATTAATAGATCAATGGAAAAATAGAGGATTACTGCCTAATGAGGTACAACTAAGAAAAAAGAATATTTTTGAGGGAGAAATACTTAAAGTTTATAAAATTTACCAAAAAAAAATTAAAGATTTAAATGCTTGCGACTTTGGTGATCTATTACTTTACTCAGTTAAATTATTTGAACAAAATTCAGACATTAGAGATACTTACGTAAATAATTTTAAATATATTCTTGTAGACGAATACCAAGACACAAACTTTATTCAAAATAAATGGCTCAATTTATTAGTTAATAAAAATAAGAATATCTGTTGTGTAGGAGATGACGATCAGTCCATATATAGTTGGAGAGGTGCTGAAATTAAAAATTTTTTAAGTTTTGATAAAGTGTACCCGCAATGTAAAGTTTTTAGATTAGAGCAAAATTATAGGTCTACTAAAAATATTTTGAACACAGCTTCGCATTTAATATCATTCAATAAAGATAGGATAGGAAAAAAATTATGGTCAGAAGGAGAGTCGGGTGAATTAGTAAAATTAAATTGCTATAAAAATGGAAAAGAAGAGGCTGGGGAAATTGGAAATATAATAGAGTCTAAAAATAAAAAAAAGGAAGATTTAAATAATATTGCGATTTTAGTTAGAGCTATTTATCAAACAAGGGAATTTGAAGAAAGATTTTTAAAGGTTGGTATCAACTACAGAATTGTTGGAGGTATAAAGTTTTATGAAAGAGCAGAAGTAAAGGATGCGATATGTTATTTAAGAATTGTAAACCAAAAATTTGATGATTTAGCCTTCGAAAGAATTATCAATAAGCCCAAAAGGGGTTTAGGAGATGCAGCAATAAATCAACTTCATGAGTGTGCCAATAAAAATAAATTATGCTTAGAAGATGCTGCACATAAATTGTTACAAGAAAATTCTTTTAAACCAAAAATAAAATTTGTTATTAAACAATTTTTGGATAACCTCAAAGGCTGGAGACAATTTGGAAAATTAAATAAACATTATGATTTATTAAAGATTATTTTAGATGAGTCGGGCTATTCAGAAATGTTAAAAGACAAAAAAGATATTGAAAATGAAAATAAAATTGAAAATTTAAAAGAACTTTTAAGAGCAATGCACGACTACGAAAATTTACAAGGATTTTTAGAACATGTCGCTTTAGCAACTTCAATTGATCAAAATTGGGAAGACGCGAAAATAAATATAATGACGATGCATGCAGCTAAAGGTTTAGAATTTAACACAGTTTTTTTACCAGGGTGGGAAGAGGGTTTGTTTCCTCACCAAAAATCTTTAGATGAAAAGGGAGATTTTGCTTTAGAAGAGGAAAGAAGATTAGCTTACGTGGGTATCACTCGAGCAAAAAAAAATGCTTATATTTCTTTCGTAATGCAAAGAGTTTATCATGGAGATTGGATAGAAAGTTTACCTTCAAGATTTGTTGGCGAAATTCCTGACGACTTTGTTGAAAAAAATCATGACAATATAAAAGAACCTCTAGATGACTTTGATTTTAACCAAGATGATTCTTTTGAAAATAACAAAGAGTATCGAAGTCCTGGTTGGGCAAGACTTAAAAAGAAATTAATTAAATAAATTTAATGAGAGATTTACAAAAGTTATTAAAAAAATTTAAATTAGATGGATATCTCGTTCCAAAAAATGATGAGTACTTTAATGAATATACTAATCCATCAGATGACAGATTGAGATTCGCAACTAATTTTACAGGATCTGCGGGATTTTCAGTAATTTTAAGTAAAAGAAAATATTTATTTGTTGATGGAAGGTACACTGTTCAAGCAAAATTACAGGCAGGCAAAAAGTTTAAAGTAATAACAATACCAAATAAATTACCTAGAAACGTATTAAAATTTAAAAAAAAATTAATAGTAGGTTTTGACCCAAAATTACATACTGAAAATCAATTAAATTTTTTATTTAAGAATACAAATATTTCTTTAAAACCAGTAAGACAAAATTTAATAGATGTTATTTGGAAAAAAAAACCTAAAGCGAAAGTTAAATCTTTCTTTTTAATAAAAAATAAATATGCCGGTAAAACTTTTCAAAAAAAGATCTATGATTTAAAGAAAATCTTATTTAAAAAAAACTTGGATATTTTGCTGATTACAGCTCCAGAAAATGTAGCTTGGCTGCTTAATTTAAGAGGTTTTGACACTAGTTATTCCCCGATACCCAATTGCAGATTATTAATAAATAAAAATGGTAATATTTTATTATACGCTAATCCTAAAAAGATTAATAAAATAAATAATAAACTCAAAGGTGTGATTTTCAGAAATGAAAGTTCACTTGAAAAAGATTTATCAAATTTAAATAAAAGAAAAATCTTATTGGATATATTTTCATGTCCCATTTTTTTTAAAAATATCTTAAAAAAAAATAATTACTTATATATGAAAATGGACCCTATATATTTTATGAAATCAATTAAAAATAAATATGAAATTGATAATATAAAAAAAAGTCATTTAATTGATGGGGTTGCGTTAACGAAGTTTCTTATATGGTTAAAAAAGAACTTTAAAAAAAATAAGATTTCAGAAATTTCTGCTCAAAACAAGCTCGAGAGCTTTAGAAAAATGAATCCTATGTATAAATTTCCAAGCTTTGATACAATTTCTGGTTCAGGACCAAATAGCTCAATAATTCACTATAGAGCAACTAATAGAAGTAATAGAATTTTAAAAAAGGGTGATTTATATCTTGTAGACTCAGGAGGACAATATTCTTTTGGGACTACAGATGTAACAAGAACAATATCTTTAGGAAATAAATCCGATCATATAAAGGAAATTTTTACAAGAGTTTTGAAAGGACATATTGCAGTTTCTAATTTTAAAATTAAAAAAAATTCTAGTGGATCCGAGGTGGACAAAAAAGCTAGAAAATTTTTAAATCAAATTAATTTAGATTACCCACATGGAACTGGACATGGCGTGGGCTATTTCTTAAATGTACATGAAGGTCCACAATCATTATCAAAAAATAATAAAATTCAACTTAAAAATGGAATGATTTTATCAAATGAGCCAGGTTATTATAAAGAAGGTAATTTTGGAATTAGAATTGAAAACTTGGTTTATATAAAAAACAACAAATTTAAAGAGCTTACCTTTTCACCAATAGAAAAAGATTTAATAGATAAAAATTTTTTAACAAAAAATGAAATAGATTGGATTAACAATTACCATAAAGTTGTTAAAAACAAGCTTTTTAAATTCATGAGCCGGAGAGAAAAAAAGGAATTAAACAAAGCTTGTTTACCTATTTAATAACTTATACCACTCATCTTCATATATAAGTTTAACTTTTAAATTTTTTGCTTTTTCAATTTTCTTTTTTGTAGGTTTAGAATTTCCGATTACAAGACAATTCAGTTTTTTTGAGACCGATCCTAATATTTTTGCACCATTTTCTTCAGCTAAAGTTTTTGCTTCTGAACGGCTCATTTTTTCAAATCCGCCAGTAAACATTAAACTCTTATTGCTAAAAATTCCCAATTTGCTTATCTTTTTAAAATTTTTAATTTTAATTGATAGAATTAATTTTTTTACTATATCGCAATTTTTTTTATTAGAAAAAAAACTATCTAATGACCTTACCTGAGTTTCACCTATTCCATCTAAATCATCTAAGTTTCTTAAAATACTTTTTCTTTTATCAGGGTAAAAGAGCTCAGAAAATTTTTTAGAATTTTTAAAAAAATTAGCTAAAATTTTAGCATTTTCTTGGCCTATATGTCTGATCCCTATTGAAAAAATAAATCTTTGAAGAGATATCTCTTTTGCTTTTTCGATAGCTTTTCTCAAATTTTCTATAGATAGCTTTCCCCAACCCTCGAGTTTACTTATTTTTTGATAGTCTAAGTAAAAAACATCAGATGGTCTTTTTATTAAATTTAAATTCCAAAAATTCTCTACCACTTTCTTTCCTAAACCTTCAATATTTAAAGCTTCTTTAGAAACAAAATGTTTTAATTTTTCTCTTGCAATGTATTCACATTCATAACCTCTGGTGCATCTTCTAACCGCATCAACTTTTTTTGTACTGGTGCTAATTTCTTTTTTTGTAGGAAAGCCACACAAACACTTATCAGGGAAAATAAATTTTTTATTTTTTTCATTTCTTTTTTTCTTGTCAACAGATAAAACTTGAGGAATCACATCTCCTGCTCTTTGTATAGTTACAAAATCTCCAACTCTTATATCTTTCCTGATAATTTCATCTTCGTTGTGTAGCGTAGCATTTGACACAACCACTCCTCCAACAGTAACTGGATCGATTTTTGCAACTGGTGTTATTGCTCCTGTTCTTCCAACTTGAATAGCTATATTTCTTACTCTCGAAAGAGCTTTTACTGATGAGAATTTATAAGCGATAGCCCATCTTGGTGAATTTGATGTAGAACCAAGTCTATCCTGCAAGTTTAAATTATTGACTTTTAATACAACTCCATCCACATCATAATCTAAACTTGATCTAATACCCTCCAAATTTGAATGGTTTTTTTCTACTTCTTTTAAATTTTTCATTATCTTGCAATGTTGGTTAATTTGAAATCCCCATTTTTTAAGTTTTTCAAGAACTTCGGATTGTTTTGTTAATATTGATGGTTTTATTTCCCCAATACCATATGCAAAAAATTTTAAAGGAATCTTTGCGGTCTCTTTTGGATTTTTTTGTCTTAGAGAACCTCCAGCAGCATTTCTAGGATTCGCAAAGTTTCCTTTAATTTTTTCAAAATCTTTTTTTCCAATATAGACTTCTCCTCTTACTTCAATAATATTAGGCGAACCAATTAAAGTTTTTGGAATCTCGTTTATGGTATTTAGGTTTTGTGTTATATTTTCACCGAATTCGCCATCTCCACGCGACAAACCATATATCAATTTTCCATTTTCATATCTCAAAGACGCAGATATCCCGTCTATTTTTGGCTCAAAAGAAAATTCGATTGTATCTTTTGAATTTAAAAAGTTCTTAATTTTTTTTTCAAAATCTTCTAAATCCTTTTTATTAAATGCGTTACTTAAAGATAGCATTCTTTTCTTGTGAGCAATTTTTTCAAATTTACCAGACAGTTTGCTGCCAACTAAAGTTTTAATGGAGCCATGTTTTGATAAAAATTTATGTTGATTCTCTAAATTTAAGATTTCCTGCTTTAAATTATCAAATTGTTCATCTGATATGACTGGACTATCTTTGGTGAAATATAATTCATTATATTTTTTATATTGATTAATCTTTTTTTTAAATTTTAAAGTTATGTCTTTTTTGTTGATTTTCATTTGATTACAAGCAGCTTTTTTATGGTTCGCTTTATTAAACCGTCTTTTCTCTTTTCATCTTTTTTTAACTTTGGAATTTGATAATCTTTATTCAATATCTTATAAGATTGTTGATACCATTCGCTAGAATTATAATTATATCCAAGAAGTGCCGCCGCCTTTTTTGCCTCCTCCTCAAATCCTATAGTATAATAAACCTCTACTAAACGGTGCAAAGCCTCCTCAATAAAAATAGTTTCACTATAATCCTCTACTACTGTTTTTAATCTATTTATTGCTGGTATCCATTTTTTTGTTTCAATGTAATACTTTGCTACATACAATTCTTTAGCAGCGAGTTGATTATTGATTAAATCAAGTTTAAATTTTAGATCTAGTGCATACTCAGTTTCAGGAAAATTTTCTAAAAAAACATCGATTTTTTTCTTTGAAATTAACAAGGGTGTTATATCTTTTTTTTCATCAAGGATTTGTTCGTAGGATGAAATAATTAATAAATAATTTGCATATGGTATATTTTTATTTGCTGGGTATTTTGCAATAAATCTTTTTAAATTTAGTTCTGCATCTTCATAAAAGTTAATAGTATAAAAACAATAACTTGCCATCAATAAAGCTTTTGCGGAGTCGTTGATGTTCGGAAGGATAGATTCGGCTTCTAAAAATTTTTTAGAAGCATAAAAATAATCACCTTTTTCCATATTATCTACTGCTTCTTGATAAACCAAATATGATTTTTCTTTAGTGCTTGGAGCATTTATAACTTGCTCGTTTTTTTTAGTGCATGAAAAAAATACAAAAAATAGCAATATTAGAAAAAAAGATTTTCGATACATCATAATGAGTCATATCAAATAAAAGCTGTCAGGTAAATTTTAGATTATGTTAGGCGTTAGCAGCTGCTGGCCTTAAATACTCATTTCCTTTGTTGTCTTGATTTAAGTTTTGAAATTCCCAGTTAGATTTATCTGATAAGAATTTTCTTAAAAAATTATTTGTAAGTTGATGCCCTCCTTGAGAACATTTTATATGACCAAAAATTCTACAACCTGATAGCATAAGATCGCCTAAACAATCTAATATTTTGTGGTCTACAAATTCATGTCTTGATCTTAAGCCATCTTCATTTAAAATTCTATTACCTTTGACAACTATAGCATTATCTAGAGAACCTCCCTTTGCTAATCCCTGACTCTTTATATAATCAATATCCTCATACAAACAAAACGTCCTAGAATTATAAATAGTATTGAGATCACCGGTGCTAAGTTTAAATTCTTTTCGTCTTGTTCTTATTAATGGATTCTTATAAACAATTTCAAAATCTATAACCAAATCTTTTTCCAAAGGTTCGATTGAAATGAACTTATCTCCATCTTTAAATTCCATTTTTTTTAAAACTTTAATAAATTTTTTTAAGGTATCTTGTTTTTTTGTTCCCACAGATCTTATCGCTTCAACAAATTCATTTGCGGAACCATCCATAATTGGAATTTCGGGTGCATCAATTTCTACTAAAACATTGTCTATTTCTTCTCCATAGAAAGCTGCCATTAAATGTTCAACTGTTGAGACCGTTGCTCCTTCTTTGTTTTTAATTTTTGTACAAAGAACTGGTGCACTAACATTTTGGTAGTTTGCTTTAATTTTGTTACTATCTAAATCTACTCTTTTAAAAACAATACCATGATCTTCTGGCGCAGGTAAAAGACGAAGATTTGCTTTAATGCCATTATGTAATCCGATACCGTTAAGTTCAACTTTATCGTTTAAGGTTTTTTGAAAAATTTTTTGCACAAAAAATTTATACAAAATAGTTCTTGTTTAAAGAAAACAACTAATGTTTCAAAAAAATACAAAGCAGATAATTAAATTTTATTGAAAAAAACTCGAGAAAATTCTTGAAATTATTGACTTTTTTGATTGTGTAATAGGTATTGCTTCTTTTTCCCACCCTTTTCCAAGCAGTTCGGCGGAAGATATGCAAGCATTCATTAGGTCATCTTTTGTTTGTTTAAAACTTATGAAATTTTCTAAATTTGAAAAGCTTTTTTTAAAACTTAATGTCAAATTTTTGAAAATACCTGCGTCTTGAAAATATATGTAAACTAAATCATTTTTGTTTTTTATCACTTTAAGATTTATATTATTTTCATAAATTAAGTCTGTAATTTCTTCTATTCTTGCATCAATAATATTTTTTATATGAGAAAAACTAATTTTCCTGAATTTTGTTTCATCAAAATATTTCTCCGGAAGATACTTTTTATTTAATTCTTTATCTATTTGATCAAAGTTATTCTCATGAATAATTTTTTTAGCTGTATCAAAACTCAAGGAGCAGATTTTTGAAACATCTTGAGCAATAATATCACTACCAAACTTAAAATTTTCAGAATAAATTGGTGAAAGATTATCAAAAAAAGAAATATTTGATTTTTTTTCATAGATATTAATAAGAGCAAATTTGCTATTAATTTTTTCTTTATTAATTAAATTAATACCTTCGACAAAGTTTTTTAAAAATATTCTTTCAATATTAATTTTGCATCTATTAAAAATTGATTTAAAGTTTTTAAGATCAGTTTTAGATAACAAATAAAATGTAAGATGCTGATTGTAAAATTCTCCAAATAAACCTATTGGTATTTTTTTTGAGACAACATCGTCAATTACAAAGTTTGAATTAAATAAATGTAAAATTGATTTATTTGGTTCATTATCGACAACAAGTTTTTTAATATTATTTAGTATATATGATATGTCGTCTTCGGTAACCTGAGCTCCATTTAACTTTTTTCCACTTGAAATATTAAGACATCCTAGATTAAAAGTATCTGATATTATTGTGACTTTATTGAAAATAAAATTTACTTCTTTTTCAATTTGATTAATATTATTTTGGATTATTTCAAAACAAGTTTCTAAATTAAAAATTTTTCCAAGTGAAACACCCTCAGATTTAACAGACTTAGAATAAATTATTTTAAAATCTAATTCTTCGTTGTATTCTACAACTAAAAAATTAAAAAAATTGTCATTAATTTCTGTAAATAGATAAGGTTTTTTAATTTCCATGTTAATTTAAAATTAACTGATCTTTTATTCTATAATCAAATAACTCATATTTTTCAAATCTTTCATTATCAGAAATGGACATAAAGTTTTCTAATTTATCTATAAAATCATTAGTAGGTAATTTAATTAGTCTTCCGTTTTTAAGTATTAGATCCCACCTTCCGATTTCAAAATAATGAAAAGATTTAATTTTTTCTACAGGAAAATTTATTTTTTCAAGCTTTTTAAAAAAATTATCTAACTTTATATCTTTTCCGAAAATAGTAGGTAAATTCTTATATTCTTTTATTTCTACAAAATTTATAAAATTATCATTAATAGTTACATAAAATTTATCTTTTTTATCTATATATATAGCGATTGGCTTTTTTTCAGTGATTTTGATCTTAAGTGTTTTTGGATAAATTTTCTTAACTGTAAAGCTTGAAATAAAATCAAATTCTTTGAGTTTCGATTGAATCATTTTTTGATCTATACGAAATAAACTTCTTCCTTTTAATGACTTTAATTTAATTTCTAAATCTTTTTCATTTAAAATCTTTAGGCCTTCTAACTTTATTTTTTCTAAACCAAAAATAATACTTTTGTTTTCTGAATTGTAATTAGGAGAATAAGTTGAAAATAAAATAAAAAATAAAAGTAAAATAATTAATTTTATTGGTCTGATCATTTATTCAAGCCAGCATCAAGCAGTATTCTTTTTACTAATTCTTTAAATGAAATTCCCTTATGCTTAGCTATCTCAGGGACTAATGATAAATCTGTCATGCCTGGTTGGGTGTTAATCTCTAAAAGAAATAATTTATTATTATAAAATTTAAAATCACTTCGAGTGACTCCTCTACATTTTAAAGCCCTGTGAGTTTTTTCACCAATTTTTAATGCTTCAAGATATTTTTTTTTTGGAATATTTGCCGGCATTATATGGATTGTTTTAGCAGATTTTTGATACTTTGCTTTGTAATCATAAAATTTTCTTTTTGGTTTCAGTTCAATTCCACCGAGCGCCTTTCCATTCATCACTGCAACTTGAACCTCTTGACCCGGAATATATTTTTCAAAAATTAATTTTTCATAATTTTTAAAAAGTTTTTTCGATGTCTTTTTTAAAATTTCTAAATTTTTACATATAATAACTCCTATACTTGAACCTTCATTTGAAGGTTTAACTACAATAGGAAAGCTTATTTTAGTCTTGTTAATTATTTTTTTTAAGTTTAATTTTTTAAATTTTTCTTTATCTAAATGAAAAAAATTTGGAGTTAAAATTTTCATTTTTTTGAAGATATTTTTTGAAATTATTTTATCCATCGCATTCATAGATGAGATAACTCCTGAGTGAGTATATGGAATTTTTAAATATTCAAAAAAACTTTGTGCATTACCGTCTTCTCCATCTTTTCCGTGAAGAGAATTAAAAATTAAATCAATTTTGGATTTATTTATTTCGTTTAATAATTTTTTAGCCGGATCAAAATAAGATACTTTGTAACCTAATTTTTTAATGGCTTTGTAACATGCTTTTCCAGAGTTCAAACTTACTTCGCGTTCTTTTGAGGTTCCACCGTAAACTACCAAGACATTTTTTTTTTTCATAATAGTTATTTTTGACCAATAATCTTAATTTCTAATTCAAGATCTATTCCTGTTTTCTCAAAAACTTTTTTTTTAACCTTATTTATAAGCTCTTCAATTTCACTAGATTTTGCTCCGCCTTCATTTACGAAAAAATTACAATGTTTTTCAGAAATTTTTGCTTTTCCTACTGTCATTATATTACATCCTGTATCTTTGATTAATTTCCAAGCTTTTTCATCGGTTGGATTTTTAAAAGTGCTTCCACATGTTTTAATTTGACTAGGTTGACTAATTTTTTTCCTTTCGATGAATTCAAGCTGTTTTTTTTCAATGTCAGTTTGTTTTTTTTTGTTTCCCTTGAGTTTTACACTTACTATTATAAATTCTGGCTTAAAACTTGATCCCCTATAAAAAAATTTTATTTTACTACTAGACATCTCTTTAATTTCACCATTTTTATCTATGAATTTTACTGATTTCACTATTTTAGAAATATCGTAACCATAACAACCGCTGTTCATTATAATGCCTCCACCGATCGTCCCTGGAATACAAGATAAAAATTCTAAACCACTCAATGAATTTTCAAGAGCAAAATCAGCTATTTTTCTATCCAAAGTTGCTGCCCCAACCTCAATTGTGTTCTCATCAATTAAATTTAAATATGAAAATTTTGAACCTAGTTTAATTGTAACTTCTTTAATACCTCCATCTCTAATTAATAAGTTCGACCCAGCTCCTATAACATTTATTTTTGTATTAAATTTTTTTAAATATTTTATAAAAGATTTTAATTCTTCTAAACTTTTCGGCTTAAAAAATAACTCTGCATTGCCACCGAGGTTAAACCAATTATACTTTGAAAGTTTTTCATCTTTATGGATTGACTCTCCAAATTTATTTTTTAAATCTTGATAATTTAAATTCATAACTTATCTTTTAAATCTCTCATCCATTTTGAAATTGAACCTGCACCCATCCCTACAACAATTTCATTGTTGATAAGATTTTTTTTTAAAAATTTTACGATTTCTTCCTCATTTTTTATAATAACAACTTGTACTTTAGAATTTTTTGAAATTAGTTTTCCAAAATTAAATTGATTATATGACAAATCTCTTTTTTCACCTGCGGGGTAAATAGGACATAAAAGAACTACACTTGAAAATCTAAAACACGAGGAAAATTGGTTTTTTAAACTTTTTAATCTAGAATATCTATGAGGTTGGAAAATGGAAATTATTTTCCTATTTTTGTAAACATTTCTTAATCCTTCAAGGACTGCTTTTATTTCAGTTGGATGATGTGCATAATCATCATAAAACTCAATATCTTTTTTTATAAATATTTTTGTTAATCTTCTTTGAACCCCAGAAAAATTTTTTAAAGCTTGTTTGATAATGTTAATTTTTATTCCAAGATTTATACATATGGCCACCGATGCTGCTGCATTTAAAACATTATGCTTTCCAATCAGATTAATTATTATGTTTCTTATTATTGAAACTTTCGATCCATGTAATTTAATTCTTAAATCAAAATGAGAGCTATTTAACTTATATTTAGTATTAGTTATTTGGTAATTTGAGTTATTTCTAAATCCATAAGTTAAAAAATTTTTAGTTTTTGACAAAGTTAAAATTTTTCTTAAAACATTATCATCATAGTTAACTATTGATTTCCCTATTGGAGGAGTTTTATTTATAAATTTCATAAAAGCCTTTTTTAAATTTTGAAAATTGTTATAAAAATCAAGGTGTTCATTATCTATATTTGTCACCACAGAATAGTTAACAGGCAATTTAAGAAAGCTGCCATCGGACTCATCTGCTTCTAACACAGACCATTCTCCACGACCAAGTTTTGCATTATTTTTTATTGAATTAATAACTCCGCCGTTGATTATAGTTGGATCTAATTTTGCTTGTAGTAAAATTTTTGCTATTAAAGATGTAGTTGTGGTTTTACCGTGTGAGCCAGTAACAATAATATTTTTTTTAAAAGAGACTATATTAGACAACATTTCTGCACGCTCAAAAATCGGTAGTTTTTTTTTTCTAGCATCTTTAAGTTCGGGATTATTATTTTTTATTGCTGAAGATTTTACTATTATCGTAGAGTCAGAGATGTTTGAATTTTTATGTCCTAAAAAAATTTTTATTCCAATCTTTTTACAATTTTCTATATTTTTATTTCTACTTAAATCACTTCCTTGAACCTTAAAACCCATAATTTTCATAATTTGAGCTAATCCACTCATTCCAATTCCACCAATTCCAATAAAGTGAATTACTTCTTTTTTTCCAATATTTATTTTTTTCATTTGATAATTTCTAAAATTTGATTATTAATTTTTTTATAGACGTCTTTATCTGTGTGTTTTTTTTGTTTTTCACTCATGATTGATAATAAATTCATATCTTTGTAAATCATTTTTATCAATGGGAATAGTTTTGTATCTATATCGTTTTCTTCAACTAAAAATCCAAAGCCCTTTTTCTCAAAATACTGTGCGTTTTTAAGTTGATGATTCTCAGCTGCAAAGGGGAAAGGAATTGCTATAAAAGGAATTCGGCTATTAACTAATTCGGCAGTGATCGATGAACCAGATCTCGTAATAGCAAAATGCACTTCTGAAAAATATTTTAATAAATCTTTGCTAAAATTAAAAAGTTCAAATTCAATTCCCAAAGACTTATATTTTTTTTCTAAAAAGAAATTTTGGTTCGACAAACATTGTTGATAAACTTTTAATTTAATATTAAATTTTTTACATTCTTCAAAAATTTGAGGTAATTTTTCACCAAAAGTTTTTGCAGCCTGACTTCCTCCTAAAACTAAAATTTTAATATTGGTATTGTTTTTAAATTCGTAATTCTTTTTAAAATTAAATATCTCGTCATTTATTATACTTCCTATCTCCACAGTCTTTTTTGTATATTTATTTTTAATGCCTATTAATTGACTATATGAAACAAGAATTTTTTTTGAAAAAGGAGATAAATATTTATTTGCCTTCCCTAATACTAAGTTACTCTCATAAATAACGAATGGAATTTTTAATAACCATGCTGCTAAACAAACAGGGAATGAGGCGTAACCTCCCATACCAAAAATAATTTTTGGTTTTAGTTTTATTAAAAAAAAAATTGAGCGGAAAAATGCTAAAGACATTTTTATAAATACCAAAAAAAACTTTATTGGACCTGAAAAAGAAATAGGAGACGAGTTAATTATTTTGATTTCAATTTGTTTATAATTTTTTAAAAATTTATATCCTCTTTTGTCAGTAGTAATCGTGACTAAAAAATTTTTGTTTGATAAAAATTTTCCTAGACTAAGAGCTGGAAAAACATGTCCTCCTGTGCCACCTGTTGAAATTAAAATTTTTTTTTTGTTTAGATCACTCATGTATTATTCTGTTTTTTGTGTAATTTAAAATTAAGCCAGCTAAAATTGAACTACCAAATAATGATGATCCTCCGTAACTCAAAAATGGAAGTGTCATTCCAGTTGTAGGTAGTAAGCTTGTATTTACACCTATATGAATGAAAGCTTGAAAAATCAAAAGAGAAGCTAAACCACATAAAGCTACTCTAAGATTTTTATCTAGTTCAGAAATAGTTTTTTTTATTATTCTAAAAGATATGTATAAAAAAATAAAAATAAGAAATATTGAAATAATTGATCCAAATTCCTCTGTGATAACAGCTATGATATAGTCTGTATGAGCCTCTGGAACGTTATCCTTTAAAATTCCTTCACCCATCCCTTGTCCTTTGAGTCCGCCTTGTCTTATAGCGTCTAAAGCTCTTTGCGATTGAAAACTGTCTCCTTTTGATGGATCTAAAAATGAAGTCAATCTATTTGTTATGTATCCAAACTTATCCGGAAAAGTAATTAGCAGTGCTGTTAAAGATAAAATAGATGCAGCAAAAAAGCTTAAAATATAAAAAATGTTAACTCCTGAAATAAAAATTATAGCCATCCAACAACCAAAAAGAAGAACAGACTGTCCAATATCAGGCTGATTTACCAATAAAATTAAAATAGCTAATAAAACTAAAAAACTCAAAAAGTATGAAACTTTCAGTGATTTAAAACTCTCGCTAGTTAAAATTTTTGCAGTGATTAATATAAAAAATGGTTTCATAAATTCAATTGGTTGAAATCTAAATAAGTAAAGATTTAACCATCGTTTTGATCCTTTGACTTCTATACCTATTAGATGAACTAAAATTAGGCAAAAATACAATATAATAAAGGCGGGTAACACGAACTTATTCAAAAAATTTAAATCTAATGCTGATATTAAAAACATTAAAAACAGAGAAAAAACTACAAATATGAGATGTTTAGTAAAAAAGAAATAATAATCTTTTTCAAATCTCTCGCCAGCTAATGAAGAAGTTGAGGCAAAAGAGAAAAAAAGTCCTAGTAAAAAAAGAATTATAAAACTTAATAAAATATTTTTATCAATGTCTCGCCAGTAATCATTAAATTTATTTTTAAGAATATTTGTTTTCATGTGATTTAACAAGGTTTTTAAATTTCAAACCACGGTCTTCAAAATTTTTGAATTGGTCAAAAGAGGCGCTAGCCGGACTAAATAAAATTGTAATTTTTTTCTTTTTGTTTTTTTGGATTTCTTTAAATATTAAACTCAAAGCATTTTGTAGATTTTTGGTTAATTTATAATTAACTTTGCCAATTAAAAATTTCTCAAAAACTTTCATATACTTTCCAATAATAAAAGCTTTTATAATATTTTTTTTTACTGCTTCTAGTCTAAACTTATCTTTAGCTTTTGGTAATCCTCCTAAAATCCAATAAATATTTTTATTATTCTTAAGCGCATACTTACTTGCGTCAAAGCTTGTTGCCTTTGAATCATTTATAAATATTTTATTTTCTCGTTTAAGAAAAATTTCATGTCGGTGAGGTAAGCCTCTAAAAGATTTAAGAGCCTTTATAAAGGAGTGGTCATTAATTTTAAATTTTTTACAAACATTATAAACAAAACTCATATTCTCATTATTAATTTCTAAATTTAAGTAATTATTTTCAATTTTTTTTTTTATTTTTTCATAATTTTTAAATTTAACAATATTTAATTTACCTTTAAATCTTTTCTTTTTAAATTTTTTTATAAGAAATTGACTATTTAAAAATGAATAATTATTTTTTTTTTGGTTTGAAAATACTTTTAACTTTGAATTGATGTAGTTTGACATTGAGCCATGCCATTCTAAATGATCATTTGTTAAATTTATTATTGCGGCATATTTAGGTTTTATAAATTTTGAATAAAATAGTTGAAAAGACGAAGCTTCGATGATAACAACAGTATCTTTTCTTAAACTTAAATTTAAAACTGGCTTTCCAATATTTCCACCGAGTTCAACATTAATTTTATTTTTTTTGAACACATGTTCTAATATTTTACATGTTGTAGATTTTCCATTAGTTCCAGTTATTATAATTGAGTTTACTTTGGGATTTAAAAGATAAAAGAGATCTAAATCTGTAATAATTTTATGTTTATTTCTTATCAGTTGTGTTTTCAGTTTCGCTTTTTTAAAATTTATTCCAGGACTCATCACTATATAATCAACGGTGTTTAAACCTGTTATAAATCTATTTTTAAGATATAAATTTGATTTAGTCTGATAATCGTCCCAAGTATAAATTTTGTGAGCTC
>MDTB01008778.1_pt1 | contig 32135 bp, 40 predicted proteins | sample 811161 | NCBI WGS metagenome assembly MDTB01 (sample SAMN05326650, study PRJNA326480) | marine metagenome | isolation source: seawater | place: Mediterranean Sea | collected 2009 | reverse complement strand
TTATCCTGTAAAGTTAAAATGGTGCGAGCGGTGGGACTTGAACCCACAAGGGTGTTACCACCCGCAGGATTTTAAGTCCTGTCTGTTTACCAATTTCAGCACGCTCGCAAAAGTTTTACTAACTCAGGGTTATAAATAATTTTCGGATTTTTCAAAATTTGAAATGTGGTAGCAATCAAAATCATTTAATCTTTTTTCCCCAGTCATTAATTAATGTTAAGATATTTATATCACAATGAATCTTGAATTAAACTAGAAACATGTTCCCCTTTAATTTTTTATATAAAAACTCTGGAATTATCTTTTTTTTAAATAACTTTTATTTAAAAAGCTTTTTTACGTGCTCATTAATAACTTCTTTGGTAATTTTTTCTGCATTATTCTTTATCCAACTATCAACAATTTTTTTAGTTTCATTCGGGTTATCTTTATAACTATCGTCATTTTTTGGTTTTTTTTCAATTTTTTTTGAAGATACTGCATTTTTAACTTGGTCTAAAATTTTTCTATTATCTTTCATAGTTTAGACCCATTTCAATTTTTTTATCAACATCACTTATTAATTTATCAAGATCACCAATGTCTTTTTTTAAAGGTATTTTTTCTAGTTTTTTATTGATGTCGTTTTTTAATTGTTTGTAAATATGATCATTTTTAACTTCTACCAATTCTTTGACATTTTTTCCTGTTAACTTTGAGATTGATTGAGCAACCAATTCAGTTTTTTTAACATACACTCCTAGGTCTATCAACTCCTGACGATAAAGTTCTCTTAAAGCCATCAATTTTTTTTCAGCATTTTCAAAAAATTCTTTATGTTCACCATAATCGTTTAACGGTGTTTCTTTGTGAATAGTAATATCGGTTTTTTTATTTTTTTTTTTTGCAAGAAAAAATAAGATAACTATAAAAATAAATGCAAATGGTATAATTTGAAACGTAATATTTGACATATAATAAATATAACTATTACATAACTTTAACATAATTATAATATATTTTTTAATGAACGATCAAAAAAAAATAGAAGACATACTACATTCAATTCAAGAACTAATTTTAGAGGCTCAAAACGAGGAAAAATTAGATAGGTTAGAAACATCAGAAGTAATAAATTTGGACAAGTTTGATCAAGCTACAATTGGAAATTTAGAAAAAAAAGAAAATTATAAAAAAAGATACTTAGATAAAATACAAAAAGAAATTCCTACTGAGGTAAAAAATTTTGAAATCAATCCAACAGAAAATAATAATTCTTTAAAAAACAGTTGGAAAAATTTTAACTTTCAAAAATGCCAGGAAAAACCACAAAGACAGATTCTAGAGGAAATTAAGAAAGAAAGTGATCAAATTGAAAAAATATTCAAGGATTCATTAAATTTTTGGATAAAAAAAAATCTTCCAGACCTTATTAAAGAAGAAACCGCCCTTCATACAAAAAAAATATTAGAAGAAAAGTTAAAATAACCTCGGATTTCCATTATTTTTTTTTAGATATAAAGTCAATAAATCACACACTTCTTTGACTCGTTTAGTACACTCTCCTGTTATGACTAAAGAAACTCCAAATGAATTTTTCTTAAAATATGGGTAACTTCCTATTTCAAGATCAAAAAATTTTTTTTGTACACTTTCAACATACTCTCCAATTATTCCCTCAGACAAGGTAGTGGTAATTATCTTTTTTATAAATTGCTTTTGGTTTTTTTTAAATTTCTTTAAAACGTCCATTAGCATTACCTCTAATATTTTTGGAACCCCTGGAAAAACAAAAACATTTTCGAGGTAAAAGCCGGGGGCAATACTTACTGGGTTATCAATTAATTTTGCCTTCGAAGGAACATATGCCATTTTTAATCTAGCATTAGTTAGCACATCATCTGAGTAATGTTTTTCAAGTCTTTTTTTAGCCTCCTCGTTCAACTCTAATGTATCACCGAAAGCTCCTGAAACCGCACTAGAGGTTTTGTCATCATGAGTGGGACCAATTCCACCAGTTGTAAAAACATAATCAAATTTCTGTCTAAATAAATTTACTTTTTCTGAAATTATTTTTTCGATATCAGGAATCGTAACTATTTCTTTACATACCATACCAACATTATTTAGTTCTGTGCATATTAAATGTGAGTTTGTATCCAAGGTTTTTCCTGACAAAATTTCATTTCCTATAATTATGACGCCAAAAGTTTTTCTGTTTGATTTCATTTTTTTTTTCTATTAGTTTTAATTTTTTTACTATACATTATTCTTTTTCTATGACCAATAACATCAAAATACATAATCAACATGAATTTGAAAGTATGAGAAAGGTGGGTGCCTTAGCCGCTGGATGTTTAGATCATATTACCGACTATATAAAACCAGGTATTTCGACATTAGAAATAGATGAAATCTGTCATAGTTATCAGGTTGAAAAAGGTGCAGTTCCAGCACCTCTCAACTATAAAGGATTCCCAAAATCAGTTTGCACTTCTGTAAATCATGTTGTCTGTCATGGTATACCTGGAAACAAAATTTTAGAAGACGGTGACATATTGAATATAGATGTTACCCCAAAACTAAATGGCTGGCATGGAGATACAAGTAGAATGTTTTACGTCGGAAATGTTAAAATTAAAGCTCAAAAACTTGTTGAAACAACTTATGAAGCAATGATGCGAGGAATAGAACAAGTTAAACCGGGTAATACAACAGGTGATATTGGTTATGCAATACAATCATTTGCAGAGAAAAAGAATTATTCAGTAGTAAGAGATTTTTGCGGACACGGACTTGGTGAAGTTTTTCATGATCAACCAAGTATTCTTCATTTTGGAAACCAAGGAGAGGGTGTTAAACTCGAAGAGGGGATGTTTTTTACAGTTGAACCAATGATTAACATAGGTGGATATAAGGTTAAAATTCTAAGTGATGGATGGACTGCAGTGACTTGTGATAAATCTTTATCAGCACAGTTTGAACATTCAATAGGGGTTACAAAGAATGGCTTTGAAATATTTACTCTTTCAAAAAAAAATTATTCATTTCCACCATATTAAATAAGAATGATACCTAGATACTCAAGAAAAGAAATATCAGAAATTTGGAAACCAAAAAATAAATTTACAATTTGGTTGAGAATAGAAATTTTAATTTGCGAAGCACTCAACAAAATAGGAAAAGTTCCAGATAAATCATTAAAAACAATTAAAGAAAAAGCAAGGTTCGATGAAAAAAGAATAGATGAAATAGAAAAAGAAGTAAAGCATGATGTTATTGCATTTTTAACAAATCTATCGGAAAATATCGGTGAAGATTCTCGCTTTATTCATCAGGGAATCACTTCATCTGACATTTTAGACACTACATTATCAATCCAGCTTAAAGAATCATGTAAAATTATAAAAAAAGAGCTAAAACAATTATTAGATGTTTTAAAAGAAAAGGCTATTTTTTATAAAAGGACACCATGTATCGGTAGAAGCCATGGAATATATGCTGAACCTACAACATTTGGGCTCAAAATGCTTAGTAAGTATTTTGAATTTAAACGTTCATATGAAAGATTATTAGATGCTGAGAAAAATATTTCTGTTTGTGCTATATCTGGTGCAGTTGGTACATTTGCAAATATTGATCCCTTTGTACAAGATTATGTTGCAAAAAAGTTAAAACTTAATTCGGAGGAAGTTTCTACACAAATTATTCCAAGAGATAGATACGCCTATCTTTTTTCTGTGGTCTCAATTATAGCATCATCACTAGAAAATTTAGCAATAGAAATTAGACACCTACAAAGAAGCGAACTTAGAGAAGTACAAGAGTTTTTTTCTGACAAGCAAAAAGGTTCCTCAGCAATGCCTCATAAAAAAAACCCTGTTTTGTCGGAAAATATTACTGGGATAGCAAGAATTATTAGAGCAAATATTTTACCAATTTTAGAAAATATTTCTTTATGGCATGAAAGAGATATTTCTCATTCATCTGTAGAAAGAGTAATTTTTCCGGATACCCTTATTTTATTAGATTTTTCTTTAAATAGAATGACTGACGTAGTTAAAAATTTAATCGTTAATGAAAAAAGCATGCTTGATAATCTTAGCAATAGTAAAGGACTTTATAACTCTCAAAGAGTTTTACTGAAACTCATAGAAAAAGGTCTTACTAGAGAAGATGCTTATAGAAAAGTTCAAAAAATTGCAATGGACTCTTGGAATAAAAATAAGAATTTTAGAGACCTACTTAAAAAAAATAAAAGTATTAAAGGTTTTCTTTCATCTAAAGAAATTGATAAGATTTTTGAACTCGAATACCATTTCAAAAATATTAATTATATTTACAAAAAAATTGATAAATAATGCTAAAGAAAAAATTGTACGAAGGAAAAGCAAAAGTAATTTATAAGGGGAATGAACCTAATACATTAATTCAATACTTTAAAGATGATGCCACAGCTTTTAACAATAAAAAAAAAGCCATTATTCCTGGAAAAGGAGTGATAAATAATTTCATCTCAGAATTATTAATGACTCGGTTGAATGATATAAACATTCCTAATCACTTCATTAAAAGATTAAATATGCGGGAACAACTAATACACAAGTTAGAAATTATACCAATTGAAGTTGTAATTAGAAACATAGCCACAGGCTCAATAGTTAAACGCTTAGGAATTGAAGAAGGAAAGGTTCTACCAAGACCAATCATAGAGTTCTATCTTAAAGATGATAAACTGAATGATCCAATCATTTCAGAGGAACATATAATAGTTTTTGAGTGGGCCACTCATTCAGAATTAGATGAAATCATATCCCTCTCAACGAGAATAAATGATTTTTTGACTGGATATTTCTATTCACAAAAAATACGATTAGTAGATTTTAAAATTGAGTTTGGAAGATTCTGGTCGGGCCAAGACAACTCAATTATGTTAGCAGATGAAATAAGTCCTGATAACTGCAGGCTATGGGATATATTAACAAATAAGAAACTTGATAAGGATAGATTCAGGCAAGATCTTGGTGAAGTAGATATTGCTTATAAAGAAGTTGCGTATAGATTAGGTGTTTTATCTGAAAAAGAATTTAAGAAGGTACTAAAGAATGATTTTTAGAGTCTATATAAACTTTAAACCAGGAATTCTTGACCCTGAAGCTGAAGCAATCATGCAAACTATTAAAAATATGGGTAACAAATCAATTGAAAAAATAATAAAGGGTAAGTTCTTTGATATACATTTAGACGATAAAAAAGATTATTTTAAAGAAATTGAAAAAATTAGTGAAAACCTTCTATCAAATCCAGTTATTGAAAATTTTAAAATCATAAAAAAGAATTAAACCAGTGAAGAAAAAAAAAATAATTTCCATTATTATTTTTCCTGGTTCTAATTGTGATAGAGACCTTATGGTTGCAATTAAAAGAAATTTAGGAATAAAACCTAATTTAATTTGGCACCAAACCGGAAATATTGAAAAAACCGACCTAATTTTTTTACCTGGAGGGTTTTCGTATGGTGATTATTTAAGAGCAGGAATAATTGCAACAAAATCACCGGCAATTTCTGAGGTTGTAAGGCTTTCAAAAAAGGGACTTCCTATTGTTGGAATTTGTAATGGTTTTCAAATATTAACTGAATGTAATTTACTTGACGGCGCACTTCTTAAAAACTCTAATCAACTTTTTAAATGCAAGGATGTTTTTCTAAAAGTAGTTAGCAAAAATAAATTTACTAGTGGATATAAAAAAAATGAAATTATAAGTTATCCAATTGCACATTCTCAGGGAAATTTTTTTGTAAATGATCAGAAACTGAAAGAATTAGAAGATAATGATCAAATTATTTTTAAATATACTTCTAAAAAAGGATTAATAGATAAAAATTTTAACCCTAACGGCTCAAAAAATAATATTGCCGGAATAGTAAATAAAAAAAAAAATGTACTAGGGCTTATGCCTCACCCTGAGAGAGCAACAGATAATTTTTCAAGTGGAGATGGAAAGATTTTTTTTAAATCAATTTACGAAATGCTATGAATGAAAAAATTACTGATAAGGTAATACAAAACCACAACCTAACAAAAAAAGAATATAAATTAATAAAAAAAATTCTTGGAAGAACACCAAACCTCCTTGAATTAGGAATTTTTTCAGTTATGTGGAGTGAACATTGTTCTTATAAATCAACAAAAAAATGGTTAAAAACTTTACCTACAAAAGGTAACAAAGTCATATGTGGGCCTGGGGAAAATGCAGGCATAATTGATATTGGTAATAATGATGCAATAGTTTTTAAAATGGAAAGCCATAATCATCCATCATTCATCGAACCCTATCAGGGTGCAGCCACCGGTGTTGGAGGAATAATGAGAGATGTCTTTACAATGGGCGCAAGACCTATTGCAAACCTCAATTCATTAAGATTTGGTGACCCAAAGAATAAAAAAACAAAAAATTTATTAAGAGGTGTAGTTAAAGGAATTGGAGATTACGGAAATTGCGTTGGTATTCCAACTGTAGGTGGAGAATGCTTTTTTCATGAGAGTTATAACAATAATATTCTTGTTAATGCTATGTGTGTTGGTTTAGTTAAGAAAAATAAAATTTTTTATTCTACTGCAAAAGGGGTTGGAAACCCTGTTATCTATGTAGGCTCAAAAACTGGAAGAGATGGAATTCATGGAGCTACAATGGCCTCAGCAGAATTCACTGATAATTCAACAACTAACAGACCTCAAGTTCAGGTTGGCGACCCTTTTATGGAAAAACTTCTTCTTGAATCATGTTTAGAACTTATGAGTCACGATGCTATTATTGCAATACAAGATATGGGTGCTGCTGGATTGACTTCATCATCTTTTGAAATGGCATCCAAGGGAAATTGTGGAGTACAGTTGTTTCTAGAAAAAGTTCCTTGTAGGGAAGAAAGAATGACACCTTATGAGATGATGTTATCTGAAACTCAAGAAAGAATGTTACTAATTATAAAACCAAATAAAAAACAACTCACTTTTAAAATTTTTAAAAAGTGGGGGTTGGATGCCGTAGAAATTGGAAAGCTCACTAACAAAGGTATTATGGAGTTATTTATGAAAAAAAAATTAGTGGGCTCACTTCCGATAAAACCGCTTGCTGAATCTTCTCCAGAATATGATAGACCCTCAAAGAAAAAAAATAAAAAAATCAAACGTAATAAAATAGTTAAAAAAAATTTAAAGAAAACACTAATGAAAATCTTATCAAGCCCTAATCATTCATCTAAAAAATGGATTTTCAGGCAATATGATTCATCAGTTATGGGTGATACAATTTTTCATTCAGAAAAATCTGATGCTGCAGTGATAAGAATACACGGAACAGAAAAGGCGGTTGCAATTACATGTGACTGTAACCCTATTTATTGTAAATCTAATCCAAAAATTGGCGCTGAAATAGCCGTGGCTGAGTCCTGGAGAAACCTTATTGCAGCAGGGGCTAACCCAATCGCAATAACCGATAATCTTAATTTTGGAAACCCTGAAAAAAAGGAAATCATGTATGAAATTAAACAAGCAATTCTAGGAATTAAAAATGCATGCGAAAAACTCAGTTATCCAGTAGTCTCAGGAAATGTATCTCTGTACAATGAAACAAATAAGGATTCTATAATGCCTACTCCAGTTATAGGTGGCGTAGGTCTCATTGAAAAACTTGAAAATGCTAAAGGTTTTAAAATGAAAGAAAATGCAGATATTTTTTTGGTAGGAAGTACTAGTGGGCATTTGGATCTTTCACTTTTTTATCAAATGAATAACTTAAATGAAGGAACACCACCCAAAGTAGATTTTAAAAAGGAGATTAAGAATGGAGAATTTGTAAAAAAATTGATTAGACAAACAAATGGTGTTATAGGTTGTCATGATTTATCAGAGGGAGGTATTGGGTTATCTCTAGCAGAACTTTGTATTAATAATAATATGGGTGTGAAAATCGAGATACCAAAAAAGTTTATTTCAAATCCTGAAAAATGGATTTTTGGAGAAGATCAGTCTAGATATATCCTAATTGTTGAAGAAAATTTTGATATAAAAAAATACATTGATAAAGAAGTTGACATCGAAAGGCTTGGGATTGTGAAGGGAGCATCACTAGAATTTACAAATTGCTTTGAAATTCCTGTAAAAAACCTTATAAAATTAAACAATAAATGGTTTAATGAATATTTAAAATGACTTTAACTCCAGAACAAATAACAGAGATGATTAAAAAAAAACTACCCGATGCGGAAATTGAAATCATTGACCTAAAAGGTGACAACAATCATTATCATGCAAAAATTCAATCTAAAAACTTTAAAGGACTTTCAAGAATAAAACAACATCAATTAGTTTATAATGCATTAGGCAAACACATGGGCTCAACATTACATGCCTTAATGTTAACAACAAAGGAAATATAAGGAGAATTAAATGAGTGAGATAAAAACAGAAATTTCTAAATTAGTAAATAGTGATAAAGTTGTCTTATTTATGAAAGGTACTCCAGATTTTCCTCAATGTGGCTTTTCTGCTCAGGTTGTTGACATACTAAATTATCTTGGAGTTAAATTTTCGAGTTTCAATGTCCTTGAAGATAATAATTTAAGGGAAGGAATTAAAGAATTTTCCGACTGGCCAACAATACCTCAGATCTATATTAACAATGAATTTATTGGGGGCTGCGATATTTTCAGGGAAATGTTAGAAAATAATGAAATTGAAAGCTTTCTAAAAGATAATAATGTTAATTATAAAATTTCAGAATCTTAGGTTAAATCTTGCTTGGACTTAATAGCAGATACCATTGGATATAATGCGTTAAAAATACAGATTAACAAACCTAATTGTCCTTCTTTATAACCTTTTCTAAGAAAATAACTTTTTAAAAACCTTGAAAAAACCTTTCTAAAAGAAAAATACTTTTTTAAATTTTTATTTTTTAATTCAATAGCATGTAGTGAGGAATTTCTGTTGAATCTTAATAATAACTCAGAAATATCTTTTGACATGAAATGATTAATATGATTTTCCAGTAACGGACCTTTTACTCCTTTTAGTGAATAAGAGGGATGGACTAAACCTTCATGCCAAAGTTTATTTTTTTTTTTAAAAAGACAAAACTTGCCATCAGGGGCAAGACAAGCCATCCAACCATACTTAACAGGTGTAGAATAAATGTGGTTCATTAATGGAATATAAAAATAATCATATTTATTTAATTTAATTTTTTTTTTTACTTCTAATGCAAGACTTTTAGTTATTATTTCATCAGCATCAACCTCAAAAATCCACTCAGAGGAGCATTTTTCAATACCAAAATTTCTTCTTTTTCCCTCACAAGTCCACTTTCCAGAAAAAATTTTATTACTAAATTTTTTACATATTTTAAAAGTTTGATCAGTAGATCTATCAAGTATAACAACAATTTCATCTACAAAGGTCAATGAAGAAAGACATTCTTCAATTCTCTTTTCTTCATTCCTAGCAACTATTAATGCAGATATCGTCATTACTACTACTATTATAAAAAATTTAAAAAAAATATAGACAAATATTATTTTTTTATTTAGAAATATTCTAATAATTAATATTAGAATTATTCTAAGTGTGAAAGGACATAATTATGATCAAAAATCTGCCCAAAGTTAACTTTAAGGTTAGAGTTAGAGATGAATCTATTGGTGGAGACAACCCTTTTAAATGGGTAACTAAAAATACTGAAGATTACTTTAAAAGCAAAAAATCTATTCTTTTTTCATTACCTGGTGCATTCACACCAACGTGTTCTACTTACCAGTTACCTGATTTTGATAAATTATATGACGAATTTAAAAAAATTGGGATTGATGAAATTTATTGTATCTCAGTAAATGATTCATTCGTTATGAACGCATGGGCAAAACATCATAAAATTGATAAAGTTAAAGTTATTCCCGATGGAAATGGTGAATTTACCAGAAAAATGGGAATGCTTGTGGAAAAAAACAACCTTGGTTTTGGTTACAGGTCTTGGCGATACGCAGCTTTAATTGATAATTGTAAGATTATAGAGTCATTCGTTGAGCCAGGGTTCGAAGATAACTGTGAAGAGGATCCTTATGAAATGTCATCACCTCAAATTATATTAGAATATCTAAAAGAGAATAAAAAGTTGGCTGTATAACTGTCTAACGAGAATAGTATTCTATCACCAAATTAGGTTCCATCATAACTGGATATGGGACCTCATCTGGTTTGGGACCTTTTAGAAACGTACCCTTCATCTTATCATAATCGACAGATAAATATTCAGGAGTATCTCTTTCAGTTGAACTAATTGCTTCTAAAACAATAGGAATATCTCTACTTTTTTCCTTAACTTCTATAATATCACCATCTTGAAGGTTATATGATGGTATTGTTACTTTTTTCCCGTTTACTTTTACATGACCGTGACTTACAAATTGTCTGGCAGCAAAGATAGTGTTTACAAATTTCATTCTGTAAACAGCAGCATCTAAGCGCCTTTCTAATAGCTCAATTAAGTTTTCACTTGTGTTACCTTTAATTTGTGAGGCTTTTTCAAAAAGATTTCTAAATTGCTTTTCTGTAATATAGCCGTAGTGGCATTTAAGTTTTTGTTTCGCCATTAATTGCGTTCCAAAATCAGACAGCTTTTTTCTTTTATTTTGTCCATTCAGTCCAGGCGGATAGTCTCTTCTATTAAATGGACTTTTTGGCCTTCCCCATAGGTTACAGCGAAGACGTCTATCAATTTTATATTTAGATTTCAAAATCCTTGTCATAGTTATGTGAATATACTTTTATAAAAAGTTATGTCAATTCTATTTGACATTTAGATTAACTTAACTTTTTGAAAATTGATATTAATGTCCTAACCTCCTCTGAACTCAATTTATACTTACAAAAAATATTTTTTATTTTTTGGAACGTAATCTTTTTTCTTTCTTTAACGTTAAAAAAGTTTGATTTATCAAGACTTTTCTCTAAGATTTTATAAAAAGATAAGAGTTCATTTTTTTTTGCAATATTTTCTAAGATTTTTTTTTTATTACTGTCATCTCTTTTTGACAATAATGTAAATAAGTTGTAACAAACTATAGCTACAGCATGGGATAAATTAAGTGAAGAGAAATTTTTGTTTGAATTAATTCTTATTGAGTAATCACAAAATGATAAATCTTCATTATCGAGCCCTGACTTTTCAGGACCAAAAACTATCCCTACTTTATAATTATTTAAAATTATTTCTTTTAGTTTTTTAAAACTAATCTCTCTCTTTTTTTGAGATCTTATTCTGTTTGAAGTTGCAATTACATAGTTAAAATCTTTTATGGAATCAGAAAACTTTTCAAAGATCTTTACCTTTTTTATAACCTTATCAGCACCAGCACAAACCGGTAAGATTTTCTCATGGTCTAAAGAGAATTTAGGGTTTATAACTCTTAGTTTTTCAAAATGAAAATTGAGCATGCATCTAGCTGTTGCGCCAAAGTTTTCAGGTAACTGAGTGTTAACCAACACAATTTCTGGTAAAAGTTTTTTATTAAGATACATTCAATTTAAGTTATTAATAAATGGTAAGTAATACTATCGTGAAGAGCAATGTAAGAAGCATCAATTACATTATAAGACACTCCTATTGTTGACCATTTGAATTTTTGATTCGAAGATTCAATTCTTACCCTTACAAGAGCTTTCGTTCCATCCTGAGGAGTCAAAATTCTTACTTTATAATCAATCAAATTTAATTTCCGAAGACTTGGGTAATATTTTGTAAGAGCATGCCTTAATGCTTTATCAAGAGCATGTATTGGTCCATTTCCCTCTACAGCACTATAAAATTCTTTTTTTCCAACAAAAATTTTTACCCTGGCCTCAGAAAATGGAAGAAATTCTCCCTTGGAATTTTTTCTCTTTTCATCGGAAACTTTGAAACTTTCAAGACTATAAAACTCCTTAAATTTTGAAAATTTTCTTCTTGCTAATAACTCAAAACTTGCTTCAGCTCCATCATATGCATAACCTAGAAATTCTTGTTTTTTTATTAGTTCTAAAAATTCTAGAATGGATCGTTCATTGGATTTAATTTTTATTTTGTACTTTTTTAATTTATTTATTACATTTGTTTTACCAGACTGATTTGAGACAACTAGAACTCTCTCATTTCCAACACTAATAGGATCTATATGTTCGTATGATCGTGGATCCTTTTCTACAGCGGAAATATGAAGTCCACCTTTATGAGCAAATGCAGCAGTTCCAACAAAAGGTATATTCGTTAAAGACTGTCTATTTAAAGTCTCGTCAATCATTCTGCTTACAGAGGTAATTTTTTTTATATTCTTTTTAATCTTGCATTCAAACCCCATCTTAAGAACCAGATTAGAAGCGACATTAACTAAATTTGAATTACCACATCTTTCTCCAAGACCATTAAATGTCCCCTGAATTTGTTTCACCCCAAGTCTGGCTGCCTCTAAAGAATTATATGTAGCATTGTCAGTATCATTATGAAAATGAACCCCTAATTTTTCTTTCGGGATCGTTTTTTTTACCTCATTAATAATATCAGGGAGCTCATAGGGAAGTGTTCCTCCATTTGTATCACACAATATAATCCATTTAGCCCCTGACTCAAGTGCTCTTTTAAGTGTATCTATTGAATATTTTTTATTGTTTTTAAAACCATCAAAAAAATGCTCGGCATCAAACATCACTTCGTCAACCTTTTTTGAAGCATGTGAAATGGAATCACTTATCATATCTAAATTTTCACTGTAAGAGACCTTGAGTGCATTTTTAACATGAAAATCCCATGTCTTTCCAACAAGACAAACTGATGAAACACCAGAATTTAAAACTGCATTAAGGCCTGGGTCATTATTAGCACTTTTTCCTGACTTTCTCATCATTCCAAAAGCAACCAATTTGGATTTTGATTGATGTGAAACTTTCTTAAAGAAATTATCATCTGTTGGGTTTGCTCCTGGCCAGCCTCCTTCAATGTAATCAACACCAATGTCACTGAGTAATTTATAAATTTTAAATTTATCGTCTAAACTAAAATTTACACCTTTAGTTTGTGCACCGTCTCTCAATGTACTGTCATAAAGTTTAACGCTCGATTTACTCACAGTTTAATTCAATCCTTCTCAAAATTTCATCTCTTTTAAATAAAGTTAATAAATTATTCATACTAGGCCCAAATTTTCTACCAGTTAAAATCAACCTTAGGTCCATGTACAAATTCTTGGGCTTTATATTAGTTTGTGAAATTATTTCTTCCGTCCATTTAGACCAAGCGTTATTATTAATTTCATCTGGCAGATGTTTTTTTATTAGTTTCAAAAGATCAACGTCAATTTTTATTTTATGATTGTGATTAGAATTTAATATTTCATACCATTCATCAATTTCAATAAGATGATCAACATTAGCTTTTATTACATTCCAGAAACTTTCATTATATTTTACATCAAAGTTTTCTGTTAATTTATCATATGTTAAAGTTTTTAAATATCTAGAATTTAATCTTTCTAGATCATTATCATCAAAGAGAACTGAGTTTTTAGAAAATGATTTGATACTAAACTTTTCTACAAGTTGTTCAAAACTATATATTTCATCAATTGATAAATTTGAGCCAATTTTATTTAGATAATTTGTAACAATAATAGGAAAAAATTTTTTTTTTCTTAGCTCTCTTAAAGAGAATGAATTAAATCTTTTTGATAATCCTGAGCCTGTCTTAGATCTCATTAAAGGAAAATGACCAAAAGATGGAACTTTAGCACCTAAATAATTGAATAGTTTTATTTGTGCCGCTGTATTTGTCAAGTGATCTTCTCCTCTCAAAATGTTAGTGACATTAAATTCAATATCATCAACAACAGATGTTATTGTAAAAAGTGGTAATTCATCTGATCTAAATAGAACCGGGTCAGAAATTGATAAATTATCGAATTTTACGTTTCCAAAAATTTCATCATTCCAAGAAATTGGATCATTATCTAATTTAAGCCTCCAGTGAGGAAGTTTTCCAGAAGAAATAAAAGATTTTATCTGATCTTTTTTGAGTTTTAAAGATTCTCTATCATAAATTGGAGGCTTTCCTTGTTTTAAAAGAATTTTTCTTTTTAATGAAAGTTCTTCTGGAGATTCAAAACAAGGATATATAAGTTCTTTTTTCTTTAATAACTCAAAGATTTCTCTGTATGATTTTTCTCTTTCTGATTGTTTTACAATTTTAGAAAATTTAATTCCCAGCCAAGACAAATCTTCAACAATAGCTTCAGTATATTTTTCAGACGACCTCTCTTTATCAGTGTCATCAATTCTCAAAAAAAAGTCTTTATTAGTATTTTGAGAATAAATATAATTTAAGGTCGCAACTCTAGCATTACCAATGTGAAGATAGCCGGTTGGGCTCGGAGCAAATCTAAGCATTTTAAATCTTAAACTTGTTTGTGATTGGAAACCTTCTATCCTTATCAAAGGACATTGAGGAAATTTTAGGTCCTATTGCACTTTGATATCTTTTGAATTCAGCATTTTTTAACATATTCCAAATTTTTTTTATTAGCTTTTCATTAAAACCATATTTTTTAATTGATTGTAAGTCATAATTTTTATCAATTATTAATTCTAAAATTTTATCTAAAACTGAATACTTTGGCAAAGAATCCTCATCTTTTTGATTCAATTTTAATTCAGCGGAAGGTTCTTTCAAAATAATACTTTCAGGTATTAACCCCTTTATTTTTAAACTACAAAAATCTGGAACAGTTGTGTTTCTCCATTTTGATAGTTCAGAAACCTGAGTTTTATAAAGATCTTTAATTAAAGAAAAGCCACCACACATGTCACCATATAGTGTTGAATAACCTATTGCTAATTCCGACTTATTTCCAGTTGTAATTAAAAGTGAATTAAATTTATTAGATATGGACATAAGTAACAAACCTCTCAATCTAGATTGAATATTCTCTTCAGTAACATCTTTAGGTTTATTTTGAAAAAAAGGGTTAAGTTCAGAATTTATTTTTTTTCTTAACATCTCAATTGATATTGTATCAATCTCTACATTAAGATTTTTTGCAAGTTCATAAGCATCCCTTTGACTTTTCTTAGAATTATAAATAGTTGGTAAATAAAAACACTTTACATTCTCACTTTTTAATGCATCAACCGCTATCATTAAACATAAAGCTGAATCAATTCCGCCAGACAATCCAATAATTGACTTTTTAAAATTATTATTTTTCATATAGTTTTGAAGAGAACGAATTAGAGCAAAATAAATTTGTGATTGTTTATCATAATTAATTTTGGGTATTTTTTTATTTTCAATTCTTTCAATATTTATTATTTTCTCTGACTCTTTAAAAAAATCAGATTGATAAATGATTTCAGCTTTTTTATTCATCGCAAATGATCCACCATCAAAAACAAGTTCATCTTGACAACCAATATAGTTTAAATAAATCACATTAGTTTTAAAAAATTTAGCATTTCTTGCAGCAATCTTTTTTCTCATGTCATATTTATTTATCTCGTATGGTGATGCATTAATACAAATTAAATAATTAATATTTTTTTTACTTTTAATCATCAAGTTCTCAGACCAGAGCTCTTCACATATTAAAAATCTAATTTTTTTATTTTTATATTCAAAATCAGGGACATTTGATTTTTTTACATAAAAATATCTTTTTTCATCAAAAACTCCATAATTTGGTAGTATAGATTTGGTTTTTTTATAAACAGTTGAGCCATTTTTGAAAAGAAAAAGGGTATTAAAAATCTTATCGTTATTTTTTTCAGGAATATTTAATAAAAGAATTGATTTTTTATTCTTTGTAAGTGCTTTTATTTTTTTTTTATAAATCTGAACTTTTTTTAAAAAATCATTTCTCAATATAAGGTCTTGAGGAGGATAACCAGTTAAAAATAATTCTGTAGTTAAAAAAAAATCACAATCATTTGAAACACATTTTTTAAAAGACTTCTCTATGATCTTGAAATTTTTATCTAAGTCACCTACAACAGAACTTTTTTGTAACAAAAAAAAATTTATTTTTATCCTCCAATTAACCAAGATTCTTTAGATAATTAGCCATTGTAAAGGCTAGTTCGAGGGATTGAGAGGCATTTAATCTAGGGTCACAATGAGTATGGTATCTGCTACTTAAATCTTTATCAGAAATCTTCTGTAAACCTCCAATACATTCTGTAACATTTTGACCAGTCATCTCTAAATGTATACCACCAGCATATGTACCACATTCTTTATGAAGTTTAAAAAATGATTTCACCTCATTTAAAATATTTTTAAAATTACGCGTTTTAAAACCACTTTTTGATTTTTCTATGTTGGCGTGCATGGGATCACATGACCAGACAACTTTCAGATTGGCACTTTTAATTTTTTCTAAAATTGAAGGAAGTAATTTATCAATGAGTTTTGAACCCATTCTTACAATTAAAACAATCTTTCCTTTCTCATTTTTAGGATTTAAGGTTTTAATTACTTTTAAAAGTTCATTTTTGTCAGTTGAAGGACCAACTTTGATTCCAATAGGGTTACTTATTCCCTTACAAAATTCTACATGAGCACCATTAAGTTGCCTAGTTCTATCACCAATCCATACCATATGGGCGGATACGTCGTACCAGTCTCCGGTCGTGCTGTCAATTCTTGTAAAAGCTGTTTCATAAGGAAGAAGCAAAGCTTCATGAGAAATATAAAAACTAGTTTCACTAAGTTGTCTAACATTTTCATTGTTAATTCCGCATGCATCAATAAACCTCAGACACTCAGAAATTCTGTCAGCAACAACTTTAAAATTAGATCCTTGTTTAGACTTTTTAACAAAATCAAGATTCCAATTTTGTATAGTTGACAAATCTGCATACCCTCCATATGCAAATGCTCTGAGGAGATTTTGAGTTGAAGCTGCCTGATTATATGCTTGTAGCATACGATCTGGGTTAGGAACTCTAGAATTCTCATTAAATTCAATACCATTTATCATATCACCCAAGTAACTGGGTAATTTTACACCATTCTTTTCTTCAATTGGTGATGATCTAGGTTTTGCAAATTGACCAGCTAATCTTCCAACTTTTGTCACAGGCACCCCAGATGCAAACGAAAGAACAACTGCCATTTGCATTATGACCCTGAATGTATCTCTGATGTAGTTTGGATGAAACTCAGCGAAGCTCTCTGCACAATCTCCAGCTTGAAGTAAAAAACCTTTTCCATCAACACACTTTGCCAGTTCATTTTTTAAACTTCTTACTTCCCCAGCAAAAACCAATGGAGGAAGTTTTTTCATTTTTTTTACTGCCTTATCAAGCTTTTTTTTATCGGTATATATAGGTTGGTGAAGTGCCTTTTTTTTTCTCCAACTATCTGGTGTCCAATCTTGTTTCATACAATAATTTATAATGATTATGAACTAAATTACAAATCTAAAATATTTTGTGATTTATTTTTTAAGAGTTACTATTTCCTCTGCGCTTGATGGGTGGATTCCTATTGTTTTATCAAAATCACTTTTTTTTAAACCTTTTACTACAGCAACTGAAAACCCTTGAATGATTTCTGCAGCATTTTCTCCCAAATAATGAAGTCCAACAACCTTATCATTTGATTTGTTGGTTATGAGTTTTAAAAAAATTTTTTCCTTAACATCTGATAAACTTAATTTTAAAGGCCTAAAATTGCTTCTGTAAACTTCAATATTTTTAAATTTTTTTTTTGCTTCTGCTTCCGTATAACCTACACTGGCAAAATTAGGGTTTGAAAAAACAGCAGTGGGTATATTATTGTAGTTAAATTTTTCTTTTTTTTTCATTTTTAAATTTTGAACTAAAGTCATTGCCTCTGCTATCGCAACAGGAGTAAGTTGAATTCTATCTATCACATCTCCGATTGCATAAATATTTTTATTAGATGTTTGGAAATAATCATCAGCAATAATGGACGAATTTTTTGAGAGTTTAATTTTTGCAGCTTTCACATTTAACTTTTCTACATTTGCTTCTCTTCCAATAGCCTCCATTACGAGATGAAATTTTTTTGTATTTAACTTTTTAAAATATGCAAAAAATAAATTACTTTCTTTTCTAATTTCCTTGGGGAATTCCCCAGTAATAAATTTAACTCCTTTATCTTTCATATTGTTCATTAGATGCTCAACAACATCGTCATCAAAACCTTTAAGGATTTTTTTTCCTCTAATACAAATTGTAGTATCAACTCCTAAACCATTAAAAATTGATGCAAATTCTACTGCTATGTAACCACCACCCAAAATCAAGATACTTTTAGGTAAATTCTTTAAATCAAAAGCTTCATCAGAAGTAATGATTTCATTTGAAGCTAAAAAATCTAGCTTTCTTGGTTTTGTCCCAACAGCAATTAAAAATTTTTTAGAATATATTATTTTGTTTCCAATTTTGATTGACTTTGGCGATACAAAACTTGCGTAACTCTCGAATATTTTTACACCTGAGTTGATAAGTAATGACGAATAAATACCATTTAACCTAGAAAGCTCTTTTTTTTTATTATTAACTAGCTTTTTCCAAGAAAATTTTTTTTTGGTAATCGACCAACCAAAAGAATCCATCAAATCAAAATCATCACGAATATGAGATGCATAGGAGTATAGTTTTTTAGGAACACAGCCTCTATTAACACATGTACCTCCTAAGTCCCAACCCTCAGCTAAACCAACTTTTAGTCCATTAGAAGATGCTACTCTTGCTGCTCGAACGCCCCCTGAACCTCCTCCAATAACAAATAAATCAAATTTATAATCAGTCATAATCCCACAACACAAATTTTGTTTCTAAAAATGGATCTAAACATTGTAAGGACCCCTCTCTTCCAATACCTGATTCTTTCAATCCACCAAACGGATTTAAATATGTTGATATTTTACCTGAATTAATTCCAAACATTCCGTACTCTAAATTATTGACATTTTTCCATACTCTGGAAGAATCTTTGGTATAAAAATACGCAGCCAATCCATAATTAGTATCATTTGAGTAATTTATCACCTCGTTATCTTTCTCAAACTCAATTAGTGGAATTATTGGACCAAAATTTTCTTTTTTAAAAACTTTCATATTTTTTTTTACGTTAGAAATAAGCGTAGGTTCATAGAATAATCCACCAAGCTTATGTACTTTACCACCAAAAAGAATTTTAGCTCCATTTTTTTTTGCATCGTTTACATGGTCAATAATTTTTTTTAAAGCTTCATTTGAAATTAAAGGGCCTATATCGTTATCTTTCATTCCATCTCCAACTTTTAAATTTTTAAGTCTATTAACTAGTTTATTTGTAAAAGTGTTTGATAAAGACTTGTGAACAAATAGTCTGTTCGCAGATATACATGTTTGGCCGGCATTCCTAAACTTAGCCATCATAAAACCATCTATTGCTTCATCAACGTTAGCATCTGAAAAGACTATGAATGGTGCGTTACCTCCAAGCTCTAATGAAATATTTTTAACCGTTGAAGATGAGTTCTTCATTAAGAGTTTTCCAACTTCCGTTGAACCAGTAAAAGTAATCTTTTTTATAATAGGATTGTTTGATAAAATTTTTCCTATCATTTTAGGGTCACCATTTACTATATTGAAAACACCAGGTGGAAAACCTGCCTTAAGTGACAAGCAACCTAACTCAAGGGCCGTGATTGGCGTTAATTCTGAAGGCTTTAAAATAACTGTACATCCAGCAGCTACTGCTGAAGAAACTTTTCTTGTAACCATAGCTAATGGAAAGTTCCATGGGGTAATTGCTGCAACAACCCCAATAGGACTTCGAATGGTAAAAAGTTTTTTTCCTGATTCAGGAGATTCAAAAATTTCACTCTTAATTCTTAGAGCTTGTTCAGCTGACCATTCAATGAAAGATGCACCATAATCTACCTCAACACTTGATTCTTGGATTGGTTTACCGGATTCTAGAGTTATAATTTCTGAAATTTTTTTTCTATTTTTCTTTACTAAATTATAGAAATCTTTAAGAATCTCTGATCGATCTTTTGAGCTATATTTTGACCAAGATTTAAACCCTAAATGGCAACTTTTAACTGCCTCAATTATTTCTTCAATACTAGCACTAGATACTTTTGAAATTATTTTATTATTGAATGGGTTTGATACGCCCAAAAAACTAGAACCATTTACCCACTTTCCATGAATGAGTGAACCATAATTTTTCTTCATAGAAATATATATACATTTTTTTTTTTAAAAAAAAAGGGGTGTAAACACCCCTTTTTTGCAGTTAATGGAAAGCAAGCTTGCATATTATATACGACTCATTTATTTAATTATTTAACTACGATGAAAATTTATCATGAAATTTTGATAAAATACTTTCAAATTCATTAACATCCACATCTTTTTTTTTGGTTTTAACTATCGATTCTTCCATTACATGGGAACCTAAATAATTTAGTTGTAAAGAAAAACCTTTAACAAAGTTTAGACCATTACCTCCTGACGAAGTACAAATGAGAGAATGTTTGTCTTTAAAGCCATCTTTCCAGTCTTCAGTTGCTCTACTAATCCAAGCTATAACATTAGTTAAAATTGGTGAAACTCCTCCATTATATTCAGGACTACACCAGATAATAGCGTCAGAAGACAAAATTTTATTTTTTACTTTTTCAATATCAGTTGGAAAAGAATTGTTCTCTTTATAGTTTTCTTCTAAGCTTGGCTTAAATAATGGTAAGTCGAACTCTTCAAGTGAAATTATAGAACTTGAAATACTTCCTTTTTTGTCAAAGAAATTTTTTATTTCTTGCGATAATTGAAGGTTTGTATTTTTGGTTGAAGAAATAATCAATAAGTTTTTCATGATTAAGTGATATTAATTTCAGTTTAAATCTAATGCAAACTTTTTTAGTATTTCTATATCAATCTTCTTTAAAACATCAATATTTGTTGCCTCAAGAACTATTCTTGGAGCACATTCATTTTGATAAGCTTCAATCCACCTATCAGCACATAAGCACCATCTATCACCATCAATCAAACCAGGAAAGTTAAATTCTTTTCTGGGTGTGACTAAATCATTTCCTTTTGAAAGAGAAAAATTTAAAAATTTATCAGAAACTATTGCACATACTGTATGCTCTCCTTGATCATTAACTGAAGAATTACAACAACCATCTCTAAAAAAACCAGTTAACGGATCATTAGAACACGTCTTCAGTGCTCGACCAAAAACATTTAATTGAGATTCACTCATAATTTAAAAAAAAGTTTTTTGTGTTTACCTATTTGTTTTTTATTAAAAAAACGGCCTATTTCTTTAAAACCATTTTTTTTATAAAACTTTATAGCTTCAAATCGAGAGTTGCACCATAAAAATTTTATATTGTTGATTAAAAATTTTGATTTTACATATTTGACTAACTTCGAACCATATCCTTTGTAACAAAAGCCTCTGATCGTAAACATTCCTCTGATTTGTAATGCATCATTGTTATTAAATTTTGTTTTTATCAATGTTAACCCGGATATAATTTCACTTTCAATTAATAATGCTAAGTGAATTGTAGTTTTTAAATTATCTTCTTTATATTGGGAAAAATCATCCGATAAACCCTCATATAAAAATTTTTTTCTAAATTTTTGTAATTCGACCTTTGATACTTCTTTTATTTTCAACTCTTTATTTTTTAAAACTGGATCATAACCAGAGTTTCCCCATGGATGACATCTAAAAATCCTTTTTATTGATAACCATCCTCCTTTAATAAAACCAAAATTTTGAAAACATTCAATGGCATATTCAGAACAAGTAGGAAAGAATCTACAATTTTTTCCTATAATTGGTGAAAGAAAGTAACTGTAGGCTTTTACACAAAAAATACAGAAAAAAACCAAAGGGTTTTTATTCATTTTTTATCCACTTAGTTCCTTCCATTGAATCCTCAATATTTATATTCATTTCCTTTAATTTATCTCTAATGTTATCAGCTCTTTCATAATCTTTTAATTTTCTAGCCTCCTCTCTTTCCTTAATTAAATCAAAAATTATTTTTTTTTCACTTTTGCTTACAAAATCACTTTCATCATTATTTTTATTTAAATTTATACCTAGTAGCTTAAAACACTTTATTAACGATAAAATTAATTCTTTATCATCTTTATTACTTTTATTAAAAGCTTTAACCTTGTCGAAAAGTTTATTTAATGATGCTAATGCTTTAGGCGTATTAAGATCATCATAAAGTGAATCTAAAAACTCATTGTCATAATCACTATTCAAGTCGTTTAAAAAAAATTCTGAAGGAATTGTATCAAAAAAGTTTTCGAATTTTTTTAAAGTTTTTTTTGATTGCTCTAAAATTCTGGTCGACCAATCAAGAGGTTGCCTGTAATGAGAAGATAATAAACTCAACCTTATTACAGTGCCAGAATATTTTGAAAGAAGATCATTTATCAAGGTTATATTTCCGAGTGATTTTGACATTTTTTCACCATTAACGGTTACAAAGCCGTTGTGAAACCAATAATTACAAAAACTTTCTGGAGCTGAGTTTTTTTTGAAAGCTGAACAAGACTGTGCAATTTCATTTTCATGATGAGGAAATGTCAAATCAATACCACCACAATGAATATCAAATGGAATACCGAGGCATTTTTCTGACATTGCACTACATTCTAAGTGCCAACCAGGCCTACCATATCCCCAAGGAGAATCCCATCCTGGCTCGTTTTGTTTGCTTGGTTTCCATAATATAAAATCTTCAGAATTTTTTTTATACTCTCCTACATCTATTCTATTACCTGCAATTTGCTCTTCTTTTGTTCTTTTTGAAAGACAACCATAATGCTCATATTTACTTACATCAAAAAGAACATGATTATCTTCAATATAAGCACAATCATTCTTTAATAATTTATTTATCATTTCTATCATTTCTTGGATATGTTCAGTTGCTTTGGGTTGTAAGTCTGGTTTACTAACTCCTATCATTTTCATATCTTCATTATAAATTTCATGATATTTTGTTGTTATTTCCTTAATAGGTTTTTTTTCTCGTATTGATGCTTCTATTATTTTGTCATCTACATCTGTTATATTAGAAACAAACACTACCTTCTGAAATTTTGTTTTAAGAACATTGACCAATAAATCTGTAACAACAGACATTCTAGCATTACCAATGTGAGCGTAGTTATATACAGTGGGACCACATGCATAAATTCTTATCTTTTTTGTATCAATGGGGACAAATTCTTTCTTTTGTTTGGAGAGACTATCATATATGACAATTTTCATTGATTATTTTCCTTGTTTTGCAATTCAAACAAAAATGTCCTGAATTTATCATCAACTCTAAAAAAATAACCATTCTCTTCATGTAAAGAAGTGCCATGACTATGAAAAGTTTTAATGTGACTAATAAATCTAGAAAGATCTTTTATTTCATAATCTCTATTATTTAAATCTTTAATTTTCATTTTTTTTAAAAATGTATCTGTATCGTGAACTCTTTCCATATTTATTACTATTATTTTCACCCATATCTATTACTGTCAAAAGTTCAAAACCTTTATGACCATATTCTATATTAAGGTTTTTTTCTACATTTTCACAATCATGATGCTCTATATTCGCATAATCAAGAATCTTATAAATAAATTTTGTCATTACTGTTCTCCAACAATTATCAACTGCTATTTAAATTCCGTTTAAATATAAGTCTACATTTTTATTTTTTTACATTCACCAAAAATTGAATGTAGAGTATTTCTGCTATTTTTTTTTAACATTTTGAACGTTGATGAATAAGAAAAATTTCCATTATAATCTAAACTAAATAAATCTTTTTTATCTTTTCGTTCAATACATTCATAATTATTATCTGAAATTTTATCTATGTTTGTTTTATGTCTCCATGAACAATGAAAAACATTTGGATGATTTTTAGAATTAGTAACAATTAACTCAAGGAAATGAACATTTTTTATGTTTGCTAAATTTTTATTAGGTGTTGACAGATTAGCCTGCTTTTGATTTTCAATTATATCTTTTCTATTTCTTGAGATTGAAATTGTGAATTTTTCCAAACCCAGATATTTAATAATTTCATAATAATCTTTACCCAAAAAATGAAACCCACTTTGTCTTTGAGTGATGCATTCCATAACTTCATTTGCTTGCAAAAATTTGGAAAGTATAAAGTAACAAACTAATATTTTTGAGATATTGATCATTGGTTTTTTTAATTATACTATCTCTGATAACTATGAAATATTTTTTTATTATAATTTTTTGTCTCATATCTATTAATTCACATGCTGCATGGTTTATGCTTTTTTCTATCCACTCAGGAGACCTGTATTTAGAAACAGACTCAATTGAGAGAAATAATAATAAAATACTCTTCACTCAACTTGTAAATTATAAAAAAAAACAACCAAATGGAATGTTATCACTCAAAGTTTTATCTGAAATTAATTGTAAGAACCTAAGTATTAGAGAATTAAAATATATGGCATTCAGTAAAAATATGGGTCTAGGAGAAAAATTTTATGAAAAAGAAGGTAAACAATCTTGGAAATACCCTAAAAAAGGGTCAAGTTCGTTCTTCGTGAATGAAATTTTGTGCGATAGAATTAGTTTTTAAAATCTTACTTATTTTTAGAATTGAAGGGTCTCTATCACATTTTTTTTTATAGTTAGAAAAAATTCCAAACAATAAAATACCAAGAATTACAAACAAGAATACAAATTTTTGATTATGCTTATTTTTCATTACAAATTCCCTTAACCTCAGTTGTAAAAAAAGCCTTTTCATTAATATCATAATAAGTCTTTAAAAAACTCATATAACCATCAAACTTGTTGAATTTAATGAAAGAAGAGGACTCAACCTTTTTTTTATTAATTGTCTGATATTTAAAAAATCTAAAAAGAAAATTTTTCTTTTGTTCTATAAAATTAAAACTTACTCTTTCTGTTAAATCTTTTTCATCATTAATAAATTCTTTTTTTTTGACATCATTAAACCATTTTTCATTTTTATTTAAATAAAGATAAATAGGGGTTTGCTCATAGTTTTTTTTTTTTGCTGGCTTTCCATTCTCTAATTCTTCTGAAATTTTACATAAAAAAGTAATTTCTTCAGCACATAAATTTGAAAAACAAATGAAGAAAAATATAAAAAATATTTTCATTTTAATAAAAATTAAAATTTTTAGTTAAATTTTATTTGCCCTAGTTTTTTTATTTTTTAATTGCTCAATTCTTTTCTCAAGCAATATTTTAGGTTCTAAATCAGTAACCTTACATTCTTTATTTCCAAATTTTAAGGATTTTCTGTTTATTGTAAATTCAATATCACTGCCTTTAAAAACCATAATGTTCCTTAAATCAGTTCTATAAGTTCTGCTATACTGAAAAATTTCATAAATAAATTTATCCAATGAATATAAAATGATTCCTTTGTTCTCAAGAAACTTGACACCCCAGTCATCAATACTGTCTGAATCAGCAAAGCATATTAATCGTTTACCCCGTAGATCGTTATCATAAGGGTCTGTAGCCAAAATATTTTTATTAAGAAGAATAATCGACAGAATTAAAAAAATAACTGTTTTGTTTATATATTTACTTAAAATCATACTCTAATTTATACTACATTTTCGATTATTTTTATTAAAATAATAGATATTATAAAATATTTTTTTTTTATAAAACTAAATGCTTGGGAATATGAAAATTTATATTATCTAATTAATAACTTATGTGTTTAAAATGACTAATTTTCGATTCCTTGTATTATTACTTTTATTTTTTTTCTGTAATTTCAGTATCAATTATTCTAATGAAACTGAGGGTTCAGCTGAATCAAACAATAACGTAAATGAAAATTGTGAAAATTCACTACAGTGGTATGAGGATCACCCTGGATACAAAGGAGAATTTAAACGAGTTCTTAAATATTGTAAAAATTATGCAAAAGATGTTAGTCCTGAGGGTTTTATTACAAACCCGATAATATCTGATTTTGGAAGCTTTAGTGGTGTCAACACACGCCCCAGAGATACAGTTCATCAAGGTATAGACATAATTGGTCCTGCAGAACAAAATGTAATTGCTGTTGCAGATGGAAAAGTTTTAGAAGCAATTGTAGATGATTGCTGGGGAGCTACACTTGTTGTTGATCATGGAAAATCACTCGATAATAAAAAACTAATTACAATATATGGCCATGTTGGTGACTTTGTGGTCAATGAGAATGATTCGGTTAAAAGAGGGGATGTAATTGCTAAGTTGCCTGAAAAAGTTAAACACTTATGTATGGCCAGAGTTCGTCACTTACATCTTCAGATTGGTCAGCAATATTGCGGGAAAGAAGAAAAAAATAACTGGGGTTGTAAATATTTCATAAAAGATTTTTATAATTCTTTAAACCCTCACCTCTATTGGGCTGACGGTAAAAATAAAGTCACCTGTTACGAAAAAGATAAAAAATTTGAAAAAGGAACCTTAACCTATCCTTTTGAATGTAAGAAAAAAACTAATTAGAAATTATTCTGATTAACCTTCTTTAAATTAAAGAGAACCACTCAAAATGTATTTAAGTATTCTCACTACCTGATGCTGATCTTTGGCTACTGCTGATGCTGAAGCATCTACCTCTTTTAATGCATGTTGGTCTTCATCATTATGAATTACTACAATTGATTTATTTAAAGCTGAGGCATATCCAACATCAAAGGCAGCATTCCATTGTTTATATTTATCCCCAAACTTAACAATTACTACATCACAATCTTTTATAGATTTTTTAGTTTTAATAGAATTAATCTTTGCCCCCTTATTATCCTTCCAAAAGTTCTTTTCTTCAGGACCAAGTATTTCAACACCACAATTATCAGATGCATCGTGATTAGTTGTTGGAGATGAAAACTTAATTTTTAGTTTTTCTTTTTCACAAAGTTGTATTATTTCATCCCTCCAATTGGTATGAATTTCTCCAGATAAATATACACTTAACATTTATTATGACTCCTTTAATATTTATTCATAATTTTAATTCATTAATTTTCTAATTTTGTAACTCTACAATTTCCAATAAAAGTATTAGTAATTCTTGAAAGATCAATTCTCTCTAAAATATCTAAATTATACTTATTTAATTTTATATAACCATAATTATAATTTTCAGAGTTATAAAGTTTAACAAGATAATTTGATTTTGTTTCCTCATATTTATAAATATCTGAAAGGTCAGGAAAAGTTTTTTGATAAATCAAATAAGGATATTCTGACAAAAATTTTTTTTCTTTACAAAGAAAATATTTTTTTTCTTTTTCATACTCAATACTTTCTTTTGTAACTTTGTTTATGTTACCATAATTTCCTAAACAAATTAATTGTTTTTCATTTCTGCAGTCATTGAAAACAACTTCCTCACAGAAACCAAATTTCTCAGTTAACTGAACTCTACCAAAGTTAGGGTTTTTATTTACAAAAGTATCAACAATCTTTCCACTTTTTCTATTAAATTTAATAGTAAAATAATAATTTTTTTTTCCTCTTGATAAGTCAGCTAATTTAAAAAATACTTCATTTTTAAATTCAAAAATATCGTATTTATTAAAATCATTCTCAGGGTCACTTAAAGAACCATATTTTCTAGGATTGCCAAAAAACTTGAAGTCTGTGTTTATATAGAAAAACTCTCTCTCTGATAAACTCTGACTTTTTGTTTTTATTTTAGTCTCATCGTAGAAAACTTTCTCATTCCATAAGCATGAAATAGTTATTTCTAGTGATTTTGATTCTGATGAGATGAAAAAACAAATAAAAAAAAGAAAAAACTTTTTCATCAACTAAAAACTTAAATATTTTTTTTAATTTTTCTTTTACACAAAAAATGATTCATTCTGCATAGAAAAATTGTTTTTTAATTAGTACTTATTATATTTATATAATATAGTTATAATATTACAAAAAGGGAAATTAATAGTGAATGAAACTGATATCAAAGAGACTTGTTGCAAGAACACTTGTTGTGCCGATGGTTGTTGCAGTGATGGTTGCAAAACTGGAGAATGTAGTACTAGTTGTTGCATCGACAGATGTTGTAGTGATTTAGAAAATTGTTGCTGAATAAGAAGAGCTTTTTTTTAAATAGTCTACTAGAACTGTAATAGAATTAAACAATATTAGACATTATCTAAAATTAAAATTTTGATTTAACTGAGCTCAACCATGAGTTAATTTCGCTTTCCGTTTCCATACAACATGAAGTAATTGGAAACTTATCTTTTTGTAACTTTGTTAATCTGTTATCTTCTTCACTTGGCTGAACAAACATAACGCAATTTATCTCGTGAACAACCCCATTATTAGCAGATGTGTTTTCATTCACAACCACCATATCTTTTACATATAAACTTTCTCTTTTATAAAGTTGGATTGGTTTACTTGTAATAGTAATTTCTTCTGTAATTTTTGAGTTTAAGTCACCACTAGATTTTTCCCCTATTAAAATATGATCCATTATCAACATTTTTCTTAAAGAAGTATCTGATAAAATTTTATCATAAACTTTTTTAGGCAAAGCATCGAAGGCTTTGTTATTAGGAACAAAAATTGTCCAATTCCATGGAAATTTTTGTTGTAAAGTAGCCTCAAGTTCAGTGTTATTAATATATGAGTAAAAAGTTGATAAACTCGGATTCTCTCTGATAATTGATACAATGCCCTCAGCTTTTAAATCGAAATGAAAAATAAAAAACAAAAAAAAAGAAAAAATTTTTAAATACAATTTGTATTTCTCCAATTAGAAAACAAAACTTACCTACAAAAAGATATCTAAATATTTTTTGCAAATACGTTTATTATTCTACTAGTTATAACAATTAATATATCACCTTGGTAGTGAGAAATAAAAATGAAAGACTTTTTACATTGCTTTCTATTCAACGATAGACGAGTTTTTTTCCATTGTGGATAAAAGTCTAAAGTTTTTTCAATAATTAATTTTAATTTTTAAAATAAAAAATTGTTTAAAACCTACTTACTATTATACTAATCTTTTAGAATTTTATTAACAATCAACTAAAGGAGGTGATCTGATGTCTAGTATTAATGATTTGAGTCAACTTAATAATTTTAACTTTTTATCAGAGCAGCCTTTGTTAAAAAGGTAATCTTAGTATTTAAGTTGATAAACTTTAATACGGAAGGGGAGGAGTACTCCCCTTTTTTTTTAAGTTTCTAGCTTGATCAATTCTGTTCATCATTTTGATTTTTTTTTTATTTTTATCGTTTTTTAAATTTTCTTTTTAAATTTAAATTTTTATTTTTAATTCTTTTATTTATGTCATTTTTATCTTCACTACTGAAAAAACATATTCTATTTCTAACTCCCCTTGTTCTTTCAAAAGAATTTTTTGGTGACCTACATTCGTAAAATACTCCATCAATATTAATTTTTTTTTTCCCGTGGGATTCATCATTAAAAAAAATGATTATTATAATTATCCAAACATAATTTAAAATCATTCAACAGTAACAGACTTTGCTAAATTTCTTGGTTGATCTACATCTGTACCTTTTCGAACAGCAACATAATAAGCAATAAGTTGAACTGGTAATGCATACAAAATGGGCTGAACAAAATCATTGACATTTGGTAATACAATTTTTTTCAAAGTTTCTTCTTCCAACTGCTTTTCACCATTTTTGTCGGTAATTAATATTACATCTCCTCCTCGAGCCATAATTTCTTGCATGTTTGATATATTTTTATCAAATAAAAAATCCTTTGGAGCAACTATAATCACTGGTACTTTGTCATCTACTAAAGCTATCGGGCCATGTTTCATTTCGCCTGAAGCATACCCTTCTGCATGAATATATGAAATTTCTTTTAATTTAAGCGCACCCTCCATTGCGATTGGAAAGGAAATACCTCTTCCTAAAAATAAGGCACTTTTAGCATTCACGATTTTTTTACTTATTTCATTAATTTGTTTACACAATTCTAAGATACTTGACATATTTGAAGGTACCTCAAGTAAACTCTCTGTTAATTCTAATTCCATTTTTTTGGTTATTTTTTTTTTTTCTCTAGCCATTACCAAACAGATACACGCCAAAACACTTAATTGGGCCGAAAAAGCTTTAGTCGAAGCTACACCTATCTCTGGCCCAGCTGCAATTGATACAACATAATCTGACTCCCTTGCAATACTACTTTCAATGACATTTACTAAACTAAGAATTTTGCTTTTATTTTTTTTTGCAAATCTCAACGCAGCCAAAGTATCTGCTGTTTCTCCAGATTGTGAAATAAATATAGAAAGAATATTTGAGGATTTTTCAACTATTGGTTTATAACGAAACTCTGAAGCAAAGTGAGATGAACAACTTATACCGACAATCTTTTCAAACCAATAAGAAGCAACCTGGCATGCAAAAAAAGAGGTTCCACAAGCTATAAAGTTAATTTTTGAAATTTTTTTCCAATTTATTTTTAATTCAGGAATGTTAATTATCTTATTGATTGGATCAACAAATCTCGATAAAGAATCCCCTATTACATGCGGTTGCTCAAATATTTCCTTTTGCATAAAATGATCAAAATTACCCTTACCTAAATTATCTTTCGTATAAGATGAATATGTAATAGGGCGTTTAACTTCATTAAATTTTTCATTGTAAATCTTTAGTTCTTTTTCTTGAATGAAAACACTGTCTCCTTCTTCAAGAAAAATTATTTTTTTTGTAAATGGAGCAAGCGCAACAGAATCAGATCCTATAAAGGTGGCATTATCAGACACTCCTAGTGCTAAAGGACTTCCTTTTCTAGCACCGGCTAATAGACGAAGATCTTTAAAAATTATTGCAATTGCAAAAGCTCCTTCTAATTTTGACAAAGTCATTTTTACAGCAACTTTTGCATCATGGTTTTTAAGTTCATCACTTAAGAGATGTGCAATAACTTCACTGTCTGTTTGAGACTTAAAGTTATAACCTTTTTTTTTAAGCTCTTTCTTTAATAAGGAATAATTTTCAATTATACCATTATGTACAATTGATACTTTATCTGAAGTATGCGGATGAGCATTAGTTGTTGAAGGTACTCCGTGGGTTGCCCACCTTGTGTGACCTATTCCAATTTTTCCACTAATTTTAATTTGATCTATTTTTTTTTTTAAATTAATTAGTTTACCTTTTGAACGTATAGTTTTAATTTCTTTATTTTCATCAATAACCGCTATACCAGAGGAATCATACCCCCTATATTCAAGTTTAGTTAAACCATCTAAAATTGGGCTAATAACTGAGTAATTAGCGTTAACACCAAAGATTCCACACATTATTTTTTATCTTTTTTTATTAATTTTGACTTTCTGTAAACAACTGATCCCTCTTGAACATTTTTATCTACAACAGTACCAGCACCAATTATAGAATTTTTTTTTATTTTTATTGGAGCAATTAGTGATGTATTAGATCCTATAAAACAATTCTCGCCGATATAAGTTTTATTCTTTTTAAGCCCATCAAAGTTGCATGTAATAGTTCCAGCACCAATGTTTGAATTTTTTTCAATAACTGAATCACCAACGTAAGATAGGTGCGATATTTTCACATCATCACTAACTTTAGATTTTTTAACTTCTACAAAATTTCCTACTTTCACATTATTATCTATTACAGTTTCACCTCTTAACCTTGCAAAAGGTCCAATAACAGAGCTATTCCCTATTTTTGTTAATTCAATATGACAAAAGCTTTTAATTGTAACCTTATCTCCAATTTTGACACCTGGACCGAAATATACGTTAGGATAAACTACTACATCTTTTCCTATTTTTGTGTCTTTACTAAAAAAAACAGATGAAGGGTCAATTAAAGTCACTCCTTTTTTTAAAAATTTTTTTCTCATTGCTTCTTGAAATTGTTTTTCAAGCTTTGCTAAATCCTCTTTATTATTAACTCCCATAGATTCTCCAAGTTTACAGTTAAAATTAGATACTTTGTAATTTTCTTTAATAAATATTTCAACTAAATCAGTTAAATAAAATTCTTTTTTTTTATTCTTATTCTTAATC
>MDTB01047545.1_pt1 | contig 32139 bp, 29 predicted proteins | sample 811161 | NCBI WGS metagenome assembly MDTB01 (sample SAMN05326650, study PRJNA326480) | marine metagenome | isolation source: seawater | place: Mediterranean Sea | collected 2009 | reverse complement strand
CCTGCGTTACTGGTATGTAGTTTTGCATCGAGGACAGAGAGCCCAAGATCTGAAAAACACGCGACTAGGTCGGCAAAAAGATGAACTCGATTTGGCGTAGAGACAAGCACCTGTGTCGATTCGATGTCAGTGAGTATTTGATTCGCTTCAAGCGCAATCACTGTTTCATCTTTTTTCACATCAATCAAGGTCTCGAGATGCCATGCCAATTCGTCAGATGAGTGGCTGACGAAGTATTCTTGTGACCATTGACTCCAAAATGCGTCAGCGCGTGATCGGATCGATGGAGGGACAAGAGTCAGTGCATCACTTTTCGTTTCTTGGATGTATGCTTCGCGTCCCGGAAGTGAATCGAGACCACGTGTTAGAAAATCGGTGGTGCCGTGGTATAACTGACGCAGCAGGGTGGCCCGCCAGCTTGTCCAAAGTTCAGGGTTTGTTGCGGTAATATCAGCTACGGTCAAGCACAGTAAATAGTCGAGACGACGTTGATCACCCACAACCTGGGCAAACGCCTTAAGTTCGTCAGGATCAGAGATGTCTTTACGTTGTGCGGTCATTGACATCAGTAGGTGATTACTGACGAGCCAACTGACAAGCCGTGCATCATATTCAGGCAAGCGATGGTGTTTACAGAAGTTATAGGCGTCAACAGCGCCGAGTTCTGAGTGGTCACCACCTCGTCCTTTCGCTATGTCGTGAAACAGGGCTGCGAGGTATAATAGCTCGATCTTAGGCAAACTCTGAGTGAGACGCGTGACGATTGGATAGTCTTCCTCGATAACGCCGGTGTAAAAACGCGTGATATTCCGGATGAGCTGTAAGGTGTGCGCATCGACCGTGTAAATATGAAATAAGTCATGCTGCATTAATCCCATGATTGCACCAAACTCAGGTATGTAACGACTTAAAATCCCGTAATAACGCATCCTCCTCAATACTTCAGGTAACTTTTCGGGGTAACGCATCAATTCCATGAAGTAGCTGATATTCACCAAATCATTTCGAAATGTTTCGTCGATCAAGTGACGTGCGGTATACATTTGGCGCGTGGTTGATGCACGTAGTCCCTTCAGGTCTGGGTCTTGAGCAAATAATACAAAGGCCTCAAGTAATGCCGACGGATGACGTTCGAATCCATTGGTGTGGATAAGTTCGAGATGCTGGTTACGGATCTGCCAGCGACCATTAATCCTCGTAACGACGGCATCGGCAGGATTTTTCAGAACTGTTTCTTCGAAGCTCTGAAGCAACATATCGTTGAATTCAACAATACGAAGCGTCATACGATAGACTTGCTTCATAAACGTTTCTATACGTTCCTTAGCGTCTTCTGCATTAAACCCCATCATTTGTGCGACGGTCGCTTGAAGATCAAACAGTAGACGATTTTGTGATCTGCCGGCAGCTATGTGGAGTGCAAACCGCACGCGCTTTAAGAACTGCTCAGATTCATGAAGCAAAAGAAATTCATTTTGTGTTAGCAGCCCCTCGTCAACCAACGTGATGAGTCGGGTGGTTCGGAAATGTTTTCTGACCACCCAAATAATAGTGTGCAAATCGCGTAGTCCACCGGGCGCATTTTTGATGTCGGGCTCAAGTCTATTATCGGAATCATCATGCTTGGCGTAGCGATGAGCTTGTTCAGCAACTTTAGCTTGATAGAAGGTCTCTGTGCTCCAACTTGGATCCTCAAACGCTAGGGTTTCTAGATACTGAACCATCTCGATGGTTGCACTTACAGGGCGAGACTCAATCAAGCTTGTCGCGATTGTGATGTCGTTATGCGCAAGTGTCTTGCAGTCTTCAAATGATCGCGTTGCGTGGCCGATTTCGAGATTAAAGTCCCACAGCCGCGTGGTGAAGGCTGTGAGGACATCTGTAGCTGACTCAATTACGGATTGTTCACCCAGGATTAGGATATCGATGTCTGAGAACGGGTGTAGTTCACCGCGGCCGTAACCACCTACTGCAAATAAACCAAGTGATTGTTGATTTAGGCCGGCCTCGTTCCATAGGGCGTTCAGAATGCGATCCATTACCATGGCGCGCGCGCCAAGGAGATAATCAATAAAAACTCCTTGAGCGAACGCGTCTGCGAGAAGTTCGTGTTGTGACTTGAGATATGAGCGTATACCCCGAGAACTTAGGTCGGTCGGTTTACCTACTTCAGTCGATAAGGGGCCTGTAATTAGCGGCATTAACCAACCTTTGGGAAGGTTTCATCGCCTTCTCGGTAGGTCAGGATTTCATATCCAGTCCGCGTGACAAGCACCGTATGTTCCCACTGTGCCGACAGTTTTCTGTCTTTGGTCACAGCAGTCCATCCATCGGACAATACACGCGTGTGGCGCTTACCTTGATTGATCATCGGCTCTATGGTGAAAGTAGTGCCTTCTTTGAGGGTTGTACCGGTACCCGGGCGGCCATAGTGCAGAACCTGCGGATCCTCATGGAAAACTTTACCGATGCCGTGGCCGCAAAATTCTTCAACCACAGAGAAACAGTTTCCCTCTGCATGGGTTTGGATGGCAAAGCCGATATCACCAAGTCGAGCGCCAGGCTTAACGAGCTCGATACCTCTGTACATACATTCTTGGGTGGTCTGGATTAACCTGTCTACGAAAGGTTTTACCTCGCCCACGGTGTACATTTTACTGGTATCGCCGTGATAGCCGTCTTTGATGACCGTTACATCTATATTAATGATATCGCCACGCTTTAGTTCTTTTCCATCATCTGGAATACCGTGACACACCACATGGTTAATGCTGGTGCAAATCGACTTGGGGAAGCCGCGATAGTTGAGGGGCGCCGGAATCGCTCGCTGTACGTCAACAATATAGCCATGGCAGATTCTATCAAGCTCGCCAGTGGTGACTCCCGCTTTGACGTACTCTTCAATCATCAATAGACATTCTGCCGCCAGTTTGCCAGCGACGCGCATGCCTTCAATATCAGCTTTTGTTTGGATGCTATGAGCCACAGTGATTCCTTTAATATGATGTATATTATGCCAGATGTGATATTCCAGTAGAAAGTTGTTACACTTCGCGCCCACAAAACTCACGTTACCGTCAGAAACCTGTAGTGGGGTGCCTCGAAAGAGGTCACGACAGGGACAGTATCGTACTTGAATCAACCCCTAATAAAGGAATTAATATGGCAAACGTAAGCATGCGCGATCTGCTGAAAGCGGGCGCACACTTCGGTCACCAGACGCGTTACTGGAACCCAAAAATGGCACCTTTTATCTTTGGTGCTCGTAACAAGATTCATATCATCGATCTCGAATTAACGGTTCCTGCATTGGAGAACGCAGAGTCGATCGTTCGCGGCATGACTCAGAATAAAAACAAAGTCCTGTTTGTGGGTACAAAGCGTGCAGCTGCGAAGATCATCAAAGAGCAAGCGGAACGCGCAGGTCAGCCATTCGTAAACCACCGTTGGTTGGGTGGAATGTTGACCAATTGGAAAACGATCCGTCAGTCGATCAAGCGCTTGAGAGAGCTCGAGACGAAGATGAACGACGGTACAGTCGAAAAGATCTCTAAGAAAGAAGCACTCGATATGTCACGTCAGCTCGAGAAGCTCGACCGGTCAATCGGTGGCATTAAGGACATGGGCGGCCTTCCAGACGCGATCTTCGTGGTCGACGTAAACCATGAGAAAATCGCGATTCAAGAAGCGAACAATCTCGGTATTCCTGTGATCGGTATTGTTGATACCAACTCTGACCCGGATGGGGTGGATATAGTTATCCCAGGCAATGATGACGCGATACGCGCGATTGAGTTGTACTCATCTGCTATCGCTGATGCGTGTATCGAGGGTCTCGCCGAAAGCCTCGGCAAGAGTGATTACGTTGAACTTGCAGATGATGATGCAGAAAACACGTCAGTGGTCGATGTAACTGAAAAGAAGGTGGCAACGAAGAGAGTTGTTACGCCTGAGGATGCAGCACCTAGAAAAGTGGATGACCAAAAAACATCGCAGGTTGATGGTCCAGATTTAAAGGCTATTGCTGATGAAGTAGCTGTCCAAGGCACACCAGCTCCAGAAGTGTCTGCGGAGGAAGCACCTACTGAAGCGGCAGTATCCGCGGAAGTTGTTGGTGAGGACGCACTAGTGGAAGGGGACTCGGTTGCGGAGATTGCTATCGAAGAAGCAGCTGCTAAGCAAGCACCGGTCAAGAAAGCCGCCCCAAAAATAGCAGCTCCTAAAAAAGCTGCTCCAGCTGTGGAAGTTGGTGCCGAGGAAGCACCTGCTAAGCAAGCGCCAGCAAAGAAAGCTGCTCCAGCTGTGGAGGCTGCCACCGAGGAGGCACCTGCTAAGCAAGCGCCGGCAAAGAAAGCTGCTCCTAAAAAAGCTGCCCCTAAGAAAGTTGCCCCTAAAAAAGCTACCCCTAAAAAAGCCGCTAGCGCGGCTGAGACCGGTGTAAAAGACGCATAACTGTTAAAATTAAAGAGGATTCAGCATGGCTGCTATTTCAGCTTCAATGGTCAAGGAACTGCGTGAGCGCACAGGGCTTGGCATGATGGAATGTAAAAAAGCACTGGTAGAGGCTGACGGGAACCTTGAACTGGCTATAGAAAATCTGCGTAAGTCATCTGGAATGAAAGCAGCAAAGAAGGCAGGCCGTGTCGCCGCAGATGGTGTCGTTCGTGTTGCAGTGAACGGCAGCGAGGGGACACTTCTGGAAGTGAATTCTGAGACTGACTTCGTCGCACGTGACGACAACTTCTCTGCATTTGCTGACAAAGTCATTGCAAAGGCTTCTTTGGCTGCATCAACAGACGTTGGCACCTTGATGGAAGGCGAACTTGAAGATGCGCGTTCAGCATTGGTTCAGAAGATTGGGGAGAACATCACTGTACGCCGAATCGAAAAAATTAGTGCGTCAGTTGTAGGTGTATATGTGCACTCAAACGAAAAGATTGGTGTCATGATCGGTCTTGACGGGGGTCCACAAGAGCTTGCAAAAGACATCGCAATGCACGTTGCCGCTTCTAACCCAATGGTGGTGAACCCAGACGATGTTGATCCAGGGGTCATCGAGAAGGAAAAAGAAATTTTTGCTGCACAGGCAGAAAGTTCGGGCAAGCCGGCTGAAATTATTGAGAAGATGGTCGGTGGACGTATCCGTAAATTCCTAGCGGAGGTCAGTCTTGTGGAGCAACCATTCGTTAAGGATCCAGACCAAACCGTTGGGCAGTTAGTAGAAGCCGCTGGCGCGCGAGTAACAGGCATGGTTCGCTTTGAGGTGGGTGAAGGTATTGAGAAAGATGAAATCGATTTTGCTGAAGAAGTCATGGCTCAAGCCAGAGGTAGCAACTGATTCGGAATCATAAGAAGGCCGCTAGCGCGGCCTTTTTTTTGGAGGAAATATGTCAAAGGGTGAACGTTCAGTGCGTTATAAGAGAATATTGTTGAAACTGTCAGGTGAGGCGCTCGCTGGAGATGACGGATTCGGAATTAGTCCACAGGTGCTTGACCGAATGGCACTCGAGATCGGTCAGTTAGTTGGAATTGGCGTGCAAGTGGGCTTGGTGATCGGAGGAGGAAACTTGTTCCGGGGTACTGAATTGCATAAAGCTGGTCTTGACCGTGTCACAGGCGATCATATGGGGATGCTTGCAACTTTGATGAATGCTCTTGCGATGCGTGACGCGCTTGAACGCTCATCGATTGCAAGTCATGTGATGAGTGCGATTCCAATGAGCGGCATGGTTGAGCACTATGATCGCCGTCGCGCAATGCGATATCTCGATCAAAACGATGTTGTAATTTTTGCCGCTGGGACTGGTAATCCGTTTTTCACGACTGATTCAGCAGCTTGCTTACGCGCAATCGAGGTGGATTGCGACTTGGTTTTGAAAGCTACGAAAGTGGATGGGGTATATGATTCTGATCCCGAGAAGAATTCAAATGCGGTAAAGTATGAAAGGTTAGATTACGAGACTGTTTTGGCGAAGCAGTTGGGTGTGATGGACTTAACGGCGATTTGCTTGGTCCGTGACCATTCAATGCCAGTTCGGGTTTTTAATATGAGTAAACAAGGTGCGCTCCTGTCAATTGTTCGAGGTGAACAGGAGGGCACGTTGATTGATGAAGGAACCGATACGTGATTAATGATATTAAATCGGATGCTAAATGCCGGATGGAAAAGTCATTTGATGCCCTAGGGCATGCCTTTGCAAAGATCCGGACAGGTCGAGCTCATCCATCGATTTTGGATACGGTCCGTGTAGACTATTACGGCTCTGAAGTTCCGATCAGCCAGGTTGCCAACATCACAATTGAAGATGCGAGGACCTTGGTGGTAACTCCTTGGGAAAAGCCGATGGTGGGTGAAGTTGAAAAGGCGATCATGAAATCAGATCTTGGATTAAATCCGGCATCTGCAGGCGATGTGATCCGTGTTCCAATGCCTCCATTGACCGAGGAAACACGTAGAGGCTACACCAAACAAGCGCGCGCTGAAGCTGAGCAAGCAAAAGTTGCTGTACGTAATATCCGCCGTGACGCGTTGGCTGATGTGAAAGATCTCTTAAAAGAAAAAGAAATTACCGAAGACGATGATCGTCGCGCTGGGGACGATATCCAAAAACTGACCGATGCCATAGTCAAGCGAATCGATCAGTTGTTACGGGAAAAAGAAGCCGACCTGATGGCAGTCTAAGGCCCATGACTGCACCTCTCACGCCGGGTCATATTGCTATCATAATGGACGGCAATAATCGCTGGGCAAAATTGCATGGCAAGAGACAACTTGAGGGACATGCTGCCGGCGCCGATGCACTTCGCCGGGTGATCCGGAGGTGTATCGAACGAGGAGTTCATACACTCTCTGTTTTCGCATTTTCGTCCGAGAATTGGAAACGACCAAAGCTAGAAGTTGATGGTCTAATGCGCTTGTTCGAAAAATCGCTGAATGATGAAATTCCGGAGCTCGTAAAAAACGAGATTGCACTCAAGGTCATCGGTGATAGATCCCGATTCTCACGTTCTTTGATTGGAGCGATGGTACGGGCAGAAGAGGCGACAGTAAAAGGCTCACGTTTGAAGCTTAATGTTTTTGCGAACTATGGTGGACGTTGGGATATTGTGGATACCGCGAGGCGTTTGGCTACTCAAGTGAGGGACGGGCTTCTCACGTCGGAGGCAATTGATGAGCAGATATTCGAAAAGAACCATCATTTAGCAGATCAGCAGGCCGTGGATCTCATGATTCGCACTGGTGGTGAGCATCGGATTTCTAACTTTTTGCTCTGGCAATCGGCATATGCTGAATTGGTGTTCAGTGATGTTTTGTGGCCTGATTTCGGCGGAGAGTCTCTTGACGCTTGCCTCTTAGATTACGCCGGGCGAGAGCGACGCTTCGGAAAGACCTCAGAGCAGGTGAGAGGCTAATTGTGCTAAAGGCACGGGTATTGACCGCATTGGTGATGCTACCAATCGCGCTTTTGATCTTGTTCGTTCTTCCTGAGGATGCTTTTGCTATTTGCGTGGGTCTGATTGTGTTGGTGGGAGCATGGGAATGGATCCGTTTATCTGGGTTTGTTAACCAGCCGTTAACAAGGGCCTTGCTTGTAATATTTGGTGGCGTTTTGATTTGGTCCTACCTTTTGCCGAATGCGGATATTCCCATGGTTTTAGGCATTGGTTGTACCTTTTGGTTTGGTGCCGCTTTAATGGTGATGCTGTATCCAAGAAGTATTCAACGGATGGATGGAAAGTGTGTAAAACTTGGTTTTGGACTATTAGTTCTGATCCCAGCATATGCAGCGCTTCTGTATCTCCGCCGTCATGAGGCGCATCTTTTGCTGACTGCATTACTAGTAACCAGCATCTGGGCAGCTGACGTGGGTGCATATTTCGTTGGACGTCAGTTTGGTACTACAAAGCTTGCCCCAAATGTCAGTCCCGGCAAGAGCTGGGAAGGGCTCGTGGGAGGAGTGATTATTGCATTAGCGATTGGAATACTTGGTGCGTCCCTGGCCGAACCATCGGATCAGATATTCTCTCCGATTGCGTGGTTCGTGTTGCCTGGAATCGTGGTGATCACAGTCTTATTTTCGGTTCTTGGTGATCTCTTTGAAAGTTTGATTAAGCGGGAACAGGGAGTTAAAGATTCGAGTTCTCTTCTGCCAGGTCATGGTGGTGTGATGGATCGTATCGATTCATTAACAGCTGCAACGCCGGTATTTGCATTGAGCGTTCATTTCACGGGTTGGCCATTGTTATGACAATTGGTGTGGCATTATTTGGTGCGACAGGCTCAATTGGTGAATCAACACTCTCGGTTATTGAGGCGTATCCAGAGCGATTTCATCTCGAAGTAGTCAGTGCCCATAGGTCTGTCGACAAACTTGTGGGAATTATTGAGCGTTTTCGACCAAAGCATGTGATATTGAGTGATCAGTCAGAAGCCACTGCAATGATTGAAAAAATGCCATGTAGCTTTAATGGTTCGCTTGCATTTGGAGAGAGTGCGCTCACAGAAGCCGCAAGTGCATCTGAGGTTGATGTAGTAATGGCTGCCATTGTTGGTGGGGCGGGCTTGGTTTCAACTTATGCTGCTGTAACTGCCGGTAAACGTGTTTGCGTTGCTAACAAAGAAGCTCTTGTCATGGGTGGTGAGTTGATGATCTCAGAGGCAGAGACAAGAGGAGCGATGCTTTTACCGATTGATTCGGAGCACAATGCGATATTTCAGTGCTTACCAGATTCATACGTCGTTGGCCAACCAATCTCAGGGCTGAGGCGATTAGTGTTGACGTGTTCTGGTGGACCATTCCGCGAGTGGAGTATCGACGCCATGGCTGCTGCCACACCTAATCAGGCTGTGGCGCATCCAAATTGGTCTATGGGTCAAAAGATTTCGGTCGATTCAGCGACTTTAATGAATAAAGGCCTTGAACTGATTGAGGCAACACACCTCTTCAGTGTCCCTGAAAGTGCCATTGACGTGGTTATTCATCCTGAATCGGCCGTACATTCATTGGTAGAGTTCGTTGATGGGTCGATGCTCGCGCAACTTGGGAGTCCTGATATGCGGATCCCTATCGCACATGCGCTAGGTTTTCCAGAGCGATTAGATATTAACGTCGAGCGGTTGGATCTAACGAAGCTATCAAAGCTTCAATTTGAGCCCGTAAATTACAAGGCTTTCCCCGCACTGGCTATAGCTCGTCAGGTAAGCGTTGAGGGGGGCGATCGTCCTATCATCTTAAACGCCGCGAACGAGATTGCAGTTGAGGCCTTCTTAAATAAACGAATCGGTTTCAAAGAAATCACCGAACTTGTATCCGATTGCTTGAATCGGATCGCTAGACAGCCTATATCCTCTATCGATGACGTGCTTTCAATTGATAGTATGGGTCGTCAGATAGCAGACACTTGGATTATGGAGCGCGCATGATTATCACAATTCTCGCGACAATCGTTGCGTTAGGCGTTTTGGTTACAGTTCATGAGTTCGGTCACTATTGGGTAGCCAAACGGTGTGGTGTTCGCGTACTTCGGTTCTCGGTTGGTTTCGGGCGGGCGCTATATACCTGGAAGGATCAATCTGGAACTGAGTTCTGTGTAGCAGCGATCCCTCTTGGTGGGTACGTGAAAATGCTCGATGGTCGCGAGCAATCCCTCTCGAAGGAAGAGCGGAGCGAGGCGTTTGATCAAAAAACTGTCGGGCAGCGTTTTGCAATCGTTGCAGCCGGCCCTGGGATTAATTTTATCTTTGCGGCCTTGGTTTACGCGGTAATTAGCATGGTTGGCGTACAGACGCCTGTTCCGGTGGCTGGTGGATTGCCTGCCGAGACCGTGACGAAAACAAAGCTTCCGGCAGAAGTCGTTTCCTTTAACGGGCGTCCGATGGAGTCGTGGGAACGCATTTCAATCGCCATGGTTGATGTAATTGGTGACCAGAACGCGGTTCAAATTGGGTTACGTCCTTTGGACTCAAATATTGTCAACACGATTACCATGCCAGTTCCAGATGATCTAATAGCAGATCAAAGCCCTTTGGTCGCCTTTGGCGTAAAACCTTGGTCACCACCGATTGATGCTGAACTAGCTCGGGTGATTCCGGGTGGGGCCGGAGAGGCGGCTGGACTAATAGTGGGTGATCGCATTATCGCGGTCAATGGAGAGTCAGTTGATGGCTGGACTGAGTTCGTGGATTCCATCAAGGTCGCGTATGGTCTTTCAACAGAGTTGGTGGTTGAGAGGGCAGGACTCAGGCGAACCCTGATAGTGGTTCCTGAGACGCGTGAAGGTCCCAATGGTCCATATGGTTTCTTGGGAGTCGCTCCTGTTGTGAAATCGCTACCGCCCGAGTTAATTCGCACAGTGAAAGAAACGCCAGTGAAAGCTCTATGGGTTGGTGTTGAGCGGACGATTGAAATGAGTTGGTTAACGATAGAGTCGATCGGAAAAATGATTTCAGGTGTCTTATCCCCGGAGAACTTGAGTGGTCCGTTGACCATTGCTAGAGTGGCAGGAGACTCTGCGAGTTCGGGCTGGTACGCCTATCTAAGTTTTATAGCTTACCTAAGTGTCAGCCTCGGCGTTTTGAATTTGCTGCCAATCCCTGTGCTTGATGGAGGGCATCTGGTATTTTTTGCTGTGGAATGGTTGCGAGGTAAACCAGTCTCAGAGCAGACGCAGATGCAAGGGATTCGAATCGGTATGGCGTTGTTGATGGGACTCATGTTTTTTGCATTTTATAATGATTTGATGCGGTTATAGACCGTCGAAACGGGAAGTTCATACATGCGTTGTACCTTACCCCTGAGCGCCATTGTGCTCGCATTTGCGATTTCTGCTTATGCCGCAGATCCATTTCAGGCTAATGACATCCGGATCGATGGGTTAAAACGCGTCTCATCAGGCTCTGTCTTCGACGCACTTACAATTCAGCCAGGAGACCGAGTAACGGATTCCGACATCTCCCTCGCGACCCGTGCGCTATTTGAAACAGGGTTCTTTGATCAAGTCGAAGTTCGCGCTGAAGGTGATGTACTTGTCATCGAAGTGACAGAGCGTCCTGCAGTGTCACGGATTGATATCGAAGGTAATCAGGCGATCAAGACAGAGGACTTATTGGATAGCCTCCGTCGAGCTGGGATCGTTGAAGGCGATGTCTTGAAGCGCGCGACACTGGATCAACTTGAACAGGCGATTCAAAGACAGTACACCAGTCGCGGCCGTTATGACGCGATGGTGAGTTCCGAAATTATCGAACAGGATCGGAACCGTGTTGGTTTAATGATTTCGATTTTTGAAGGATCGATCGCAACAATTTCTCGTATCGCGATCGTCGGTAACGAAGCCTTTGATGATGATATCTTGTTGGATGAAATGTCGCTCTCTGAAGCAGGTCTTTTTACATGGTTCTCGGGATCGAACAACTACGAGACTGAAAAGCTCAACGCAGATGTTGAGGCAATCCGTTCGTACTATTTAAATCGCGGCTATGTCAATGTTGACGTATCAGAGCCGCGGGTCGAGCTGTCAGAAAATCTTGCAGATGTATTCATCACTATTACAGTAAACGAAGGGAGCCAGTACCGTGTTGGCTCCGTAAATATTGGTGGCGATCAACCTATCGACTTGTCGTCCTCTGTAGAAGAAATAACTTTACAAACGGGTGAAATATTTAGCCGCCGTCTGGTCAATGAAGCTGTCAGCACCATGAGCGAGAAGCTTGGAGATGGGGGTTATGCTCGTGCTCAGGTGCGGGCTGTTCCTGAAGTTAATGATAAGTCGCAGACAGTCGATGTCACTCTCGTTGTGACGCCAGGTCCACTGGTTTACGTGCGTCGCGTCGAATTCCGAGGTAATACAGATACCTCGGACGTAGTACTCCGTCGTGAAATTCCCCAGCTTGAAGCGTCGGTGAGTTCAGCCGCTGCTATCGAGAAAGGACGGATTAACCTGCAAAAATTAGGGTTTTTCAGCTTAGTTCGCGCATCGACTCGTCCGGTACCAGACCAGCCGGATCAAGTGGATGTAGTTTATGAGGTTAAAGAACAAGCTTCTGGTTCATTGTCTGCGAGTGTCGGCTTCAGTCAGGGCGAGGGTTTATTATTGGGAGCGGCCGTTAGTCAGAAGAACTTTTTAGGTTCAGGTAATGCACTGTCTTTCAGTCTACAGAGCTCGAGTTCGACCCAAGAGGCGCGTTTCTCTTACACTGACCCCTATTTCACGATTGATGGTGTCAGTCGAGGAGTGGATCTCTATTTTGCAAAGACTGATTTTGACGATACCGGTACGGCAGACTATTCAACGGACGAAACCGGTCTTGGTTTGACGTTCGGATATCCTATCAGTGATGAAGAGCGCGTAAGTGCAAACTTCGTGGTACAAAATACTAATCTCGACGCTAAGGCCAGTGGATCGCGAGCGACCTACATCGATTCCTTTTTTACCAGCGAAGGTTATAGCAATGCTGCTACGAGTGCCGACTTCATGGAATACAAAGCAGGCGCTGTATACAGCTACAACTCCTTAAACAAAGCATTTTTGCCTAGTGTAGGGACACGCCACCGCCTCAGTTTGCATCTGTCTATTCCTGGATCAGATCTTGAGTATTACACCGCAAGGTACCTCGGTGAGACTTACATTCCGGTGATTGCGCAGGAGGATGTGAGCCTGAAATTTAAGACTCGCGTCGGTTACGGTGACGGGCTTGGTAACTCCGATGGATTGCCGTTTTTGAAAAATTTTTTCGCCGGCGGGATCCGGACCGTTAGGGGTTACGCGTACAATAGTTTGGGCCCTGTGGACGATAACAATGAACAGGTTGGTGGAAATGTCCTGATCACCGCTACGGCGGCATTACAGTTTCCAATGCCCGGTGTCAAAGAAACTGATCAAGCTCGTTTGTCATTATTTAGCGATGCAGGTCAAGTCTATGCGGACAGTACGAAGCTGGATAAATTACGCTATTCAGCGGGTCTAGCGGTCGCATGGATGACACCGGTCGGACCACTATCATTCACTTACGCATCAGCATTGAATGGCGAGTCTGGTGATGAAACCGAAGGCTTCCAATTCTCGATTGGTTCCACTTTTTAATGGTGTACACACTAGCTGAGCTCGCTCGGTTGACGGCGACTGAGTTGGTGGGTGACGGATCATTTGAAGTTTCCGAGTTGGCGTCGTTAGCTTGCGCTGTGCCTACTAGTTTAAGCTTTCTCTCTAACGATACACGGCGTTCTGAACTTGAGAGCTCGGAAGCAGGTGCAGTTGTCGTATCTCCTGCAGTCGCCGGAGATATTGATCGTGGGTTGATATCGACCGACCCTTATCGAACATACGCTGAGCTTTCGGTTTTGTTTGACGCGAAGGGAATCCCATTTGACCAAGGGATTCACCCGACTGCGGTGATCGATGACACCGCGGTCATCGCGGATGACGTATCGATCGGACCGAGTGCCGTCATTGGCAGGGATGTTGTCGTTGGCGCGGGCTCGGTAATCGGGCCAAATGTCACGGTCTATCCAAAGACATTTATCGGTCTCGATTGCCATGTCGGTGCGTCGACAGTGATCGGCTATGACGGATTTGGTTTTGCAAAATCCTCGGAAGGATGGGTCAAAATTCGGCAACTTGGTGGGGTTGTTATTGGTAATGATGTTGAAATTGGAGCTGGTTGTACCATTGATCGTGGGGCTCTAGATGACACGCTGATTGAGGATGGAGTCAAGCTGGATAATCAGGTGCACATCGCGCATGGTTGTCGGATCGGTATGAGAACTGCGATGGCAGGTTACGTCGCTCTTGCTGGAGGGACTGTGATTGGCAGTGATGTGACCGTGGGAGGCATGACAGGTTTTACGGGACATCTTTCTGTCTGTGATAAAGTACACATAGGCTCGAACGCCTTGGTGACAAAGTCGATCACCGTGCCTGGGGCGTACTTAGGTGGTGCTGGGGGTGTCATGAGAGCTGAGGATTGGCGTAAGAGCGCGGTTCGGTTTAGGCAATTGGACGCGATGGCGCGTCGGATAAAGGCGCTTGAAGAGCAGCTGGATGTGAAGACTAAGGATTCTTAATGTTGGACATCAAGGAAATCCGTGAATACTTACCGCATCGTTATCCATTTTTGCTGGTGGATCGTGTGGTTGAGCTCGAGCTCGAAAAACGAGTCAAAGCGTTGAAAAACGTCACATGTAACGAGGGCTTTTTTAATGGTCACTTCCCCGATCATCCAGTAATGCCAGGTGTCTTGATCATTGAGGCCTTAGCGCAAGCGGCCGGTGTACTCGGGTTTAAGACCATGGATAAAAAGCCGGCTGAGGGTTCAATTTACTTGTTTGTGGGTTGTGATGATGTTCGGTTTAAGCGTCAGGTTGTGCCAGGTGACCAGCTTGTCTTAGAGGCAGAAGTGTTGCGTGTCCGCGCGGGTGTCTGGAAGTTTGGCTGTCGCGCAAGTGTGGACGGAGAGACTGTCTGTACAGCCACTATTATGTGTGCGGATAGGACAGTTTGACCACGATTCATCCACAGGCGCTCGTTGACTCTAAAGCAGAACTTGCCGAAGACGTTCAAGTTGGTCCGTTTGCCATAATTGGACCCGAGGTCAAAATTGGTGCAGGCACTGTGGTTGGACCGCATGCGATTCTGAAGGGTCCAACGACCGTTGGTATGCGTAACCGAATTTTTCAATTCGCTTCCGTGGGCGAAGATTGCCAAGACAAAAAATATAAAGGTGAGCGCACTGAATTAGTGATCGGTGATGACAATATCATACGTGAGGGTGTGACACTGCATCGTGGAACTTTTCAAGATCGTGGTATCACTCATATTGGTTCCAATAATCTGTTTATGTGTTACGTGCACGTGGCGCATGACTGCGTGGTGGGTGACAACATCATCATGGCTAATAATACGGCGATCGCCGGGCATGTTCATATTGGTAATGGGGCTATTCTCGGCGGCGGGACTCTTGTTCATCAGTTTTGTCGTATTGGGCAATTTGCAATGACTGCGGCCGGGACTGTTGTTTTGCAGGATATCCCGGCGTTTGTTACGTGTTCAGGGAATCGGGCAGAGGCGCATGGTATGAATATCGAGGGCATGCGGCGTCGTGGTGTTGATAGTGATGTCATCAACCGTCTGAGGGAAGCCTATAAGACCGTTTATCGTCGTGGGCTGACTTTAGACCAAGCTATCACTGAGCTAGATCAAAATAATGCGGGCTGTGCCGAAGTGGATGCCTTTTTAGATAGCTTGAAATCTTCACAGCGAGGCATCGTTCGTTAATGCAGATCTGTGTGGCAGCAGGAGAAGTTTCCGGCGACCAGATCCTTGCTCCCATTCTCTCTCGAGTATCTGAGCTTGAGACTGTTTATTTTAGCGGTATCGCGGGTCCTAGTATGGTTGAGGCAGGCACCTATCCGCTATTTCCGATGGACCGTTTGTCGGTCATGGGGATTGTAGAAGTAATACCTCGGCTCCCTGAGTTATTGTGGATTCGTCGCCAGATGAAACATTATTTGAGTGAATCGTACCCTAGAGCAGTTATTACCTGTGATGCGCCGGATTTTAATCTAGCACTCTGCGCGCACGCGAAGTCTCTGGGTATTCCGGCAATACATGTAGTAAGTCCATCAGTTTGGGCATGGCGTAGAAGCCGAATTCCCCAAATAGCTGAAAAACTCGATCTTTTGTTGTGTATGTTTCCATTTGAACCGGCATTGTATGACGGTACAGGACTTCGGTGTGAGTTCGTTGGTCATCCATTGGCAGCTCAAATAGATTTTAATCCAGATCCAACTGACTTTCGGAGTAATCTGGATCTTCCGTTAGCAGCCCCGGTTCTTGGAATTTTTCCAGGAAGCCGAGAGTCCGAAGTCAAAAGACTGTTGCCCTTGTTTTTAGGTGCATTCGATAGACTAGTTACTGATATGCCTGATTTGGTGGGTATTATTCCAGCGGCTACGCGTGACTTGTATCAACTCATTCAGTCGATGATTGGTCTGCGTGCGGTTCGTGTGGTGTATGGTGAATCACGTCGAGTGATAGCCGCGTCAACGGCCGTATTACTCGCTTCTGGAACTGCGGCTCTTGAGGCGGTTTTAACAGGACGTCCTGCTGTGGCAGCCTATCAAATAAACCCGTGGAGCTATCAGATGATTAAAGGTAAGTTGGAAACAAAATACATCACATTGCCTAACGTTCTAGCAAACCAGACCTTGATTCCAGAATTGATTCAGCGTGGCGCATCGGTGAATTCGATTGTTAGTGCCATGACTCCGCTGCTGAAAGAGGGGCTATCCGATCAGTTTTTAACTGAAGCTCGGAAGATCCACAACTCGCTCACCGTCAATTTGACTGATCGTGCGTCACAGATAATTGTAGAACATTTGTCATGAGCTGGATGGTTGGTGTCGATGAGGTCGGGCGCGGTCCACTTGCAGGGCCTATTGTAACCTGCGCGGTTCTATGGCCCGATGATCATGGTATCGCTGGACTAGATGATTCCAAGAAGCTATCAGCAAAGAAGCGCGAAGCGCTGATTCCGCTCATTCGTGATAAGGCTCTTAGAATCAGTTTTGGGCGTGCAGATGTTGAAGAGATTGATACCCTGAATATCTTCCGTGCGACCATGCTGGCGATGGAGCGAGCAGTCAAGGGTCTGGGTGAATTTGATGCGCCTATTCAAATTGACGGCAATCGGGTACCCGTTGGGCTCAAAGATCGCGCACAAGCGGTGATTGGTGGTGATGGGTTGGTTGCGGCCATTTCGGCCGCCTCAATCCTGGCCAAAGTCGCGCGTGATCAAGAGATGGCTGCGCTGTCAGAAATCTACCCAGGGTACGGCTTAGAAAGGCACGCAGGCTACCCCACGAATGCACACATGGTAGCGTTGGAGGTGCTTGGCGTGACGCCAATTCACCGACGCTCTTTTGGTCCGGTCAAACGGATGTTGGAGAGGGTATGACGCAGTTTATCCACTTACGGACGCATTCTGAATATTCAATGGTTGATGGGCTCCTTCGGGTCAAAGAGCTTGTCGGTCAGGTGGCTCAGTGCGGAATGCCAGCGGTTGCCTTGACCGATGAGTCCAATTTATTTGCGTTGGTTAAGTTTTATCGAACATGTTTAGCACACGGTGTGCAACCCATCATCGGGGCGGATTGTTGGATCAAAGGTGCTGATGGCTTCGGTCGATTAACATTTATCGCGATGAATCCCGAGGGCTATAAAAATCTCTTAGAATTACTGTCATTGGGCTGGCTGAAGGGCCAAGACGGTGACTACGCGCTTCTCGAATGGGAGTGGGTTTTAAAGCACGCCGAGGGGTTGATTTGTTTGACTGGTGCCACAGAAGGCGAGATTGGCCGCCTGGTGTCCGCCGGTCAAACTGATAAAGCCGATGCAGTACTTGATAAGTATCATGCGGTCTTTGCTGACCGTCTGTATGTCGAGTTGACCCGTGTTGGCTTATCTGGAGAGACGGCACTAGCTCACTATGCTGTCAATGCGGCTGACCAACGACAAATCCCATTAGTGGCGACCAATGTGGCTTGTTTTCGAAAAGTGGATGATTTCGAGGCGCATGAGACGCGGGTCTGTATCCACGACAGTATGACGTTGGATGACCAACGGCGTGTGCGTCGTCATACCCCTGAACAGTGGTTAAAGCCCCAAGATGCGATGGTAGAATTGTTCTCTGACCTACCAGACGCAGTTGCTAATACCATACAGATCGCTAAACGTTGTGGCGTTGAGCTGACCCTCGGTCATTATTTCTTGCCTGAATATCCTGTCCCCGACGGTATGACGTTGGACGAGTTTTTCAGGAAGTTTTCCGATGATGGACTCAGGGATCGCTTGCACGAGGCTGGAGCCTGCGGACGAATACTCGATGAGTCAGAGTATCGCCAGCGACTCGATTTTGAAGTTGATGTGATTTTACATATGGGATTCCCAGGCTACTTCTTAATCGTTGCCGACTTTATTCAATGGGCCAAAGACCAGGCAATCCCAGTCGGGCCTGGGCGCGGTTCAGGCGCAGGTTCGATTGTTGCATGGGCACTTAAAATTACAGATCTTGACCCAATCGAACACGAGCTCTTGTTCGAGCGATTCTTGAACCCAGAGCGGGTCTCCATGCCTGACTTTGACGTCGACTTCTGTGTCGAGGGCCGAGATCGTGTGATTGACTATGTTGCGGAGCGCTATGGCAGATTTGCTGTGAGTCAGATTGTTACTTTTGGGTCTATGGCGGCGAAAGCGGTTGTTCGAGACGTGACCCGGGTTCAAGGAAAACCCTATGGCCTCGGCGATCGTTTGGCCAAACTGATTCCATTCGAAGTCGGGATGACCCTAGATAAGGCGTTTGAGGCTGAGCCTCAATTACAGGAGCTCGTCGAAAATGATGACGAGGTTCGTGAGGTCTGGGATATGGCCCTAAAGCTCGAAGGCCTTTCTAGAAATACTGGTAAGCATGCCGGTGGTGTGGTGATCGCTCCCGGCAAACTCACCGATTTTACAGCGCTATTGTCGGCTGAAGACGGCTCGAGTTTGATGACTCAGCTTGATAAAGATGATGTTGAAGCAGCGGGTCTTGTGAAGTTTGACTTTCTGGGTCTGCGCACGCTAACTATAATTGATTGGGCGCTTAAATTGATCCGTGAAACACAGGGCGACGCGCCAGTAATGGAGCGGATTCCGATGGACGATTCCAAAGTGTTCCAACTACTGTGCCGTGGCGATACCACGGCAATATTTCAACTTGAATCACGCGGGATGAAAGAGCTCATCCGTCGGCTGAAGCCGAATTCCTTTGAGGATATCGTCGCATTGGTCGCTTTGTTCCGCCCAGGACCACTGCAATCGGGCATGGTTGACGATTTCATTAACAGAAAGCACGGTCGCGCTAAGGTTGAGTTCCCGCATCCAGATCTTGAGCCGCTTCTGAAAAATACATACGGTGTGATCCTGTACCAAGAACAGGTGATGCAGATCGCTCAGGTGCTGGCGAATTATTCACTGGGCGGGGCTGATCTTTTGCGTCGAGCCATGGGCAAGAAAAAGCTCGAAGAGATGGAAACGCAGCGTGAGATTTTCTTGAAAGGAACTGATGAACGAGGCATCGACGGTCAGCTCGCCAGTTCGATCTTCGATTTGATGGAAAAGTTCGCGGGCTACGGTTTTAATAAGTCGCACTCGGCCGCTTATGCATTGGTGTCTTATCAAACCGCATTTTTGAAAACCTATTATCCAGCAGAATTTATGGCGGCTGTGTTGTCATCTGATATGGATAACACGGATAAGGTAGTCCCGCTGATTGAAGAGTGCCGGCGGATGGGTCTTGTTATTAAACCACCTGATGTGAATGCAGGTTCATTTAAATTTGCAGTTAGGGCTGGCGAGGTCATTTATGGCCTTGGAGCGATTAAAGGGCTCGGTGAGGGACCGATTACACAATTGGTTGCCGCTCGGGATCAGGATGGACCATTTACAGATTTGTTTGATTTTTGCCGCCGAATTGGAACTGGTAAAGTCAATCGCAGAGCGCTTGAAGCCTTAATTCGGGCAGGGGCATTTGATTCGTTAAATGAATCACGTTGGGTAGTGATGTCGTCATTAGGAAATGCAATCGGTCAAGCTGATCAGGAAGCGCGTAATGAAGCGGTTGGTATGGACGATATGTTCGGTCTAGGTGGTGGGTCTGAATCGCGATCAGCCGATGATGTCTATCGGTCGCATCGAAATGGGGCACGCTGGAGCGAGCATGATTTACTGCGCGGTGAGAAAGAGACACTTGGGCTGTATCTCACAGGACATCCAATTGATTGGTATACCAATGATCTGAAGGGGCTTGGTGCCCAAGCATTGGAGACTCTTCAACGTACTAAAGATACCGTTCGAGTCGCGGGCTTGGTGGTTGGTCTTCGAGTGATTCGAAATAAACGTGGGGAGTCATTTGGTATTGTGACCCTAGATGATCGAACGGCCCGCATGGATGTGACGGTCTTCGCTGATTTATTCGCAGACTGTCGCGAGAAGCTTGCCGATGACTCGATAGTCGTGGTCGAGGGAGATGTCAGTTTCGATGAATTTACTAATAGATTGAAGATGCGTGCGAATAGGATCGAGACCCTAGAGAATGCACGAAAACACTCCGCGTCTGGCTTGAAGATTCATTTGGAAACCAAGGCGCCTGAGTTCGCTGAGATCTTGCTCTCAAAAATACACCCACATTTGGGCGGTGAGTGTCCGGTTGTAATCGCGTACAATAGCACTGCGGTCCGGGGTGAGGTTGTACTAGGTCAAAATTACCAAGTACACCCTCATGATTCGTTATTATTGGAGCTAAGGGAATTGCTCGGGCAAGATCGAGTGCGACTCGAATTCTCTGCAAGGACAACTCAATACACATGAATCCAAACTATCTAGATTTCGAGCAGCCCATTGCAGATCTTGACTCGAAGATCGACGAGTTGAGACATCTCTCGACCGAATCTGGAATCAATATTGCGGAAGAGGTTACGCGCCTGCAGGCGAAGTCTAAGACGCTGACGGAAAAAATTTTTTCTGATTTATCCATCTGGCAGAAGGCACAAATTGCCCGACATCCTAAACGTCCCTACACCCTCGATTACGTAAACAACTTAGTCGACGGATTTGACGAACTACACGGCGACCGCTTGTTCGGTGACGACCAAGCACTGATCGGTGGTATTGGCGAATTTCGTGGACGCCCTGTGATGGTGATTGGGCATGAAAAGGGCCGGACAGTGAAAGAAAAGGTTGCCCGCAATTTTGGAATGCCCCGTCCTGAAGGATACCGAAAAGGTCAGCGTCTGATGCAGATGGCTGAACGATTTAGAATGCCGGTACTGACCTTTATTGATACCCCGGGTGCGTATCCTGGTATTGATGCGGAAGAGCGTGGTCAAAGCGAGGCAATAGCGAAAAGCCTGGCGGTCATGGCGCGGCTAAGAACACCGATAGTGACGTCTGTCATCGGTGAGGGAGGTTCTGGCGGTGCGCTCGCGATCGGTGTCTGCGATAAACTTTTGATGCTCGAATTCTCTACGTACTCGGTCATCTCTCCGGAAGGCTGTGCATCGATTCTTTGGAAGAGTGCGGCACACGCGCCTGAAGCGGCCGAGGCAATGGGCATCACTGCAGATCGGTTGTTTTCACTCGGCTTGGTGGATCAGTTGGTCCGTGAACCACTCGGTGGCGCACATCGTGCACCTGAATACGCAGCAGAGGCCTTAGGTGATGTGATCGAGGCGCAACTTGATGTGTTATGTGGAGTATCAGAAGAGCAGTTATTAGAGTCTCGGTATCAGAAGCTGATGCAATTCGGTGTCGGTCGCAGCTGAAGGATTAATTCGGCCCCATTGGCCAGGATCTGACCACCGCGTTCATCTGATGATAAGCGGTGGTGCTGACTCCATGGCGCTATTAGCTCTTGTTGCAGATTTCTCAAAAATTATTCCAAGAGAGGTGGTGGTTCACCATTGTCACCATGGCGTGGCCTCGGAAGCAAAAGATTGGCTTCAGTTTGTGCAAGCGGAAACGGAGCGCAGAGGTTTTGCATTTAAAGCATATTACTTAGACCTCGAGTTAGGCTCTGAGTTTGAAGCGCGTGCGCGAAAGGCGCGTTATGATGCTGTGATGAAGGAAGTCGTTTCAGGTGACATCGTCATGACGGCACATCACCGTGATGATCAGGTTGAAACACTCTTGATCCGACTGTCTCAAGGGTCCGGTCTCATCGGTTTAGCCGGGATCCCGATGATTCGGCCGTTCGGTTCAGGGGTTCTGATTCGGCCATTGTTGTCATTATCGCGTAAGCAGTTAAAGCAGGTGCTAGTTGCGCGTAAGCTCAAACACATCACTGATCCGTCCAATCAAGATTCTTCGTACCTGAGAAATTATGTCAGGCTTCAGTTCTTGCCTGCGCTATCGCGCATTGCGCCGAAGGTTCGGGATCAACTTCTACAACTTTCGAATGTCGCGACTAACCATGTGTTAAAAGTGCGTGATACCTTGGGCGAACACCTACCTGTATTAGGAACGGATTCTGTAAATTTAGCGCCCACAGAGACCTTAATTGCCTGGCAGGTGAGATTTTTTGCTCAGGCGCACGGCTTGCATGCCCCGTCTGCACTGCAGATCGCCGAGTTTGTCAGGCAGTGCGTAGACGCTAGAAATGATCGCTGCCCGGAAATAACGTTTGGCCCTGATATTTGTATTCGAAAATGGCGTGACAAAATCCATTGGATTGATTTCAATATTTTGGGTGAGGAAGCGGAAAGTGAGATCACCCGGACTGAAAAGATTTACCCAAATCAGTCGCTGGAATTGTGGTTCCCAAATGGCGTTTTATCATTGAATGCGCTAGAGATCCTTGAAGAGGTGTCGGTATTTTTTGGTGTGACGCGCCGGAGGTTTCGTTTGGGACGAAAGCGTCCGTTACAGAGTAACAAACAGCTCGCGCAGACGCTTGGAGTCCCTCCTTGGCTCCGAAAACGGACACCATTGATAGCGGTTTCTGATCGAATTATTGGTTGGGGCTCGATTGATTGTAAAGAGGACGGATTGATTTCCTGTTCCTTGCAATGGGAGTGGCGCTTTGTCTCTAGGAATACGACCAATTCCACTGTATCCTAACTAACCATCCCAAGACGACGTCTCCGCCTTATCCATGGCGGGCTTACCAAAAGGATTGTAGGTCAGCATGAATCGATTCGTGTTCGTGACCGGCGGGGTGGTGTCTTCGCTCGGTAAAGGAATAGCAGCAGCCTCACTTGGGGCCATTCTTGAGGCTCGTGGCCTCAGGGTGACCATGCTAAAACTCGATCCCTACATAAACGTTGATCCCGGTACCATGAGTCCTTTCCAGCACGGTGAGGTGTTTGTAACCGATGATGGTGCTGAAACCGATTTGGATCTTGGTCACTACGAGCGGTTTATTCGTACCCGGATGACGCAGAGAAATAATTTCACTGCCGGTCGTGTCTACGAAGATGTCTTACGCAAAGAACGACATGGTGATTACCTCGGGGGGACTGTTCAGGTGATCCCGCACATTACGGATGAAATTAAGCACAAGATCGTTGTTGGTGCTCAGGATGCGGACATTGCAATTGTAGAAATTGGTGGTACCGTTGGAGATATTGAATCACTCCCATTTTTGGAAGCTGTTCGTCAGCTACGCCAAGAGCTTGGCGCGTCGCACGCTTTGTTAATGCATCTTACCTTGGTCCCTTATATCGCTACAGCGGGTGAAACCAAAACTAAGCCAACTCAGCATTCGGTTAAAGAGCTGCGATCCATTGGTTTGCAGCCAGACATCCTGATTTGTCGCTCAGATTATGAGGTAGATATTTCTAGCCGGAAAAAAATCGCGCTGTTTACTAATGTGGAAGAGCGTGCTGTGATTCCGTTGAAAGATGCAGATACGATCTACCGCATCCCAAGTATGCTCCATGAGCAAGGCCTCGATCAGCTGGTCGTCGATAAGTTAAGTATTGACTGCCAAAGGGCTGATCTAAGTGAATGGGTCCGCGTGGCCGATGCGCATTTAAATCCACTAAAGTCTGTGGAAATAGCGATGGTTGGCAAGTACATGGATTTACTCGATGCTTATAAATCGCTAATAGAAGCTATGATTCATGCCGGAATACAAACGCGAACGCGTGTGAATTTCCGGTACATCGACTCTGAAGATATTGAAAAACGTGGGCTTGATTTGTTGGATGGTGTGGATGCCATTCTGGTGCCTGGTGGATTTGGTGAGCGTGGCATTGAAGGAAAGATCACCACAGTCTGTCATGCACGCGAAAATAAAATTCCATATCTTGGTATTTGTCTAGGGATGCAAGCTGCCGTGATTGAGTTTGCGCGTCATGTCGCTGGCCTTGATGGCGCGACTTCGAGTGAATTTGAGCCAACTGCAGAGCATCCAGTGATCGCATTGATTACCGAATGGACCAAGGCCGATGGTACGCGAGAAATCCGGACCGAGGAGGGTGATCTGGGTGGTACGATGCGGTTGGGTGCCGAGGGGTGTCGCCTGACTCCAGGATCTAACGTTGCCCAGATCTACGGTGCCGACGTTGTCAGCGAACGCCACCGCCATCGTTGGGAATTCAACAACGACTATTTGGACCAGCTCTCAGAAGCTGGCCTCCAGATTGCGGGCCGTTCGATGGACGGAACTTTAGTTGAGGTGATTGAAGTTGATGATCACCCGTGGTTCGTTGGTTGTCAGTTCCATCCGGAATTTACGTCTACACCACGCGATGGGCATCCACTGTTTACGAGTTTCGTTAAAGCCGCAATCACTTACTCAAAGTCAGGTGACAAGGATACCTTGTTCTCGTGAAATCAGTGATCAATATCGGCGGCATGCCGTGTTCCAATACACACCCGATGATGCTGTTCGGCGGCATGAATGTCTTGGAGTCGAAGGAGCTCGCCTTCGAGATAGCTGAGGCCTACGTAGATGTCTGTCGTAAGCTCGATATCCCATATGTCTTCAAGGCGAGTTTTGATAAAGCAAATCGGTCCAGCATCAGAAGCTTTCGTGGTCCTGGGCTTGAAAAAGGCCTCACCTGGCTCTCGGATATCAAGTCCCATTTCAGCGTGCCACTGATCACTGATATCCATGAACCGCACCAGGCGACAGCAGTTGCTGAAGTCTGTGATGTGATTCAGTTGCCTGCATTCTTGTCACGGCAAACTGATCTGGTTGTAGCGATTGCTAAGACTGGGGCGGTCATTAATGTGAAGAAGGCGCAGTTTCTGGCGCCGCATGAAATGCAACACATCATCAATAAGTGTGCCGAGGCCGGGAATGACCAAGTGATCTTGTGCGAGCGAGGCTCTAGCTTTGGTTACAATAACCTGGTTGTCGATATGCTAGGGCTTGGGATTATGAAGCACATGAGCGCCCCAGTGATTTTTGACGTGACACACTCGTTACAGAAACCTGGTGGGCGCACAGATTCAGCAGATGGTCGCCGTGAACAAGTCACCGAGCTTGCACGCGCTGGCATGGCGGTGGGTCTTGCCGGACTTTTTCTGGAGTCGCATCCGGATCCATCAAAAGCCAGATGTGACGGGCCCTCTGCTTTACCGCTCGAGAAGCTAGAGCCCTTTTTGTCTCAGTTAAAGGCCATTGATAGCCTCGTTAAATCGTTTGATGTTTTGGAGACCAATAACTAATGACTGCCGTCGTGAATGTAATTGGCCGCGAAGTAATTGATTCTCGTGGCAACCCAACGGTTGAAGCCGACGTCGTTCTGGAATCAGGTGCCTTGGGTCGCGCGTGCGCACCATCGGGTGCCTCGACCGGTTCACGTGAAGCATTGGAATTACGAGACCAGGATGAGAACCGCTTTCTCGGTAAGGGTGTGCTGAAGGCAGTTCAGAATATCAACGGTCCGATCGCGCAGCGTGTCATTGGCCGAGATGTGTCGGATCAGCGCGGACTCGATGATGCAATGATCGATCTTGATGGGACTGAAAACAAATCAAATCTTGGCGCGAATGCGATGCTTGCCGTCTCTTTGGCAACAGCGCGAGCCTGCGCAGAAGATCAGAACCTGCCTCTGTATCAACACATCGCCTATCTGCACGGCAATACAGGCCCGCTGACACTACCAGTACCGATGATGAATATCCTCAACGGTGGGGAGCACGCAGATAATAACGTTGATATTCAAGAGTTTATGATTCAGCCGGTGTCTGCAAAAAGTTTTACTGAAGCACTTCGGATGGGTGCTGAGGTGTTCCACCACTTAAAGAAGGTATTGGTTGCAGAAGGTATGAATACCGCAGTCGGTGATGAGGGCGGTTTTGCGCCAAACTTACCATCGAACGAGGCAGCCCTTGCTATTATCGCGAAGGCAGTAGCAAACACGGGATACGTATTAGGTGAGGACATCACGTTGGCGCTTGATTGTGCGTCGAGCGAGTTCTACAAAAATGGACAATATGATCTGGTCGGCGAGGGCCGTTCCTTTGACGCGAAAGGCTTTGCAGGTTACTTGAGTAGCTTGTGTGATCACTATCCAATCGTTTCCATTGAGGACGGGATGGATGAGAGTGATTGGGATGGATGGGCCTATTTGACTGAGACATTGGGTTCGCGTTGTCAGCTTGTGGGTGATGATCTATTCGTGACTAACACAAACATTTTAACTCGCGGTATTGAGCAAGGAGTGGGTAATTCCATCTTAATTAAATTCAATCAGATCGGAACCCTGTCGGAGACGCTTGATGCGATCGGTATGGCGCAAAAAGCAGGATTCACTGCAGTGATTTCTCACCGTTCTGGGGAGACAGAAGACACAACCATCGCAGATCTGGCGGTTGGTACGGCTGCGGGGCAGATCAAAACAGGGTCGCTCTGTCGGTCAGACCGTGTTGCGAAATACAACCAGTTGCTGCGTATAGAAGAGGTACTGGGTTCTCAAGCGAAGTATGCTGGCCGTGGAGCCATTTTCGGGCAGTCATGACAGGCCGGATCATTCTTGTCGGACTTGGGATTTTATTGGTCTTGTCCCAGTACCAGTTATGGTTAGGGACAGGCTCAATCTCAGAGTTGCAGCGACTGACAGACGAACTCGAGAAGCAGGAATTGGAAAACCAGCGATTGGCGTCCCGTAATGATGAGCTGGTATCTGAAATTAATGCGTTGAAAACAGATCCTCAGGCGATTGAAGAGCTTCTCCGATCGCGCTTTGGATATGTGAAAGAAGGTGAGACGTTCGTCCGGTTACTACCCAAAGGAGAGCTCCCGAGTGAGTGACCTTTGGGCCGTGATTCCTGCTGGAGGAAGAGGTCTTCGGTTTGGCTCCCTTGTACCGAAACAATATATGACAGTCGCTGGTCGCCCGCTGTTGGAGCACGTGTTAGCGGCATTTCTTAAGCCACAGGTGTTCAAGGCGGTCGTGGTTCCTGTCCCGACTGATGATCATCGATTTAATGAATTAGCTTCATCGGATGATGATCGTGTGCACGCAATTATGGGCGGCGCAGAACGTGCAGATAGCGTCCGGGCGGGGCTTGATTGGATTCAGGAACAGGGTGCCGGAGAGGATGATTGGGTGTTTGTGCACGATGCAGTGCGACCACTAATTACCCAAAATGAATTACAAGGTTTATTGGAGGCGCTTGATTCATCTAATTGCCCGGGTGTGGTGTTGGGCGTTCCAGCAGCCGACACTCTCAAACGTGTGGATCAGGTCAGTCCATGTCCAGAGGAGTCAGACAGTTGCATTGCCGAGACTGTCGATCGTGCTGGGTTGTGGCACGCGATGACGCCCCAGGTCTTTCGGTTGGGAGAACTGTCTCACGCACTTCTGTCCGCAAAACAGAAGGGTTTCCTGGTGACGGACGAGTCTCAGGCAATGGAAGCTATTGGGCGACCACCTTGGTTGATTCGTGGTCGACGCTCCAACGTTAAACTAACCTATCCTGAGGATCTTGAGTTAATCGAAGTGCTCTTATCTGCGCGGGAGGAAGCATCGGTATGATTCGTATTGGGCAGGGTTTTGACGTTCACGAGGTGGAGCCCGGTGATGGCATGACCCTCGGTGGTCTCTGGGTACCTTGTGATTATCGGCTGGTCGCACACAGTGACGGGGATATCGTGTTACATGCGGCTATGGATGCGATGCTTGGGGCTCTGGCACTTGGCGACATTGGTCTTTTGTTTCCCGATACTGATCTCAGATTTAAGGGGGCAGACTCTGCTTCACTGACACGTGAGGTTCGTCAATTGTGTCTAAAAAAGGGATACTCTGTTTCGAATCTCGATATCACGATCTTGTGTGAAGAGCCGAAGATTGGGCCGATTCGCGAAGCAATGCGTCAGTGTATCGCTGACGTCCTGGAGACGCCTTTGGATCGCGTATCTGTAAAGGCCTCAACAACCGAAAAACTTGGATTCGTCGGTCGCGGTGAGGGTGTCGCTGTGACGGCCGCAGTTTTGATGCGTGCCCATTGAGCACTCTCGTTTTCGGATCACAATCCATCGAGTTAGTGCACCTCCCGAAGGCACATGGTGGATCTGTCTTCGAGGGTTGCTACCGAGCCGACGCATCCGATTTTATTGTTACTGAAGATCTTGGTTTTGAGCCAGCAGGTGCCGGCCCCCATATTTGGGCCTTAATTTGTAAGCGCGGAATCTCAACCGACGAGGCGTGCTCCCGTTTGGCGCAGGCAACAAAGAGCTCGCGTAAAGATCTTGGCTATGCAGGTAAAAAAGATACCCATGCCATCGCGTCGCAGTGGATAAGTTTTCCAGAGACAGCGGTCATCGAGGAGGGTGTGATTGATGAGTCTTTAGATGTTTTAAGACTCACACGGAATCAACGCAAACTTAAAATTGGGCAACTCGCGGGTAATCGTTTTCAGCTCAGGCTCCGTGGTACGGTGGTTGGCGAGCTCTGGGAGCGAATTCAATCGATTAAAACACAGGGTGTACCGAATTATTTTGGACCGCAGCGATTTGGCCGCTCAGGATTAAACCTCGAGGCAGCACGGCGCCTTGCCCGGCGCGACCCGAAAGGCCGGCGACGACTTCATCCAAAGGATGGAATGGCTACATCTGCTGCGCGTTCAGCAGGGTTCAATGCAATCGTTGCCGAGCGTTTGCATCAGAACCGTTGGCTCGAGGTGGCGATTGGTGATGCCGTGGCATTGGCTGGCCGGAGTAGTCATTTTATGGTTTCTAACAGTGAGTTAGGATCCGTACGGGAGCGTATTGCGGTAGGCGACTTGGACCCCACGGCTCCGATGGCTGGACGACAGATGAAAACCTCAATCGATCAAGCAACGTTTGAGCGCGCGATATTGAAAACAGACCCGGAGCTCTTTGAGTGGATGACTGGAGTCTTTAGTGATGAGGATCGAAGATCTGTTAGGTTCCTGCCAAAGCAGTTGGAAGCCGAGGTATCCGGGAATACACTCGAGCTGTCGTTCTGGTTGCCAAAAGGCTCGTTTGCGACAGCAATGTTAATTGAATTAGGCAACTTGCGGGAGGCAAATGCACGAGCTGCTTCATGAGCGTGGTCAAAGTCGTCTAGTGGAAACACTCGGTGATCTGGGGATCAACGACGTCTTTGTGCTTGACGCGTTTCGTCGTGTGCCACGCCACTTGTTTGTGGATCCTGCAGTTGCCGATTCAGCCTACACTGACGTGACATTACCGCTGGGGTATCAACAGACCCTCTCGCAACCATCTGTCGTTGCTCGGATGCTGGAGCTGTTGCGTGGTGGTCGCAATCTTGGCCGTGTTCTGGAGGTTGGGGCGGGTTCTGGCTTCCAGACGGGACTTTTATGCCATTTGACTGACAAAGTGTTTGCGATCGAACGGGTCGCGCCCTTGGCAACCGAAGCCCGGAAGCGCATGGATGCTCTCGAGCTTGAGAATGTCGTGATCCGTCATGGTGATGGGTTACTCGGTTGGCCTGAGTTCGCGCCTTTTGACGGCATTATTCTGGCTGCCTGTCCTGAGTCAGTCCCCGAGATTTTATTTGAGCAACTGGCCGACGGGGGACGCCTGATCGCACCGGTCGGTTTAGGTCAGAAGCAGCAGTTGGTTTTGTATATTCGTGATGGCGAGAAGGTCGACGAGATTCCTCTTGACACCACATTTTTTGTTCCCGCCCTGGCAGGCCTCGAATGAGTTGGGTATCGATCTGGCTTCGTGGACTGGCAATGGGTGCTGCTGATGCGGTCCCTGGCGTGTCGGGCGGGACGGTGGCTTTTCTGACCGGGATTTATGAGCGATGGTTGGCTGTCCTGACATCTGTCACACCTGAACTGTGGTCGGTGTTCCGTAAAAACGGGATCCGGGGCTTGTGGGTCCATCTGGACGGCGGGTTTATTTTTCCCCTACTGATTGGCATTTTAATGTCACTGATTACTCTCGCACACTGGATTAAAGATTGGCTCGATGTTGTACCTGAGCGTGTATGGGGGTTTTTTTTCGGACTCATCATCGCGATGGGTATCGCGCTGGTATCTGATTTACGATCCGCCATGCGGATAAAAGACTGGGGGTTTCTGGTGCTTGGCGCCGTGATCGCGCTGGTGCTCGGGCTTCAAACACCGCAATCAGCAGACCCTGCGTTGTGGGTCTGGCCTCTCGCCGGCGCGATGGCATTGTCGGCGATGTTACTACCCGGCATTTCTGGTAGCTTTTTGCTTCTGCTGACGGGGTTATATCCAGCACTGATTAGTGCAGTCAGTGCCTTTGACCTCGCGATTTTACTGCTATTTATAAGCGGTGGTGCCGTTGGCATTTTGTTGATGGCACATGTATTAAAAGCATTGCTGGCCAAATATCACACGGAAGTGCTGAGCTGTCTGACCGGTGTAGTCTTTGGCGCGCTAGTTCGCGTTTGGCCGTGGCAGACTGTCGGTGGTGACGGATCATTGATTTTGATGGTGCCGACTCAACCAATGCTCTGGATTCCGCTTGGGTTCGGATTGGGTGGTTTCGTCTTGGCGACGCTGGTACTGAAGTTCTCGACAGAAAGCGGGGCACAGACGCGATGAAACGTCTTTGGCTTGTTATCGGGTTACTGATTGGTTGCTCGGCGCCCTACGAGGTACCGACCGACAACCTAGCCCGCTCGCTTGAGCGCGTGAAACCAGATGTAACAACGATCGATACAGGTAACTTGGATGCGGAAGAACCCGGGTCGCGTTATGTTGTGAGACGTCGTGACACTTTGTTTTCGATTGCATGGCGTTTTGGTCAAGATCCGGATGTATTGCGTCGGCGAAACCAGCTGGATTCTGATCTGATAATCCCAGGACAGACACTGAAATTAAGGGGTGAGGTTCCGCCTGACCCCGAGCCCGAATCAAGACCTAGACCAAAATCGATTACTCCGTCACCCATCAAAGCTGAGTCAGAGCCAGTTCAGAAATCAACAGTCGCCCAGAAGCCAAAAGCGCAACCAAAGAAAGCGGTAAAGCAAGAACCAAAAGCGGCCTCAGTACCCCAGTTTACCGGCTGGCAGTGGCCCGTGGATGGGCCAATTATTGAGGCATATTCTGAGAAGACTCGTTTTAGTCGCGCTGTTCAGCTGGGGGGTAAAGCGGGCACTCCCGTGAAAGCATCCGCGAGTGGTCGCGTCGTGTATGCGGGTGATGGCTTGGTTGGTTTCGGTAACCTCGTGATCATCAGTCATCAAGGCAAGCTATTGAGCGCATATGGCCATAATCAGACTCTAAATGTGAAGGTCGGAGACGTCGTTCGAGCGGGTCAAGTAGTTGCACGGATGGGCTCAACTGGGACGGACCGAGTGAAGCTGCACTTCGAGATTCGGAAGCAGGGGAAGCCGATTGATCCGGCCTCATTGATGCCAAAGCGGAAGTCTTAGCCGAGGACTCATAGCACACGAGTTGCCTGCCAAAGCGTTATCGTTTTGGCAGTTTTCGTTGAGGTCAAACTCTGGTGCGAAGCTAGAGATAGCAGGAAACAGATGTGTATTAAGTCTAAAATAGTAAACAAGGCTCTGGAGGAGCCGGAATGGGGCTAGCGCTAAAATCCAGGCTAACGCCTTTGGTTATCAGAACCGAGAGCCTAACTCCTTTGAAGATGCTCGATCTTATTCGGGACCCCGTCCCACTCATCTGCGTCAGGGAGAGGGTCTTTCCTCTCAGTGATGTTTGGCCAGACCCGCGATAGGTCATCGTTGATTTCGATAAAAATCTGCTGATCTTCCGCGAGCTCGTCCTCTGAGAGGATGGCATCCACAGGGCACTCGGGCTCACAAAGGGCGCAATCGATGCACTCGTCTGGGTTGATAACCAGGAAGTTGGGGCCTTCGTAGAAACAGTCCACCGGGCAAACCTCTACGCAGTCGGTATGTTTACAGCGGATACAGTTATCAACAACAACAAAAGTCATGCGTCTCTCCTCTTCGCGGCCGAGATTCTAGTCGTTTATGTCTGAGTCGCCAAGTGACTTACGTGCTTTTAGGACGAGCGTCTCCAGCGTCGCCCAGGCCCCTCTTGGGGACAGGTCGTCAGGATCGAGTCGGGCGAGCAAGCTCACCAACGGATCCGGTGGCTGACAGAACAGATCTACCTGCAGTGCCTGACGATGGTTGAGGGCGATCTGCTGTGACT
>MDTB01148221.1_pt1 | contig 32140 bp, 35 predicted proteins | sample 811161 | NCBI WGS metagenome assembly MDTB01 (sample SAMN05326650, study PRJNA326480) | marine metagenome | isolation source: seawater | place: Mediterranean Sea | collected 2009 | reverse complement strand
TATTCTACTGCTTGGATACTTCAAAAATTACTCGCTTTAATATTTCTTTTATTATTAATTTATTTAACCTTTTCCCTAAATCATATTTCATTAAATAATTACATTGAGACTTCAAATTGGTTTTCTGATAAAATAAACTCATTTCTTTTTTTTGTTCTTTTGACAAGTATTATTTTACATTCAAACCTTGGGCTGAATTCCATCATAGATGATTATGTTCATAAAAAAGAATCTAAAAAAGTAATAATAGTTTTGAAAAATAGTTTTTTAGTAATTACCTATATAATTAGTATTTTTAGTCTAATATTACTTATTTAAAGGTGTTTCTAATTATGAATAAAATTGAAAAATTAGAATTTGATGTTGTGGTGGTTGGAGCTGGAGGTTCTGGTTTAAGAGCTGTCATGGGCTGTGCATCTGCCAACTTGAAAACAGCGTGTATATCAAAAGTTTTTCCAACAAGAAGTCATACTGTCGCTGCTCAAGGCGGAATAAGTGCTGCTTTGGGGAATATGGGTGAGGACGACTGGAAGTGGCATATGTATGACACAGTTAAAGGTTCAGATTGGCTTGGAGATCAAGACGCAATAGCTTTCATGTGCAAAGAAGCTCCTGAAGCAGTCATCGAATTAGAGCACTATGGGGTCCCTTTTTCCAGAACAGAAGATGGAAAAATATATCAAAGACCTTTTGGGGGGATGACCACCCACTTTGGAGAAGGAATTGCCCAAAGAACCTGTGCTGCTGCCGATAGGACAGGTCATGCCATGCTTCATACCCTGTATCAGCAATCTATATCTAATGACGCAGAATTTTTTATAGAATACTTTGCAATTGATTTAATAATGAACGAAAAAAAAGAATGTTGCGGAGTCCTTACCATTAATTTACATGATGGTAAGTTTTATCTTTTCTCATCAAAAATGGTCATACTTGCTACTGGCGGTTATGGACGGGCCTACTTTTCATGTACTTCGGCTCACACATGTACAGGTGATGGTGGAGGAATGGTTTTAAGAGCAGGGTTACATCTACAAGATATGGAATTTACTCAATTTCACCCTACTGGTATATATGGAGTTGGTGTGCTTATAACTGAGGGTGCAAGAGGTGAAGGTGGTTTTCTTACTAACTCAAAAGGAGAGAGATTTATGGAAAGGTATGCTCCCTCAGCAAAAGACTTAGCTAGTAGAGATGTGGTGTCAAGATCAATGACTACAGAAATAATGGAGGGGAGAGGTTGTGGGCAAAAAAAAGACCACATACACCTTAATTTAAATCATTTAGATCATAAAGTCCTAGAAGAGAGATTACCTGGTATTACAGAATCTGCTAAAATTTTCGCAGGAGTTGATGTAAGAAAGGACCCAATCCCAGTCCAACCAACTGTTCATTATAATATGGGGGGTATACCTACGAACCTTCATGGCGAAGTTCTTTATTGTTCAAAAAATGGTTCCGAAAAAATTGTTCCAGGACTCATGTCAGTTGGAGAAGCGGCATGTGTATCTGTCCATGGAGCTAATAGGCTTGGGTCAAACTCACTATTAGATTTAGTGGTTTTTGGAAAATCAGCAGCAAATAGATGTAAAGAAATTTTAAATACTAAATCGAAAAACAAAGATATTAAAGAAACATATTATGCCAATGCTATTGAAAATTTTGAAAAAATTAAAAACTCTAAAGGAAATAAATCTGTTTCAAAAATTAGGGGGAAAATGCAAGAAATAATGCAGAACTATTGTCCTGTTTATAGATCTGGTAAGCTTATGAAAGAAGGAAAAAATAAACTTAATTCTCTTATAGATGAATTTAAAAATATTAAAATCAGTGACAAAAGCACAATATGGAATACTGAAATTATTGAAGCTTACGAGCTGCAAAATCTTTTGTTACAGTCAGTGGCTAGTATCGAGTCAGCTTTTAATAGGAAAGAAAGTAGGGGTGCCCACGCTAGGATGGACTATCAGAAAAGAGATGATAAAAAATGGATGAAACATACTATGATTTCTGTAAATACCCAAGGAAATTCTAAGATAAATTATAGATCAGTTAATCTTAAAACTAACACTAAAGAAATAAAAACTATTGAACCCAAGGCAAGAGTTTACTAGCTTAATTATTATGGTTGAATTATCCTTACCCAAAAACTCAAGAATAACTGAGGGAAAAATCTTTGGCAAAAATACCAAAGATTCAATTTGTTTTAATATTTATAGATGGAATAGAGAATCGGGAAATAACCCAAGCGTGGATAAATTCTACATTGATAAAAAAAAACTTGGACCCATGGCACTTGATGCACTCCTATACATAAAAAATGAAATTGATCCAACCCTTACCTTTAGAAGATCTTGTAGGGAAGGTATTTGTGGTTCATGCTCAATGAATATAAACGGAACTAATACTTTAGCTTGTCTTAAACCACTTCAAAACGAGAATGAAGTAAACATTTTTCCTTTACCACACATGAAAGTAATCAAAGACTTGGTCCCAGATATGAATGAGTTTTACGAACAGTATAAATCCATAAAACCCTGGTTAGAAAATACTAAAAAGGGTGGTAAAGAAAACAGGCAGTCACCCGAAGAAAGAAAAAAACTCGACGGACTTTATGAATGTGTTTTGTGTGCTTGTTGTTCAACATCATGTCCAAGTTACTGGTGGAATAGTGATAAATTTTTAGGACCTGCTATACTTCTGCAAGCGTATCGCTTTATTGTTGATAGTAGGGATAAAAATAAAAAAGAAAGAATAGATTTTCTTAAAGATAAATTCAAGCTTTACAGATGTCACACTATAATGAATTGTACTAAAACATGTCCTAAAAACTTAAACCCAGCAAAAGCAATTGCAGAAATCAAAAAACTTCAAATTAACTCATAACTATTGAAAAATCTAAGCTCTAAAATTGTAAGCCATCTTAAGACCCAAAATCATATAAACCCAAATGCATGTCAAATAAATGCAATTTCTCAGATAGAGACAAAGCTAAGCAAAAGTTTAAAGCAAAGAATAGTAGAGGCTTTTAAAAAAAACTTCATAGGAATCTATTTGTATGGCTCTGTAGGTGTCGGAAAATCAGTAATTCTCAAGGCTCTCAATCTATTATTTGAAAGTTCTGAAATATTTCATTTTAGTGATTTGATTTTTCACATACAAAAATCAAAAAGTTTAAAAAAAGAGTTTAATATTAAAAAAAAACTAATTCTTATTGATGAATTTTACATAAATAATTTAACAAATATTATTTTATTTAAAAAATTTTTATCTGACTCTTTAAAAAAAAAAAAAATAATTATCATGACAGGCAATAGAGAAATCACACAAGTATATGATGACCCTGTTAATAAACAATTATGTAAAGATATAAAATTTTTTTTAGATCAAAATTTTAAACAAATAAAAATGACATCAAAGGTTGATTATAGATCTAGGGAAAATGTAAATCATAACTTTTTCTTTATAAACAAAGATAATTCTAATAGTTCTCAAAACTCACTAAGAAATCAACTTGCAATTACATCCATTCCGCGAGATTTAATTTTAAAAAGAAAAGGTTATAATTTTACATTAAATAACTTCTATGGAAATCTTATCGATATTGAATTTGAAAATTTCATGAAAAAAAACCTTATCTTTCAAGATTTTTTAATGATAGCAAAAAAGGTTAAGTTTTTAATTATCAGAAATATTCCGCAATTAGACGATAATGTTAAAAACTACATTCACAGATTTATCTCATTGATAGATGCTTTTTATGAGAATAAAAATATACTTTCAATTTCAACAAGAGTAGAATTAGATAATATATATACTGGGAAATTAAATGCTGTTGAATTAAAAAGAACAATTTCTAGACTTAAAGAAATGGGTTCAAATACTTATATAACTAAAAACCTTAAAAATTTTGTTAAGAAATGAAAATATCTCCTAAGTCATTTGGAAAAATTGAAGATGAAATTCTTTCCTTAAAAAAAGAAAAAAACGCTGTTATTTTAGCACATTATTACCAGCAAGAAGAAATCCAAGATATAGCTGATTTTATTGGTGATTCTCTTGACCTTTCAAAAAAAGCACAACAAACAAACGCTGATATTATTGTCTTCTGTGGTGTGAGATTTATGGCTGAGGTTGCAAAAATTTTAAGCCCACAAAAAACTGTTATTTTGCCGGACATCAATGCTGGATGTTCACTTGAAGAATCCTGTCCAGCGAACCAATTCGAAGCTTTTAAAAAAAAATATCCAGATCATATTGTTTTATCTTACATTAATTGCTCAGCTGAAATAAAAGCCCTTTCAGATATCATTGTAACCTCATCTAATGCAGCGAAAATTATAAATTCAATTCCAAAAAATAAACAGATTGTCTTTGCACCAGATAGACATCTTGGAAATTATTTAAATAAACTTACAGGAAGAAATATGATTCTTTGGAACGGATCATGTATTGTCCATGAAACATTTTCTGAAAAAGAATTGATTAAACTTAAAGTAAGAAATGAAAATGCTAAGATAATAGCTCATCCTGAATGTCCAGAAAATATTCTAAATTATGCTGACTTTATAGGTTCGACATCTGCTTTATTAAAATTTACATCAGATGACGAAACGCAAAAATTTATAGTTGCTACTGAACCACACATAATTCACCAAATGAAAAAAAATCAACCAAGTAAGGAATTTTTGGTGGCACCAGGCAATGATGGATCTTGTTCTTGTTCTAATTGCCCATATATGGAATTAAATACTCTTGAAAAACTCAGAAACTGTCTGTTAGAAATTGCTCCTAAAATTAATATTGATAATGAATTAATTCTTAAGGCTAAGAAACCACTGAACGAAATGTTAAAATTAAGTTAAATTTGCCAGTGAAAATTGAAAAAATTTCACAAATAGCTGTAAAAAAACTAATTTCTGAATTAAAAGATGACTTAGGTACTATTAATCTTAAAAATGACCTAACAAGTAAAACTCTTCTTCCTAATTCGCTTGTTGGTAAAGCAGTTATGACAAATAGAGAAAAAATAATTTTGTGTGGACAAAACTTTTTAAAAGATTTTTTAAAACAAAAGTTTCCAATGTTGACATTGAAATCAAAATTTAGTGATGGAAACGAGCTTAATGAAAACTCAACTATTCTAGAAATTAAAGGAAATGTAAAGTTTATTCTTTTGATTGAAAGAACGATACTTAACTTTATTCAGCATTTATCTTCGATTTCAACGTATACAAGAAAATTTGTAAAAAAAATTCAAGGCACCAAAACTAAATTATTAGATACAAGAAAAACAACCACTGGATTGAGAGTTTTAGAAAAATACGCAACAAAAATTGGTGGAGCGCAAAATCATAGGCAAGGTCTTTATGATCAATTACTTATCAAGGACAATCACATAAAACTTTTGGGCGGTATTGATAACACTTTAAAAATTATAAAAAAAAAGAAAATAAAAAAATATATCATTGAGTGCGACTCATATTTACAAGTACAAACTTGTCTGAAATTTGGCTCCAATTACATACTTTTAGATAACATGACACCAACTGAAATTAAAAAGTGTATTAATATTAAAAAAAAATACAAAAAAAAAATTTTATTTGAAATTAGCGGTGGAATAAATTACCAAAATATTAATCTTTACTCAAATTTGGGAAGTGACTTCATTTCTTCTAGTAAAATTACTAATTCTGCTAAATCTGTAGATATTGGATTGGACATAATATAGAATTACAATCAATGAGTCATGATAAAAAAATCAGCCTTATTGGAGCTGGAAATATTGGAACAATTCTAGCTTTTAGTCTTTCTAGAAAGAAATTGGGAAATATAACACTTGTTGATAAAGTCAAAGGTTTAGCTGAAGGAAAATGTCTTGACTTGTCACAAAGTCTTTCAGCTGAAAACTTAAACACAAAAATCGTTGGTACCGATAACATATCTAAAATCAAAGATAGTGATGTAATTATCATTACTGCTGGAATTCCAAGAAAACCAGGCATGTCGAGAGATGATTTAGTTGAAACAAATTTCTCAATAATGAAAGAATTAGGAAATGCGATTAAAGAATATTCTCCAAATGCTTTTATAATTTGTGTTACAAATCCACTTGATGCCATGGTTTGGTGTCTTAAAGAAATTGCAGGAATTAATAAACAAATGATTGTAGGTATGGCTGGCATACTAGATTCGGCAAGATTTAAGTTTTTTCTTTCAAATGAGTTGTCTATTTCAACAGATTCAATACAAACGATGGTTTTAGGCGGACATGGAGATACAATGGTGCCGTTATTAAGGTTTACGTCTATATCAGGAATTCCACTATACGAATTTATTAAAAAAAAAAGGGTTAACAAAGAAAAAGTTGAACAAATAGTTTCTAGGACTAGAAATGGTGGTGGAGAAATTGTTGCATTAATGAAAAATAGCTCTGCATTTTTTTCACCAGCTACAAGTGCTATTGAAATGCTTGAATCCTATTTTTTTGATAATAGAAAAATCTTACCTTGTAGTGCATATCTTGAGGGTGAATATAATGTTGATGGTTTGTGTGTTGGTGTCCCTGTTTTAATAGGTAAAAATGGTGTCGAAGAAATAATAGAATTAGAATTACAAAACTCTGAAAAAAATGATTTTAGTAATTCTGTAGAAGCCGTCAAAGAGCTAGTACAAAAATGTAAGAAACTACTAGTCTAAAAATTAAAACTGTTATAATCTGCGATCCTCGAGTGTTACAATTTTATTAAAATTGTTTTAAATGATTTATTTTTAAGTATAATCTCGAACGAGGAAATTAGATATGGATATACATGAATATCAAGCAAAGCAGTTATTATCAAAATTTGGTGTAGTCGTTCCACCTGGTGAGGTGGTCTATCAAACACATGAGGCTGAGAATATTGTTTCATGGTTGAATGAAGAAAAAATAATTGTTAAAGCTCAAGTTCACGCAGGTGGCAGGGGTAAAGCAGGAGGAGTAAAGTTATGCAAAAATAACGAAGAAGTTGTAGAAACAGTTGATAAGATGATAGGAATGAAAATTATTACACCTCAGACAAATGAAGAGGGAAAAATAGTCAGAAGAGTGTATTTAGAAAAGGGTTATGAAATTGAAAAAGAGCTTTACTTTTGTATAACCGTAGATAGAGAAACAGGAGGCAATACAATAATTACCTCAAAAAAAGGTGGTGTTAATATTGAGGAAATTGCGGAGAAAACTCCTGAAGATATTTATAAGTTAAAAATTTCTCCAGGAGGTGACTTACTTACGCATCATGCAAGAACAATAGCTTATAACCTTGGTCTGACTGGCGTAGCAGCTAAAAAAGCTCAAAAAAATATTTTAGGTATATACAAAGCGTTTACTTCACTTGATGCAGCTCTCATAGAAGTTAATCCGTTTGCTGTTGTAAAAGGAGATGACGTTGTGGTTTTGGATTGTAAGGCTTCTTTTGATGATAATGCACTCTACAGACAAAGACAAGTTGCTGAAATGAAAGATGAAAATGAATATGACCCATTAGAGCTTGAGGCAGCCAGACATGATTTAAATTATGTAAAATTAGAGGGAAATATCGGATTGATGGTTAATGGTGCGGGTTTGTCAATGTCGACTATGGATATAATTAAATATTATGGAGGAGAGGCAGCAAACTTTATGGATGTCGCGGGTGCAGCGACACCAACCAGAGTTGCAGCTGCATTTAAACTAATTTATAAAGATCCAGACGTTAAAGGAATTTTAATAAATATATTTGGAGGTATGATGAGATGCAACGATATTGCTCAGGGTCTTGTAGATGCCTCAAAAGAAGTTGGTTTAGATAAACCTCTTGTGGTTAGGCTAGAAGGGACTAATGTAGAAATGGGCATGGATATTCTGAAAAACTCAGGCTTCCCAATAAAGCCAGTTGAAACTATGGAACAAGCCGCCAAAGACATTGTAGATTTGGTAAGGGAGAAAAAATAATGGCAGTTTTACTTACTAAAGATTCTAAAATAATTTGTCAAGGATTTACAGGTGCTCAAGGAACATTCCACTCTGAAAGAGCTATAGAATATAACACTAATATAGTTGGGGGCGTTACACCAGAAAAAGGGGGCACAAAACATCTTAATATTCCAGTATTTAATACTGTTGCTGAAGCAAAAAAAAAGACTGATTGTAATGCCAGTGGCGTGTTTGTCCCGCCTCCATTTGCGGCTGATGCAATACTCGAAGCAGTTGAAGCTGAACTTGACCTTGTCGTTTGCATCACTGATGGAATCCCAACAAGTGACATGCAAAGAGTTAGAAGAGAAATGAAAGGTTCTAAAACAAGACTTGTTGGACCCAATTGCCCTGGAGTATTGACCCCTGGTATAGGAAAAATTGGAATTATACCTGGTCACATATGTAAGCCAGGAAGAATTGGAGTTGTTTCAAGGTCAGGAACTCTATCGTATGAATCAGCTGTTCAAACTGCTCAACTAGGTCAATCAACTATTATTGGGATTGGCGGCGATCCAGTTAATGGAACAAATTTTGTTGATGCACTAGAGTTATTCCTTAATGATTCAGACACTGATGGAATAGTATTGATTGGTGAAATAGGTGGCACTGCAGAAATCGAAGGTGCTGAATTTATTAAAACTTGGAGTGGTAAGTTCAAAAAACCTGTTGCTGCTTTTGTTGCTGGCGCGGCTGCTCCAAAAGGGAGAAAGCTAGGACACGCTGGAGCAATTGTTAATAGTGGTGCAGAAACCGCTGATGCAAAAAAAGAAGCTCTTAAATCAGCTGGTGTTAAAGTAGCAGAGACCATTACAAAAATTGGAGAAGCAATGAAAATTTCAATGGGAGTTTCGTAATGACTGAGAACGTCTTAATTTCATATCTTGGAGAAAATAAACCAAACCTTATATCTGAAATAACATCTCATCTAACAGAAATTGGAGGTGAATTCTCTGGTGTTACCTTTGCTACCTTAGGAAGAGTTTGTGAGCTAACTATGGTGTATCAAACAACTGACAAGATTAATCTAGAGAATCTTCAAGAGGAGGTTTCAAATCTCTCATCTCTAAAAGATGGACAAACCCATATAAAAGCACTCCCAACTAATACAGATACAGGTCCAACCTCAAAAATTACACATAGAATCGTTCTGTCAGGTGACGATAAAAAAGGTTTACTTCACAGAATTATAAAAACACTGGATGACAATAACGCACTTATTATAAGAATGAACACTGAAAAAATCTCTTATCCTGAAAATACACAATATATATCACGATTTGCGATTTCAATAAGGGATGAAAACGCACCTGAATGCTTAGCACAAATAGTTAAAGTTGCTGGTGAAATGAAACTTACATTCAGGTACGAAACATCTTAATAAAAATTATGATCTTGGATGATTCTTTTCAATAATCTCTTTTAATCTCTCTTTACTAACCTTTGTGTACTTTTGAGTTGTAGATAAGGAAGAATGACCAAGAAGCTCTTGGATAGACCTCAGATCAACCATTTGCTCTAAAAGATTTGTGGCAAAAGTATGTCTGAAAGAATGAGGTGATGTTTTTTCGTGAAGCATTAATTCATTTCTGATATTTCTAACTAATCTCTGTATAATCTCTGCTTTCAATTTTTTTCCTCTTACTCCTAAAAAAACAAAATCATTATCAACTAAATTTTCAGATGACTTTTCTTTTAATTTTTTCAAAAGATTTAATATCTCTGTTGAGATTGGAATGATTCTACTTTTATTTCCTTTACCAACTATCACAAGGTCAGAAACTCCTAAATCATCCTTTTTTATATTTAAAACTTCACTTATTCTTAAACCATAGCCCCACATAAGTATTATTATTAAAAAATTTCTTAAAATTACCCATTCTTTATTCCCCCGACAAACTTTTTCAACAATTCTAATTACTTGATTTTGTGATAGTGGTCTCGGAAGGTCGAAATTAAATTTTGGTCCTTTCAATCTTAAGATTGATGAAAATTTAATAAATTTATTTTTTACTAAAAAACTTAAAAAACTTTTAACAGATGAAAGTGATCTCGCATTACTCCTATGAGTTATCCCACTTTCAATTCTAGATACAAACCACGATGTAACAGAGTCTGACTTAATATATTCTAAATCATTTAATTCAATAGGTTTATTGATATGTTTTTTTAAAAAATCCAAAAAACATAATACATCTCTTTGATATGATTTTTGGGTATTTAAACTTAACCTCTTTTCCGATGTTATCCACTTTTGCCAATACTTAATTTTTTCATTTAACATTTGCAACTCACTTATAAAGTTTTTCCAATTTAAACTTAATTATTTTAGAAAGAAATAATATTAAATCATAGGCTCTATTACTTACAAAATGCTTGTCAGTGCTTGCAAAAGTTAACAAAGGGAAAAAATGCAAAGACTTTATATTTAAAGAGAAAATTGCATTTGAATATATTTTTTTTTTTGCATTTTTATACAATACTTTTGTATCGTCAACCGCATCCATTATAAAGTGATTATTTAAGCGATAGTATTTATTAACTTCTTTTTCCTCAAGAAAAATTAGATTATATTCAGAACTTAATTCCTTTTTAGTACATACAATATTTATAATTTCTAAATGAAATAATTTCGGTAACTCATTATTCAAATAGTTTAAAAATTCTTTTAGGTCATTTTTATTAATTATTGAAATTACTGCTTGATGTATTTTTTTCTGCGTCAAGTAATTATATTTTGCATTCTCTATTAAATCCTCTTTCTCAAAGCGTAAATTATTTATTAGCCAATCTTTGAACGAAACTACTTTATTTCCTAAGCTATTATTTTTTTTTAAAGAAGGAAACTGCAGATCTTTCAGAAGATTGGGGTTTTCTATAAAAAAACTAGGGTTTTCAGATAAGAATTTTTTAATATCTTCTATTTTTATTTTTTTACTCAACATAAAAAAAAAAATTTTTGTTATAATACTTTAATGTTTCTGCGTAAATTTCAAGCTTAATTTTAAAAATGATTTTAGAAGTTCTTTTAGCACTTCCAATTAGTGATAAAACATTTTTCTATAAGAAAAAAAAATTAGATAATGCAAAACCTAAAATTGGTCAAATTGTTGAAGTAAAGTTTAGAGGAAAAAAACAGATTGGTTTAGTTCTCAAAACACCAAAAAGAATAGATATAAATAAAAAATTATCTGAGATTGAATCGAGTTTTGAGAATTATTTTTTTAATGAAGAAATTATAGAAAGTATAAATTTTCTATCAAAATACACATGTAACTCTCTATCAATTATACTTAAAAACTTTTTGTCAGGATTTAATGAAACTTCAAAAAAATTAGATCAATTAGATTATCATCATAACTTCAAGCTTCCGAATTTATCTGAAGAACAAAAAAAAGCTGTTTCTAATATATATAAAACCAATATTAACACCTTTAATGTGATATCTCTTTTTGGAGTTACAGGCTCTGGTAAAACAAGGGTTTACATGAATATCGTAAAAGAAAAACTTAAAAAAAACTTTCAATGCCTAATTTTAGTTCCTGAAATAATTTTGACTAAAGAATGGGTAAACGAAATATTTTTTGATTTTGGGATTTCAGCCGAAATTTATCATTCATCAATAAAATCAAGTCAAAAAGCAAAAATTTGGAACCATGTTATTTTAAACAAATCAATTTTGGTAATTGGTACTAGATCTTCTTTATTCCTCCCGTTTAAAAATTTAGGAATCATTATAGTAGATGAAGAGCACGACCCGTCCTACAAACAGGAGGATAAATTAATTATAAATGCCAGGGACTTTGCCATAATAAGAGCGAAAAATTCTAATTGCCCGATTATTCTTAGTTCTGCTACTCCATCAATTGAAAATGTTTATAATTGTAAAAAAAAGAAATTCTCTGAGATCCAAATGTCCAAAAGAGTGAATAAAGCTCCTCTTCCAGATATTCAAATAATAGACATGAAAAAAGAGAGAAATATAATCTCTAAGGAGCTTGTTATACAAATTGAAAAAAATTTAAAATCTAAGCTTCAATCAATGGTTTTCATTAATAAAAGAGGCTACACTTCATTTACTCTTTGTAAAAAATGTGGATTCATAAAACAATGTCCAAATTGTAATGTATCACTAGTTCTTCACAACTTTATTGATAAAGATAGTTTTTTGCTTTGTCATCATTGTTCCTATCGTGAAAAATTTACAAATTTTTGTAATAGTTGTGATTCAGAAAATTCTATAATTTTTCCTGGAGAAGGTATCGAAAAAATATATGAAGAAATTCAAAAAAAATTTTCGAGCTCGAAAAGTGTTTTTATTTCTAGCGATTCAGTTAAAGATAAGGCGAATTTCAATTCGGTTCTTAAAGAAATAATTAATAATAAAGTAGATATTATTGTTGGAACACAAATTTTATCAAAGGGACACAATTTCCCCTTCTTAAAAACAGTTGGAATTTTAAATATAGATCATTTCTTAAACGATTTTGATTTCAGATCTTTTGAAAAATGTTTTCAACAAATAATTCAAGTTTCTGGGAGAGCTGGTAGAAAAGATCAATTAGGAAATGTTCTTATTCAAACTTTCCAACCAGAGCATTTGGTGTTTCAAAATTGTAAAAAATATTCTTTTAAAAATTTTTATAATCAGGAGATTGAAAGAAGAAAACAATTTGAACACCCACCTTTTTCAAATTTTATTTCTCTAATAATTACTTCAATCAGCGAAATAAAAAGTAGACAATTTAGTAATTTATTATGTAACAAATTAAAAAGAAATTTTCAACAAACTGATATTTATGGACCTGCACCCGCTGTTATTTCAATGAAAAATAAAAAATATAGATATAGATTATTAATAAAAATTAAAAAAAACTATGCTTTACAGTCAAATATAAAAGTGTTTATCAAAAAATTTAAAGTACCATCGGAAATAAAATTATATATTGATGTTGATCCAATTAATTTTTTATAAATTATTAAATAATCATTGATTGAATAGATCTAATTCTTATGATAAAAAACCCTAAATATATTGATGAGAACGTATTTTGAGTAATAAATCTTCACATAAAATCGAAACAGCAAAAAGATATGCAAAAGCACTTTTGTTATCATGTAACAACAGCTCAGATGTCCAGAAAGCAAAAAAAGACTTCGATGATTTCATAAAAACCTTCAACAAACTAGAAGAATTAAAGTTTTTTTTCCAAACACCTTTAATAAACCCAATTAAGAAAAAAAAAATACTAATAGAGATTTTAAACAAAATAAAATTATGCGAAATTTTTTCAAATTTTTTAATTACCCTTGCTAATAATGGAAAGCTTTTTTTATTAAAAAATATATTTATTGAATTTAATAACCTCCTTGACGAAAAAAATGGTGTGTTAGAAGTTTCCATTACAACAATAGATTCAATTGAAAAAACTACACAAAAAAGAATTCAGTCATCTTTAGAAAAAACTCTTAATTGTAAAATAAAGCTTAAGGAAATAATTGATACAAGTATAATTGGTGGAATCATTTTAAAGGTTAATTCTATTATGATAGACAACTCAATTAAGAATAAACTACAAGATTATAATTTTAATGAAAGGTTGAATTAATTATGTCTATAAACGCATCAGAAATATCATCCATCTTAAAAAAAGAAATAAAAGATGTTAGTGATGAGGCAAAAGTCTCTGAAGTTGGAACAGTTTTAACTGTAGGGGATGGTATTGCTAGAGTTTATGGTTTGGACAATGTTCAAGCTGGAGAGATGGTTGAATTCCCTGGAAAAGTTAAAGGTATGGCACTTAACCTTGAAGAAGATAACGTTGGTGTAGTTATATTTGGAAGTGATAAATCTATTAAAGAAGGTGATGTTGTAAAAAGAACTCAATCTATTGTGGAGGTTCCAACAGGTAAATCTCTTCTGGGACGAGTCGTTGACGGGCTTGGAAATCCAATTGACGGAAAGGGACCTCTCAAGGATGTAATAATGCGAAGGGCAGAACTGAAGGCACCTGGGATAATTCCAAGAAAATCAGTTAATGAACCTATGCAAACTGGTTTAAAAGCCATTGATAGTCTAATCCCAATAGGTAGAGGACAAAGAGAGTTGATAATAGGTGATAGGCAAACTGGAAAAACTGCTGTAATCATAGACACTATTCTAAATCAAAGAGAAGCTTATGAATCAAATGATGAATCAAAAAAACTATATTGCATTTATGTTTCTATTGGTCAAAAAAGATCTACAGTTGCTCAAATTGTAAAAACTCTGGAAGAAAATGATGCACTAAAATATTCAATCGTTGTAGCAGCTACAGCTTCTGATCCGGCACCTCTTCAATTTCTTGCTCCTTACACAGGTTGTGCAATGGGTGAATTTTTCAGAGATAACGGTATGCATGGGGTGATTTTTTATGATGATTTATCTAAACAAGCAGTAGCCTACAGACAAATGTCTTTACTTCTTAGACGACCCCCAGGCAGAGAAGCATTTCCAGGTGACGTTTTTTATATTCACTCTAGACTTTTAGAAAGAGCTGCTAAAATGAGTGATGCCAACGGATCTGGTTCCCTGACATCATTACCTGTAATTGAAACTCAAGCAGGAGACGTATCTGCTTATATTCCCACTAATGTTATTTCCATCACTGACGGACAAATTTTTTTAGAGACAGAACTTTTTTTTAAGGGAATTAGACCTGCTGTTAATGTTGGTTTATCAGTAAGCAGAGTAGGATCTGCTGCTCAAATTAAGGCAATGAAACAAGTTTCAGGGTCAATTAAACTCGATCTTGCGCAATTTAGAGAAATGGAAGCCTTTTCGCAATTTGCCTCTGACCTTGATCAATCAACCAGAAATCTTCTTGAAAGAGGAAGAAGATTAACAGAGATCCTCAAACAGCCTCAATACACACCTTTGAAAGTTGAGGAGCAAGTTGTAGTTATTTTTTCAGGTGTTAAGGGGTTTTTAGATAAAATTGAAATTTCTGAAATAACAAAATTCGAGAGTTTTTTACTTAAAAAGTTAAGAAATCAAGGTAAAGATATTCTCAAAACAATCAAAGATCAAAAGTCCCTGTCTGAAGAGACTGAAACAAAACTTAATCAATTTCTTGAATCTACTACTAACGAATTTTTACAGTAAATAAATGCCTAGCCTAAAAGATCTTAGAAACAGAATATCAAGTGTTAAATCAACTAAAAAAATTACATCTGCAATGAAAATGGTTGCAGCTGCAAAGTTAAAAAGGGCTCAAGATAATGCGGAAAAATCCCGTCCTTATGCAAATAAAATGAAGGGTATCGTTCTATCTCTTATTTCACGGTCTAATATAAATAATTTAAAATTCAGTAAAACTAATAACAAAAAAACAGTATTACTAATTGTTTGTTCTGCAGACAGAGGATTGTGTGGTGGTTTTAATGGCTCAATAATAAAGCATACTAAAAATTTAACAAAAACTTTGAAAAGTAATGGAAAAGACTTTAAATTTTTATTTGTAGGAAAAAAAGCATATCAATCTTTAAGAAGACTTTACGAGGATATGACTATTGATTTAGTTTCTGACTTTGCAAACCCTAAAATTGAGTTTCACATCGCAAGCTCAATTAGAGATCAAGTTCTTAAACTTTTTTTTGATAATGAAATCTCCGAATGCTATTTAATTTATACTAAATTTAAAAGCGCAATTTCGCAAAACGTTGAGTCTCAAAAATTACTTCCTGTTGAAAAAAATAACCAACCAGAAGGTACTACTGAAAAAATGATGTATGACTTTGAACCAAATGAAGAAGTAATTTTGGATGATATAATTCCTAAAAATATTGCAATCCAAATCCATTCTGCTTTGCTTGAAAATTTAGCAAGTGAACAAGGTTCAAGAATGACAGCGATGGATAATGCAACAAGAAATGCTAACGATATGATTGATAGGCTTACTCTTTTTTACAATAGATCTAGACAGGCACTAATTACAAAAGAGTTAATTGAAATTATTTCAGGGGCTGAAGCTGTTTAACTTAAAGGAGATATTTACATGACAGAAAATATTGGAAAAATAAAACAAGTTTTAGGTGCGGTTGTTGACGTATCCTTTGACGAAAAACTACCACAAATATTAGATGCTTTAATTGTTAAACATGAGAATAAGGATTTAGTTTTAGAGGTGGCTCAACACCTAGGTGAAAACACCGTAAGAACTATTGCAATGGATTCGACAGATGGTCTGATTAGAGGACAAAACGTAAAAGATACAGGAAACCCCATTTCTGTACCTGTTGGTCCAGAAACACTCGGAAGAATTTTAAATGTAGTCGGTGAACCGATTGATGAAAGAGGTGAGCTCAAAACAAAATTAAAATCACCTATTCACAAAAACGCCCCTGAATTTATAGATCAGTCAACTGAAACTGAAGTCCTAGTAACAGGAATCAAAGTCGTAGATCTTTTAGCTCCTTATGCTAAAGGAGGAAAAATCGGCTTATTTGGTGGTGCTGGCGTCGGAAAAACTGTTTTAATTATGGAACTAATCAATAATATTGCTAAAGGACATGGTGGTTATTCTGTGTTTGCTGGTGTAGGAGAAAGAACAAGAGAAGGTAATGATCTTTACCATGAAATGATTGAATCTGGTGTTATCAAACTTGACACAAATGAATCTAAAGCTGCCTTAGTGTATGGACAAATGAATGAACCACCTGGAGCTAGAGCTAGGGTTGCTTTAACGGGTTTAACACTTGCAGAGTATTTTAGAGATCAGGAGGGTCAAGATGTCTTGTTATTTGTAGATAACATTTTCAGATTCACTCAGGCTGGGTCTGAAGTCTCAGCCTTACTTGGAAGAATACCATCAGCTGTGGGTTATCAACCAACCCTTTCAACAGATATGGGAGCTCTTCAAGAAAGAATAACATCTACCAACAAAGGATCAATAACATCCGTTCAAGCAATTTATGTACCTGCAGATGACTTGACAGATCCAGCTCCTGCAACTTCTTTTGCTCACTTAGATGCAACGACAGTTCTGTCCAGACAAATAGCTGAATTGGGAATTTATCCTGCAGTTGATCCGTTAGATTCTACATCTAGAATTCTAGATCCAAGAATTATAGGTGAGGAGCATTATAATGTTGCAAGAAAGGTTCAAGAAACATTACAAAAATATAAGTCACTTCAAGATATAATAGCTATCCTTGGGATGGATGAATTATCTGAAGAAGATAAATTAGTTGTTGATCGTGCTAGAAAAATTCAGAAATTTCTTTCCCAGCCTTTTCATGTAGCAGAAGTTTTTACTGGAAGTCCAGGTGTTTTTGTTAATCTACAAGATACAATTAAAGGTTTTAATGATCTTGTAAATGGAAGGTATGATGATGTACCTGAGGCTGCTTTTTATATGGTCGGAACAATAGAAGAAGCAATTGAAAAGTCTAAGAAAATTGACAAATAATTTGCTATGTCTTTTAATCTAGAAATAATTTCACCACAGCAAACAGTCTTTAATGATGAGATCGACCTTTGTATTTTGCCAGGAATCGAAGGGGACTTTGGAATATTAAAAAACCATATGCCATTCCTTACTACTCTTAGAATTGGAGTAGCATATATATTTAAAAATAAAAAGATAATTGAAACTTTTCTGGTTAATGGCGGTATCGTTGAAGTTTCTAAAAATAAATGCACCCTCTTAAGTGAAGATGTTGTAAAAACCTCTGAGTACAAAGTCGAAAAAACTGATGACAAGATAGAAATTGAAAAAGCAAAAGTTTCTAAGAAATTATATTATTAGTAAAGGTTTTTAAACCCCTTCAAAACATCTCTATACAATTTTTTTTTAAACGGAACGACAGATTCCATAGCGTCTTCTGGTTTTATCCATTTCCAATCTTCAAATTCAGGTTTATGAGTTTCAAGATCAAATTCATCATCTTCTCCAAAAAATCTACAGGCAAACCATTTTTGTAATTGTCCTACATATCTTCCATTCCAAACAATTTTTTTAAGAGAACTTGGTAATGAATATGAAAGCCACCCTTCAAGCTCCATTAAAATTTCATAGTTTTCTTTAATTCCTACCTCTTCACTTAGCTCTCTAATCATAGCTTGTCTGGGGTTTTCATTATTATCAATTCCACCTTGAGGCATTTGCCAGTAATCATTCCTAAAATCTATTCTTTTTCCAACCCAAAGTTGCTTTTTTTCATTTATGAGGAATATACCTACTCCTTTTCTAAAATCTTTCATATTTTTTTGAAAGCTTATTATTGTTAATTATTATTAGCTAAGTCTAAAGCAAGTATAAGGTCGAAAGCTCTACTTAGTTGATAATCATTTGAAGAATCATCTTCTTTTTTCTTACTCGATTCATTTTCATTGGCATTGATAGCTGAACTTTGATCGTTATCTATTGCGCCTCTTAGATCGGCTTCTTTTCTTGAAGGGGTTTCAGGTTCTGACAACTTTTTTAATTCTACTTGTTCAACTAAAATATCAGGATCAATTCCTGTTTTTTGTATTGATCTACCAAATGGTGTGTAGTATTTTGCCGTAGTTAGTTTTAATGCAACATTTTCTCCAGATGGAAGGATTGTTTGAACTGAACCTTTTCCGAAAGATTTTGTTCCCATAATAATTGCTCTCTTGTGATCTTGTAAAGCTCCTGCAACAATTTCTGAAGCTGATGCACTACCTTGATTGATTAAGACGACTAGAGGTAAACCATCAGTCAAATCTGTTTTGATGGCATTAAATCTACTACCATCTCTTTCAAATCTTCCTCTGGTTGACACTATTTCTCCTCTATCTAAAAAAATATCTGTAACATTAACCGCTTGATCAAGAAGACCGCCAGGATTATTTCTTAAATCAAGAACATAACCTATAATTTTATTGTTTTTCTTGAACTTACTTATCGCTTTAATAATTTGAGTGTCAACTTTTTGGTTAAAAGATGAAACTCTTATATATCCAATATTATTTTGTATTTTTGCTTTAACTGCTTTTAACTCAATTACAGCTCTTGTAATAACAATTTGTAGAGTTTTATTATCTTCTCTATTAACCGTTAGTTTGATTTTAGATCCAGCTCTGCCCCTCATCAAAGATACGGCTTCAGACAGCGTCATACCCAAAACCGGTTCATCATCTAAATGAGTAATAAGATCTCCTGCTAAAATTCCTGCCCTTGATGCAGGAGTGTCATCAATTGGGGAAATAACTTTTACAAAACCATTTTCTAGTGTAACTTCTATACCTAATCCACCGAATTCCCCTTTTGTTTGAACTTTTAGTTCTTTTAACTCATCCGTGTTAAGGAAAGTAGAATGAGGATCAAGCGAACTTAGCATCCCTTCAATTGCAGCCTCAACCAATTCCTTAGATGAAACTTCTTCCACATAATTATTTTTTATTTTTTCAAATGCTTCTCCGAAAAGGTTTAAATGTTTATAAACTTCCTTGTCATCTTCTGATGTAGCATCTGAAAAGTACAGAAAAACTAGAAAAAAATATGTTAAAAATTTGATCATAACTTGATTATGCAGTTTTTTTATAAAATCTCAACTTTTGATTTGGGATTAATAATTTTACCGTTCAACCTTAACTCAAAATAAAGCTGACTATTTTTTCCAGTATTTAATTTCGCAATAGGTTCACCTTTTAAAACCTCAATACCAGAGGAAATTAAAATATTTTTCATTCCTGATAAAATACAGTAGAAGCCTTCGTTATTTTCTATAATCACTAAATTACCATAACTCCTAAATTGACTGGCATAAACAACCATACCGTTAATGGGTGATGTAACAAAAGAGTCCTTTGTAACCCTAAAAACCATGCCATTCTTTGATTTTCTAGTATCTTTACCCTCTCCATAATTAGAAATAATTTCACCTCGTACTGGATATTGAATATTGTTTAAACTTAATATTTTACTTTTTTTTTTTTTTTCAACACCACTTATTAATTCGTTTAGATTTTTTGCTTTTTCCTTTAGTTTTTTTTCTTTAATCTTTAAAGCTAAATCAACTCTTACTTTTTTTTGTAATTTTGAAACCTCCATCATTTTTTTCTCAAGAATCTTTAACTTTTTCCGTAAATCCTTTTTTTTTTTTTTCAAAAACTATGATTTTATCATCTAATTCTTTTGTAATTTCTTCAATTCCCTCAATACTCTCAAGATACTGACTGATGCTAGTTTTCGCTTCCTTTAGGAAAAACTCTCTGACAATTTGTTTAGTAATTAAATCATCGGATTGAATTGTTAAACTTTTAATAAATTTATTAATTGGTGAAATATAGATCTTATCTTGCAATAAAAGAAAAAGTCTTCTACTTACAATTTCTTTGTCTTTAATATATTTTTCAAATATTGTTTTTTTTTGACTATTTTTTTCTATGTCAATTTTTATTTTTTTTAGCTCATCATCATTTACTAATATGTCATTGTGAATGGTAACTGTTTGTTTTTTTAATACCGAAAGTTTTTTTTCAACTTTTTATCTTCCGAACCAAAACAATCACCAGAAAAAAAGATAAATATGAAGAGAATTATAAATCTCATCTTAAAAGACTACAACCATTCATATTACTTGGTTTTTCTAATTCCATTAAATCTAAAATTGTAGGTGCAATATCTGCTAAAATACCCTCTTTTTTTTTGAGTTTAATTTTTTCACAAATTATAAAAGGAACGGGGTTGATTGAGTGTGTTGTACAAGGAATAGACTTTTTTTCATCATACATCAAATCTGCATTTCCATGATCAGATGTTATAATTAATGTATAACCATTCTTTTTGCATTCTTCTAAAATTTTTCCTATACATCTATCTACTGCTTCAACAGCTTTTACTGTTGCCTTAAAGTTTCCAGTATGACCTACCATATCGGTATTTGCGAAATTAGTTACTATTAAACTATATTTTTTCTTTCTAACTCTGTTTGACAATTCTTTAGTAAGTTCAATCGCTGACATTTCTGGTTTTTGATCATAGGTTTCAACTCTAGGAGAAGGAATCAAAACTCTATCTTCACCAGCATAACTTTCTTCAACACCTCCATTAAAAAAATAAGTCACATGGGCATATTTTTCTGTCTCCGCGATACGAAGTTGATTCAACTTTTTTTTTGAAAAAATTTCACCCAGATTATTTTCAACTGTCAAAGGCTCAAGCATAGGAGTTATTTTTTTTTTTAATCTTTTTGAATACTCAATCATACTAATGGCAGAGGAGAATTTCGCAATTTTTCTTCGTTTAAAATTATTAAAATCTTTATCAAAAATTGATGTTAAAAGTTCTCTAACTCTATCAGCTCGATAATTAGTAATAAAAAAACCATCGTCTTTTCTCACACCTGAATAATTAGAAAAGTTTTTTGGTTTAAAAAATTCATCTGTAATTTTTTTACTGTAGCTTTGCTCTATACATTTTAATGGACATTTTTGATGATCTGCTGATCCTTCAATAATAGCTTTATAGGCAAGATTAATTCTATCCCATCTATTATCACGATCCATTGAATAAAATCTTCCACAAATACTAGCTATTTTTATATTTTTCTGATTTTTAATTTTTTTCATTAAATTTAACACATTTTCATATCCTGAAATTGGAGAGCTATCTCTACCGTCTAGAAAACAATGTAAGAAAATTTCTTTTTTTTTCTTATTTAAAATCTCAATAATTTTAAAAAGGTGATCTTGATGACCATGAACACCTCCAGACGACAAGATACCTAAAAGATGAATTCTTGAAGATTCTTGAAGCATCTTTAAAAAATTAGAATTTTTTTCAAAATTACCGTTTTTAAAAGATTTATCTATTCTCAAAATGTCTTGAAGAATAATTCTTCCACCGCCAATATTCATATGACCTACTTCTGAATTTCCAAACTGTCCAGCGGGTAATCCTACCTTTTTTTCAGATGCATGCAGTTTTCCCAAGTCAAAGTTTTTAGTAATAGAATCAAAATTGTCTGTTTTTGCAACTTCTATGGCATTGTATTTATTTTTTTTTCCTAGCCCCCACCCATCTAAAATACACAATAAAATTTTTCTCATTCTTTTAATATTATTTATGATAAGAGCTATTATTAATAATTTCTAAGGATCTATAAATTTGCTCAATTAGCATTATTCTTACCAGTTGATGTGGCCAAGTTTTTTTTCCTAGAGAAATAGTTTGATAAGATTTTTTCAGAGATAAATCTAAACCCAATTCACTTCCAATTAAAAAACAAATTCTTTTAGTTCTTTCTATCATCTTTTTTTTTAAAAAAACTGAAAAGTCTACACTCGAAAGCATTTTACCATCTTTATCTAGTACCACAATATCATCTGTTGGTTTAAGATGTTTTAATATTTCTGTTTTTTCAAAAAATAACTTTTTTTTTTCTTCAAAGTTAAACGGTTTTATTTCTTTAAGATGAATATTAAGGTTGATTCTTTTTTTATAATAATCAAATATTTGTTCAAACGGTGGTTTTTTTTTAAACTTTCCTAATGAAATAATACTTATATTCATTTAACCAAAACTTATTTTTTCGTCCTCTAAGTCAGATTGCCATATTTTTTCTAAAGAATAATGTTCTCTTGCGTCTTGTTTGAAAATATTCAAAATTATATCTCCAAAATCAACAATTACCCACTCCGTAGATTTTAAACCTTCAACAGAAATTACTTTTTTTTTATAATCTTGAATAATTTTTGTGGCTATAGCATTTATGTGCCTTGAAGAATTTCCTGTTACTATTAGTAAAAAATCACCAAGAGCACTCCTATTTTTTATATCAATAAATTTGATATCAACAGCCTTTAAATCGTTTAAATCTTTAATAATTTTTTTTAAAAGATTTTTGATATCTTTATGGTGATTCAACTTTTTTTTGCCTTATTTTTGTTGAGGATTGTAGGTGGGTTAAGCCAGTTATAAATGACCACTTTGGAGTTTTCATAAATTTTAAATTTTTTGATAATTTGCTATTAATTCTATCTTCCTTAAAGTGTAAAGTCGCTTTTGCTTTTGATATACTCAAAGAGTAAGATGGACGATCGAAAATTGCAATCGGAATATTATAAAAAATTTTTTTCCAATCTCTCCATAAATGAAAATTAATAAGAGTGTCAGCCCCCATAAGCCATATAAACTTTTTTTGAGGAAATTTCTTAAATAAATATTCCAAAAGGTCAACTGTATAGATATTTTTAGATAAATCCTGAATTTCTAAAATGCTTATACGCTCGTTTATCAAAAATTTTTTTACTTTTTTTAGTCTTTTTTCATAATTCACCCTATTTTTTTTTAATGGATTTGTTGTTGAAACAACCCACCAAATCTCACTGATATCTAACTTTATTTTTGCAAATTTACTTATAAAAAGATGGCCCTCGTGCGGTGGATCAAATGTTCCACCTAAAATACCTACAAACTTTTTTTTTGAATTAAACAATTTATGGTCGAATCTGGCCTGAACCCTTAACTTTATATTTAAAACTTGTTAGCTGCGCAACCCCAACAGGTCCTCTCGCATGAACTTTAGAAGTAGAAATTCCAATCTCAGCTCCCATTCCAAATTCACCACCATCTGCAAATTGAGTTGAAGTATTATGCATAACAATTCCACTATCAACATTATTTAAAAAAAAATTAACTGCATCCTCATCCTCAGAAATTATTGCATCTGTGTGCCCTGATCCATAAAAATTTATATGATTAACTGCTTCTTCAACACCTTTAAAAATTGTTTTTATAGACACAATTTTATCAAGATACTCCGTATGCCAGTCTTGGTCATTCGCAAGCGTTAAGGAATTATTTAAATCTAAAACATACTTATCGCCTCTAACCTCACAGTTCATTTCAGTCAAGGATTTAATTATATTAGGCAAATGTGTTGATAATATCTCTTTATCAATAAGGATAGTTTCTGTAGCACCACAAATACCAGGTCTTCTCATTTTTGCATTAACAGCCACCTCTTTCGAAAGATTGGCATTAGATGATTTGTGAATATAAGTATGACAAATGCCATCTAAATGTCTAATAACATGAACTTTGCTCTCATTAATAACTCTATCAATAAGAGATCTTCCGCCCCTTGGAATTATTACGTCCACAAAATCATCCATCCTTAAGAGATGACCTACAGCATTTCTATCTTTTGTTGGAATATATTGTAAAACACCTGTAGGTAATTGAAAGTTATCGAAGGAACGATTTATTATTTCAACTATTTTGCTTGAAGAGTTAAAACTTTCAGAACCTCCACGAAGTATAAGTGAATTTCCAGACTTCAAACAAAGTCCAGCAGCATCAGCTGAAACGTTTGGTCTTGATTCATAAATTACACCTATCACACCTAACGGAATAGATATTTTTTCAATTTTCAACCCGTTTGGTCTTGACCATTTTTCAATTATTTTCCCAACTGGATCTTCTAGTTCAGAGATCTCTACTAATCCGTTGCTAATTGATTCTATTCTTTTCTCATCCAAGATAAGTCTATCAAGTGTTGCAGAATTTAGTTTGTTTTTATTTTCTTTTATATCTTGTTCATTAGCTTTTAAAATTGAGTCTTTATTTTTAAATAAATTCTGAGCGGCTGAGCAAAGTATCTCATTTTTAGATTTTGTACTCAATTGAGACACATATCTTGATGCTTCTTTAGCTTGCTTTCCAATTTGCAAAATATTTTTCTCTAAGTTTTCAATACTCATCGTTTACTTAAATATAAATAATCCCTGTGAATAATTTCTTCTCTACCTTCATAACCTAAAATTTTTTTAATTAAAGTACTTTTTTTTCCTTTTATCATCTCAACTTCATTTGCATCATAATAACTAATTCCCTTACCAAGTTTTTTTCCATTATAATCTATAATTTCAATTATATCTCCTTTTGAGAATTTTCCTAAGACTCTTTGTATGCCAATAGGTAGCAGGCTAGCTCCCTTATTTAAAGCGTTTATAGCACCATTATCTATTTCTAAGGTTCCAGAAATATTTATAGAACCTGCAAGCCAATTTTTCACTCCCTTCTTTTTTTTTTCACTTGAAATAAAAAGAGACCCTACATCATTTTTTTTTAAATTTTTAAAAGGGTTATCAATATTACCTTGAAAAATTAATGTATTACAACCGTAACTTCCAGCTATTTCAGCTGCTTGGATTTTAGTAAACATTCCTCCAGAACCATAGGAATTTGTTTGAGAACTTGCCATCTTATAAATTTGAGAATCTATTTTTTTTACAGTCTCAAGTAATTTTGCATTATCATAATGTTTTGGGTTTTGGTTATATAAACCCTTAACATCTGTGAGTAAAAGCAACAAATCAGCCTCAACGATTTGAGCAACTCTTGCTGCTAATCTGTCATTATCGCCAAACTTTAATTCATCAGTTGCTACTGTATCGTTTTCATTTATTATAGGAATCACATCAGACAAAATAAGACTTTTTATCGTTTCTCTCGAATTCAGACTCCTTCTTCTGTCTTCTGTATCTGAAAAAGTGAGAAGAATTTGAGCAACCTTTTTTTTTTTTTCCTCAAAAACCTTGATAAAATTATTCATTAAGAAAATCTGACCACATGCAGCAAATGCCTGCTTAATATTCAAGTTAACATCATTATTATTAAATTTTAAGTAACTCTTTCCCAAAGAGACTGCTCCAGAAGCAACAATTATAATTTGATTTTTGTTTAGAAAACTATCAAGGTCCTCAACAAATGATCTTAGCCACTTATGATTGAACTTACCGTTATCAATTAATAGTGATGAACCTATTTTTATAACAATTTTCTTTGCACTTTTAATAAGTTGTAGTTTTTTCATCTAAAATTTCACGGAAAATAGATTTTAGTTTATTAATTCCGTCCTTTTTATGACTAGAAATTATTGTAACATCAGAGTTAGAATATTTTTTTAAAATTTCAGACCTTTTTCTGATTTTATTTTTACAAACTAAGTCACTTTTTGTAAGAATTATTATCTCCTTCTTTTTTGAGACCAAATTACCATAATTTTCTATTTCGTTTCTTATAATTCTATAATTTTCAATTATTTGTTTGTCACTCTCTACAGATAAATCACATAAATGAGCTAGAGCTCTGCATCTTTCAATATGAGCCAAAAACCTCAAACCAAGACCAACTCCTTTGTTAGCTCCAGATATTAGGCCTGGAAGATCAGCAAGAGTTACATCGCCTTGTTCAAATCTCAAAAGACCAAGTTGGGGTTTTAATGTTGTAAATGGATAATTTGCAACTTTCGCTTTAGCGTTAGATAAAACTGATAAAAGAGTTGATTTTCCCGAATTCGGTAAACCGACAAAACCAATATCAGCAATTAACTTTAGTCTTAACCATACCCAAAGCTCTTCACCTGCTTTTCCTTTAGTGAATTTTCTTGGAGCTTGGTTAGTTGATGATTTAAACTTTAAATTTCCTACTCCGCCTTTTCCTCCTCTTAAAATTAAAAATCTTTCATTTTTTTTTACTAAATCTTTGTATACTTCATTTTTATCAGAATCCATAATTACAGTTCCAACAGGTACTTTAATAATAATATTTTTCCCATTTTGACCAGTCCTATTTTTTCCTGAACCATTTTTTCCATTCTCAGCTTTAAAGTGTTGCTGGTATCTAAAGTCAATGAGGGTATTTAAATTTTCTTCAGACTCAAATAAAATACTACCTCCACTACCACCATCTCCTCCGTCGGGACCACCATATTCTACAAACTTTTCTCTTCTGAAACTTGTGCAACCTGCTCCTCCATCTCCTGCTTTAAGATGGATTTTAGCCTCGTCTAGAAACTTCATGGTAAGGGTTATTATTTTATTTGTTGGACTTCAACGAATGATTTTCCAGAAGACTTCTTTTTAAATGTAACAAAACCCTCCGTGAGAGCAAAAATTGTATGATCTTTGCCTATTGAAACATTTTTTCCTGGGTGAAATTTTGTTCCCCTTTGTCTAATGATAATATTACCAGGGATTACCTTCTCTCCACCAAATTTCTTAATGCCTAGTCTTCTTCCAGCACTATCTCTTCCGTTTCTGGTACTTCCTCCAGCTTTTTTATGAGCCATCTGTGACCTCTTTCTTAGATTGGATGTCTTTAGATTTATTATTAGAACTTGATGATGAAATAATTTCTTCTATTTTCACTAGAGTAAGATCTTGTCTATGACCTATTTTTCGTCGGTAATTGTGTCTTCTTTTCTTTTTAAAAACAATAATTTTATTATCTCTTATTTGATCAATCACTTTTGCTTTAATTTTCGCATCTTTTATACAAGGTGACCCAATAATAACGCCTTTATCATCTGTTTTAAGAAGAATAATGTTTTCTAGTATGAGAGCATCATTTTTTTTTAAATCGGAGGCTTTAGGTAGCTTTAAAACATCACCCTTAGAAACTTTATATTGTTTACCCTTATGATCAAATATAGCGTACATTTCAATATCCTAATTTTATTTGTTTTATACTACTAAGATATTAAATTTTCAAATATTTTTATAAAAATTAATTTTAATGAATTTATTTATTATATTGAAAATTGAAGCAATTTTGTGTTATTGAAGCTCATTGAGATATTTTTATGACTGATATTGTAATTACAGCCGCAAAAAGAACAGCAATTGGAAAGTTTATGGGAAGTCTTACTGATTATTCGGCTCCCGAACTAGGTAAGTTGACTATTGAGTCTGTTTTAAAAGAAAATAATTTAGATAAAGCTCTGGTGGACGAACTAATTATGGGGCAAGTCCTAACGGGTGGGTCAGGTCAAAACCCAGCTAGGCAAAGCTCAATACTAGCGGGCCTTCCTATTGAAAAAAGCGCATTGACTATCAATCAGGTATGTGGATCAGGTCTCAGAGCCATTTCATTGGGAGCACAGTCTATAATGACAAACCAATCAAACATCGTTATTGCTGGGGGTCAAGAATCAATGACAAACGCACATCATACAATAAATGTAAGAAATGGGCTTAAAATGGGTGATGGTAAATTAAAGGACAGTATGATTATTGATGGGTTATGGTGTGCAATGAACGATTATCACATGGGAACAACTGCTGAGAATATTTCAGAAAAGTATAAAATATCCAAACAAGACCAAGACGAATTTGCTACATTATCACAAAATAAAACCGAAGAAGCTCAAAAAAAAAATAGATTTGAGAATGAAATTTTAAGCGTTTCTGTTAAACAAAAAAAAGAAACAGTTGACTTCAAAAATGACGAATTCCCAAGACATGGCTCCACATTAGAAAAAATCAGCTCGCTTAAACCAGTCTTTAAAAAAGACGGAACTGTCACTGCTGGCAACGCCTCTGGTTTAAATGACGGGGCTGCTGCTGTGACGTTGATGAGTGAAGAAATTTCTAAAAAATTGAATATTACACCCATTGCTAGAATTATTTCTTGGGCTACCACAGGGGTTGATCCTGCAATAATGGGAATTGGACCAGTTTCAGCAACAAAAAAGGCTCTAAAAATTGCTAACTGGAAACTTGATGATGTTGATTTAATAGAAGCTAACGAGGCATTTGCGGCTCAATCACTAGCTGTTTCTAAAGAAATGAAATGGGATATGAATAAAGTAAATGTGAATGGTGGTGCTATAGCTCTTGGTCATCCAATTGGGGCTTCTGGAGCAAGAATACTAGTAACTTTGATTCATGAGCTAATTAGGAGAAATAAAAATAAAGGTTTAGCAACACTGTGTATTGGTGGTGGTCAAGGCATAGCTCTATGTATTGAAAGGATATAGTTGAAAATGACGTCGGATAATAAAGAAACATCAACAAAACCTAATAAAATTGCCCTTGTTACTGGTGGTACACGCGGCATTGGACAAGAAATATCTAAAAAGCTTAAAAAAGATGGATACTCAGTAATTGCTAATTATGCAAGTAATGATCAAAAAGCAACTGAATTTTCAAATGAAACAGGTATTGAAACTATAAAATGGGATGTTAGTGATTTCGAGCAGTGTAGTTCTCAAATAAAAAAGATTTATGAAAAATATAATAATATCGACATTTTAATAAATAACGCTGGTATTACAAAAGACGCACCTTTACACAAGATGTCTCTAGAACAATGGGGCAAAGTAATTGATGTTAACTTAAACTCAATTTTTAATATCACATCCCTTGTTATTAATAAAATGCGAGAAAATTCTTTCGGAAGAATTGTTCATATCTCTTCGGTTAACGGACAAAAAGGACAATTTGGTCAAAGTAATTATGCAGCTACAAAATCAGCACTGATCGGGTTTTCAAAATCCTTAGCCTTGGAAAGTGCCTCTAAAAATATAACATCAAACGTCATTTGTCCTGGATATATAAATACAGAAATGGTAGCAGCTATTAGAGAAGACATTTTGAAAAGTATTATTGATACTATACCTGCCAAAAGACTTGGTGCCTCTGAGGAAATAGCTGAATTAGTAAGCTACGTTGTATCTGATAAATCAAGTTATATAAACGGAGCTACACTCTCTATAAACGGTGGTCTCTGGATGGATTAAAAATTATCTTTCATCTGTCTGATAACTCTAAAATTTTCAATATAAGATTTCTTTTCTAACCCAATTGATTTTATAAAGGCATCATTATCGAATCTAAGAAATGGGTTTAAAATCTTTTCCTCACCCAAGATTGAGGGTATCGTTGAGAGCCCTTTTGATCGCCTATTTTTTATTTGCTCAATTTTTTTTTTTAACTTCTCGTTTTTTGGTTCGAGACTTAGAGCAAAGTTTGCATTATTTAAAGTATACTCATGAGCACAATAAACCTTGGTGTTGTTTGGGAGAGATCTTATTTTTAATAATGATTCAACCATTATGTCAGGTGATCCCTCAAATAATCTTCCACATCCAAGTGAAAAAAGTGTATCACCGCAGAAAATCAAACTTTCTTTTGAAAAATAAAAACAAATATGCCCCATGGTGTGTCCCGAAACATCAATAATACTGCTCACTGAATCACCAAGTTTAAACTTATCTCCTTCATTTACGAAGATACTAATTCCTGGTATTCTTGATTTATCTTTTTCATTACCAACAATTTCGCATTTGTATTTTTCTTGAAGTTTTATATTGGCGCCTACGTGATCATAATGATGATGTGTATTAAGAATAAAATCTAATTTCTTATCAAGTTCTTCGAGTTTTTCTATAACAGGTTCATGGAGTGCTGGATCAACACATGCAGTCTTTCCACTTTTAGCGTCTACTATAAGATATATGTAGTTATCGTTTAAAACAGGAATTTGAAAAATTTCTAACATAATTGGATAGTAATCAAAAAACTATTTTTTTGAAACACAAAAAATAACTTGATACGAAAGTAAGTTTTTTAAAAAGTTTTTTGACCATATTTTTTTCCCATACTCATTAAGCAAAACTTTATCAATTATTTTTATTCTATTTTTTTGGCAAAGATGAATAAAGTCATTTACTGAACACAAATGAATATTGGGTGTGTCAAACCACTCATAGGGTAAAATTTTATTTTTAGGCATTTTTCCTGAAAAAAAAAAATCCCTTCTAACTTTCCAAAAACCAAAATTGGGAAAAGAAATTATTGCTCTTTTGCCAATTCTAATTAAGTTTTTGATAACTCTTTCTGGAAAAATTGTCGCCTGTATAGTTTGACTCAAAATCACAGTGGAAAAAGAATTATCTGAAAAGTCGTTTAAATCATAGTTTGCATCTCCTTGAACAACAGATAAGCCTTTTTTTAAACAGAAATTCATCTTTTCTAACTCTATTTCAATTCCTTTACAATCAACATTCTTTTCTTTAGATAAATACTCTAACAAACTCCCGTTACCACAGCCAACATCTAATACCTTTTCATCTTCCTTAATAAGGCTAGATATTATTTGTAAGTCATTTCTGAGAATTTTTTTCATATTTTTAACCTTTTTTTTTGACCTGTTATAAAAGATTTTAATGTAGAATGAAAGTTTGGTTCATCAAGCAAGAAAGCATCATGCCCTTTATCTGTTTTAATTTCTGCAAAACATACTTTAGTATTAGATTGATTTATTGATCTTATAATAGTTTTTGTTTCTGATGTTGGGAAAAGCCAATCTGATGAAAATGTAATAAAACAATAAGACAAATCTTTATCGCTAAAAGCTTTTGTTAATCCTCCTTTTTTTATAGAAAGATCAAAATAATCCATGGCTTTTGTAATGTATAAATAACTATTGGCATCAAATCTTTCAACGAACGAAATACCCTGATGTTTTAAATAACTTTCAATTTGGAACTCCGTTTCAAACTCGAAGGAAAAAAACTTACTGTTTTGAAGATTTCTTCCAAATTTTCTTTGTAATGCCGATTCAGATAAGTAAGTTATATGCGCAATCATTCTAGCTACAGATAGTCCTCTTTTTGGATTTTCCTTTGTGTCATAATATGCTCCTCTTTTCCAATCAGAATCAGCCATTATAGCTTGTCTTCCAATCTCATGAAATGCAATATTTTGTGCAGAGTGTCTGTAAGAAGAAGCAATTGGTATAACAGAATGAACCTTATGACCAAAAGATGCTGCCCATTCTAATGCTTGCATACCCCCCATTGACCCTCCTACAACAGCAAATAACCTCTTTATATTTAGAGCCTCAACCAACCTATTCTGAACCTTAACCATATCATTTATTGTAATTACCGGAAAGCTTAACCCGTAAGATTTGTTTGTTTCTGGATTTATAGATTCTGGACCAGTCGTACCCATACAACCACCAAGGACATTACTGCAAATTACAAAAAAAAAATTAGTGTCAATTACTTTTCCAGGACCAACTAATTTATTCCACCAACCATTCTTATTATTTACAGGGTTTTTCAAAGTACAATACTGGTCACCCGTTAGAGCATGGCAAATTAAAATTGCATTACTTTTTTTTTTATTTAACTTACCATAAGTTTCATATGCAATTTCATACTCTGGTAAAATCTTACCAGAATCTAAAATAAGTGATTCGGGAATATGAATTTTTTTAAAAACTTTTTTTTTTTTCATTTTTTTGTTTTGATTTAAAAGAAATCATAACTATGTTGGATGAGTAGTCAAAATAAATTTATTTGATAATATGCGATTATGCAAAAAAAGATTATTTCAAAAAT
>MDTB01036670.1_pt1 | contig 32145 bp, 30 predicted proteins | sample 811161 | NCBI WGS metagenome assembly MDTB01 (sample SAMN05326650, study PRJNA326480) | marine metagenome | isolation source: seawater | place: Mediterranean Sea | collected 2009 | reverse complement strand
AGCTGCTTCCTTTTGCAATCCCAAAAAAGCATTAAAGGAATTAAATTGGAAAGCTAAATATGATCTAAATCGTGCTATTATAGATATAAAGAAAATAATTTAATTAAAAAGTTTAGTTCTTATTTCTTGGAACAATTTAAATAACTTTTTTCAAAATTTAAGCTAAATTATTTCGTCGGTATTCACCTAGTATTATGAAAATTAATTTATAAATCTTTTTGGAAATAGAGTTTAAATCATCGTTTTCTAATATGTCAAAATTGAGTTTTTTTAGAATTTATTCTCATAAAAAAGTTAGCCCACTCAGATAATGGATCATTGCTAACAGTTCCACATACTTTAAAAAAAATATTTCTAGCTTTTTTTGTTTCTTCCTTATCCCACCATATTCTTGGATTAATACTTATACTATTGATATGTTTTGCTGCTTTGAATGGGTCTGAGTGGATAATATCAGCTTTCTTTAATTCAAGTACCACGTTATCAAATACTGGTTGAAGCTCCCAAAACTCTTCTTTGTATAGCAAAATAGTTGGAATTCCTGAATGCATAGCTTCAGAGAATGTTGTTTGTGGATAAGTACAAATAATTATTTTAGATCTTTCAATATCCTGAAACAATGTTTTTTCTTTTGATATAATTTCTTTTCCATACAAATCAGAGTACCTATCTTTTGTAAACCAACCCATATTAGAGTAAGGCCTAACTTTAAATAGCGCTCGGGTTTTTTTGTCTAATAAGTTTATGAAATCTACTGTTTGGTTGAAATCTTCAATATTTAATGAACTATTTGGCCCAGACTCAAATCTATATGAATATCTTGTTACCTCTCTTCCAACTAATGTAATTTGGTTACTTTCACTATTTTTAGTTTTTTTTTTTAATAACTTATTAGGTGTTAATCTAGTATGCTTTTTACTATATCCAACATGCCAAACCGTTTTTTTATCACATATCTTCTCCTCATGGTCGAACATAGCCATTAATGATCTAAATGCGCCACCATGTTCACCAATAATTAATTGCGCTCCATTATCAACTTGTTTTGCAGACCAAGTTTTAAATATTTCATTACCAAAATGGGCGTTGGTAGTAAAAATTATTTTAGCACTTGATAAAGACTTGCAATAATTTGCAATCATTTTATACCCTTCCAAGTATATTTTTGGCATATCTTTAAATATCCTTCCATATAGAAATTGTTCAAAACTATTTAATACTTGTTTTTTTTTAAGCTGTGGACGTATAAAAGAGTTTTCAGTGTCATTACCCATCTTTATATTGAACTCTGAGTAAAGCCTAGGGAATTGTCCTAATTTGTAAAATAATTTTATTAAAAATTTATTTGTAAAATAAGTATTATAAAATACAAAATTTTGAGTATTAGTTTTAATTATTTTACTTATAAATTTGTCAACTCCCATTACAATATCATACATCAATGAATGAGTTTTATTGACAGATAACTCATGCTCATAATCAAGAGAAATGTCTTTCTTTATTAACTTAATACTTTTGTGATTTTGTACTTTTAAAATTTCAGAATAAATTAAATAGTTCCAATTATCACTCATGGACATTAGTTTTAAAGCATGTTCATAATCATCAGAGACTAAGTTCTTAAAATCAAATTTTGGAACAATTGTTTCGCATTCGACTTTTGTGTCACCAAATAATCTAATACTCTCCCAGCGATCCCATAAAACACCTATATAGATAAGCAACCATGGTCCTATTATTATTCTCCAGTAACGAAGTGTATAATTAGTTCTGTGAACAGTATTTAACTCATGAGTTAGATTGATTAATACTTTTTCATATAAATCATTCAAATAAAAATAATCTTTTTTTATTTTAATTCTATTTGAACCTTGCCATGGAATAGTGTCGCCATTCATATTATTCCATATATGTTTACGATTATATATATGACACCATTCTCCTAAAAAAATTACTCGTCTATCAAATTTCCAAGTGCGCTCATCAGCTGTAGTGATGAGATAGCAGTTTTCATTCATAAGGTTTATTTTAATTAAATTAACAATTTATACAAATATCACTTAAACATTGTGACATAAAAAATGGTCATAGAGGTTTAATAAGGTATACGTGAGGACGAACAGTATTACAATTTTGACAAGCAGAAATATAATCTTTATTTTTAATGGATGTTCTTAATTCTTTATATTTTGAGCCATTAAAAATACCTAAAAGTGACTGTTCCATTACGTTACCCAGGACGATTTGAGAAGTAAGATCGTAACAACAGGGAACTATATCTCCATTGGACCTTACAGTGATTGTATTAATTGTATGATCACATTGGTTCTTATCCTGACCATCAGCTAACACCAGTTCATATTTTTCATCCACATTCATGTGAGGCCACTTCATTGCAATCGTTGGTTTATAATTGACAGAGTCCCCAAACAAATTTAATAGCCATGACGGCGGTTTAGCATTTAACTTTTCTGGTTTAGTTAAATCGAGCTTTGACCTTAAAAACTGGGTAGTCGCTACACTTATAGTCAAATTGAGATTGGCATTATCTTTAGTCACAATCAAATTTTTCAAATTTTTAATAATTTTATCGGTATTACTTTTCACTCTCACCTCTTGACTTTCAGCTGCTGATATTCCATCAAGTGAAATTTCTATTTCATTTAATCCACAATTTAATAAATTTGAAATATTTTTTTCATTTAAAGACATTCCATTAGTAACTGTTTTAATAAGTAACTTTGATGACAATTTTCTCACAGAAGAGGCCATCTGATAAAACTTCTTATTTAGTAATGGCTCTCCCCCGTGGTAGAGAACAACCACTTTGACGTAGTCTATATTTTTCTTAACCTCTTCAAGAGTTTTTTCAAAAATTTTTTCACTCATTAAACCACGGGCCATATCAACTGTGCCAGTGGGACAATGAGAACATGCTAAGTTACACTTTGCAGAAGGCTCTATTCTTACCACACGGGGAAAAGGTAAAATTTTTCCTTCAGTTTCTAAATTAATCATTATATTTTAATATATATATTTTAAATTATGTTTTTAGATTACGAATTTATCAATTTATGACCAACATAAAAGCTAATTTTTTAAGTCTTATTAAAGAAATAATCATAATTAAATTTTTATCGATTTAAATTTTTCCTTAAGTTTTTCATAGTCTTCAAAAGTATCAACATCACAGGTTTCAACTTCTGGAACATTAAATGTTTTAAGTTTCTTAGAATAAAATGTTTTTTCTTTAATAAATTTATCGTATCTAGCCCAATAGAATGTTCCATTAGAGACACATGTTAAGGGGTATTTTTGTGATTGTAGACTTTTAAATTTTGGGAATAGCATTTCTGCACTACCATCCTTAGACAAACCTAAAGCTTGTACAGGATGATAATTATATTTTGAAACACCCATTAACACATTTGTATTATTTTTGGATAAAAATTTCACTGATGATTTTTGTAAAGTATCTGACTTAAGTAAAACTGCTGTTGCATAAATACAACAAAAAATATCAGCAGGGTTTTTTTTCAAAACATCAAGACATGTATCTTCAACTGTTGCAGTATCTGTTGCTAGTTTAGCCGGTCTTTTATGTACTTTTACACCTTCTTGTTTCGCAATATTTTGTATTTCGTTATCTTCACTTGAAACTATTATTTCATCGAACACGAATGAGTCTTTTATTGTCTTTATTACTCTTGTTAACAATGGAATATCATCTAAAGGTAAAATATTCTTTCTAGGTAATCTTTTTGAGCCTCCTCTTGCAGGGATTATAGCAATAGACTTTATTTTTTTTTTTATATCTCTAAAATTTAACATATGTCCCGCCTGCAGGTTTTTTTTAATAATACAGTCCTTGACCAACTCAAATTGATCAGGTCGAATACCAAAGCCAGGCCTTCTAAAATCTATTTTACAATCAGACAGCTTCTGTCCTTTTTTTGCTGGTTCAACTAGAAAAATACTTCGTCTAATTAAATTGCGTTTTTTTAATTCTTCATGAAGCACTTCTCTTTTTCCAGTACCTAGTCCTATTTCAACATCCCTAATTTTTTTTACAAAATTCTTCATTTCTAGGGGTTCTATTGACATGGAATTCTCAACACTTCTAGTCATCCGATTCTCAGTAATTGTTTTTTCAATCATATTTGCACCCAAAGCAACTGCTGCTATATCCATCTCACTGCCTGGAGTATGGTCAGAAAACGCAACAGGATAGGAAAATTTTTTTTTTAGTGTTTGTATAATTTTAAGGTTAATACTGTCTAAATGAGCGGGGTATCCTGATGGGCACTGATGAATAATTATATTTTCATTACTCTCAGAGCGAATAATATTTACAGCTTGTTCAATTTCTTCAATAGTTGCCATACCTGTATCAAGTTGTATACACATGCCAGTTCTAGCTGCAGTTTTTATTAGCGGAAAATGATTAACATCAGCTGATGCAATTTTAATAGAATGACAGTCTAACTTTTCTAATAAGCTTATATCTTCATCAAAACCTACAGTTGAAAAAAAAGCTATACCAAGTTTATCACAATAAGATTTAATTTCTAACCAATCTTTTTCTGGCAAATATCTTCGAGCAAGTATATCATATAACGGTTCTTCAACAGTTTCAATTTCACCTGTTTCTCTATTTTTTAAAATTCCATACGAAAACATTTGTTTCTTATCAGCTACAAGACGATCTGGATTAAAAATTTGAAATTTAACAGCATCAGCACCTGCATCAGACGCGTGTTTGATTAATCTCTTAGCTGAGTCCAATCCCTCATGAGTTGGCCCTATCTCAAATGTAATATAACAAGGGTAACCATCACCAACATTTTTTTTATCAATTTTTACCATTTTTAAGTTTTGCTTAATTTGTGTTAGTCAATGACTTCAGTGATTGTCTTTATCACCTTGGTTTGATCTTTGTCAAGCAAACTTGAAAAAATAGGAATAGATATTGTAGATTTGTAGTAAGCCTCTGCATTTGTACAATAGCCTTTTTTAAAATTTAAGGATTGATAATATGGTTGTAAATAAACAGGTATGTAATGTATGTTTACTTCTATATTTTTTTTTCTTAAATCATTATATATTTGTCTTTGTTTTTTTTTTGTTTCTTCACTCTTGATACAGATTGGATATAAGTGATAACTTGAGCAGGTTCCAAGTAACTGAAAAGGTATAGTAAGTGGTAAATGTTTAAGTTCATTATCATAACGCTCAGCAATTTCACGACGACGACTTACAAATTGATTTAAACGACTCATTTGGCTTAATCCAATTGCTGCCTGAATATCATTCATTCTATAATTGAAGCCCAGTTCAATTTGTTGATAATTCCAAATTTCGTTCTCAGGACGATCTTGAAATAATTTTTTATCATTTGTATTTCCATTGTTGCGAAGGTATCGTAACCTTGTTGCTAAAAAATCGTTATTTGTTAATGCCATACCCCCCTCACCAGAGGTAATAATTTTAACTGGGTGAAAACTAAAAACTGTTATGTCACTATGTTTGCAAGAACCTACCTTTACTTGATTATAGGACGCACCGATTGCGTGAGATGCATCTTCTATAATTCTAAAGCCATATTTTTTTGACAAATCGTATATAGCTTGCATGTCACAGGGCTGACCGGCAAAATGAACAGGAACTACAATTTTAGGTAATTTTCCTAATTTTTCTGCTTTTATCAATTTTTCTGATAATGCATTAATACTCATATTGTAAGTTTTTGTATCAATATCGACAAAATCTATATCTGCACCACAATAACGACCACAATTAGCAGAGGCTACAAAAGTATTTGATGAAGTCCACAGCCAATCACCTGGGCCAAGATCCAAAGCTAAACACGCTAAATGTAAGGCACTAGTTGCACTATTAACTGCAACAGCGTGAGAAACTTCACAGTAATTAACAACGGATTGTTCAAATTTTGGAACTGTTGGACCTTGTGTTAAAAAATTTGAACGAAGAACCTTCTCTACTTCAATAATATCATCTTCAGTAATTTCTTGGCGTCCGTAAGGTATCATGAATTAAATTTTACCAATTAAACTTTGGTTTTTATCAAGCCAATTTTTAAATTCACTTTTGGTCATCCATTTTGAGTTATCTTTGCTATTATAACAGAAATTCTCTAGTAGTTTTTTTCCATTCTTAATACGTTTTTTATCTTTATTCCAATTATTTATTTGTGGTAATATTTTGTAGTATTTAGGGTACTCATAACAAAAATAACCATCCTCTTTGCTAATCATTTCTTCATGAAGTTTTTCACCTGCACGTATACCTACAATTTTTTTTTTGGCATTTGGTGCAATCACATTTGCAATATCTATAACCCTCATTGAAGGAATTTTTTTAACATAAATTTCACCTCCAACCATATCTCTAAAAGCGTGACAAACCAAATCAATTCCTTGATCTAATGAAATCATAAAACGTGTCATTCTTTCGTCCGTTATTAATAGCTCGCCCTTGTCTTTAATCGACAAAAAAAATGGAATAACAGAGCCGCGTGAACCCATCACATTACCATAACGCACTACTGCAAAAGATGTTCTGTGACCACTAGCGTAAGATGAATTGCTAGCAATAAATAACTTATCAGAAGCAAGCTTTGTTGCACCGTAAAGATTAATTGGGCTACTTGCTTTATCAGTTGAAAGAGCTACTACTTTTTTAACACCTTGATCAATGCAAGTATCTACTAAGTTCATTGCACCATTAATATTAGTTTTGATACACTCAAAAGGATTATATTCAGCGGTTGGAACAATTTTAGTCGCTGCTGCATGCACAACATAATCAATATTATGTAAAGCTCGGTGAAGTCGATCTTTATCACGTACATCTCCTATAAAAAAGCGTACCCTAGGATCATCTTTATATGATTTTGCCATGTTCCATTGTTTCATTTCATCTCGCGAAAAAATTACTAATCGTTTAGGATTATATTTTTTGAGAGTGTGAGTTAGAAAAGCTTGACCAAAAGATCCTGTTCCACCTGTAATTAATATAGAAGTGTTTTTTAACATTATATAATTTAAATGATGATTAAACTTAATTTTCTTTTTTCTGTTATCAATAATTTTTTAAGTATTTTCTTTAATCTTTCTTTACTTTTATTTTCCGAGCTCTGATAGAAGTTTAGAAATTTTTTTATCATCATAATTAATTTTTTTCATTATTTTTTTGGCTGAATTTGGGTCCAATTTAAAAGCTAATCTCAAAATGTTCATCCAGTTAATATTATTCTTTGACCTAATTTTTTGAATTTTCGAAATAATTTTAAGATGTTTGTTATTTGATTGCATGAGCTATATATATATTAAAACATGATGAAAATACAAATATTAATAAGCAAATCATCTTGGGCCAGTGAATATAAAAAAGAAATTTTTAATAAACTTAAAGAATTCTCAAAAAATGTTTGTTTTTTTCAAGATCACAAAAAATTAAAAGATAATTATGATATAAATATTGTATTTAGTTATTTCAAAATAATACCAAAAATTTATTTAAAAAAATCTAAAATAAATTTAATACCACATGAATCTAACTTACCAAAAGGTAAAGGCATGTCACCTTTAACTTGGCAAATTTTGGAAGGAAAAAAAAAAATTTGCTTCTCATTAATCGAAGCTAACTCAAAAATTGACAATGGTATAATTTATTACAAAAAGATTAAAACAATTCCAAAAAATTATTTATTTGATGAGATTAAAAAAATCCAACTTAATGAGAATTTAAAATTAATACTAAAATTTATAAGGTTTTACAAAAGAAAAAATATAGCACCAAGAGGTAAATTGCAAATCGGCAAAAGTACTTTTTATAAAAAAAGAGTCCCTAAAAATAGTGAAATCAAAATTAAAAAATCAATACTCTCGCAATTTAACTTATTGAGAGTAGTGGACAACAAAAATTATCCTGCATATTTTAGAGTTTACGGAAAAAAATATATTTTAAAGATAAGCAAGTCATGAAATTTATAATTATAACAAAAAAAAAATGGGATCTAAATAACTTTAAAAATTTAAATAAAAATATTTTTGTATTTGATAAAATAAATTTAACAAAAATTAAAAAAATTAATCCAAAGATTATTTTTTTTATTCATTGGTCTAAGTATATTCAGGATTTTTTATTTAATAAATATCTTTGTATACAGTTTCACTCGTCTAATCTTCCAAAAGGCAGAGGCGGTAGTCCAATCCAAAATCAAATTTTATCCAATATAAAAAAGACAAAAATATCTGCTTTTAAGGTTTCTCAAAAACTAGATTCTGGGCCAATTTGTTTGCAGTACAATCTCTCCCTTAAAGGAAGTGCATTAGATATATTAAAAAGAATAGAAAATAAATCAATTCAAATGATTAAAAAGATAATCAATATAAAAAATTTAAATTTTAAAAAACAAAAAGGCAAACCTTCTCTCTTTAAAAGAAGAATGCCATCTGAGAGTATAATTAATTTATATAAAACAACAACCATCAATAAGTTATATGATTTTTTAAGAATGTTAGATGCTCCTTGTTATCCCAAAGCATACGTTAAGTTAAATAAATTTAAATTTATGTTTAACGATATAAAATTAAATAAAAGAAAAATAAATGCTAAAGTAGAAATTATAAAACATGAAAAATGAAAAAATTTTAATAATAGCTGCACATCCTGATGATGAAATTCTTGGTTGTGGAGGAACTATATCAAAATTGAAAAATGAAAATCATATTGAAGCAATGTTTATGACTAATGGAGTTTCCTCTAGAGGAAATGATAAAAAAGAAATAATAAGAAGAAAGAAAGCTTGTTTAAATTTATTTAAATATCTTTCTTTGCCTCCTCCGATAATTTGCAATTTCCCAGACAATCAAATGGACAAGATCAACTTACTGAAAGTTATAAAAAAAATCGAAAAAAAAATAAAGATCTATAAGCCTGATACAATTATCACTCATTATTCTCATTGTTTAAATATTGACCATAGAATAACTTTTGATGCTGTTACTACAGCTTGTAGGCCAGTGAATGGATTGAGTGTTAAAAAAATATTAAGTTTTGAAATTCCCTCTAGTACTGACTGGGCTTTGTTTAAAGGAAAAAATTTTCAGCCAAATTATTTTATAGATATTTCAAAGCATATAAAAAATAAAATTGATTTCATAAAATTTTATGAGGAAGAATTAAAAGATTATCCACACAGTAGATCTATAACTGCCATTAAAGCTTTGGCAAGCATACGAGGTGTAAGTTGTGGGGTTAGATATGCTGAAGGTTTTTATTTAAACAGGTTTGTAGATTAAAATATATAAATGCAAAAAGTTATAAAAAAAATATTCGATAAGAAATCTCCTCCTATCCTAATTGCTGAAATTTCTGCTAATCATATTGGTTCATTAAAAAATGCCAAGAAATTAATACTTACTGCAAAAAAAAAATGGTGCTGATTTAGTAAAACTTCAAACTTACGAACCAAGAAATATGACTATTAATTCTTCAAAAAGGGATTTTTTAATAAATGATGGGTTGTGGAAAGGTTATAAGTTATGGGATTTGTACAAGGAAGCTCAAACACCTCTAAAATGGCAAGAAGAATTGTTCAGCTATGCAAAAAAAATTAAAATGCCTTGTTTTAGTACACCATATGATGATGAAGGTGTGGACCTTTTAAAAAAAATTAATTGTAAGTTATATAAAGTTTCTTCATTTGAAATGAAGGATAGTTCTTTAGTTAAAAAAATTTGCAGCATTGGAAAACCTGTAATTATCTCTACAGGGTTGGCTAATCTGAAGGAAATAAGCGAAGTTTATAAGGTTGCAAAAAAATCAGGCTGTAAAAAAATTGTATTACTTTATTGTGTAAGCTCTTACCCTGCAAAAATTAAAGATTTTAACTTAAACAACATAGAAATTTTGCAAAAAAAATTTAAATGTGAGATAGGTTTTTCTGATCATTCAACAGATAATGCAGTTGCAATGCTAGCAATTTCTCGAGGTGCAAGAGTTATAGAAAAACATATAGCTTTGGAGGGTCAAAAAAAAGGTTTGGATATTGAGTTTTCAATTAAAGGTAAAGAAATTAAAAAATTCAAGGATGACATGATGAAAGCATGGAATTTATTAGGTAAAAAAAAATTTGTTAGATCTGGTAGTGAATTGAAAAATATAAAATTTCAAAGATCAATTTATACTGTGAAAAAAATAAAAAAAAGGTGAAAAGTTTTCTTCAAAAAATATAAAAAGAATTAGACCTGGCTATAGTTTGCCTGCAAACAAATGGAGTTATATCTTAGGAAGAAAGTCAAAGAAAAATTACCCAGTTGGTTCTAGAATAAAAATATAAGTTTTAAATAATTTTTTATCTCACATTAATACTATTTGCTTTAAGATAATCTTTACACTCTTTTGGAGTAATCTCTTTAAAATGAAATAAACTGGCAGCCGCAACTGCATCAACATTTGAGTATTTAAATGCTTTTAGCATGTGATTAGGTATACCTGCACCACCACTAATGATTAGGTTTGAATTAATTTTTTTTGAAAATTTTGTTATAAAATCATAATCATAACCATTCATTAACCCATCATGATCTATTGAGGTTAGCATTATTTCACTAACACCAATTTCCTCTATCTCCTTTATCCAATCTAATGCTTCTTTTTTTTCATTTTTTTTTCCATTATGACTAAAACAAATATACTTATCCTCAATTTTTTTATAATCAATTGATGCTACAACAAACTGTCTACCAAAACTTTTATTTATCTGTTTTAAAAGATTTAAATTTTTATAAAATGAAGTATTTATAACAATTTTATCTATTCCAACTTTAAGTAAATTATATATTTGATCTATATTTTTAATACCTCCTCCATAATAAAAAGGTACAAAACAATTTTCACATAACTCTTTTATTAAATTGTAATCTGGGTCCACATCTTGCGATGTTTCGTCAATATTTAATATAATCAAACCATCCACATCTCTCCTATTATATATTTTAATAGATGGCATTATAGATCCAACATTTCTCCAAGAGTCAAATTTTTCTCCTTTTACAATACCAATTTTTTTCCAAAGTAACGTTGGTATGACTCTTTTTTTTAACATTTATAAATCCAAAAAGTTTTGAAGAATTTTTTTTCCTAGAAATGAACTTTTTTCAGGATGAAATTGAATGCCAAAAATGTTTTCTTTTTGAACAATCGAGGTAATTCCATGCTGGCCGAAAGGTGTCGAACAGACTAGATTTTCTGTGTTGTCTAGATTTAAACTATAACTATGAGAAAAATATACATTGTTTTCCTCTAAAGAACTAACTTCCTTAATAATATCGCTATTTCTATTCTTAATTTCAATTTGGTTCCATCCAATATGAGGAAGTTTTTCAGAAGTTTTACAAGTAATTTTTTTAACTTCACCTTTTATTAAGTCTAAACCTTCATTTTTTTCTTCCTCATAGCTACAACTACCTAATAATTGCATTCCAACACATATTCCTAAAAAAAAATTATCTTTGGGGTAGTTTTTTAAATAATGAAAAATTTTTTTGTCTAAAAGAAATTTTTTTGCCATAGAAAATGTTCCATGACCTGGTAATATAATTTTATTGAATTTCTTTATATCTTCTAAGTCAGAACTTATTTTTGATTTATACCCAAGGTCAAATATAGCATTCTTAATTGAGCCAACGTTACTAGTTGGAATATCAATAATTAAGGCTTTTTCTTCCATTATATTTAATTGTCATATTTCTTTTTTATTAAACAATTATGCTCATCTTTAATAAGTTTCCCATCATTATTGCATAAAAAAATATCTTTATTTGTAAATCTATCACAAATAATATCAAATTCCTCAACGCTCATATTGATATCTGATAGGATTTTTTTTAAAGGTTTTCCTAAATAGGACTTTGGATATTTTCCATCTCTTTCTTTTATAATTTTCAATGCATCTTTTCTAGAAATTTGATTCCTTCTAATTGCCATACTTAAGATATCGGTTGCTCTACTCCAACCAAATTTTAAAAATTTAAAATAATCATGAATTCCTGTTTGGTGATTATCCAGGTTTTCATAATTTCCATACGAACCCTCAACCCATTTATCATATGTTATAAAACCATGTTTCATGACATATTCATAATTTTTATAGCCACTCCATGGAAAAAAATAACCAAGAAATAAACTTTGTATCTTAGCTTTTTTGATCTTTTCAGCAGGAGGATAATAATAGGGTATTAAATCTTTCTTTTCTAAATTGTACAAGCCTTCTACATCACTTATTCTTAAACCTGCAAAGTCTGCATATTGCAATAACCACTCCCATGTAAGCTCTCTCGCCTTAGCTGCCTTGTCAGTACCACCATACTCATTTTGTGAATTTTCACCCCAAAAAATTAGTTTGATGTCATATTTTACTGCAACATTAATAGGTATAGTGTTTATAGAAATATGTTCTGGCCATGAGATATCTCCAATCATTTCAAGACCTATTCTGTTAAGCTTTTTTCTTACTATTGGGTTTGACGAAAATTCAATGTAATCAAAACCTTGTTGTTTTAAATTTTCTATATTTTTTTTTCCAAGTTCAGATAAATCACACGTTGTTGAAGTAACACACAGTGGATTTAACCCTAATTCTCTTAATTTTAAAGCTTGGTAAACACTATCTTTGCCTCCACTTACAGGAACTACACAATCCCAATTATTTTTTTTATTATTTTTTTTAACTTCATTAACTATATTAAAAAATAATTCTTCTCTTTTTTTCCAATCAATATTAGGTCTATTCCAATAAGACAAACAAGCAGCGCAAACTCCGTCTTCATTAAATCTGAGTTGAGGCTTTGTTGAAGGTAAAAAACAATTTACACAGTATTTCATAGATTAGTCTATTTTTCCAACAGAAACCAAGTAAGATCATCTTGAGGAAAACTTAAGTCACCATGATAAGAAAAACCATAGTCTAATAAATTTAAAGATTTATATTTTTTCATTATTTCTCCTGCGAAATCTCTCTTAAATAGTTTATCTTTATGACCCCTATATTCAATTGAAGTAGGTTTCGGATCAAAATATTCAATAATCAAGATATATTTTTTACTTAACTTAAACATTTTAGCATACAATTTCTCAAGGTTATTTGGATTAATATGAATTAAAACCCCTTTAGTAAATACAAGTTCATATTTTTTTGTTTTATCAAAACTCTCAATAGACTGATTGAAACTATTTTTTTTACCTACAACTTTTGTTAGCTGTTTAAAGGCTGAATTGTTTATCTCAACACCATAGGTATTTATATTTGGAAACAAACTTTTAAGAGCAACTAAATTTGCACCAATATTTGCTCCAAATTCTAAACAATCTTTTGGAGGCTGCTTATTACTAAAAATTTTTGAGAATAAGCCTAAATTATTTTTGACATGTCTTTTTAAGGAATTTCTTGAATTATAATTCTCTCCAAATTTACCTGCCCAAAATTTTTGTTGAATATTATACTTAGTTTTCATTATTTTATTATAATAAGACTTATATTATATTCAAACAAATTCAAACATATTCAAAAATCTTTTTCAATTTTATATTTAACATAAATCAATTTATATTTTTTTTTAGTTCATACGGATAAAGCTTGTTTACAGATTTATAAACCTACATTAAGATCTTAATTGTTGTAAGGTTATTATATGATCTATAATGATCTTTTTATTATTGACCTTGCTATTCAAATTTAAGCACTATAGAATTAATGTTAAGTCCATTTTTGAAATAAGCCAATGAAAACTATAATTGTTATTCCCGCTAGATACGGTTCCAGTCGTTACGCTGGCAAACCACTAATCAAATTACTTAATAAACCAATGATACAATGGGTTGCAGAACTAAGTTCCAGAGTGGTTGGTAAAGAAAATGTCTACGTCGCTACCGATGATAATCGAATTAAAAAAACAGTTACTCAAGTAGGTTATAACGCGGTAATGACATCAGAAAACTGTCTCACGGGTACTGATCGATTAGCAGAGGTCGCAAAAAAAATAGAGGCTGATATTTATATAAATGTTCAAGGCGATGAACCTTTAGTAAACCCAACAGATATTCAAAAAGTGATTGATTTTAAAAAGCAATATCCCAATGATGTGATTAATGGCTATACAACAATGAAAAAAGATGAAGATCCACAAAGTTTAAACAAGCCAAAAATCATCTTTACTGAGGATAAACGCATGGTTTATATTTCGCGTCAACTATTACCTGGTTTTAAAAATCCAAAATACAGCTCTAAAGTATATTACAAACAAGTTTGTATTTACGCTTTTAATCGACAAGAATTAATTGAATTTGGAAACTATGGGCGTAAAAGTAAACTGGAGGAATCTGAGGACATCGAAATTATTCGTTTCCTAGAACGGGGAAAAACAATCCGTCTTATAGAAACCCAACCTGGTAGTTTAGCAGTTGATGAACCTGAGGATGTTGAAAAAGTTGAAGCTATAATGAAGAAAGTACAGGGATGAATAATTAAAAATTGTAAGTATAAATGATTTATATACAAAATTTTTATTACAGAAAAAAGTAATATAAAACAAAAAAAAGATTTAAAAAAAAAGTGAAAAATTTTAAAAAAAAAAAATTTTTAGACCCTAATTTAAAAAACAAACTAAGAACAGTAGAGGGTAAAATTCAATTATTTGAATTTAATGGAAATATATTACCACTACCAACTGAGATTGAAATAAGTGAGTCAGGGACTTGCAACAGGTCGTGTACATTTTGCCCAAGAAGTGCAGTAGGATTTGAAGATAAAAAAGAGTTTATCTCGAACGAGTTACATCAAAAACTTTGTGATCAGTTAAAAGAAATAGATTATGCGGGAACGATAAGATATAGCGGTTTCGTAGAGCCATTAATTGATAAAAATATTTTCAATCTCATTGATATGGCGAGAAAATCCCTACCAAAAGTTAATATCGAATTAGTAACAAATGGAGATCCATTAAATCTTAAAAGATTAAATCGATTATTTGAAGTTGGTCTCAATAAAATTCTTATTAGCGCCTATGACAGCAAAGAAGATGCTGACAAATTAGAAAATCTTTGCAAAAAAGCTAATTTAGATAAAAATCAATATTTAGTCAGGCATAGATATTATTCTGAGGATAGTGATTTTGGTATAACTCTAAGCAATAGAGCAGGTTTAATGGAAAATGCAGAATTTAGTATTGAAAGTTTAAAAGAACCATTAAAAAAACCTTGCTATATTCCCTCATATACATTTTTTTTTAGATTACCAGGGTGATGTCTTAATATGTCCACATGACTGGGGGAAGAAAATTATACTTGGTGATCTTAATAAGGAAAATTTTTTAGATATTTGGTTTAAAAAAAAATCTATGCAAGTTAGAAAAATGTTAAATTCATCTAATAGAAATTTTAAACCCTGTAATGTTTGTGATGTTATTGGAACACTAATGGGAGAAAAGAATGCTAATTATTTTAATTAGTAATTTTAATGAAAGATAATCTTATTGGAGTTCAAAAAAATATCTTAAGCATCGTAAGAAAATATTTTTTAAAAAAAAATTCTCCATTTCTAAATAAAAGCTATTTCGCTTTATATGCGAATAACGAGGGAAATAACTATATTAAAAATAAAATTTACAAATTGAAAATTAATAAAATTAATAAAGTACTATCTGAAAATATTAATATATTTAATAGCTCAAATCTTAAAATAATTTCTAATTGTAATGATGAAAAATATTATAATAATTTAGTTGTTACTTGGGGAAATGACAAATCTTTTACTTTGAAAGGAAATTTTTATGATAAGTATTTATCAACATATTCATCAGATAATCAAAATACATTTTGGATTATTTTGTCAGATAATAAAATTAAAAAAAAAACTTAAACAAAAATATTGCTGCTGTTTATCCTGATAAAAATCTCATTAATTATTACAGGTTTTATAAAATATTTATTTTAAATTTATTTTTCAATATTTTAGGATTAAAAAAAAAAAATTATAAATCGAGATTTACTAATCTCTAAATGTATTAATGATTTTATTTTAAATAAAAAAAGTTTATCGAAATTAAAAAATTTATTAATTCCTTATGAGGGCCAACCTTTTCAAAAAAGAATATTTTATATACAAAAAATTAAAAACAAAGATTTAACAACTTATGGCTTTGATCATTCTGCCCCGCATTCTATAGCTACTCAATTATATTATACGAAAGGTTCTCCTGATATCCTTTTAGTTTCTGGATCTAGTGTTAAAAAATGTTATTCTAAATTTTATAATTGGTCTCCAAAAAAAATTCAACTTTCATTACCTACAAGATACAAAAATTTTGATAAAAATGACTTTTTAAATAAGTTATTTTTACCTTACGATTTAGTTAGTGAGGACATAATTTTAGAGAATATTGATTTTTTTTTAAGGCATAGAAAAAACAGGTCAATTAAAAAGTTTAGTGTTAATATACATCCTGAAAAAAAAAATAATAAACATCACATTCTATTAAAAAAAAAAATTGAAATAATTATAAAAGGATATGAGAAAAAATTTTCTAAAAATGCCCTGGATAGTGTAACAATCGCTGTTGGCTTTACAACTACACCAATAGTTGCTTTAGAATTTAATTTATCTGTATTGCATATATGTCCAAATCCAGATTTTGATGCATATACAAATTATTTTTGGCCAAATTTAACTATAAAAAGAATTAATAAATTTAGTTTTTTGTATAGTTTAAAAAAAACTGGAGCGTATTTAAATTTTAAAAATAAAGATAAGGTATTAGAATTAATTAATGATAAAAAAAATTAATAACAGCCAATTAAAAATAGATAGTATTTATAGATTACCTGCTTCTTCAAAGAGTAGGCTTGATTACATAAGATTAGATAAAAATGAGAGGGCCGATAAGCACTTAGTTCATTTTTTTACCAAACTAAAAAATAATATTACAAGTGATTTAATTTCAGCCTATCCAGAATTTGATAAAATTTATAAAAAATTATCAAAAAAATTAAAAGTAAACTCAAATAATATAGTTTTTACAGCTGGGTCTGACCAAGCTATTAAAAATACATTTGAATTATTTTACAAAAAAAATGAAGAGGTAATTACTCTTAGCCCTACATTTGCAATGGTAGACGTTTATTGTAAAATTTTTAAAACAAAACAATTAAAAGTTGGTTATGATACAAATCTACAACTAAAATTAAACGATATTTATAATGCTATAAATAAAAAAACTTGTCTTATTATTTTAGCAAACCCTAATAGCCCTACAGGCACACTTATAAAAAAAAATGATTTAATCAAAATTATTAAAAAAGCAAAGAATTATGGTGCAAAAGTTCTATTGGATGAGGCTTATCATGAGTTTTCAACTTTTAATTTTTCATCAAAAATAAAAGATTATGATAATTTAATAATAATTAGAACTTTTTCTAAAATTTTTGGATTAGCCGGACTAAGAGCTGGATACGTGCTTTCTAATAAAAATATAATTAAAAAATATTTTGCAATAAAACCAATGTATGAAATCAATTCAATTGCAGTCAAAGCTTTAGAATTAATGTTAGATAATCCTAAATACGTTGATTTTTACGTAAAAGAGACGAGAGAAGGTGAAGCATATGCTAAACAATTCTGTAAAAAAAATAAATTTAAATTTATTAAATGTTATGCTAATTTTTTTCATATTAATTTCAATCATGATCCAAAAAAAATTCAAAACTATTTATTAAAGAAAAAAATTTTGATTAAAGGTGGTCCAGGAGTTGATAATTTTGAAAAATATCTAAGAATTAGTTTTGCAAACAAATTAACTATTTCACTTATATTAACTGAAGTTAAAAAATACTTAAAACTTAAAAAGTAACTCATTATGTCTCTAAATTAAATAACGCTTAAAAACTAGTCTATTTTTTAAAAAATTTAATAATCAATTCTAAATAATTTTTTATATAAATTGATAAAGCTTTAGTAATAGCTTTCCTTAAAAAACTAACTGGATAATTTGTATTTTTCAGGTCGATACCACTTTTTGTCTTATAATATTTATCTTTTGTCTCATGCTCTGGAATAAAAATATCAAAATTATCAATTACTTTTTTTGTTAAATTAAGGTTATTAATATCGATAGATACCCTTGATGCTATTAGATGTTTTGGTTGAAACTCAAATTTAAGCATTATTCTCTCATCTGTACATCTTTTTTTTCCATGAAAACCCCAAGTATTAATAATCATAAGATCTCCAGGATCACCTACACAATTAAAAATATTATGGCTCAATTTTTTAACTTCATCATTGTTTAAATAGTGCTTAACACTATGATCAAGATTATGTGTATTTTGCATATATTGGAATGTTCCTGAATTTTCTCCACCACCCTTTAAATATATTTGTGCCCTTATCATTCCTCTTCTCCTGTCCGTATGCCAAGCAAGTGTATCATTATTATTTTTTTCAGAGTCAATTTCTATATTCGTTACCTTGACTTCTTTTCTATCTGGTAATAAATTTGCAATTTCAACAGCCATCTCCAAAATGTTTACAGATTGTATTCTTGATATATTTGGGAAAATTTTTAGTAATTTTCCTCCTGGTAAATATCGACTTCCTTGCCATATTGATCCATGATTTGAATTAAACAGGGGTTCATCAAAATATGGGGTAATTTCTGAAATTAAAATTTCTAATTTTTCTTTATCGATAAAGGATTTTATCAACTGTATCCCATTTTTTTGAAGTGTAGGTTTTTTATCAAGATTATTGTCTAACTTATCAAAATTAATTCTCATAATATTTTCGTAAATTATTCATAGTAGTTTACAAGTACTAATTAAAAAATAGGTTAAGCGGATGTTATTTTATAATATATTTAGGCTAACTTGTAAATTCCTCTACCTTATGTTTTTTGTGTCTACAATTTCATCAACAGGCTATTAATGAATTTTAATAGAATTTATGCTAATGTCTTAAATTAAATATGACAAAAGTTTCTAAAGAATTTAATATAATATGAAATCTTTAGTCTCTATAATAATTCCTACTTATCAAAGTTGTAATAGGTTAAAAATTGCTTTGAACTCAGTTCTTTCACAAACTTATAATAATTATGAAATATTAATTATGGATGATGGATCTACTGATGGAACTAGTGATATGGTAAATTCATTTAAAGACTCTAGAATTTTTTATAATTGGGAGACAAATTCTGGTGGACCAGCAAAACCAAGAAATAGAGGAATTAAATTTGCGAAAGGAAATTGGATTGCATTCTTAGACTCCGATGATGTTTGGAAATCAGACAAACTACAAATTTGTATGGAATACACAAATGACCATGTAGATTTAATTTATCATGATCTAGAAATTATATCTGATAAATCAAGAACTTTTGGTAGAAAAATTGCAAGAACTCGTAAGCTAAAAAAACCAATATTACTTGATCTCCTACTTAATAATAATTTAATTTGTAATTCTTCGGTTTTAGTTCGAAAGAATTTACTTGATAAAATTGGTGGCATTAATGAAAACAGAAATTTAGTTGCTGCAGAAGATTATAATACCTGGTTACGAATAGCACGATTGACAGATCAATTTACTTATCTGCCTCATACGCTTGGGTATTATTTTATACATAGTGACAGTTTATCCAATAAAGATATGTCTACACCTACTAGGCTTGCGGTAAAAGAATTTCTTGATATTTTAAATATACATCAAAGGTTAAAATTAGAAGCTAGAATTAGATATACTGCTGGCAGGTTTCATTATTTAAATTTTAATTTCAAAAGAGCAAAAGAAGATCTTTTATTTGTGCTAAAAAAAGGCACTTTAACTTTAAAAATTCGCTCTCTATCAATGATTATTAATATTTTTATTAAACACAGGAATTAAATGAACATAAGAAATTAATTTTAAATCAAACACAAAAATCTAAAAAAAACTTTTTAAAATTTTAGTTTGAAAGTTTCAAAAAAATCAGTTTTATAATTGAAAAAATTAAATGATTAAAAATTTTGAGCACACAATCCGTGTTGCTAATATTATTGAAGAAGGTAGGTTAGGTGGCCCTCAGATGAGAATGGCCTTAGTTGCCTCAGCATTAGGCGAACATAAATTCAATAATAAAATTGATATAACTTTTATTTTTCCAAAAAAGGACTCTAAGGAATTTAGAGAACGTTGTGAAAAAATTGGTGTTAAATATTTTTTATTTTCTTTTACAAGGATTAGTCGAAATTGGATAAATATATTGAAATATTTAATTTTATTTCCATTTGAGGTTTTAATGCTTTCTAATTTTTTAAAAAAGCATTCATTTGATATTGTTCATATTAGTGGTGGTAGTAGGCAAATCAAAGGTATTATTGCTGCTAAATTAGCAAAAATTAAATTTATTTGGGAGTTGAATGATACTTATGCACCTTTTTTTGTAAGAGTTATATTTTTTTTTATAAGTCAACTAACAGATAGTTTTGTTTTTGCGTCAGAACGTACAAAAGAGTACTATGAAAAATTAACTCCAAAAAATAAAAAAAGTTTTTTAATTCAATCTCCAGTTAATACAAATTTTTATGATCCATCTAATGAGTTTACACATGAAGAATTTATAAAACGAAATATTGAAAAAAAAGAAAATTATTATAGGCACAGTTGCTAATGTCAGCCCTGTTAAAGATTTCAAATTTTTTATAAAGATAGCTCAAAAGTTATCACAACTCTCAAGCAAAGTTATTTTTATTGTTGTGGGATCTGTTCACAATAGTCAAAAAAATTATTATGAAGATTTGTTAGAAAAGATTAATAGCTCAGGTATTAAGAATTTTTTTTTTTCTTGGCACAAGAACAGATGTAAGACCTTCTCTTAAAGCAATGGATATATATATATGTAGCTCTAAAAATGAATCCTCACCGTTAGCTTTATTAGAGGCAATGTCTATGGAAAAGGCCATAGTATCAACTAATGTAGGTGATGTATCCAAGTTTATTACTAATGGTGATAATGGATTTTTTGTAAAAAATAGTGATGATAAAGTTTTTGTAAATTATATAAAAAAACTAATTGATAATAAAATTCTAAGATATAACGTTGGCAAATCTGCAAGACAAATTGTAAAACAAAAATTTGATTTAAAAATATGCTCAGATAATCATGTGGATATGTATAGAAATATATTTGGTCAACATAAATAAGATGTAATTGAAAAAATTAAATGTATATATTAGGATTAAATGCACTTCACGGTGACTCTTCTGCTTGTCTTTTAAAAGATGGAGTTTTGATTGGAGCAGTAGAAGAGGAACGTTTTCTTCGCATTAAGCACTGGGCAGGATTTCCTTCAGAGTCTATTCGCTGGTGTTTATTAGAGGCTGGGATTAGCCTAGAGGACGTGCATCATGTGGCGTTAAATCAAGATACAAAAGCTAACTTTGGTAAAAAAATTATTTTTACATTAAGTAAACGTCCTAGCTTTAGGATGTTGCTTGATCGTTTTTTGAATAAACGTAAACGTGCAAGTGTTAAAGACCATCTTTTACAAGCATTTCCTAATTTTAAATTTAAGGGTCTCGTCCATTCTGTAGAGCATCATACTGCACATCTTTCCTCAGCCTTTCACGTTTCACCTTTTAATGATGCTGTTGTGATATCAGTAGATGGTTTTGGTGATTTTGCGAGCTCAGCATGGGGTATTGGAAGTGGAACAAAGATTGACATGGAAAATCGAATTTATTTTCCGCATTCTTTGGGTATTTTTTATCAGTCATTAACACAGTTCATTGGTTTTTATAATTATGGTGATGAATATAAAGTTATGGGGCTAGCACCATACGGAAAACCGGTTTATATGGATAAGATGCGTAAAATTGTAAAGCTAAAAGCTGATGGAGGATTTGAGCTAAATCTTGATTATTTTCGTCATCATCGTGAAAAGATTGAGTACGAATGGGATAGTGGCTCACCATCTGTTGGAACTTTATTTTCACCTGAACTAGAAAAACTTTTAGGACCAGCACGAAAAAAGGGAGAAGAACTTACTCAACATTATAAGGATATTGCAAATTCTGTGCAAGCTATGTATGAAGAAGCATTTTTTCATTTATTAAATAAATTGTACTCAAAATATCAACTAGAAAGTCTCGCTATTGCTGGTGGATGTGGAATGAATTCTGTTGCTAATGGTAAAGTAATTTTAAATACCCCATTTAAAAAAGTTTATGTTCAGTCTGCAGCAGGAGATGCAGGTGGCGCAATTGGAGCAGCACTTACCACTTGGCATAAAGTTGGGAAAAACAAAGCTAAGCAAAGAGTAAAACCACATGATCATGCTTATTGGGGACCATCTTTTAGTGATAAGTATGTTAACAGATTATTAAATGAGCAGAAAGATAGAATAATAAAAGAAAATTGTGATACTAAATATTTTACTAGTATAACTGAGCTCACTAAAAAAACTGCAGCAGAAATAGCAGAAGGCAAGGTTATTGGTTGGTTTCAAGGACGAATGGAATGGGGACCAAGAGCATTGGGTAATAGAAGTATACTTTGTGATCCTCGACGTGCTGATATGAAAGATATTCTTAATAGTAAAATTAAACGACGAGAGTCTTTTAGACCTTTTGCACCTTCAATCTTACGAGAGTCTGTATCAAAATGGTTTGAGCAAAATGATGATGTTCCATTTATGATGCAGGTATATAAAATAATAGAGGAAAAACGTTTCTTGATTCCAGCTGTTACGCATATTGATGGATCTGGACGTCTACAAACTGTAAATGAAAAAACAAATTCTAGATATTATAATTTAATCAAAGAATTTAATAATCTAACCAATATACCAATGCTATTAAATACCTCTTTTAATGAAAATGAACCTGTAGTTTGTACACCTGAAGAGGCATTAGAAACCTTTCTACGGACCAAAATGGATTTATTAGTAATCGGCGACTGGCTCATAAAAAGAAAAGTGTAAGTTGTTGAGGATAATGAAAAAAAATATTTCTAAAAAAAATGGGATATCAATTTTAATTGGTTTATTAATGGGAATTCTATTACTTAATTTTTTCTTACCAAAAAAAGGATCTGAAATTCGCCTTGAAGAATTCGCCTTAGGAGAAAATAATAAAAAATCAATGGCCTCGGTTGGTAATATAAATATTCATTGCAATGATTTAAAAGACTTAAATCTTTGTATAGAGGGGCACAAAGTTGATAAAAATAATAGTCCTGTAATTTTATGGCTTGGTAATTCGCAACTTCATGCAATTAATCAATATCAACCAGGAAATGAAACTGCTGCACCTCAAATTTTTAGAATTTTAAAAGAGTATAATTTTCATACTTTAACACTTTCACAAGCAAATGCTAATTTGCAAGAACATTATCTTTTATTTGCTTATCTGTTAGATCGCCTTCCAATTAAAACTTTAATATTACCAATAGTTTTTGATGATATGCGTGAAAATAAAATAAGAAAAGATATTAAAAGTGTTTTAAAAGATCAAGCTTCGTTTAAAAGAATCAATCTAACTTTATCAGGCAAAAGTCTGATTTCTAGATTTAAATATAATAACTTAGATGAAAATAAGTCTAACTTTTTAAAAGATACAAAACAAACTGAGTTTGAAGATTTACTTGATGAACAGTTGGGTAACATTTGGCCGCTTTGGAATAAAAGAGAGATTTTAAGAGGAGAATTGTTTGGAAAATTATATCTTTTAAGAAATTCTATTTTTGGAATTAAAGCTACAACTACACGTAAAATGATAAGAGGGAATTATTTTAAAAATATTCATGCTTATCAAGATATTTTAAAACTAGCATCAGATAATAAAGTTAAAGTATTAGTATATATTCCACCGATTAGAAACGATATTAAGATTCCATATAATTTCAAAGAATATAATAACTTTAAAAATGAAATAAAAAATATTGCAGAGGAATACAAAGTTTATTTTACTTCTTTAGAAGATCTTATCCCTTCAGAATTTTGGGGCAGAAAGGCCTCTACAAACTTAAAAAAAGATGAAGAGGTAGATTTTATGCACTTTCAAGTGGAAGGTCATCGCTTATTAGCTGAAGCTATATTCCTAGAAATCAGTAACATTTGGCAACTATCCAAAAAACCGTGATATTTAACTCATTATCTTATTTACTACTTTTGCTAATAGTTGTTACATTATATTGGCAGTTACCTTACAGGTCCCGTTTGATATTAATTTTTAGTTCAAGTTTAATATTTTATGGATTTTGGAAAATCAAGTTTATACCTATTTTATTAATCTCTGTCATTGTTGATTGGTTTATTTCTCAAAAAATGCCAAAATCTGATAAACAAGAAAAATTTTTCTTATTATTAATAAGTTTAATCACAAATCTTGGTTTGTTGTTTTATTTTAAATATTTAATTTTTTTTGCAGATAACTCAATTGGTTTAGCAAATTTTATGGGCGCAGAGCTAGATCCTATTGCACTTAACATCATACTTCCATTAGGTATAAGTTTTTATACCTTTCAGACTATAAGTTATACAGTAGATGTATACAGGGGTTTTATAAAACCAGAAAAAGATTTTCTTTTATTTGCATGTTACGTAACCTTTTTCCCCCAACTTGTAGCAGGACCAATTTTACGAGCAAAGGAGGTTATGCCTCAATTTTTCAATCGCTCATCTTTTTCGATTAATTATATTTTTGTTGGAATTAAGTTTATTCTGCTTGGTTTATTTCTGAAGGTTGTATTGGCAGATAATTTATCAATTTTAGTTGATACAGGATTTACGATTGAAGTAAAAAATATGTCTGCTATAGATATTTGGACTTTAGCTTTCTTATTTGGATTCCAGATTTATTTTGACTTTAGTGCATATTCATTTATTGCACTAGGTAGTGCTCGAATGATGGGCATCATATTTCCTAATAATTTCAATTTTCCATATATTTCTACTTCACCAAAAGATTTTTGGCAACGATGGCACATCTCTCTTTCAAGCTGGATACGTGATTACCTTTACCTACCTCTTAACAAAGCAAAAGTCTTTGATCGATCTGAAGGTGGACTCGCAAAAGCTAGTAAAATTAAAGGTAATAATAAATCTTTATTTGTAACGATGGGACTAATGGGGCTTTGGCATGGAGCAAACTGGACTTTTTTAATTTGGGGCATATATCATGCGATTGTTATTACTATTTATAGACTAATAGAACCTAAAACACATTCCTTTCCTAAATGGTTTCGAACTTCTGCAGGTATTTTAGTCACTTTACCAGTAATGATGTTGTCTTGGATTCCTTTTAGAGCAAATTCTTTAAATGATGCATTAGGTATGTGGTTAAAAATATTTAATCCTATAGAATATACATGGCTGGGAATGCGTGAAAATGTTTATATAATTACTTTTTTAGTTTTGATTGGATTTTTTATAGTTTATTTATTTAAAGTAAAAATATTACCTTTTATAAACTCTACAAAATATATTGCTATTGTATGTGATATTTTTTTAATGATGACAGTAACTTCAATGGTAATTATTTTTTTTAGATCTATAAATCAATTTATTTATTTTCAATTTTAAATAAAAATATCTATTATATTACTTTTAATTGTGTAAAAATAATTAAGTCAAATATAATTTAAATAAATATTGCAAATGACAATAAGAGTTAATTTTGGATGTGGCATGACACCAACTGAGGGGTGGGTTAACTATGATAATAGTTTTGCAATAAAATTAGCGAATTCTTCTTTCTTATATCTTTTGGCAAAATCTTTAAGAATTCTTAATAAGGCACAAATTGAAAATGTTGAATGGAATAAAAAACATAAAATTCATTTTGCTGATGCAACTAAAAAAATTCCTTTGAGAGATAATTCTGTAGAATGTCTTTATACCTCACATATGCTAGAACATATATCAAGAGAAGGTGTAGTATTTTTTTTAAATGAAGTAATAAGATTTTTAAAGGTAGATGGAGTTTTGAGAGTGGCGGTACCAGATTTACGGATAGCTATTAATAACTATTTAGCTCAAGAAGATGCGGATAGTTTTATGAAAAAGATCCATGTAGAAGCACAACCTATTAGCAAATTGAAAGATAAATTTAGATTATTTGTTACTGGTTATAGACATCATCAATGGATGTATGATGGTAAGTCACTTTGTATGTTAATGAAAAATTCTGGATTTCGAAATGTTAGGGTTTATGAAAAAGGTCAAACTTCAATAAAAAACGCAAAAGGCCTAAATTTATTCGAGCGAAGTGAGGAGAGTGTTTATGTTGAAGGCGTAAAGTAAACTTTAAAATGTGGTGCTAAAATTATATTTTATTTCAACACATTTTTAATATTTTGATTTTAATATTTTAAAGAAAATTATTTCATATGTTGTAAAATTTACATGAAAATATCTATTATAACAGTTTCATACAACTCTGAAAATTTTATAGAAAGTTGTATAAATTCAATCATAAGTCAATCATATAAAGATATCGAATACATAATCATAGATGGCTCGAGCAAAGATAATACTTTAAATATAGTAAAAAGATATTCAAGGTATGTTTCTACAATTATAAGTGAGCCCGACAAAGGTATGTATGATGCGATGAATAAAGGTTTAAAGATTGCAAAAGGTGAAATCATCGGTTTTTTGCACTCAGATGATATTTATCAAAATGCAGATGTTCTATCGAAAGTAGTCAATGTGTTCAAGAATAACTCCTCAATTGGTGCCTGTTATGCTGATTTAATATATGTAAAAAAAACAAACACGTCTAGGATTGTAAGATATTGGAAATCAAGTAAATTTATTTCGGGGTCGTTTTCTAAAGGATGGTGCCCGCCTCATCCAACTTTCTTTGTACGAAGATCAGTATATGAACGTTATGGAAATTTTAATCTTAAATATCCTATTGTTTCAGATGTAGAATTAATGATGCGTTTACTAGAAGTGCATAATATCCAAACTCAGTATTTGAATGAGGTTTGGATAAAGATGCGCCTAGGTGGCTTATCAAATAAAAACTTTAAAAGTATTTTAAATCAAAATCAGGATATACTTCGAGCTCTAAAAAGCCATACCCTAACCAGAAATATAGTAATTTTTGCAATTTATAAAATTCTTTCACGTTTAAAGCAGTTTTTCCAAAGACCAAAAAGTTAGCATCAAATTTTATTAAGGTCAAAAATAAATTATTTTCTATTATTTTTTAAAATATGAATTTCTTATAATAAAAAAAATTATAAAAAAAAGTATAAATAAAAATAAAGAAACAACTGAGCTAGAAAATCTAAAAGATAAAAAACCAATAAAGAATAAAATTATATTGGTAAAACACATAAAAAAATTTGTTAAAAATATTGAATTAGTCTTTTCGAACAACAAGTGATGTAGGTGATCTTGTCCAGCCGTAAAAGGATCTTTTTTATTTTTGATTCTTATTAAGTTAATTGATAAAAATTCATAAACAAATATTGCAATAGACCATGCAAGCAAAATTGGGTGTATCAGTTTCTGATTTGAAAGATAAATTAATATAAAGGCGAAAATAAATCCTAACAATAGACTTCCATTATCACCTAAAAATAATTTTGGAAGTCTGAATATTGAAAAATTAAAACATAAAAAAATACATATTGGTATTGATATTATTATCAAAAATAACTTGATATCTTCATCTGGCACAAGAAAATATAAAATAGTTATTACAGTAATTGATGTAAAACCTAGTACGCCATCTAATCCATCAAAATAATTAAAAGCATTAATTAAAAATAATACAGATAATAAAGAAAATGGTAATGAGAAAGAACCCAAACCCAACGCAAAGTAATCGTAGTTTCCAAGTTCGTTTAAAAATAAATTTTCAAATACAATCAAATACAAAATAGGAATAATTTGCAAACTAAGCTTGCTACCAATATTCAAATTATATTTATCGTCGATTAAACCAACAACAGAAATTAAAAAACCTATAGAAAAAATTAAGTTTAAATTTTTATCTGAAAAATCGAATAATTGTATGCCCAATAGTAAAATTATACTTAATGAAATTCCACCAGTGTAAGCAGTAGGTTTAAAGTGAATTTTTCTTTTATTTGGCAAGTCAACTAAATTAAGTTTGTAAGAGATCTTTCCACAAAAAAAAAATAAAACAAAACTAAGTAGAGAATAAGTTATGATTGATACATTCATTAAATAATTATGTTGTATGATTAGATTATTTTAAAATTAATATTTTACAATATAAATTAATTTTTAGAAATATTACTAAACTAAAAAATATAAAAAATTTATTACGGACAGAACCTATTCATAGTTATAAATTTTAATTTTAACACAAAAAAATTCATTTTTTATAGTTTTCCTATATTTCAATTTTCTTTATAATCTGTATTATTTTTAATTTATGCATGTTATATTGAAGTATTTAATTTAAGTGATAAAGAAAAGATAATATTTAGGTATGAAAAAAAAAACCAAGCAGACAAAAATGAATTACGGTTATTTGAGTTAATTGGGCTTATTCTCAATAGCAAGCTTAAGTTGATTGTTTTTATATCTATTTCAGCAATTATTGGAGGTTTTTATAATTATAATAAACCTAATTTGTTACAATTTTCACTAGAGATTAAACCAGTTAATAATTCTGTATTAATAAATTATGCATTAATAAATGAATACATAGATAATAACCGAGTAGCTAATCACGAGGAATATATAGTAACAAGTTCTGAGGTTTTTAGAAGATTTGTAGATGAGTTCTTAGATTATCAAGAATTGATGTTTGTTCTTAAAAATAATAAAAATTTTAAAGAACAAATCTCACAATTATCTAAAAAAGATCAAAACATGATGCTTGGATCTATTGCTAGATCATTTACTTTAGAGCCAGTTTTTAGCAAAATGCTTAAAGAAAATTCTAAACCTTACTTAAACTATGTAATTACATTCGTTTGGAACGACAAAGATCAGGGTATTAACATAATAGAGGAAACGTTAAATATTGTTCTAAAAAATTTAAGAGATAATTCAAATAATAATTTAGAAAATTACTTAAATAATATTTATAATATTCAAATTCAAAAAGAATATAATGAAATAGTTTATCTTACAGAACAAAGTTTAATCGCAAAAGAGCTTGGAATTATTGACAATCAACTTAATAAAGTTAATGGATCAGAAAAAAGTGTTATGTTAAATTTTTACTCACAACAAGCGTATTATTTGCGTGGATATAAATCAATCCAAAAAGAGATTAGCCTTATTAAAGAACGTAAACATAAAAATATATTTGATTTATTAGATAAAGTTAAAGAATTAAAAAAACAAAAAAGTAAACAATGGGTATATTACGACATAAATCTTATAAAAATTAATAATCTTAAACCTAGTTATTTAGCAACTATAATAATTTCAATGATTATTGGTTTAATTATAGGTACAATTTATATTCTTATTTATAGTATGATTAAACATAAAAAGTAGCTATTAAAAGATAAAATTATTGTACCTTACTCACCCTTCTTTAAAATATAAAATTAGATATTAAATATATCTTCTTGCATATAATTAATTTTCTAAGATCTTTAATTGAGGAAAAATAAATAAAGTGATAATGAATTGATTACCTTATGAGCCTTAAAACTTTATTTTTTTCTTATGTATAATTTAAAAAATTTGAATCCAATTTTAATCAATTTATTTATAGTATCTATTATTCCATTTCTTATTTTAGGTCCTTTTTTACCTGACTTAATAGTAAGCATATCAGCTTTAATTTTTTTATATTATATTATTAAAAAAAAAGAATTTAACTATCTTTTAAATAAATCAATAATAATATTTTTTCTCTTTTGTATTATTGCAATAACTAGTAGTTTATTTTCGGAAAAAATCCTTTTTAGTCTTAAAAGTTCATTATTTTATTTCAGAATTGGGATATTCAGTATTTTGATTTGGTATATTGTAGATAAAGATAAAAATATTTTAAATTATTTTTATTATACATTAATCTTTAGTTTTTCATGTTTGGTAGTTGATGGTTATTATCAATACTATTATGGAGAAAATATTTTAGGCTTTAAATTAATTGGCACACGCATCTCCTCTTTTTTTGGAGATGAATTGATTATGGGTTCTTATTTATCAAGATTATTCCCTTTATTATTTGCTTTTTTTTTAGTGAAGAAAAAACAAAAATTTGAAATTTACTATGTTGCACTTTTATTTGTCTTTGTAGATATTTTAATTTTTATGTCAGGAGAGAGGACGTCTTTCTTTTTTTTAAATTTGTCATCAATATTTATTATTTTATTAATTAAAGAATATCAAAAATTTAGATTAATTACTTTTATAATAGCTATTTTTGCTATCGCCGCTTTAGGTATAAATTCACCCAAATTGACAGAAAGAATGTTTTTAGTTCCCGCAAAAGATATGGGTTTTATAGAAAGTTCAAAAAACGCAACAATTTTCTCAGAACAACATGATAGCCACATACGAACGGCAATTAATATATTTAAAGATAAGCCAATTTTAGGACATGGTCCAAAAATGTTTAGAATTAAATGCTCTGAACCAAAATTTTCAGTTGGCAGATTTCCTTGTTCCTCTCATCCACATAACTTTTATGTTCAGCTTTTAGTTGAAACTGGAATTGTAGGTTTTAGCTTTTTATTAATTATTTTTTTTTATGTTTTGTTTCAATCATTAACACAACTAAAAACTATCTTACTCAAAAAGAAAAGACATTTAAGTGATTATCAGGTTTGTTTATTAGCAGGAATTCTGATAACTGTTTGGCCTTTCTCACCTAATGGAAATTTTTTTAATAATTGGATGATAATTATATATAGTTTACCTTTTGGTTTTTATCTTCAATCAATTTACTCTAAAAAAAAAAAAACTTAATTATTCTATTTTTGGGCATAATTTTCTAATTTTTTTACAATTAAATAACTATAAAAAAATTAAATTAATCTTTACAATTTTGTGTATTTTTAGTATTAAAACGTGCCTGGTAATTATTGCGAAAGGGTAATACCCGATCCCATTCCGAACTCGGAAGTCAAGCCTTTCTGCGCCGATGGTACTTTGTCTTAAGGCATGGGAAAGTAGGACGTTGCCAGGCTTACAACTCTAATGAAAAAAATAATCGTAGTCACAGGTGGAGCGGGTTTTGTTGGCTCAAATCTAATTGAATTAATATTAAAGAAAACAAAATATAAAATTATTAGCTTAGATAATTATTCATCAGGAACTAAAAAAAATCATATAAAAAATAAAAGAGTAAATTATTTAAGAGGGCATACTTTAGAAATTGAAAAAATTTTGGTTAAATATAAAAATAAAATAAAAAGTATTTTTCACTTTGGTGAATTTTCAAGAATTTATCAAAGTTTTAAAAAATTCAATGAGTGCTATGAGTCTAACTCAATTGGTTCACAGGCTGTATTTAAATTTTGTTTGGATAATAAAATTAAACTAATATATTCAGCAACTTCAGCTTCTTTAGGCAATAAAGGTAATGATAAAAATCTATCTCCCTATGCTTTCACAAAATCTAAAAACTTAGAACTATTAGAAAATTTAAAGAAGTGGTTTAATTTTAAATTTGAAATAATTTTTTTTTTATAATGTTTATGGACCGAGACAAATTAAAGTTGGGAATATGGCAACAGTGATTGGGATATTTGAAAATCAATATTTAAGTAAAAAACCATTGACGGTTGTAAAGCCTGGAAACCAAACAAGAAGATTTACTCATATTTTAGATACAGTGCAGATTTGCTATGAAGCCTTTAAAGCAAATAAATGCAGATATTATAGTATCAGCAATAAAAAATCTTATTCAATTTTAGAAGTTGCAAAAATGTTTAAATCTATGATTGTGTTCTTAAAGCCAAGATTAGGTGAACGATATGCCTCAGCATTGACAAAAATAAGCAATAATAACAAAATTACTCAAAAATTTGGAAAATTACAATTGAAAGATTATGTTAGTTCCTTTATTAAATCCAATTAATTATGAAAATTAAAAGCTCTTTAAAATCTATTAAAAAAAGAGATCTTAACTCTAAACTT
>MDTB01156321.1_pt1 | contig 32146 bp, 33 predicted proteins | sample 811161 | NCBI WGS metagenome assembly MDTB01 (sample SAMN05326650, study PRJNA326480) | marine metagenome | isolation source: seawater | place: Mediterranean Sea | collected 2009 | reverse complement strand
GAAAATGGTAATAAGGGCACTTTATTTGACGCATCAAAGTCTAGTGTTCCTGATGCAGCTAAATGAAAATCAACAAATTTCATATCTTTTATATTTTCTTGGACATGTCCCCAATGAATTCCGAGTTTATAATTTGCTGCAATTGATTTATAAAAACTTCTTAATACATAAAATAATTGACGGCAAAATGGCCATTCTTTATGGGTAAATATGATTGTTCCCGGAGAATGCTTTGTTGCTTCTTTTAAAAGATGCGGCATTAATTAAATAGTCTTTGCCAGAATGATGGTTTCTTTTCTTCCTTTTTTCGACAATGAAAATTAAGAACCATGCGTTCTAGACCTTTTTCTTTTATGATCCCGCCACCATGAAATGTGTCTGTATTAAAAATAATTAATGAACCAGCTGGTGCTGATGCATATTTAAGTTCTGACTCATCTACTTCTTGGTGATAATCTATTCGATAGGCTTTTTGTTTCCCTTTATTGGTTTGACAATATTCTTCTCTTAATTTTTGTCCTTTTTTATGAGTCTTTGGAATGTAACGAAATGCACCATTATTTTCGTTCGTATCTGTTAAATATATAATAAATTTCAATGCCTGATAGGGGTCAAAATGAAGAAATGCATTTCGTGGTAATTTATTCTGATCAACAACATGATATTCATGGGTCATAAAATATTGCATGCCAAAATCAACGTTGCCTTCATAAAAATTATTGGCAATATTGTTAAAAAAATCCGTTTGGTAAATGCCTACTAATTTTTCATATTGGTTATATGCTTCTGGATAAATACGAATGGCTTTTCCATTTGAATATTGGTCATGTTGTGCCCATTTTTTACTGTGTACAATTTCTTGCTTATCTTTTATTTTATCAAACGTTTTAACAAAGCTCGATTTAACTTGATCAATATCCGTAATGAAGTTTTCTATAATAACTATTCCATCATCGTTAATCTGATTTAATATATTGGATTCATTCATAAAAAAATTATACCTAAATTTAATCTTAATGAACATATAGCGCTTAATTTAATCAAATTTTTTCTAATTCATAAATTCGTTGATAATGATTATTAAAATCATCTTTTTCATGTTAATTTGATTACATGTTCCACGCTTTTCGTTCACGACGTTTTTTTAATTCCCAACTCAAAAAATACCCGTTAGAATTACAACAATTTAATTACAATAAAGCCAATAACTTATATTTGAATAATGTTGATGACGCTTTTCTAAATGGTAAGCGATGTGCCGTGATTGGAAATAGTGGTCACTTATTGGATCAAAATTTAGCGGACGAAATTGATCAACATGATGTTGTTTTTCGATTTAGTTTGGCACCAGTCAAAGGTTTCGAAAATAAAGTCGGTCAAAAAACGACACTAAGAATTATAAATAATAAAGTTTTTTCTGGAATTAAAGACCCCATGGCTCCTGAAGAGCGAGATGACCAATTGCTTGATTTTATCAATGATAGAATATTGGTTGTTTCTTGGGATAACCATTTATTTCAGCAAAGTATTTTTAAGTTTATGCATGCAAAACAATTGCTTTTTTTAAATCCATCGTTTAAAAATGAGATTTGTAATCGTTACTTTTACAGATCTGCAACGACTGGATTTATTGGTATTATTTTAGCACTTCATTATTTTGAAAAGGTTTCACTTTTTGGTTTTAATTTTTACGAAGGAGACTGGAAGAAACGCCATTATTTTGAATCATGCAAAAAATATGTTTCTGAGCATAGTCACAATGAAGAAAAATACATTGTTCATACACTTGCCGATCAAGGACATATCACAATTCATTAGTTCTATTGAATGTAATTTTCTGTTTGGGGTGGCGCTTTTAAATGTTCAATTGTTGTGCCTTCTAAGTATCCCTGTATTAAATTGTATTTCTTGAAGTGATCATGTAAATAGGCATCATCTGATCCCGCTCGACGTACATAGCCTTTTTTAACATTTTCGTCATTATTTGACTTTGGAAATAATTTAAAATTTAAATAATGGCTCAGTGCATACCCTTGAATTCCAAATAATGGGCCGGCCACATTTGCAAATAACGGGCAACGGACTTCGAATCTCTTGTCATTCGCTTTAATTTTTTTCGCTGGCCGCCAAACACTGCGTTCTGGGTTGCAACCATTATTTTTATACCTCATTCCAAGCATCCCTAAACGAGGAATTGTATCGAGTGCTTCAATTAGACGATTAAAACTGGCCATGTCAAAGACAACATCTGGGTCCATTGAGATTAAAACTCGTGGACAATTTTTACTTGAAACTGTTTCTTTAAGAAAAGAATTCGTTGCGTAGGCTTTCCCGTAATTGACCTCTCTTTTTAAAACCGTTAAACGCTCATGATTCACAGCATCTAATAATTCATGTGTTTTTTTATCTTTTGAACAATTATCTATAATTGTACAGTAGGTATCTTTTCTTTGTGTAAGAACATTTAGTATACATGGTAATGTTTGAGATAACTCTTTTGGAAAGTTGAACGTCGTACAAATAATTAGAATTGAGTTTGATAGCATCATTTATCCTTTCTGAAATAACCGCTGTACAAATGAAAATATCCCCCAATCAATTTTTCGATATTTATACCAACTTAAATATTGAAATAAAAATGCAGGTCGCCGCCCTGGTTCAAATTCGTGAAACGATCCATCAAACTTTCTAACTTGTTTACCAAATTTATTAATTTGATCAAAATGAATGATCGGTTGGTTTTTTTCATCGCGTTTAATTTTCGTTGACCATGTTCCATCTTTTGTTTGAAATTGTTGTGGTCCACGAATGACATAATGTTTAAATACGGGATAATCAAACAGTGTTTTTTGTTTGATTCCGTATGGAAAAACTCGACCGGTTTCTCTCATATCATAATAAATATTGGGTTTATTTTTAAATTGACGAATTTCTAGCCCACCAGGCGTATAGTGTTTAATTTGTGTTTGGATTGGTTTATCAAGTGAGATTTTTAAACTTTTCTCACTTGAATGTAAAAAAAAGTTTAATGCATGCCAATTTACAATTTCTGCACCTGATTTCTCAGCACGTTTTGCAATTTCATTTGGATCATCCACTAATATCTCATCGCCATGAAGAATCGTAAACCAACCTTCGACTGGAAACATTTCTTGCGCTTTTTCTAATAAAAATTGGCGCATTCCATCCGTTGTTTTTCGATTTGGATAAATGTCATTATCGTGCAATAAATAAACAACATTTTGATATGACTTGATGATTTCAGTTGTTCCATCATCTGAGCCATCCAATACCAATATTTTATCGAAAAACTTGAGATTATGATCCATGACTTCGTTAATGAAATCAACTTCATTATAGGTCATCAAAAGCCCAATATTTTGAAGTGCCATATTTTCTAAGTCTTAATCTTTTTATTTTGAATGTCAATGTTGTTATATTGAATAAGTCACTTAATTCACCTAAACTAAATTTGATGCGTGCTGATAGCTTTCTTTATTATGTTAAATTTATATTTCCTTATATTCGACCATACTGGAAAATATTAACACTATCCCTTTTATGTACTTTTGTTTTTGCCTTATCAAATGTTTTTATCATGCCGCTTGTAAATGATATAGTTCGCGAAGTTTCAAGCAAAAACTTTGCGTATTTTACGAACCATGTTTTAAATGCTTCTATTTTATTTTTTATACGGCTAACTAGTAAATACCTACAAACATTTATCATGGAAAAAACATCGTATCAAATTATGCTTGATATTCGTCTGAAATTGTACAGAGTCATTCACTATTTACCATCGGATGCATACAACAATCAAAAACATGGTGATATTACATCACGTATTTTAGATGATTGTAATAAAATAAAAGATTCTATTTTTCTTAACTTTGAAAGCTTGTTACCAAATGGGCTAACGTTTATTGGAGTGGTTGGATATCTTTTTTATTTATCCTGGCCATTGGCTCTTTTGAGTTTAATTGGCGCCCCTGTTTTTATAATCACGCTTAATTATTTTTCAAAACGATTACGCAAAGTGAGTAAGCAACTGCAACAAAATACTGCTGATTTAACACAAATGATTCAAGAATCGTTAATGAATATGAAAATTATCCAAATTTATACTGCTGAGCAAAAAAATATTAATCGATTTCATCATATTCAGAAACGCTACATGAAAGGGTATATAAAAGAAATAAAGTTTAAAATTACACGCGAACAAATTGATGCATACAGTCAATATTTAATATTTTTAGTTATTTTATGGTTTGGTGGTTACTTGGCATTTAACGATCATATTTCCACTCCTCGCTTGTTATCTTTTTTACAGGAATTGTGTTATTGGTTGAACCAAGTATGGTGTTAACTAAAATTTATGCGGCCACATTTCAGGTAACCGCATCTATCGAACGGGTTACAAAACTTATGAACAAAGAGGCCCCCGTTGAACCACTTGAAATTAAAAACAACCAAGATTTAAGCTTTAGTTCTATTATTTTTGACCAGGTCTGTTTTCAGTATCCAGGCACTGAAACTTATGCGCTTCAGAATGTATCTTTTGAATTGACCGAAGGTGATCTCATTGGAATTGTTGGCCCATCGGGATCAGGGAAATCGACCCTTGTTAATTTAATTGCAAAGTACTATTTGCCAACAACAGGCGAGATATGCATTGATAACCGTTTATTAAGTGATATTCCAGCCCCAAAACTACGCTCTAATATCGCATATGTTCCCCAAGAATCACTTCTTTTCAAAAGTACAATTTTAGATAATTGCCGTACCGGAAATCCAAATGCTTCAATTGATGATGTTATTGATGCATTAAAATTAGCGAATGCTTGGGAGTTTGTACAAGAATTACCAAAAAAATTACTGACTAAAATTGGAACTCAAGGACTAACGTTATCGGGTGGACAACGCCAGCGCTTATCGATTGCACGTGCGATTTTAAGCCGTCCAAAGTTGTTAATTCTTGATGAAGCTACATCAGCACTGGATTCACACTCTGAAGAAAAAATTCAGGCAGCCATTCAATCGCTCAAAGGGAAATTTACTATGATCATTATTGCTCATAGGTTATCAACAATTAAAGACGCCTCTAAGATTATTGTTATTGATTCAGGAAAAATACGAGATATTGGTAGCCATGCTGATTTGGTTGAACGCGATGGTATTTATCTTGAACTTTTACAAAAACAGAGTGTTTTAACATAATTCATAATCGGTTGAAATTTATTTTTATATGATTCATACTTTGATCATGTCCAATTGGATTTCATTTTTAAACAAAATATGTGATGTTGCTGATGAAATTGCACTTCATTATTTTAATCATTCAACCTTGGATGTTTCGATCAAGGATAATATGACACCCGTATCCGCGGGGGATTTGGCGATCGAAAATGAAATTCGATCTCTTGTAAAAAAAGAATATCCTGACCTTTCAATTATTGGTGAAGAGTATGGAGAGACCATAGCCAATTCATCGTTAAAGCTTATTATTGACCCCATTGATGGAACCAAGAACTTTATCCGAGGGCTGCCTTTTTTTGGCTCATTATTCGCAATTGAAGATGATGGTGATGTCATTGCGGGTATGGTTTCAGCGCCTGCTTTAAACGGCCGCTGGTGGGCGGAAAAAGGAAACGGTGCATTTTATAATGGGAAAGCCATTCACACATCAAGTGTCAGCTCTTTGACTGAAGCCAATGGGTTTCATGGCAGTTTATTTGGATCAGAAGCCAGCTCAACTTCAGAACCTGTAATCCAACTTTTAAAAGATACCAATCGTCAACGTGGCTTCGGGGATTTTTATCCGCATATGTTAGTAGCGATGGGTTGTGGTGAATATGCCATTGATTTTAAGCTCAGTGTTTGGGATATTGCGCCATTAAAAATCATCGTTGAAGAGGCTGGTGGGATATGCAGTGATACATCTGGCAAGCGGACCATTTATTCTGGAAATATAATTTCATCGAATCAAAAATTACATCAGACCGTCCTTAATTACATTAAAGGATGTGAATAATCTTTGAATTACCGTCTTAATTTGATTAGAATAAAAGTAGGGATATTGATTCTTGGAGGAAAAATATGATTGATTTAGCAATCAACGTCACTCAAAATAAAGATTGGCAAGTTATTACATTAAAAGGTGAATTGGATGACTATCAAGCGTCTAAACTTACGAGTACCTTCAATAAGCTAATTGAAGAAGTGGACTGCAAGCAAATTATCTTGAATTTAGATAATGTATCTTTTGTCGATAGTGTAGGTTTGGGTACGATTGCGATTGCTGGCAAGAAACTCTTGGAAAAATCCGGTCACTTGCATATCGTTTGCACCCAACATAAAATTTCTCAAATGGTTAATCTATCTGGCATTATTAGTGCAACAAAAGAAACGATTCAGTTATTTGATTCTACTGAACAAGCGTTAAGCAATTAATTTAATTCTTTTCTTTGATGATTTTTGATGGGGAAATTTTCCCTGAAGCTATTTATTTCTTCACGATTTAAGTCAGCTAAAATTGTCATGCACTTTTCTTCATCCGCTTCTGCAATGATGGATCCCATGGGGTCTACAATCAAACTATGACCATATGTTTTTATGTCATTTGCGCCAATACCGCATTGATTGGGAGCAATAACAAAACACTGATTTTCAATTGCCCGTGCCTGGCATAGAATGTGCCAATGTTTTTTACCTGTTTCGTAAATAAAAGAGGAAGGAATCACTAAAACTTCTGCACCATGATTAAAGTACCACCGAAATAATTCAGGAAAGCGTAGGTCATAACATATGCTCAAGCCAAATTTCCATCCATGTATGGTTACAATTTCTGGTTGATCGCCATATAAATAACGATTGGATTCATTTATATTTTTTCCATCGATTGAAACATTAAATAGGTGCATCTTACGATATGTCCCTAAAATCTCTCCGCTTGGTTCAATCACAACACTGGTATTATATGCTTTATTATCTTGCCCTGTTTCAGGAATGCTTCCCCCAATGATGTGCATTTTATTTTCTCTTGCAGATTCTTGTAAAAATTGAATGCTTCTACCTGTGAGTGATTCTGAATAATTTTTTTCAGTCATATTCATACGGCGATAATTAAACACCTCCGGCAACACTAAAACATCTGGTATTTTAGATAGGTTTTCTATTTCAAATTGAATGTGATCTAAATTTTTTTGAACATCTGTTCCGCTATTCAGTTGCATGGCTGCAACAGTTAAATTTTGACTAGGACTATTTTTTTTAATCATTTTTTTCTATCATACTATAAAATGAATGCTTTAGAACTGATTAAATTAACCCTTCAGGAAGATATAAAATCTGGAGATATTACCTCCCAACTTTTAATTGATCAAAAATCGATGACGAATGCTGCTATATTTGCAAAAGCTGATGGTGTTTTTTGCGGAAATAGTATTGTAAAAGCCATGCATGAACTTGTTCATGAAGTTTCATTTTCACACCTTATTCCCGATGGTCAAATTGTATCTGCAGGTGATCATTGCCTTCATTTATCAGGCCCAACTAAAAAAATCGTTGAAATTGAACGATCCCTTTTAAATTTCTTACAACGATTAAGTGGTGTTGCAACTGTAACTCACCAGTTTGTTAATGCATTAAATGATGCCTCTATTGATATTTTAGATACAAGAAAAACAACACCACTTTTGAGGGACCTTGAAAAAGAAGCTGTTTTGGCAGGTGGTGGAACCAATCACCGGTTTGGCTTATATGATATGGTTCTTGTTAAAGAAAACCACATGCATCAGTATGTTCATGATTATGGAATGAGTGCATTTAATTTAAAACTTAATGATCAAAAAAAGACATTTCCAGCGATTCAAATAGAGGTTGAAGTAACCACTCTGGACATACTCAAACAGCTTGATCTAGCCGCTATTGATATCGTTATGTTTGATAATATGAGCTTAAATGAGCTGGCGCCTTGCATACAGCATTTAAATCAACATGGCCCGCATGTTTTAAAAGAAGTATCGGGAAACATATCGCTTGAAACCATTTCTAAGTACCAAGGGATTGACATCAACCGCATTAGTATTGGATCATTAACACATTCAGTTAATGCGCTGGATTTATCTCTGCTTGTCCTATGATTGATTTTAACAAAGAAACCGAATTTAAAAACTTTAATCATGAAATGCTTCATGAGCGTGCCAATGAATGTAAAAATTGTGAATTACATCAAAATCGTACCCATGTGGTTTTTCATTCTGGTCACCCACGCGCCGATTTAATGCTGATTGGGGAAGGTCCTGGTCAACAGGAAGATGAAGAGGGGATTCCATTTGTTGGCCGCTCCGGCCAATTGTTAACTAAAATTTTAGAATCGGTTGATATTCATCGGGATGATATTTATATTGCTAATACTGTCAAATGTCGTCCACCTCAGAATCGAACGCCTAGCCCTGCGGAAATGGCAGCATGTGGGGATTTTTTAATCCGCCAAATCCAGTTGGTTGAGCCGAAAATTATCTGTCTGGTTGGCTCAGCTGCTGTAAAAGCGATTTTAGGGAAAACTGATTCAATAACAAAAATCCGAGGGCAATGGATTACTGCGCCAGTAGATTATATGAATGATGAATTGTATTTAATGCCTATTTTTCATCCAGCCTATTTATTGCGCAATGCTTCCAAAGAAAAAGGTGCCCCGAAATGGTTAACATGGCACGATATGAAAGAGGTCAAAGCGGCCCTTTCTTTTTATGATATAATGAGTAAACAATGACAGAAGAACAACCGAAAAAGCCCAATAATAAACGTTCAAAGCATCGATCCCAACAGCGAAAAAATCAATCAAAACATAAAAATCGAAATGTGACATCCTCAGATCCAAAGCGTCCCCATGCTTCAGGGAATCGGCGCAAAGGAAACCAGCGAAACTCCAAATGGAATCGCCACCGGGTGTCGGATCATTTCATGAAACGTGATTTTGATTCACGTAAAAAAGATTGTGAAGAATGTACATCCTCTTTGCGAATCAGCTTGGGGCTTGTTGGTGTTATTGAAGCAATGCGTGCAAAAATTAATAAACGCATCGAAATTGTTACTGGTTTTTATTGTTCAGATTGCCGAGATAAACAGTATGGTATTAAGCGTGATTTTCACCACCAGGGGGTTGCTGCGGATATCAAAGTTCGGGATATGAGCGTTGTTGACTTATTTCTAATTGCCGAAACATTTCCTGAAATTAAAGGTTTAGGTATCAATTTTGATGATGAACATGTACATATTGATACACGCAAAGAAGATGAGCGGCAAACATGGGTAGAAATAAATGATGAATGGATCTTATTAACAGAAGAAAACCGTGAAAAATACATTCCAACGTCGACATTAAATGACGATAAATCAGCTGATTAATCAATTTAATCAATTTTTAACCGTTCAAAAACAACGCTCCCAACATACCATCCAAAACTATTGCCGTGATATCGAGCAGTTTTTTTTTATTCTTGAAATTAATGACCCTAATAAAATTTTAGATCATCATATACATCAATATTTAAACCATCTCTCAACAAATGATATCGGGCAACGGAGTATTCATCGAAAAATGAGTTCACTTGATCAATTTTGGCGATATTTAGTTCATGAAGATTATTGTCAGTTAAATCCATGGACCTCTGTTCGACGACCAAAAATTAGTCAAAAAATACCCGTATACATTGAAGAAAAAGCGATGTTTGAACTATTGAATAATTACCCACGAGAAACTGTTCTAAACAAACGAAATATCGCCATTCTTGAATTATTATTTTCTTCCGGAATACGTGTCAATGAATTGGTTCAACTTACCTTAGAAAATATTGATTTTACACATCAAGAATGCCGTGTTTTTGGTAAAGGAAGTAAAGAACGAATTGCACTTTTTGGATCTCGCGCAAAAGTTGCAATTCAACACTATTTAAATGATGCTCATTTAGTATGGGATTTTGGTAAAACCAATCGTTTATTTATTTCAAAGCAAGGTCAACCGATTACGATTCGGACTGTTCAACGCATTGTAAAAGATGCCAATCAATACCACTCTTCCACGGTTGAAATAACGCCCCATGCCTGTCGTCATACCTGTGCTAGTATGTTAATTTCAAACGGTGCTGGCATCCGTGATATTCAAGAGCTACTGGGGCATTCATCAATAACCACAACAGAACGTTATTCACACATACCAACAAAGACGTTAACAAAACGTTATTTGAACGCTATTGAAGAATAGTTGTCGAAAGCCTCAAATTTATGTTTAATACAGGTATGAATGAACACGACCTTATAAAACGATCAAAAGAATCCTTATCCAATGTCTTGAGTCATGCAACCCAACTACAAATTGAAAAAGCTGAAGGATCTTACCTGATTGATTATGATAACAATGCTTATCTGGATTTTGGTGCAGGAATTGCAGTCAATTCAACGGGTCATTGCCACCCCAATGTTGTTAAAGCTATTCAAGAACAAGCTGGAAAGTTACTTCATGGATGTGCTGGGGTTGTTTATTATGATCAAAATATTTCACTTGCTGAGAAGTTGGGAGAAATTTCTGGCCTTGACTCTGTATTTTTTACGCAAAGCGGAGCGGAATCCGTAGAAGCAGCTTTGAAGTGTGCTGTTTATGTAAAAAACAAACAGTCTGTGATTGCATTTAATGGAAGTTTTCATGGGCGAACCATGGGGGCACTCTCGGTTACCACATCCAACCCGAAGTATCTTGACCGCTACCCGCTAACATTTCCAAATCGTCATGTTCTTGAGTATCCTTATTTTGTTAAAAATTCTGAGCCTCTTACCACTGAGAATGGTTATTTGGCGTATTTAAAACAAGCATTGTCTGATTTAGATCCAGCACAATATGCTGCAATTATTATTGAACCATTTATGGGAGAAGGTGGTTATGTCCCCTGCCCCACATCAGTTTTAGAATTATTACGGGAATGGTGTAGTTCCAATGATGTTTTTCTAATTTTTGATGAAATCCAGTCTGGAATTGCTCGAACTGGTCATTGGTTTTTCTATCAACACCATGGCATTATGCCAGACATTTTAACAACGGCAAAAGGGATTGCTTCTGGGTTACCCCTTGGGGCATGCATTTCATCAAAAGCTATTATGGATCAATGGACCACCGGTTCTCATGGTGGGACATACGGTGGAAATCCAATTACTTGTGCGGCTGGTATTGCAACCTTGGATGTACTAATGCCTTTATTGCCGAACATTAAAACACATGGAAAAATTGCAATTGAGCGCTTAAAAGCTGAACTCGGGAGCTTACCAGGTGTACTCGACATCCGAGGGCATGGTTTAATGATAGGCCTAGAATTTGTTGATGAAAATAACGCCCCCAGCGCACAGATTGTGAAAGATATTATTGCTCATTGTCTTAAACATCATCTTATTATTTTGCCCTGTGGGCGTGATGGAAATGTTATACGATTAATGCCACCACTAACTGTATCAAATGCAGAGCTTGATGAAGGGCTCACGATTTTAATAAACGCATGTCATCAGATATTGTCATAGGCAAACATGCAGTACGCCAGGCACTTGGAAGTGACCGGCATATTGAGAAACTTTATTTAAGGGATCGCCAGCGTGTTAACAAAGATTTAAGTGATATTATCTCACGTGCTAAAAAGCAAGGTGTTCAACTCCAATGGCTTGAACCTTCTCGCTTTGATCAACGTTTTCAAGGTGATCATCAAGGCATTGCTTGTATCTGTCATTCTTTTCAACAAATCGACATAAACGAAATGATCAAAAAGCAACCACGTGTTGTACTAATGGCAGACCATATTCAAGACCCTCATAACTTTGGTGCAATTTGTCGAACAGCAGAAGCTTTTGGAATACATCACATGTGCTACCCAAAAAATCGAGCAGTTCAAATTACGCCGTCAGCTGTTAAAGCCGCTGCAGGCGCCATGGGGTCCATGAAATTTTGTAAATTAACAAATCTAAATCAGGCATTAAAAAAACTGTCTTCCCATGGGTACTGGATTTATGGTGCTTCATCGAATATTGGAAAAAACCTTCAACAAATGGAATTTAACTTTCCAATGGTTCTTATTTGTGGGTCGGAAAATTCAGGGATTTCTGAAGGGCTTCATAAGAAAATTGATGAATTTGTTCATATTCCATTGGTTGGTGAAACTTCCTCTTTAAATGTTTCGGTTGCTACTGGTATAATTATTAATAAGATTGCTTTTCAAAATTAAATAATAAGAATTTTTAAATGATACTATCAATCAGGCATCGTATACTTCTGCCGTTTTTATTCATTACGGTATTCATGACATTTTCAGCCATGTTCATTTCAATTGAACTGGTTCAAAACCATTTTGACAATCAGCTTGCTCGCAATGCACAACAACAATTTTTACCTGTTGAAACTGTTATTAAACAGTTGGTAAGTCAATCCATCTTAATAAATAAAACTCCCAATACGCCAATTTCATTAAAACAAATTCACTCCAAGGCCACCGATTTAAAACAACTTAATTTGATCATTAAAAATCAACAACTGTTTATTAATTCGCCTGAAATGAATGTGCCATTGCGTTTTTCCGATATCGCTGAATTTAATTTTGATCAGGTGTCGTTGTATATTAAATCCAATACAAATTACATTCGTATCTTCCGATCATCTGAAAAACTATCTCCGTTTGATCGATCAATATCAGCTAATGACTATGCTGAAATTTCCAATCAATCTTATATGAATCATATGATTGATGGGAAACGTTTCAGGTCTTATTTTTATACTCACTCCAATATTGAAAATTTAAAGATTCATGTGGTTGTACCAAGTTCTGATATTTTTCAACAACGGCGTGTGGCTTTGGTTGTGATAACATCAATATTACTTTTAATTAACTCATTTATAATTTTTATTTTCTTTGTCATATTAAAGCGAATTACCATGTCATTATCGCAAATTACCAATACAGCAAAACAAATTTCAAAAGGGCAAAGTACGGCACCTTTAAAAGTCAGTAGTAATGATGAAATTGGCCTGTTGGCTCAAAGTTTCAACAATATGTTAAATAATGTCCAAACAAAAACAGCCGAACTAATTTATGAACGAAATCGCTCTAAAATGATTCTTGCTCAATTACCTGAAGGCATTATTGTTACAGATTTAAATCATAAGTTATTATCTGCTAATCGCACTGCTGAAACCATGTTAGGATTTTCTACAGATCGAGCGAAAGGACAAGAAATTATTTCTTACTTAAAAAATGAAAATCTAAGTGCATTTTTTTCAAATGAGTTTCGCTCAGTTAAAGACAATGCATTGGTTCGTGAGGTAATGATTCCAGATGAAAACGGAAAAGAAGATCATTATCAGATTACAGTTTCACCACTTCTTGATACCACTTACCAAAAGACAGGCATGATTACTGTTATACGAAATATTACGGATGAAAAACAAGTTCGATCGTTAAAAGATAATTTTTTACGTTCCGTTACACATGAATTGCGAACGCCACTCACCACCATTATTGGATTTTTAAATATCTTAAATAAACAAGTTCATGGCTCTCTAAATGATAAACAAAAGGAATTTATTGATATTTCCTTATTAAACGCTTCTTATTTGAAGAAATTAATCAATGATTTACTTGAGCTCTCAATTATTCACTCCGGTCAAATTGTAATTGAACCTGAGGCCTTTGATTTAAACGACTGTTTTGAGTCGGTCATTAAAACACATCTACCAAGTATTGAAAAAAAATCGAATCTTATTTCCGTTGATTATCAAGATAACAACATGCAATTATTTGCTGATAAATCAAAAATGCGGCAAATTTTTGAAAACTTAATTCTGAATGCAAATAAATTAACAGAAAAGGGAATGATTGAATGTGTTGTAAATCAAACCGCTGCTTTTACAACTTTTATTATAAAGGATACCAGTCCAGGCATGTCAGAAGATCAAAAATATCAGTTATTTCAAGCATTTGAACAACATTCTGGTGATCCGTATTTATTTGATGGTTTGGGTCTGGAATTGGCCATTGTAAAGGAACTGGTGCATTTGCATCATGGTCAAATTTTCGTTGAATCAGAATTGGAGCGAGGGTCAATATTTACCATTATTATTCCTCACCCTTCACAACCCATACTCAATACGTCACAATCAGAAAAAATAACCTCTGCATAAATTTAACTAATTTGAGTGATAGTTCAATATGACGATTGACAATCTGGATTAAAGACCGATATTCTTAAGGTATTATTTCGGAGGGATGGCGGAGTGGTCAATCGCAGCAGACTGTAAATCTGCCGAGTTTATCTCTACGTTGGTTCGAATCCAGCTCCCTCCACCACTTATGATTCAAAAAATGAATCATTTAGTTCAAAGGCAACTTGATTTTCATGTTTTGTTACATTTTCAATATTTGAAATAGGCAACCATACGTACACCGTTGTTCCTAAATCAATATCAGAATCGATTGTTAATGCACCTTGATGATCTTTTATTATTTTAGCAACGATTGGTAATCCTAAGCCTAAATTATTCGCTGATTTACTATTCGATTCATATGGTAAAAATATAGTTTTTAATTTATCTTTAGGAATCCCACATCCAGTATCAATAATCGTCATCTGAACGCCTGGGATTGTTTTATTCTGAGACATAAAGGCATCTTCATTTAATTGAATTTCAATTTTACCATTACTATCATTGGAAATTGATTCAATTGAATTGGTAATTAAATTAATAATGACCTGACCAATAAACTGTGAATCTCCAAAAATATTTTGATGTTTTTTTAAATTATTTTGAAATGTAAGATTAATTTTTTTTGCTTTACAATTTGCTTTACTTAAAATTATGATTTCCTCAATTGTCTTTACAGGACTAAATGGCTTAAATTCATATTGAGTTTTTTTATTTAAGTATAATAATAGTGGCTGAATAACATTATTTAATCGTTCAACACTGCTTATAATTGTTTCAAATAACTTTTCATTTTTTTTGTCTTTTTTCAGACCGATCTCAGCGGTTCCCTGTAACATTTGCAGTGGGTTTTTGAATTCATGCGCAATGCTTTGGACGAGCTTAGCGTAATCCGCATGCTGAGTAAGCATTACTTGCGCATCTCGACTTTCTTTTAAACGATTTAAGGCTTTGTTTAAATCGTCATTTTTTTTGGCCAATTGTTGCTGAGAAGAATATATCTCTTTGGTGAAGAAAAAAGTAAATGAAATAATTATCAATGCAATAATAGCAACTGAAAAAGAGTTAACAAACTCAATATTTTTTATTTGTCTTATAATAACAAAATGATCAAATACGTTATAAACACGACAAACCAGCATCATTGCTGGAATGATAGTAAATGTAAATATTAAAACCCGTTGAGTGTAATTAAAAATTAAAAAAGGAAACAAAAATAATGCATAAAACAAATTATAAATCCCAGCCTCAAGGGGCAATGAATAACTATAATAAATCGTGCCTAAGATTGCATTTGAAAGTAGTAAAATATTTGAAATCAATATATATTTTTTTACATTTAAAAAAAATGAAATTCCAAACAAACTAATGATAATAATGACGTAATTACCAAAACCAGCTGAGATAGAATTGAATACAAAATAGAAAGGAGCAGCAGCAATACTTAAAAGAATGCTTAAATAACGACCAGATAAAATTGAAACTTGACTATTAATTTTCATGTTTTTTAATAATTTGTTATTTAACAACTGTTAAGATTAAACGCTAAAATAATATTTATTTCAAGAATTAATGCTATCCATTTATGGATGAATTGCATTAACTATCTGAGTCATGGAATCATCCGTAGATGTAGTGGAACCGTTGTATCTTGTGCAATATATGGCCCATAATACCTGATTTCGCCAACCTTTAAGATGTAAAACTAAATCGTTTACCTCTTTTCTATTCGGTAATAACTGTGCTTCATTGACCTGTAAACTTTTCTTAAGCTTTTTCTTGCCACTTGGTTTTTTTGATGGTGACTGTTGTGAAAGTTGATTCTGTATGACTTTATAATCTCTATCAATTGTATTGGTAAAATCAATAATCATTTGATCCAATTTTTTAATTTTATCCTGTGCCATATAAGTCAGTGCTTTATCTTCTTTGGTTTGAGTAAACCTTCCATTTTGATCGTTAACTGAAGCGTCGGCTACATTTGTATGTTCAATATGATTAGCTGCCCAATGTAAGTAATTAAATGAAGGAACATCGATAAATTCATCTGTACTATCCAAATTCGATGATCTCCATTCTGCTTTCTCTTTTGGATAAGACATAACATCATTTACCCACTCGATGTGAAGATTTGAAAATTTAATCGCTTGTTCAACTGTAAAGCCAAAAGTACCATAATTTTCCAATTTTTTAGTGACTACCCCTCTCATATTAGACACAATTCGAACAGCATGGTCTGCACCACAAGCTGCTTCTCTCACTGAAGATGCTCCCTCTTCAGTAAATTTAACTGTACCTTTTTCCATTTCTTTTTCTTTTACTACTGAATTAAGATATTTTTGAAATGTTTCGATAAACTCGGAAATTGAATCCACTTTTTTTTCATCTGGAACTTCTTGTTTATTTATATGTTTTACAATTTCTTCAAATACATTAACTACCGCTTTTATATGATTTGTATCACAACCATCAACCGTTTCTCTTAGGTCTTGGCTCATTTCGAATGTCTTATTTCCTTTTGATTGATTATCTAAGAAGTCTACGTACTCAGTTTGAATTAACTTTAACGCGTTTATTTTTTGCGCATTGAAGTCCTTTATCTGTTGATGAGAAATATTGATTGCCTTTTGTTTTATGTTAGACATTAGATTTGCAATTGATGAAACATGTTGACTATTGTAAACTAAACCCGGCTCAATTGTGTTTGTAAATAAATTAAACATTGCTTCAGATTCTGATTGTTGGCTTAAATACTCTAAAAACTTATAAAGTTCAATTGACTCATCAAGCGAATCAAAAATATCATCTTGCTCATTTAATGCTCTTAATATATTTTGGAATTTTGAAAAGTCGTTATAATTTTCACTAGAATGGGTAATCATATATTTATCATCCCAGCGGATTTTATTAATAGTAAGTGCATCAACTTTATCGTCAATTGCAAATAAAGCAGTAATCCACTTTGTTGCTAATTTTGCTTCTTCTTTAGTTGCATCTGGATATGCCACTAAAACTAACCCAGCAACATTGGTTCCTTCCAAAAGTGCCATCGCTTTGGTTGATTGATAAATTTTAAAATCTTTAGCAAAATTAAGTCCCACATGGTTTAATTCATTGGCAAATTCATGAGTAAATTCTGGATTGTATTGTACTTCTGGGTCAAAGGGCATTCTAAACTGAATATTTCCATTATTGATATTTACCACACTTTGCGTATAATCTATCTCACCTTTATAATAACAGTCTATTTGACGGCTTGAAGCTTTTACATCAACACCTACATCTTTTGTAGGTGATGATGATGCGCTTGCGCTTTCCATCTCTTTAAAACGGTCTAATGTATTACTATTAGGACTTAACATACGATTAGGGGACACACAAGGGGACACGTCAGGTGATCCTGAACTATCACTACTGTCGTCATTGATGAAGTCGAATAAATCATCCGCAGTATGATCATCTTCAGAAGTCTTAGACTGCGTTAGCTCAGTTGTTTTACCAGATTCTAGCGAATTGTTTGAACCTCCTAAACCATCTGAATTATCTGACCCTACAGAATCTGACCATATAGAATCTGACCTATCTGGAATATATGAAAATGATTTTTTACCATTGGTGCTCTCATCTATAACTTCTGGAAAAGATATATTAGAATCATACGTTTGAGTGTTTGCAAGTGTTTTATAAAAAATATTTAAATTATTTTTCATATTTTTTGAAAAAATGTTGAGAGTTAACTTAGTCATAATTGGGATCCATAATTAATTTACCATTAATAGGTAAGAAATGTAAAGCCCCTCTATTAACATTTTTCTCGAATAATTTCCAAGTCTTTTTTAAATTATTTTTTTATCTTATTTTACTAATTTTTTATTTATTTTTTTAGTTAAAATTGATTTATTTAATTCTTTTCTCATAAATCTTAAAAAGGTTAATTGATAAATAACCGATATGAATTTTTTGTATGTCATGGGCTTATTGATAAATACTTTTGCCCCTGCATTAATCACATCAATCACTGTATCTTTTTCATAATAACTGCTTATCACAATGACATCAGGTAATTCACTATTGCAACAATCATCCAAGTAAATCTCTTTTAATAAACTAACCCCATGGCCATCAGGTAACCCTAAATCTAAAATTATAATATCAATTGTTTGAACCTCTAATACTTGCCTAGATTCTGTAAGTGATTGTGAAAAAAAAGAATTAAATGGTTTGTCTTCAACAAAGTTTTGATAAACATCTATAATGTTTTTTTCATCGTCAATAAATAAAATATTGGGTCTTGCAGACTTGGAGAACTCAAATTGTGACTCTAATTGAAGTTTAATATCCATTAACGATTGAATTAATTGATCCAGTGGAATTAATTTTAAAAGCTCAATGGGTGGTGTAATATCCAATTCAACATTTAAAACGTTGATTTGCTCATTAAAATAAGCCAAATCATGAAGCAATCGCTTACGGAACGGTTGAATTCCTTTTGCCTTAACCATCTGATAACATTCAAATATACCTTGTTTCGAAAATGGCTTTGTAATAAAATCAGCGGCACCATAAACAGTTACTAGGTCATACATATGAATAGCATCATATTCAGAAGAAACTAATATTAAATTATAAATACTGGGGTACTTTTGGCTAATTGTATTAACAATTTCTGCATGATCAATGCCATCCAAACATAAAATAATCGTGTCTAAATAGCTGCTGGTTTTAGAGATAATTTCATAAGTTGTATGAATTGAAGATGCAAAATTTAACCCAATTTTATTTTTTAACATCTCACCGACAATAAAATGATACTTTTCATCAACATCAATATAAAGTGCTTGGCCTTTTTTATTAAATTTTATTGATTTGTCTAATTTAATCATCATTCTTACTTCCGACCGAAATCAGCTGGAATCTCACCCCAATCTTTTGTTAACCATTTTAAAATATTGCACTTAATTTCATTGGTTGATAACCAATGTTCTGCACGATCAATTAATTCGTATATATGGGACGTTGTACTGTCTCGATTTAATTTTGTATTGCATTTTTTTTGTTTGATCCAACCAATTGCAACATCAGAATCTGAATAAATTGGTAATTGAGTTTGTTGCTCTTTTTGCCATGCCAATGCATGAACAATGGCTAAAAACTCACCACAATTGTTGGTTCCTAACCCATCAATTTTCTTATGAAATACCGGTGTTTGAGTTTCCGTAAAAACACCCTGATATTCAACAATTCCAGGGTTACCGCTGCAAGCGGCATCAACCGAAATACTATTGCCAACTTTTTCTGGTAAAACTCGTGCTCTTAAGTCTTGAAATGCATCTGGACCAACACGAAAAGCCTCCTCAGCTGCCCATTTGGTCTTGAATGATTGATATTTTGCACCTTTCTGGCCATGAACCTGAACCTTTGCTGCATCCCATGATGAATATAAACCTGGTGACTTACCCACCCATACCACATACCATTTCTTAATGCTCATTCCAGACGAACTTTCACGGCTTGATTATGTGCATCAAAGCCTTCCGCCTCTGTTAATTCATTAATATCGGTTTGAACTGATTCTAATTTTGTTTTGGTATAACTTAAGTATGAGGAATATTTCATATAATCCATAACACCAAGAGGCGATGCAAAACGTGCCGAACGAGCTGTTGGCAACACATGATTTGGCCCAGCATAATAATCACCCAATGTAACTGGGGTGTAAGGTCCTGAGAAGATGGATCCAGCATGATTGACTTCTTGACGATATTCATCGGCTGAATTCGATAAAAGAACCAAATGTTCGGATGCACAATAATTTATGGCAGATAATTGCTCTGTTTTTGAATCAAGAACCGTTATTATGGCATTGGACTGAGACTCGGCTAAAATGGCCTGACGCTTTAGACTACGATGCTGTTTCTTAGCATCATTGTTAACTGCTTCTGCAATGGCATTGCTAGAACAAATGCAGATGGCAGAGGCATCGGGATCATGCTCAAGTTGAGCCCACATCTCCGCTGCTGCAAATGGTGCATAATTTATGTCATCAATAAAAACACAGACCTCTGATGGGCCTGCTGGTTTATCAATATCAACAACGCCGTAGACCATTTGTTTAGCAGCTGTCACAAAACGGTTGCCTGGGCCAACAATTTTATCAACCGCTAAAATGCTTTGAGTGCCGTATGCCAAGGCAAAAATAGACTGTGCCCCTCCGATTTGATATATTTCATTGATTCCTGCAATTTGTGCGGCTACTAATACGGATGGTGGAATACGGCCACCAGTGGGTGGACTAACCATTACACGTCTCTTTGTACCAGCAATTTTTGCTGGGATGGCTGTCATTAGAACGGTTGAGGGATAGGCCGCTCGGCCACCTGGAACATATAGTCCGACGGCATCCAAGGGACGATATTGCACCCCATAGGTTTGATCTTTTTCTGTTTTTTCCCAATCGCTTGGAACTTGATTTAGATGGTACGCTTCTATATTTTTTGCTGCATTTTTTAATGCTTGAATTAATTGATCATTGACCGCATCAAATGCAGCATCAATTTGCTCATTTGAAATTTTTAATTGATCAGGGATTAAATGAACCCCATCAAACTTTTGAGTATAATTAATCAGGGCCTGATCACCATCATTTAAAATGGCTGATTTAATTTCATTAACAATTGAAAAAGTATCCATATCGATTGAAGATGAACTCAATTGGTGATCATTCATCCACTGCTTTAATTCATCGACACTGGTTAAAGTCATGAACATAACTATATATTATCAAAAAAGTGTTAAACGAGCATTAGCTAAGGGTTAATTATTTATTAAACTGACTCATTATTTCCATGAAGTTTGGAAATGAAGTGGCAATGCTTGCCTCACCTTCGATCGTTGGGTGCGACTTGTATATGGCTGCAGCAATGTGCGCTGACATGGCTAGGCGATGGTCAAAATGAGCATTGAAGGTGAATTCTTGGTTGAGTGGAAGGGTTGTCGCAATGACATCAAAGCCATCCTCATATTCTTTAATACGACCACCCAATGCCTTAATTAAACGGCAAACCCCTGCAATGCGATCAGATTCTTTGACACGTAATTCTTTTGCGCCTCTGACTTTAAAAGTTCCTGAAGCAGACGTTGCAAGGATGGCCAAAATGGGAAGCTCATCAATGATGTTTGGAATCAATTCTAGCGGTACATCAATATTTTTTAAATTGGGTGATGGGCTTACAGTAATGGTTCCCATGGGTTCATACGCATTTGGGTGTTCGGCGATTGCAATGTTTGCGCCCATCATCTTTAAAATAGTTAAGCAGCCAGTTCGTGATGGATTTAGCCCAATATTTAAAAACGTGGTTTGTTTTCCAATCATAAGTGAGTAACAAATAAAAAATAAAGCGGAAGAAATATCGGCAGGTATTTGAATTGGCTCTAACGGTGAATTAAGGACCGATTTTTTTAACTTGATTGTGCCATTATTCATATCAATCTGAGCGCCAAATAAACGTAACATACGTTCTGTATGATCTCGGCATGGCTCAGGCTCAACGACAGTAACTGATACGCCTGCAGTTAGGGCAGCTAATAAAATGGCTGATTTCACCTGCGCACTCGCCACTGGCATCGAATAATGCCAATTGTCTAAAAAATGTTTGTTTCCACGAATTGTTAGCGGTGGCGTTTGATTGTTTCCCAAAAAAGTAGCCCCCATTTGTCTTAGAGGATCCATAATTCGAGCCATGGGACGTTTTTGAATTGATGCATCACCGGTTATGGTTGATTCAAATGGTAATGCAGCTAAAACACCTGAGATAAGCCGAATTCCAGTTCCTGAATTGCCAACATTTAATATATTCTGAGGTGCTTTTAATTGTTCAATGCCATGACTGTTGATACGAACAGAGGGCCCATTTTGTTCAATTTCAACACCCAATGCTTTAAAAATAGACAGCGTAGCCATGCAATCATCAGATGTGAGAAATCCTTCAAAAGAACTTGTGCCAGAAACTAACGATGAAATAATAATGGCCCGATGCGATATGGATTTATCGCCTGGGATAGCATCAACAATCATTGTTAAATAACAAATCCTCTTTTTTCTGAAAAATTATCGTCCCATTCAGACTGATTGCCTTTTTTCTTTTTCTTTCGCTGCTTTTTTAAAAATCCTTTGGTAAACTCAACCGTTTGAACTTTGATTTTACCCGACTTTTCATCAGGCTTTTTAATTCGACTTACCATAATTGAAATTTTTCGCTCTTTGGATTGGACCCGTTGGCCAATAAGCCCAGAAACAGCTCCGGCAATTTTATTAAATTCCCGAATAATTGGCATTAAATTTTCAGATTCGTTTTTGTTAAGTCTTACTTTCTTTTTGGCCATATTACAACTCGACTATCCGATGGTTATTATCTTTATCAGAATCATCTGACCCATCTGTATCGTCTGATTCATTGTTTGAATTCTCTTGATTTTGCGATTGTTTTTGTTGGCGCTGTTGATCATCATAATTAGTAAGGATTTGATCACGCATTTTTTTAGTTGTATCCGTAGCGGGCAGCTTATTGATTTCTTCACGTGCTTCTTGCTGTTTTAAATTGATTTCTAAATCTTCCAATTGTTTGTTTAATTGCCCTTCACGTCGTTTTAAACTTTTAAACTTATCAATGTTTTGAAACATTTGCTGAAGTTCAAAATTACTATCCGAATCGCTAAGCTCAACATCTTCTAAACCTTCTGCTAATTTCATCAGCTCATTCATTTTTTCTTCCAATGCCATTTGCTTTTCGTCTAATTCACCGAACTCTTCTTCCTGCATCAGGCCTGCCATGGCTGCGGCTACAACATCGGCATCTTGACCACCAAGCTGAGCCTGCTGAGATTGTGCTTGGCCTTGCACTTGTTTTTGCTGAACTTGCGATTGCTCTTTGAGCTGATCTAACGCCTTATTGGTTTGAGTTTCAAGTTTGCTGTTTTGTTCTTTTGTTGTTAATTTTTGACTTTGCTGATTGCGGAGTTCTTGGGATAATTCTTTGACACTATTCATTACCTCTCGCATGCCTTGCGAGGTTTCTTTTACTTTTGCCTCAGTTTTCTGAGTTTTGGCTTCAAGTGCTGTATTTTGAATGTTTTGTGGTTGTGCACCACCAATGGGTATAGCCATCTATTAATTTTACCGGATGATGGTTCAGCTTGCAAAAAATTATTTGGGTGCTTGGGCTAAGTAATTGAGTGCGATCGACACTGAAATACCCGCATTTAAGGATTCAACTTCATCGGCAATTGGAATCGCTAATGGGTGAACAGTAATGGATTGAATTAACTTTGACTGAATCCCTCGTCCCTCAGAACCACAAACCAGTACAAAATCATCTGTATTTTTGATCTCCCAAATGCTATGGCTACCCAAGGGATCCAGTGCATAAATTGGGATTTTGGTCTCTTTGAGCCAATTTTTCCAATGATTTTCGTAATATATGGATATATTGGCAATTGCACCGGTTGATGCATTCACAGACTTTGGATGAAATGGATCTACACAATTATCGGTTAAGCCCAATGCATTGCAATTAAATGCCACCATGGATCGGATGATTGTCCCCATATTTCCAGGATCTTGAATGCCATCTAAAATTAACATTCGTTTGGTGGTTACAAGGCCTGCCATTCGATAATTTGGGCGTTCAATAATAATCATTAACCCTTGATGTGATGGTTTACCTGTCAGATTAATTAGCCAGCTTAAACTTACACTTAGTGATGGAATGGAGGCCGCCCAAGAAGGTTTTTCAATTGTACTTGCATGGATCACTTGCCCAACCATGTTCTTTTTTTGCCATTCCTCAATCACTTTTGGCTGATCAATGCAAATCCAGTCACTTTTTTTGCGGTAATGACTCGATTCAAACCAACGCTCAATATCTTTTTCAGAAATCATTGTTTTTCGAGTAATGCGGTTGCATGAGCAGCAATGCCCTCTTGGCGACCTTCAAATCCCAATTGTTCGGTTGTGGTGGCTTTAACACCAATTTGATCCATTTGACAATTCAATGCTTGTGATAAGCACTCACGTATCGCTAAAATATGTGGTTTAAATTTGGGCAGTTGAGCAACAATTACTGAATCAATATTCCCAATTTGATAGCCTTTTGACTGTACCGCTTGATAGACATGTTTTAACAATTCTATGCTATCTGCATTTTTGTATTTGGGATCTGAATCTGGGAACCAATCACCAATATTGCCAAGTGCTAAAGCGCCTAAAATAGCATCAGTAATGGCATGGCTCAAAACATCCGCATCAGAATGGCCAAGCAGTCCTTTTTCGTACGGAATGGTAACGCCGCCGACAATTAACGGCCGATCTGTAACCAATTGATGCACATCATAGCCATAGCCAATGCGCATTAGGTCACCACCAATGCCATCTGGGTCGCATAGACAACCAAAGAAATGGCCAATAAAACCAAACTAATGCAAGGAATAATAAATATGCCAATCATTTGCCACAAGGAACACTGATATACTTTCTTGAGTGTGATCCAAATATAGGCTAAAAAAATCAAATTTAAAATAAACATTAGTAATGTACCCAATGAATAAAATGTGCTTTGCACTGTCACCAAGCTTGGTGATAGCCAAAGGATCGCATTCGCAAACCCAAGCCAATATACAATGGATAATAATTCACCCTTGAGGCCTAAAAACTGTGCTGTAGCATCGATAATAATGGCAGTGATAATGAGCCAACTTAAAGTAATAATTCCATGAGCAAGAAAGGAAAATACATCCAAACTTGAGAACTTAATAATTGAAATAACAATATTTATCGCTATAAGTCCCCACCATAAGCGCCAATCTTTTTGATGGTTAAATAATTGAATGATTCGAGCTGGTGAAAATAAATAGTCGTACAATAACTTCATTAATGCATCCACTGAATGCCAGAAGAAACTGGGTTAAGCAATGTTCCAATGGTGTTTGCACGCAATGATTGAACCCAATCTTTTAACCCACGGTTTGGGTAAATAATTTTTGGGTCTTTTACATTTACTAATTTGGCAGCATGTTGAACAGCTTCATGAATTCCACCCAACTCATCGACTAAATTTTCTGCAAGTGCATCTTGCCCTGCGTAAACTCGACCATCTGCCAAAATTCGGGCACGAACCATTTTTATGTTTCGACGCTCAATAATCGTATCAATAAATTGTTCATGAACTGTTTTTAACATTTTATTGATTAAGTATTCATCATCTCTTGTTGCTTTTCGCCATGGATTTAAAAGATCTTTGTGAGTACCTGCTTTATAAGTTTTTACATCGATTCCGTATTTTTTCGGAACTTCGGTTAGATCGAATGTTTGGGTAATTACCCCCATACTTCCGACTATACTCCCTGGTTGTGAGAAAATATAATCACCAGCTAATGAAATCCAATACGCACCGGATGCCCCAACATCCATGATTGAAACAATGACTGGTTTTTTCGACTCTTTTTTAAATCGCATAATGGTATTGTAAATTTCTTGAGAAGCACCAACTGTGCCTCCTGGTGAATTAACTCGCAAAATAACCGCTTTGACTAATTTGGATTCCTTGGCTTGCTTTAGTTGCATTGCAATAACATCAACCATACTGCCATCCCACTGTGTTCCATAGGAAGAAATCATTCCTTCGACTGGAATTATCATGATAGATTGCTTAGGAATTACCGACTTTGCTGGGTTTATTTTGGATTGTACCCGATCATAAAAACCAACAAAGGTTGAAAAAATTAACAGTCCAATAATTAATGCAACTTTTTTTGATTCGTTGGTCATGATTACGATGTTGCAGCTAAGGAAATATCCACCGATGGTCGAAGTGTTGCACACACTTTCATGGCTTCATGAACTGGATGTGCTGTAAACTTTGAAATCATGTCAGAATTAATGGATCCTGAGTCTAAATTCGGTAATGTTTGTTGTGCAATATTGTAATCAAATCGAGGCGCCCATTTTCGTGACCCTAACCTTGCGGTTGTTGAACAGTTATCAACCATAAATGCCACACCTTTGAAATCCATGTAAGGATTTAATGAATCTACAGATTCGATAATTGATTCATTGCAAACTTCGGAGTAACTATGACCATGCTCTAACAAAACGTCAATTTGAGCCATCATGGTTGCAATATAAACACCTGCTGTTATTGGATTAATGGGAACATCACCCGCACGATTTTCACGAACTGTTTCACCAACTACCCACATTTCAGTTTGATCGATTTTACCCATTGGATATCGATCATGGCGATCACCTGCCATAACAACTGAACGAATTTCATTTCCCGAAGCTACTTCATCATAAATTTCAAATAAAATATCAAATGCTGGGTTATATGCTAAAGAATATGCGAGCTCAAATTGTTTTTTATCATCGCCTGACAATTGATCGTAAACTGCTTTGATGCCTTGTTTAGAAATGATCGCAGAAATTGGACCGGTAATGGTTTCAGCTGTTTCTTTGAAAGCTGTTTCTTTGTCCATTCCATGTGCTTTGTAATGGCGATATAAAGCTTCACAAATGCCATGAACTGCGCCCAGTAAAATACCACGTTCACCGTAAATGTCGGACCGGTATTCCATTTCCATGGTAGTTTCAAATGTAAACGGAGCACCTAAACCAACTGCCCATCCCAATGCAATCTCTGTTGCTGTGCCTGTAACATCTTGATGAACTGCAAAACTGCAATTAATTCCTGCGCCATTTACACTTTTACCTTGGACATACAATTGACGTACTGATGGGCCCATCCCTTTTGGGCAAACTGCTACCACATTAACATTGTCTGGAAATGATTCTTTTACACTATTTAAATGACCCAGTAAAAAACCGTGAGATAAACCAAGTGTTGCATTTGGCTTTAATGCTGCAAATATTTTTTTGTATTCTTTTACTTGAGCTGCATCTGAAATGAGTAAAACTACCAAATCAGACTCTGCAATTATGTCATACATTTCACCCAATGTTCCGTCCGCTTGACGAAATCCAGCCGCTTCTGCTGAAGGTATGGACGCTGAATTTTTACGTAACCCAACTTTAACAGTTATGTCGGTTCCTTCCAATGAATCTCTTAAATTTTGAGCTTGCGCTGGGCCTTGAGATGACCAACCACACACCCCAATGGTTTTGATTCCTTTAAATGCTTCTGGTAAGCGGTCCAGTAAATGGCGACCTCCTCGAATAATGTATTCTTCCGTATTGGCTAAAACCACTTTCTCTTTTTCAAAAATAGTTGAATTAAAACTCATTTCATTTCTCCTTTAAAGCTCTATTGTAAATGGGCGTGCCAGGTGTTACAAGGTTTTTAGAATTGAAGGCTTTTAATGCCTTGGTTGTGGAAACCGTTATAATGGCTTGTTGTTGCTCATTTTTTACAATAATTTGATCATTTGATGTTGTTTTTCCAACCACAGCAAATGAAACACCAAATTCATCCCATATGGTTTGGCAGTGATCTAAATCACTTGGCAAAACTTCACAGACATAACCTCCTGATTCACTAAATAAGAAAGGAATCATTGCTGTATTGGGTGGGCAATGAACATCAACTCCTACAAATGGCCAATTGCGATCACCGGCGACCATTTCAATTAGTGCCTGCCAAAACCCGCCTTGTGAAATATCATGAACCGCTTGTGTTCGACCTTGTTGATTTAATTTCAACATGGCTTTATTCATGGCCTTTTCTTCTTCATATCGTACTTGAGGAACCGTTTGGAACCCATGATTATCTGATAAGATATTTGCTAATTGTGTTTCGGCGAATTCTGCATGGCGTTTTCCAACCATTACGATATGCGCATCTTCATGGGTAAGCTGCATGCGATGTGCGTTATCTGCGTTTGGCATACGGCCGATGCAACAAATAACCGGTGAGGGTACCACCGCTTGCCCTGTGGCTGATTCATTATAGAAGCTGACATTTCCAGAAATAATTGGAACCACATCGTCATGGGTACTTAACTGTCGAGCAGCATCACCAATTCCTCGAACGCCCTCTTCAAAATCAAAAAAGACGGATGGGTTTTCTGGGTTTCCATAATTTAGACAATCTGTTAATGCAACTGGCTCAGCGCCAACTGAAATCACATTACGAATTGATTCTGCCACAGCATAGGCACCTGAAACATAAGGATCTTTGGTTCCATAGGTGTTGCTATCTATTGACACTGCCACACCTGCATTTGCACCCGGAATAGGTGCTAGAACACAGGCATCTGCTTCACCAGGAATAACGACCCCATTATTTTTTACAAATTGATCATAATTTCGATAAATGTATTTTTTCTGGGTGTTATTTAGATCACTTAGTAACTTTAAAGCCAATGATTCAATATCCACATTGGCGGGAATTTGATCTGTTTGTCTGTTAATGTCTCTGGGTTTAGCATGACGCTCCGCCAAGACTTCCGTGGTTATGGCTGAAACCGGTAAATCACAGATCAATTCATTGTTGTATTTAATTCGATATTGGGCTTCAGGAATGACGGTGCCAATAACAGCCGCACCAGCACCAGGGTAGAGCTCTCCCATGTTGTGATTTACATTAAAAATATCACAAATGACCTGGGCATGACTCTCTGGAACCACAACACAAAACCGTTCTTGCGTTTCAGAACAGGCAATGATCTCAGGATCCAATGCTTGATCAACAACAGGTACTTTGTTTAAATTTAATTCACAGCCAAATCCACCGGCTACGGCTAATTCAGACGTTGCGCAAGAAATGCCGCCTGCCCCTAAATCTTTAAAACCAATGTCAATTCCTGCAACGTCAACATATTTCAACATATCTTCGATTGCAACCACCAACACACGTTTCATAAATGGGTCATGAACTTGAACTGCGCCTAAATTTTGCTGTTCATCATCAGCATCCAAAATGGTAGATGAAAAACTTGCTCCGCCATAGCCAGTCGCATCGGTTGTTTTGCCCAACAGGATCATAACATACGGTGTATTTGCGGCAGCGGCAGGGACTTTTGAACGGATAATTTTATCTTCTCGCACTAAACCGATGGCAGCCACATTGACCAAACAATTTTCGTTATAAGACTCATGATAAATGGTTTCCCCACCCACATTTGGAACCCCCAATGGATTCCCGTAATCAGCCACCCCTTTGACTACATTCTCGGCAATATGATTGACCAAATGGTAGCCATCATCTTCTGGGATGCCAAAATGCAATGAATCAAGGACACCAATCACATCAGCCCCCATGCAGTATACATCACGAACAACGCCTCCAACCCCTGTTGCAGCCCCTTCAACTGGCAAAACTTGGGATGGGTGATTGTGAGATTCATGTGATACGGCAATGCCATACTTATGGCCATCGTGTTCCGCAAAATCAATGATACCGGAGTCTTCACCAACGCCCAACATGATGTTAGGGCCTTTGGTCGGAAGTGTTTTTAACACAGGCTTGCTGCTTTTATATGAACAATGCTCGCTCCACATGGTGTCAAAAATCGATAGCTCTACGGCAGTCGCATCTCGGCCAAGTAACTTTTTTATATTGGATTTATCTGTTTCTGATAATGCCATCTCGCTACATTATAGCGACCCTGGTTTGAATATGACAACTCATAATGCAATAATAACCTATGCTTTTTAAACAATGTGCCCTCAAAGGGAGCGATTTTCAAGCATTTGAAATTTCAACCATTGCGCCTAATGATATTCAAATTGATCAAAACTTAGGATCTCATTTGGTTATTTGGCATGTGCATCCGGATCTGCCCAAAGGATTTGATTTGTCCATTTACAATGCATTGACCAGGGTTGAACCGGTTATACCCGGGACAGATGCGTGTGAAAATATTCGTACAATGCCTCAATTTACACCACTGCTGCCAGCACTGGCAGTTTTTAAAGCGGCCATGGATGCATGTGATACATTTGACGCGCTGTGTTTGAGTGAAAATTTTCGATCCGCCCTTCGTCAATTCCAAACTGCTTTTTACAATCACACCGATATTGGGCATGTGATTCACATGTATGGGGGACTAGAGGTGAACCGTAATGTAGCAGTTCCGATTGATCGGAGTATCCTTGATTTCAACTATCATAAATTTTTAATTCATTGCACAGCATTTGGCGGTGCCTATCTATTTTTTCCAAGTAATCGAGATATTGCTTTTACGCCCCTTCATTCTCATGCAACAACCCAGATTATGGTTGCGCCGTATCATTGTTATGAAACTGCCATTGAACATGCGCTGCCTAACTAAAGTTGGGCGGAATCAATTGGAATGGTCACGGGGCCATCGTTAATTAGCTGAACTTGCATATTTGCTGCAAATTCTCCGGCTTGGACCACCCCTATGGATGCTTTTTTTGCTTCTTCAATAAATGCGTCGCATAATGCATTGGCATGTTTGGGGTTTGCTGCCGATGTGAAGTTTGGCCGGCGTCCTTTAGTAATATCGGCCATTAAGGTAAATTGAGAGACTACCATTAAGTCACCTTGAATGTCTGCTAGGGAGTAATCAAACTTCCCTTCCTTATTAGAAAAAATGCGTAAATGAATTACTTTATGAACCACTTTTCTTATGTCAGTGAGTGAATCATTGACCTCGATGCCGATGAAGGCCACCAGGCCTGCTTTAATGGCTGCAACTTGATGATCATCAATTTTTACACTTGCTGATTGGACCCGTTGCAAAAGGCATTTCATGGCATTTATTGTACCATGGGCAAAGCGAACGTGTGATTAATCCTCAAATATAAGGTCAATCTGGTCCAAGTCTTGTGCAGCATTTTCAGAAAGTGATTCTGTTGCTGAGAGCGGTGCTGATGGTTTAATGTCAATATCAACAAAAATTGAGTTATTCACAATCATTGCATTGGTCTCAAATAAGGCTTGCAATTCCATTTGATTGATATGATTAAATAAATCAATTGAAAATGGGATGCCCACATAATTTCGACTTGCGTATGGAATTAACATGGCAACTTGGCAATCTGACATGGGGTTTCGGGTAATGGGATGCTTTTTAATCGACGATTTCATGATGCCTTGAAATGTAGGTGCACTTATAATTACCGCATTGGTTGTTGTTGAAACAGGGTCCGTTATCATAATTTTTTGGGTCATGGGCCCTTCAAATGGAATAATAGGTTCATAGTCATTGATTTCTGAGGAATAATCATTCATTAGCGTAATGACATTCCCGTTTACAGCAATTTCCTTTTGCTGCAATGTCCCAGACAATTGGGACGTTTCTTTTTGAATGATCCATTTTTGTTTTTGCTCATCGATCGCATTGACTAACGTAAAGATGTCCGCCAGAAATAAACTTGGGCGGCATGTGACTCCCCGAACTTGCATGGGGGTTTTCAATGGTTTGAAAAAGTAATTAAATCCTTGGTTGCGGAGGTATTCGGTCATGTTTTGACATGATGAGGGATTTTGAGCCAGCTGTTGAATGTTTTGAATCGTATGGTTTAATTTTAATAGCAATTCTGGACATAATGGATCTGCACAATAAGGACTTAACTCTGTGCTTAAATTATGAATTACATTCAGTAATTTTGGCATTATATCTGGAGATTGCCGCGTTATGTCTTGCAATGGATCAACGATTAAAGAAAAATCAGTGGTTGTCATTGGGCATGATTTACCAACATAATTGGCTGATAAAGATACCGTAGGAAAATGGGACCCTGCGGCAGCGCTCAACGAGTAAATTGCAGACATTGGCATCCTTTTTTTGATGAATTTTAGTATATTTTATTTTAAATTCAGTTCTTTGACAATGGGAAATTTAGGCGGCGTCAAGACGTACTTTAAAATGAGTAAGCGCTTGAATACTTTTCTTGGCAGGTGATATTACGTTTTGGTCATCTGTTACCAGATTTTGTTG
>MDTB01178934.1_pt1 | contig 32147 bp, 29 predicted proteins | sample 811161 | NCBI WGS metagenome assembly MDTB01 (sample SAMN05326650, study PRJNA326480) | marine metagenome | isolation source: seawater | place: Mediterranean Sea | collected 2009 | reverse complement strand
TGTTATAATTACCATCCTTTTTAACTAATATCATATATTAGCCGAGATTATGGAAAATGTATTTAACGGCTCTGATTTAAATCAAAAGACAATTTTTGATCATCCATCTGGTTTGTTTGTTCTCTTTTTTACTGAAATGTGGGAAAGATTTAGTTATTATGGAATGAGGGCAATTCTTGTTCTTTTTCTCACTGCATCTCTACTAGATGAAGGTTGGGGCTGGGAAAGAAAAGACGCGATGATTTTGTACGGGTGGTACACATCACTAGTTTATTTTACTCCCCTAATCGGAGGTATTTTAGCAGACAAGCTTTTGGGTTACAGAAATGCAGTTGTTATTGGTGCTTTTCTTATGGCACTAGGACATGCCTCATTGGCACTTGAAAGTATGGAACAGGGCTTCTTTTATTTGGGATTGATATTATTAATTGCAGGAAATGGTTTATTTAAACCAAATATTTCTTCAATTGTAGGTCAATTGTACAAACCCGATGATTCAAGAATCGACGGTGCCTACACAATATTTTATATGGGTATCAATGCAGGAGCATTTCTTGGAATACTTTTATGTGGATATTTGGGTGAAAAGGTAGGTTGGCATTATGGTTTTGGGCTTGCTGGAATTTTTATGTTTTTTGGAATGCTTCAGTTCTTTTTTGCTCAAAATATTTTTGGATCTATTGGCACAAAACCTAAAGTTCAGAATAAAAGTTTTATTGAAATAAATATTTTCTCTGCAATATCATTAGTAGTGCAAAACATAAAATATGGATTTGAAAACACAGGAAGATTGGCATATTTAATTATTGGAATTATAAGTGGATTAATTGCTTTTATTTTTGGAATATTTTTTGGTCTAGGAGCGCTTTTATCATTAACATTATTATGGTATTTAATTCTGGTATTTGCCAAAAATTTAACAGCTATTGAAATAGATAGGATAATTGTAATTTTAATTTTTTCAGCCTCTACTGTATTTTTCTGGTGGGCATTTGAGCAAGCGGGAGGTTCAATGACAATTTTTGCTAAAGATTATACAAATAGAGAATTATCTGGAAACTCTGCTGATATATTCAACACAATCAATACAATCATAACTCTTGTACCAATGATAATTGTTACATATGTTTTATTTAAACTTTTCCAGAACACTTTTAAAAAATATTTTATATCTAATATATTTCTTGGTTTAAGTTTTGTAATAATTTGGTGCATAGTTTATTATATGTTAAATGCTGAAATTGGTCAAGAAACTTCTGAAATCCCTGCTTCATGGTTTTCAGTTCTCAATTCATTATTTATAATTTTATTAGCTCCTGTTTTTTCCAAAATTTGGGCATCGAAATATAATCCCTCTGGACCAAAAAAATTCGGTATTGGTCTAATTTTATTAGGCGTTGGATATCTATTTGTTGCTTATGGTTCTATGGGTATTCCAGCAGGAGCACAAACAGCGAGCGTTAGCATCATGTGGTTGGTTTACGCATACCTGTTTCATACTCTTGGAGAGTTGTGTTTGTCTCCAGTAGGATTATCTTATGTCAGTAAACTTGCTCCTGTTAGATTAATAGGAATTATGTTTGGATTTTGGCTTTTGTCAAGTGCAGTAGCAAATGGCTTAGCTGGCTTAACAGGAAGTTATATTGATGATATCTCTAGCGCGATTGGATTGAATGGATTTTTTGCAATTTTCGCCTTGGTTCCAATTGGAGCAGGGTTGGTAATGTTTTTACTTAACAGTTTTATTAAAGGAAAAATGCATGGGATTAAATAGATTTTTACTATTTGTCACTTTATTTTTTTTTCAGTTTACATATTCACAACAAGTAAATTGGATTGGTTTTGAAGAAGCGTTTGAGCTTCAAAAAAAAGTTCCAAAACCAATTATTGTAGATGTCTATACTGTTTGGTGTGGACCATGCAAGCTTTTAGATCGTTATACTTTTTCAAATAAAGATGTCGCAGAATATTTAAATAAATACTACTATGCCGTAAAATTTAATGCTGAGGGTAATGAAAAAATTAAATTTATGGATAGAGAATTTATTAATCCGGGATATGATTCAAAAAGATCAAGATCTAGAAATAGCACCCACTATCTAACAAGATACCTTGGAGTTTCAGGTTATCCAACCATGGTTTTTTTTGATAGTGATGGAAATTACATTACCCCAATTACAGGAGTTTTAAATCCTATGCAAATTGAAATATATCTAAAACTAATTGAAAAAAAAGACTTCAAAAAAATAAATTCAAGTGAAGATTTTTCTGATTATATCGAAAATTTTGAATTTAATTTTAAAAGCTAACTATTTATTTTTTTTGATAAACCTTCTGCTTTGAGCGTATGTCCTTTCCCAGTATGAGTTTCCAATTGATGATATAATTACTCCTTTAGATGTCGATGCATGAATAAACTCTGGAATTCCATTTTTATTTTCAACTACTATTCCTGCGTGTGTTAATTTTCTTTTTTTTGATGTTCTAAAAAAAATAATATCTCCTTTTTTAGCCCTATCTACAGATATTCTTTTACCTTTTTTCCTTAGTTCATCAACAGTCCTTGGAACCCTATAGCCTTGCATTCTGTATGCATTATGAATTAGTCCAGAACAATCAATTCCAGCTTTCGTGTTACCACCAAATACATAAGGAGTTCCTAAGTAGGTTTTTGCATAATAAACCACACCATCTCTAGAACTTATTTTTTTTGATTTTTTGAAAACACCACAGCTTGTTATGCTGATCATTAAAAAAAATATCAAAAATCTATGCACGAGTTCTGGTGTAAATTAGATTTGCAACTTTATTACTTGCACCTCCTTTTCCTAATAATTTTTCAAGTTTTGTCATGTAATTTTTATGAGATTTACTTTTTGAATTATCTATCAATTTTTTTAAATCATTAGCAAGATTTTTTGAATTACATGAGTCTTGAACTCTTTCCTTTACAATTTCTTCGTTAAAAATTAAATTAACTAACGAGATAAATTTTAATTTGATAATTTTCTTTGCAATTAAATAATTTAATTTACTTGTTTTATAGCAAACAATTTGTGGTACTTTAAAGAGAGCGGTTTCTAATGTTGCCGTCCCACTAGCCACAAACGCAGCATCAGAGTGACTAAGTAAATCATATGTTGAATTTTTTATCACGTTAACATTTGGATTAACAAAAAGTTTGTCGTCCAAGTTTGGTGCTGCTGCAATTACAAAACAATACTCTGGAAACTTCTTTGAAGTCTCAATCATAATTTCTAAAATTTTTTGTACTTCTTGTTTTCTACTCCCTGGAAGCAATGCAATTAGAGTTTTATTTAATGGCAAATTATTTTTTGTTCTAAAACTTGAATCTATATTTTTTCTAAAGTTTTTTATTTCGTCAATCAAAGGATGACCAACATAATCAACTTTAATTTTTGTTCTGTCTTCAATAAACTTCTTTTCAAATGGTAATATACAATATAGGTAGTCAATTGATTTTTCCATTTGTTTTAGCCTATTTTCTTTCCAAGCCCATACTTGTGGACATATGTAATAATGTACAGTAAATCCTTTAGTTTTTGCCCATTTTGCTATCCTTAGATTAAAACCTGGATAATCGATTAATATTAGTACGTCAGGGTTATGTTTTTCAATATCTTTTTTACAAAAGTTTAAATTTTTAATAATTGTAAAAATATTTTTAACCACTTCAAAAAAACCCATAAATGCTAAATCCTTGTAATGTTTAACGATCTTAGCTCCTTGATTTTTCAATAGTTCACCACCCCAAGCTCTTACATCTGTATTTTTATCATAAGATTTTAGATTTTTCACAAGTGTTGCACCATGTAAATCTCCTGACGCTTCTCCAGAAATGATGTAATATTTCACAACCTAAATTTAATCACCTAAAGCTTGAAGTATTTCTAATATTAAATTAATTATGTCAAGGTAAATATTAACCGCAATCACAACAGCTGTTCCCCAAGAATTATCCCCACTGGCCATCGCTTTTTCAAGCACAGAAAAGTCATAAACTAAGTAAAAACAAAAAATTACAGCACCCACATATGACAGCATTGTTCGTCTTGTACTTGATTTAAATATAAAATGATTAAGCGTGTAAACAGCTATAAATATAATAAGAGATAGAAAAAGAATAGATCCTAAAAATCCAAAGTCTATACTTGAAAAATAAACAAGAAGTGCCGAGGATAGCACAGAAAGACATGTACAGAACATCGTGTTAAATATAACATTTTGCCACTCCTTATTGTAGGGGTCGAGTTTTACAATTTTTTGCTCAAATTCATCTTTTATTTTATCTATTTGTTCTTCACTTAGAAATTCCTTTGGAGTATCTTTATAAAAAAATAATTCTTTATTTGTAGGACTATCTAAATAGTTCGCCAATGCCCCCTTATGTTTTTTTTCTTTTACAACCTTCCTACCAACACCAATCTCCTTTAAGTATTTCTTAAATTTAAAAACATAACCTAATCTTGAAATCGCAGGTCCAATATACCAACCCATAGAAAATGAAAACAAAACCAAAATAATTAAGTTAGTCGGATAGTCATCTTTATATGAAAAGCTTAAGAATAACAATAAGAAAGAAGTAAATATGGTTGCTACAAGTTCAAAACTGGTTTCAAATGCCTTGTTAATCCTAGCACCAATTGCTGTGAAAATTAACATTCCACCAACCAAAAACATAACTCTTGAAAAAAGAAGGTTGTCTAAAATTTCCATTTTTCTAATTCATTTATATAGTTATGTGCAGTCATATCAAAATGTACTGGGACAATACTTACATATCCATTTTTAAGAGCCCATTCGTCAGTATTTTTGTTTTTAACATCTTTGTTAACGAATTTTCCTGTTAGCCAATAATACTCCTTACCTGTAGGATCATTTCTTTTATCAAATTCTTCAATCCAGTATGCGTGAGCTTGCCTACAAATTTTAATTCCTTTTATTTTTTCAAAATTTAGATTTGGAAGATTTACATTTAAAACTACCCCTTTGGGCATTCCATTTTTAATTGCTGATAAAGCAATTTTTTTTATAAATGGTCTAATCTGCGAAAAATCTGCATCCCATGAATAGTCTAAAAATGAAAAACCAATAGCAGGGATTCCTTCAATTCCAGCTTCAATTGCTGCACTCATTGTACCGGAATAAATTACGTTAATGGAGGAATTTGAACCATGATTAATTCCAGAAACACATAAGTCAGGTTTAATTTTTAAAATTTCATGCACTCCTAATTTTACACAATCTGCCGGAGTACCAGAACATGAGTATTCCATTTGAGGTCCATTGTCAAGTTTTATTTTAGTACATCTTAAAGTATTATTAATAGTAATAGCATGTCCCATACCAGATTGAGGACTATCTGGAGCTACAACAACAACCTCACCGATTTCATTCATCACAGAAATTAAGTTTCTAAGCCCTGGGGCACTTATTCCGTCGTCGTTTGTTACTAATATTAGTGGTTTCTTCATAAAAACTATTATAAAAATACATATTGAACCAATAATAATTGCTATTAATTTACAATCATCAGTTAAAAAAAAAATTAAAGAAAATATATTATTTTTAAAATCGCTATTAAAAATGAAAAAGAAACTTTTTTTACTATTTCTAATTACTCCGCTTCTAGTTATATCCTGGGCTAAAATAGATTCTAGTGAGTTTGAAAATCCAAGAAAAAATTTTAATAAGGAAAAACTGTTAATAGAGCTGGTTTCATATTTTATGCAAAGAGGACACTTTTCTCCAAAAAACTTAAATAATAATTTGTCACAGGAGCTGCATAAATCATTTATTGAAAATATTGACGGTCAAAAACGTTATTTTTTGAGAAAAGATATAATAAGTTTTAATCGATACAAATATTCACTAGATGAACAATTTGTGAACTTAGAAACAACTTTTTTTGATTTGGTTTATGAAAAATATCTGATAAGACGTGAAGAAGTAAAAGATATTTACACTGAACTTTTAGAATCTCCTTTCGATTTTACCATCGATGAAAATATCAACGTAGATTATAAGAATCAGGAATTTTCGACAACAAATTTCAATAGAAAAGAAAAATGGAGGAAACAATTAAAATTTTTAATATTAAATATTGTTCATAACAAATTAGAAATTGAAAAGAAAAAATTTGAAAAAGATTCAAATTATATAATGGAATCCTTTGAGTCCTTGGAAAAAGACGCCCGGAAAACAACTCTTGATAATTTAGATAATTATTTTTCGTTTTTGGAAGATTTACGTAAAGAGGATTGGTTTACAAGTTATTTAAATTCATTTATTTCTCAATTCGATCCTCATTCTTTATATTTTGCTCCTGATGATAAAGAAAAATTTGACACTGATATGTCAGGAAAGTATGAGGGAATTGGCGCTAGACTTAGCAAAAGAAATGAAGCTATAAAAATAGTAGATATAATCCCTGGCGGACCGATTTGGAAAAAAAACTCATTAGTGGTTGGCGATCAAATAATTTTAGTGAGACAGGAGACTGGACCAGCTGTTGATGTTCAATCAATGCGTTTAGATGATGCTATTGATTTGATAAAGGGAGATGCAGGCACAAAAGTTTATTTAACAATAAAGAAAGTAGACGGTTCGATTAAAGAAATTGAGATAACTAGAGACACAGTTCAACTTGAAGAATCATATTTGAAGTCTGCTTTAGTAAGCAAGGCCGGTAAAAAATATGGATTGATTAACCTCCCAAGATTTTACTTTGATTTAAAAAACAAAGAAGGAAGAAATGCATCAAATGATATGCAAAAAGAAATAATTAGATTTAAAGAAATTGGAATTTCGGGCTTAGTAATTGATTTGAGAAATAATGGGGGTGGAGGGCTTGAGACTGTTATAGATATGGCAGGATTATTTATTGACAGTGGTCCAATTGTACAAGTAAAAACCACATCAAATAAAGAGGTAGTATATTCAGATAATGATGGTAAATCATTGTGGGATGGTTCGCTTGTAATTTTAGTAAATGAATTATCAGCTTCCTCCTCAGAAATTCTTGCTGCAGCAATGCAAGACTATGAAAGAGCAGTTATTTTGGGAAGTAATCAAACATATGGAAAAGGCTCGGTACAAAATATTATTGATTTTGATAGAGTAATATCCAACAGCACATATGGACAACTAGGGGCTTTAAAATTTACTAGGGAAAAATATTATAGAATTACTGGAAAATCCACACAATTAGAAGGAGTTAAAAGCGATGTAGTGGCACCTGATATGTACAAGTACATTGATGTAGGTGAGAAGGATGAAGAAAACCCTTTAATATGGGACCAAATCAATCCAACTAAACATAATAAGTGGAGTGGCTATAAAAATTATGTTGAAGTTATTCAAAAAAGTAGGAATAGAGTTTCTGAAAATAAAATTTTTGAGTTGGTTGATGAGAATGCAAAATGGATTAATGCTCAGCAAAATAAATTCGACTTTTCATTGAATCTAAATCAATTTTCTATTAATTCAGACTATGATAATAGTTCAATAAAAAAGTTTGAAGAAATTGAAGATTATATTAATACTTTGTTGATATCTTCTTTGCCTTACGAAAAAATTAAGATAAAGAATGATACAGTTTTAGCATCAAAAAGAAAGAGATGGAAAAATAGCTTAAAAAAAGATATTTATTTGAACGAGGCTATTAATATACTTGAGGACTTAAAATTAAATTTTATTTCAGAAAATAAATTAATTTCATTTAATTAGTTCTTTCAAACTCCATTCTTAAAAAAATACCAAGAAAAATACTGAATGCAATTAAGCTTGACCCTCCATAGCTTATAAATGGGAGTGGTATACCGATTGTAGGAACAAGACCTACAACCATACCAAGATTTATAAAAATGTGCGCAAATAGAATACAAGCAAAGCCAAGGCAAAACACTCTATTAAAAGAGTTTTTTTGTTTGTATGCGGTTTTTATAATTCTTTGAATTAAAAAAATAAACAATATTAGAACAAATGATGAACCAATAAAACCCCATTCCTCTCCAATTGTTGTAAAAATATAATCTGTTTGTTGTTCAGGTACAAAACCTCCTTTTGTTTGTGTGCCTTGCATAAATCCTTTTCCAGAAAATCTTCCCGAACCTATAGCTATTTGTGATTGATTGATATTATAGCCTAATCCTTGACTATCAACTTCTTTTCCCAATAAGATATTGAATCTGTCTCTGTGTCTTTGTTCAAAAACTTTGTTAAAAATAAAATTTACACTGAGGCTATAAAGGATTGAGACGATAGCTAAAAACAATCTATTTAAAATATTTTTTACTTCTTTTTTTTGTTGAATTATTATCGAAATAATTGAAATAAATATTATTGTTGCTACAGTTATAATTTCTCCGAAAATAATTATTGACAAAAAAATTAAAATTGAAATCACTATTGATAAAAGGACAAAAAATGGCATTCCTTCTGAATGAAAAACAAAAATTAGAAAAAGAAAAACAATTGCAGAACCAGCATCAGGTTGAAACATTATTAATATAACTGGAGTTAGAAGAATTATAAAACAAAAAATTAGGTCCTTAAATCTCCTAATTTTGGTATTAATATCACAGAGAATTTTTGCTATTGCTATTGTAACAAAAATTTTCATAAATTCAGATGGTTGAATGTTGAATGATCCTAGTCTAAACCATGATTTAGAACCAGAAACTTCTGTTCCAAATACTGCAACAGTTATTAATGTAAAAATTCCAAATAAATAAAAAATACTAGCATAACGTTCTAATATTTTAGTGTCTAAAAATTGAATAACAGTAATTAAAAGTATAGCAATTGCGAAGGCAAATAATTGTTTATTAAAATTAAAATATGACATCGTATTAGAGTCAATATCGTAACCAATGGAATAAATATTGATTAACCCAATTGTAGACAACAACAAATAAACAGTTAAACTATTCCAGTCAAATCTAGTAAGTTTATTCATTAATTGTAAATGGTTTATTACTCACTACTTTCATATATTCGTTCTGTAAACTTCCTTCGACCATTCTCTTCTCAAGCCAGCCTCTCTTAATTTTTTTATTAAGATATTTTTCAATTATTAGACTAGCTATGGGTGCGGCCCATCTTCCTCCCCAATATCCATTTTCAACAATTACTGCTATTGCAATCTTTGGTTTTTCGCATGGAGCAAATGCAATAAACATAGAGTGGTCAGTAAGTTGTGTCTTAACACCATTAATTTTTGTAAAATTTTCTATAGTTCCAGTCTTGCCACAGACATCAATTCCAGGAATGGATGCAATTCTAGCAGTTCCTTTTTTTACGGCGTCTTTCATTCCCTGTATTATTGGAATAAAATTTTCAGAAGATATGGTCGTAAAATTTTTTGTGGTAAACTTTAAATCAATATCATGATTGTCTATAGTTTTTACAAAATGAGGTTTATAGTAATATCCTTTATTTCCGATAATAGCAGCTACATTTGCCAATTGAATGGGAGTAACAAGTACCTCTCCCTGACCAATCGAATTTGATACTATTGTTGATCCTTTCCATTTCTGATTTGGATACCACAGATTATAAAAATTTCCATCTGGAACAAATCCAGGTTGTCCAACCGGATGATCATATCCTAAATAATTTCCAAGTCCAAAGCTTTTTAGGTGAGAACTCCATCTATTTGTGCCATATGTTGCATCATTACTATTATTAATTATTTTTTGGTAAATATTTGAAAAGTAGGTGTTACAAGACTTGTGAATTGCAGAATTTAAATTATTCATACTACCTATAGGACATCTACATTCCATAAATTGATTGTTACCATAGAAATGTCCTTTGTTGCATAAAAATTTGTCATTTTCTGAAATTACACCTTCTTCTAATCCAATCAATGCATTCAAAACTTTAAATGGAGAACCAGGAGCATATTGTCCTTGTAGAGACCTATCAAAGAGAATATTATTTAATGTATCTGCTTTTAAAGATTTAAAATTTTCTGAACGTTGTCTTCCAACTAATAAATTTGGATTGTATGCAGGAGAACTAATGCTTAACAAAATTTCACCAGATTCCGGTTCAATTGCTAAAACACCACCTCTTTTGTTTTTTAATAACATAGACCCGTATTCTTGAAGCTCCATATCCACAGAAATTGTAACATTATTGGATTTAAAAGGTAATGTGTCTAACTCTCCATTTTTGTAAGGGCCAATAATTCTACTAAACTTGTCTCTTTGTAGATACTTTACTCCTTTTTTACCTCTAAGAATTTTTTCATACGTTTTTTCAACTCCTTGTCTCCCAATCAACTCTCCTTTTTCATAATAAGAATCATTTTTAATATCACTGTCATTTACCTCGCTTATATATCCTAAAATATTAGAAGCAATATTGGTTTCGTAGTATCTCGCAGACCTTCTTTGAATATACATTCCTGGGAATTTCCACATTTTTTCTTGTAACCCTGCATATTTATTTTTTGGTATTTGGTTAATTAATACCGAGGGAGCTCTTATTGAGTATTTTTTAGCTCGAATTAAATTTTTGGAAATTTTTTCCATTTCCACTCCGATAAGATTTGATAGTTCAGTTGTATCAAATGATTTCAATGAATTTGGTATAACCATTAAGTCGTACATAGGCTGGTTCGACACTAATAATTTTCCATTTCTATCGATAATAAATCCTCTCTCAGGATAAATATTTTGCTTAAGTACTGAGTTTTTTATTGATAGCTTGTCATATTTTTTTGAAAAAATTTGAAGGTTAATTAGACGAATAAATATGATAAATCCTACTAAATAAACCAGAACTGGTAAAAAAGATTTCCTCATATTATTTTTTATTTGTTAGTATAATTATAAATGAACAAATTACTATACTAATTAGAGAGTTTATAAAAAATGATTCTAGTATCAACATTGATTTCTTTAAATCAAATACTATAAATAAATAAATAAATAGGTGATGAATTAAAACAACTAATGATAAATATTTTAGCTTGTTAAAAAAAGATTCCTTTTCAATTTTTATATCATTTGTATTTAAAACATCTCCAAAAATAATTTTTAAGATGTTAGGCCTTAAGAAACAGATAATTAAACCACAGATAGCATGAATACCTCCATAATAATTTGAAAAATCAATTAAAAAACCAGTAAAAAAACCAATTATTAATACTAACCACTTAGGATAGTTATTTGGAATATAAATAAATAAAAGAATATATATAAATGGGACATATTTTAAACCAAGTAAATATGGGTCTAAAACAAAAATTTGAATAAATAGCAGAGGAAAAAACCAAACCAAAACTCTACTCAAATTTTTACTCATTTAAAAAAAATTAGTCCAAATTTTTATTTGGAAAATCAATCACATAAACATAATTAATGTTAGCCAAATCTTCAAAAAGAGAAACATCTAAAACATAATAGTTGTTATCATCCGTTTCCTTAATTTGATTGATAATACCAATTTCAATTCCTTTTGGAAAAATTTCTGACATTCCACCAGTTTCAATTGTATCACCAATTTTAATATTAGCCGATTTAGGGACGTCATAAAGTTTTAGTAAATCATGTTTTCCTCCATCCCATGATAAACTTCCAAAATGGTTACTTTTTTTGATTTTAGCATTTAGTTTGAATGATTTATTTAGTAATGAAATTACACCACTGGTATTTTTACCTACATCATAAACGACTCCAATCACACCATTGGATGTTATGATTCCCATTTCATTCTTTATTCCATCTGATTTTCCAGAGCTAATAGTTATGTGGTTGTAATTAGAAATTATGCTATTTTGTATAATTTGAGAGGGAATAACATCAAATTCAAAAAAATCATTTTTAAAATTTTCATTTTTTTTCTCAATTAATTTTTCAATTAAATATTTATTTTCGTCAACTAATTCTTTATTTAGCGATTGATATCTAAAAAAAAAGAAAATATTTTTTTTAAAATTTAAAAATAATGACAAGGCTTGATTTTTATAGCCTATTAAAACGTGATTATGAAAATTCTGGTTACTTGAAATATTATACATTCCAATTGAAAAAAGTAAAATAAATAGCAAAAAAGTTCCGTTTTTTACAATGCTATTAAGTAGCTTTTGCATTTAAATTACTTTACTAGTACAGACTTATATCGTTCGGTATTTTTTAGCACTATTCCTGTACCCCTTACTACTGCTCTTAAGGGGTCTTCGGCTATAAAAATTGGAAGTTCAGTTTTTTGAGAAAGTCTTTTATCTAGGCCTCTTAGCATCGATCCACCACCCGCTAAATATATTCCAGAATTATATATATCAGCAGCAAGTTCTGGTGGTGTCTCTGAAAGGGTTTCCATTACCGAATCTTCAATTCTAATAATTGATTTGTCAATAGCTTTTTGAATTTCTCTATAAGAAATTAATATTTCTTTAGGTTTTCCTGATAAAAGATCGCGGCCTTGTACAGACATATCATCAGGTGGATTATCTAATTCTTCGCTAGCTGAACCAACCGTAATTTTAACTCTTTCAGCTGTTCTTTCACCAATAAAAAGATTGTGATGAGTTCTCATGTAATATATGATGTCATTTGTGAAAACATCACCTGCAATTTTAACAGACTTATCGCACACAATTCCCGATAATGCAATAACTGCAATTTCAGTTGTTCCACCACCAATGTCAACAATCATATTCCCTTTGGGTTGCATTATATCAACCCCAATACCAACAGCTGCAGCCATTGGCTCGTGAATTAAATAAACTTCCTTGCCATTCACTCTCTCGGCAGATTCTTTTACAGCTCTCATCTCAACTTCTGTAATGCCTGATGGAATGCAAATAACCATTCGTAAGGAAGGTGTGAAAAAACGTCTCTTCAAAGAAGGGATATTTTTTATAAACATACTAATCATTTGTTCTGATGCATCAAAATCAGCAATGACACCGTCCTTGAGGGGTCTAACTGTTTTAATATTTTCGTGTGTTTTACCTTGCATTAAATTTGCCTCTTGGCCAACGGCAATGATTTTTCCAGTTTTTCTATCTAAAGCAACAATTGAGGGACTATCAACAACAACTTTGTCATTATGAATAATTAGTGTGTTTGCAGTTCCTAAGTCAATTGCAACTTCTTCCGTTAAAAAATCAAAAAATGCCATTTTTAAATAATTAGTAATAATACGAATTAATGTTTGAAATGTCTGTAGCCTGTAAAAACCATTGAGATTTTTTTTTCATTACAAAAATTAATACTTAATTCATCTTTGATTGAACCACCAGGTTGAATAATTGAAACAATTCCAGCTTTTTCAGCTATTTCTACACAATCTGGAAAAGGGAAAAAAGCATCACTAGCCATAACAGCATTTTTGAGGCTTAAACCGAAATCTTTAGCTTTTATAATAGCTTGTTTTAGTGCGTCGACTCTTGATGTTTGTCCAGTACCAGATGATATTAAATGTTTATTCTTAGCCAAGACAATGGTATTTGATTTTGTATGCTTAGCAATTTTTGAGGCAAAAATTAAATCCTGAATTTCATCTTTAGAAGGTATTTTTTTAGTGACAAACTTGAAATGATTTTGATTATCCATTATATTATCTTGTTCTTGCACTAAGAAACCATTTAAGCAGGTTCTTACAATTTTTTTTGGTCTATCTATTTTTTTTAATTCTAGAATAATTCTTTTTTTCTTTTTTGATAAAATTTTTAATGACTCCTTTTCATATTTTTTTGCAATTACCACTTCACAAAATAAATTATTAATAAGTTTTGCAGTTTTTTCATTTATAATTGTATTAGAAACTAAAATTCCACCAAAAGCAGAAATTGGGTCCGAAGACAATGCAGCTTCGTATGCATCTTCAATTTGATTTCTTGTAGCAATACCACATGTATTATTATGCTTTAAAATAGCAAAAGTTGGAGGTTCATTTTCAAAATCTTTTATGAGATTTATAGCCGCGTCAATGTCCAAAAGATTATTATATGATAAATTCTCACCACTGTGCTTTTTAAAAATTGAGTCAAAGTTTCCATAAAAAAATCCAGCTTGATGTGGATTTTCTCCATATCTTAATTTTAGTTCTTGATTTGAATAAATTTTTAAAGAACCTTTATTACTGAGATATGAGTTAATAAGAAAATCATATGATGAGGAAATTTCAAAAGCTTTAGCAGAGAATCTTTTTCTTTCCTTAATATTAAATTTTCCTTTATTTTCTGAAAGTAAATTTAAAAGGGTTGAATACATATTGCTATTCGACACGCAAACAACACTTTCATAATTTTTTGCTGCTGCTCTTATTAAGGCAATACCTCCTATATCAATTTTTTCAATTATATCATTAATTGAAGCCCCACTATCTACTGTTTGCTGGAAAGGGTATAAATCAACAATTACTATATCAATCTTAGGAATTTGATATTTTAAAATTTCATCCTCATCATCTCGATTATTTTTTCGATTTAAAATGCCGCCGAAAATTTTTGGGTGAAGAGTTTTTACTCGTCCACCAAGAATAGATGGATATGATGTTAACTCTTCAACATTCATAACATCGATTCCCAATTTTTTTATATACAAAGCAGTGCCACCAGTTGATATTATATTTATACCCAAATCATTTAGTTTTTCTACAATGGGTTTTAATCCATCTTTATTAAAAACAGATATCAAAGCAGTTTTAGCTTTAAATATTTTAGGCATAAATAATTTATTAAAATTCCAAATTAATAAATTTAGTTAGGAATTATCAAAAATTTCCTTACAATAATTTAGAGACAAGAGAATTTATTTCAATTAAAAATAATTCATCGTGTGAATTAAAGGCTGATGGAAAATTTGAATCAATATCAATTTGACCTATAATAATTTTATTCAAAAATAGGGGGACTACAATTTCTGATTTAACATCAATATTACATGAAATATAGTTTTTCTCGCTTTCAACGTCGTCGACTATTATTGTCTTCTTTTTATTTGCAACTTGCCCACAAATTCCTTTTCCATATGGAATAATTTTATGGCTTGTTGGCTTTCCAGAAAAACATTTCAAAACCAACCTTTTGTGTTTCTCATCGTTCATATAATATCCGACCCAGTCGTATTTTTCTACTCTTTTTTTTAAAAGATTACAAATCCATTTTAGAGATTCTTCAAAAGATGACGAAGTTTCTAAATATAATTTTATCTCTTTTAGTAAAATATCATACATAAAAAAACTGCTCCGAATCGGAGCAGGTTTAATTTTCAATTTACATCATTCCTGGCATGCCGCCACCACCCATTGGAGGCATTGCAGGAGGGTTGTCCTCTTTAATATCAACAAGAGCGCATTCAGTAGTCAATATCATAGCGGCAACTGATGCAGCATTTTCTAGTGCAATACGAGTAACTTTTTTTGGATCAATAATTCCTTTTTTCTGCATATCACCATATGAATCAGTTTTGGCATCGTAACCGTAATTTTCAGCTCCATTAATTACTTTTTCCACAACTACTGAGCCTTCGCCTCCAGAATTACCTACAATAATTCTCAGTGGTGCTTCGATAGCACGAGAAACAATCTGTATTCCAGTTTTTTCGTCAGAATTTTCACTTTTTATTTTTTTCATGCTAGGTAATGCCTGAAGAAGGGCAACTCCTCCACCTGAAACAATACCCTCTTCAACTGCTGCTCTAGTAGCGTGAAGCGCATCGTCAACTCTATCCTTTTTTTCTTTCATTTCTACTTCAGAAGCAGCTCCAACATATAATACTGCAACACCACCAGAGAGTTTTGCGAGCCTTTCTTGTAATTTTTCTTTATCATAGTCAGAAGTAGTTGTTTCAATTTGAGCTTTTATCTGATTTACTCTAGCTTTAATATTTTCCACATCACCAGAACCATTAACTACAGTGGTATTGTCTTTGTCAATGGTTACCTTTTCAGCTGAGCCTAGCATGTCAATTGTAGTATTTTCAAGACTAAAACCTCTCTCTTCTGAAATTACTGTTCCCCCAGTTAAAATTGCTATATCTTCAAGCATAGCTTTGCGTCTATCTCCAAATCCGGGTGCTTTTACTGCAGCAATTTTTACTGAACCTCTTAATTTATTGACAACTAATGTGGCCAATGCTTCACCATCAACATCTTCAGCAATAACTAATAGTGGTTTACCACTTTGGGCAACAGGTTCTAGGACAGGAAGAAGATCTTTCATTGCAGATATTTTTTTGTCATACAGCAAAATGTAAGGTGTTTCTAAGTCAGCTTCCATTTTATCAGAGTTAGTAACAAAGTATGGAGATATGTATCCACGGTCAAATTGCATTCCTTCAACAATATCGACAGTTGTATCTGTTCCTTTTGCTTCCTCAACAGTAATAACTCCTTCTTTACCAACTTTTTCAAATGCTGCAGTTATTAGTTCCCCAATTGCATCATCATTATTTGCAGATATTGCTGCAACTTGTTTAATTTTTTCTGAGGAATTTCCAACTTCAACCGATTGTTTATCTAAATTGTTAACTATAGCATTAACCGCTTTGTCAATACCTCTTTTAAGGTCCATTGGGTTAGCACCAGCAGCGACGTTTTTTAGTCCTTCCTTTACAATTGCTTGGGCCAAAATTGTCGCAGTTGTTGTACCATCTCCTGCTAAATCATTAGTTTTTGAAGCTACTTCTTTTACCATTTGTGCACCCATATTTTCTAATGGATCTTCTAACTCAACCTCTTTGGCAACGCTAACACCATCTTTAGTGACTTGAGGACCACCAAATGATTTACCAATAATAACGTTTCTTCCTTTGGGTCCTAAAGTGACTTTAACTGCATTAGCAAGTGCATCTACACCGCGCTTTAATCCCTCGCGCGCTTCTACATCAAATTGAATTTTTTTTGCCATAATTTTATTTTTTAATAATAATTGCCATTATATCGTTTTCTCTCATAATTAAATAATCTTTACCATCCAGTTTTAGTTCTGTACCAGAATATTTTCCATATAAAACAGTGTCTCCAACTTTAACTGTTATAGGACTATCTTTCGTGCCTGGTCCTGCTGACATTACAATACCTTTTTGTGGTTTTTCTTTTGCAGTATCTGGAATTATTATTCCTGAAGCTGTTTTTGTTTCCGCCTCTAATGGCTCTACAACGACTCTATCTGCTAATGGTTTCAAATTTAAATTATTCATCTTAATTAATTTTGTTTATATATTTCATTAATTGTGCCAATTATAAAAATAAATTATTTTTAAAATTTTTCATGACATCATGACACAGAGTTATCAATTGTTTAAATTTTCTTGATTTTCTGGAACTTCATCAATAAAAGATTCAGGAATTTCTTCACTAATAATATTGTTATCTAAAAGAGCGGATTCATCGCTTGTATTTGGAAAATTAATCAAAGAATTAGTCACAAGTATTAAAATAAGCAAAATACCAGCTAAAAACCACGTACTTTTATCTAAAAAATTTGTTGTTTCTTGAACACCACCTAGTTGCTGTGAACTTCCTCCGAAAGATGAAGCAAGTCCACCTCCTTTGGGGTTTTGTACCATTATAACTAACATCAGTAAAAAACAAACTACTACACTTAAAATCAAAAAAAATGAAAATGTGCTCATGTAATGTCCTTTATTTTATTTATTTGATTTGCAAAATAAATACTTTTTTTTGGATATTTCAAAGAAAGGATTTTATATGCCTCTACCGCTTTTTGAATGTTACCTTGTTTAGAATATAGCTTTGCCAAAGTTTCTGTCATTAATATTTTACCATCAAAAAATTGATTATTTGAAATATCATCTTGCTCTACTTTGTTATTTTCAAAATTATTTAAGTTTTTCAAAGAAGAAATTTTTATCTCTGAGCTTTCAAAAGCTGATGAAGATTCATTTTCATTATGCTCAATTGAATTTAACCAATTAATAAACTGTTTTCTTTCTTTTTTGTTAAAATTAGTTATGCTTTCTTTTTTGTTTGAATTGGTAATATTATAATTCCAAATCAAATGTTTTCTATTATTAGTTACGAGAGAATAATTTTTTCTATCATTTTTCGATATTGTTTTTCTTGAATTCAAAATCTCCCATTTTAATTTGTGTAATGTGTGAAAATATGGATATTGAATTAATAGTGAGTTTAATCTTTCAAGTGTTTTTTCTGAATCTACAACACTTTCTGATTTTAGTTTAAAAATAAAAGTTTCGTTTATCACCATTTAGCTAATGACTCATTAAAAATATCTTGTGTAATTCTTTCAAAAATTATTTCGTGAGCTTCTGATTTTACTGTCTGCAACTGTACAAATGCATCATAGTCATAAAAATAACTAAATCTTTTTTCAAAATCATCATCAGAATTTAAAGAATTAATAAATCGTAAGTTAACACTAATAGTTAGTCTATTTTGAGCTGCTGTTTGTGATGCAGTAGCTGTCATTGGAGTAATTTTATATTCTTCAATTTCACCTTCATAAATTAAATCGCCATTTATGTTTGTAAGTTTTAAATTGGTTTGATTTAATAACATTTCTTGAACTGCATTAGTAAAGTTTCTGTCTAAACCAGGTTCAAAAACAGAACCAACTTCATTTCCAGCGTTGTTTATAAAAAAATTTACTTGAACAGTTTCAGCTCCATCAGGAATTGAAGCCCCAGTGAATGAATAATATTTACACCCAATAATTAAAAATGTAAAAAAAATCAAATTTTTTTTCATAAATCAATATTGTATTGTTTAATTTTTCTATAAAGTGTTCTCTCAGAAATACCTAATTCACTTGCTGCAGCTTTTCTTTTTCTATTATTTCTTTCTAAAGCTTTAATTATTAGTTCAAGTTCTTTATCTTGAATTGAAAGGGTTTCTTCTTCCCGAACTTCCTCGGCATATTCGAATTTATCTTTTATAATTTTTTCAGAAATAACATTTTTATTTTTATTAGTATCAAAATTAAAATCAACTTCATCATTATCACCATATATTTTTTTTATTAAACTGCTATGTTCATTTTTTGTAACATTCAGTTCAGATTCGTTCATAATTTCTTGAGTGAGTTTTTTTAAATCATTCAAATCTGAGCGCATATCAAATAAAACCTTGTAAAGAATCTCTCTTTCTGATGAAAAATCATTTTCATCTACTTTATTTTGAATTATTGCTGGTAAATTAATTTTAGAACTTGGTAAATATTGATTTAAAATATCTGCTGTAATACTTCTCTCAGTTTCTAATACTGAAAGCTGTTCAGCAATATTTCTCAATTGACGAACATTCCCTGACCATTTTTGATTAATCAGTAATTTTTGTGCCTCAGAGTCAAGTCTCACAGTTGGCATTCTATATTTCTGTGCAAAGTCAGCAGCAAATTTTCTGAACAACAAATGAATGTCATCCAACCTTTTTCTTAATGGTGGAAGATTAATTTCGACAGTGCTGAGTCGGTAATATAAATCTTCTCTAAATTTATTCTTATAAATTGCATCACTCATTATAATATTTGTAGCTGCGACTACTCTAACATCAGTTTTTTGGATTTTAGAAGAACCAACTCTTAAAAATTCACCATTTTCAAGAACTCTTAATAAGCGGACTTGGGTTGCGGCTGGAAGTTCACCAACTTCATCTAAAAAAATTGTTCCTCCATCAGCCTCTTCAAAATATCCGCTTCTATTTTGTGTGGCACCTGTAAAAGCACCTTTTTCATGACCGAAAAGTTCAGAATCGATAGTTCCCTCGGGAATTGCTCCACAATTAACTGCAATATATTTACCATGTTTTCTCTTTGATAGTTGGTGAATTATTCTAGGAAAAACTTCTTTTCCAACACCTGATTCACCAGTGACTAAAACAGAAATCTCAGTTGGAGCGACTCTAATAGCTTTTTCTAGTGCAAAATTCAACTGTGAATCATTCCCAATTATACCGAATCTTTGTTTTATATTTTGGATATTACTCATAATTTTTTTGGGTTGGTCCATAAGTAACAGCTTCACCTAATAAAGTTGCCGAAGTAGCAGAATTTATTTTGACAGACACGTAGTCTCCAATTTTGAAATATAATTTATTAAAAATTACTACCGAGTTTTGCTGAGTTCTTCCACTCCACTGATTTTTTGATTTTTTAGATACTTTTTCGACTAAAACCTCTACCTCGTGCCCTATAAATTGTTTATTTCTAAAAAGTCCATGTTCTTGTTGAAGCTTAATTATTTCACTCAATCTTCTTTTTTTTACAGCTTCAGGAATATTGTCTTTAAATTTTCTTGAAGCAAGTGTTCCTGGTCTTTCGGAGTACATGAACATAAAACCAAAATTATATTTAATCTTTTTCATTAGTGAGATTGTGTCTTGATGATCTTGTTCAGTTTCACTCGGAAATCCAGATATCATATCATGCGAAATTGCACAATTGGGTATAATTTTTTTAATAAGATTAATTAATTTAAAATATTCCTCTCTTGTATGTTGGCGATTCATATGTTTTAAAATCTTGTTACTTCCTGATTGAACAGGCAAATGAATATGATTGCAAATATTTTTGTGCCTAGACATGACATGTAAGACATCAATTGTCATATCTTGTGGATTTGAAGTAGAAAATCGTATTCGAATGTTTGGATTTTCAAGTGCTATCAAGTTTAAAAGGTCATGAAAATGAATTGAATTTTTTTTCTGTAAATTATTAGCTTTGACAAAATCTTTTTTAGGTCCTCCTCCATACCATAGATAACTATCAACATTTTGTCCGAGAAGTGTCACTTCTTTATATCCTTGAGAACGTAATGTGGATATTTCATCTAAAATTGTTTTTGGATCTCTGCTTCTTTCTCGACCTCTTGTGAAAGGAACTACACAAAATGTACACATGTTGTCACAACCCCTTGTTATGGACACAAAAGCATTAACCCCATTACTGTTCAGTCTGGTTGGATTTATATTTGAGTATGTCTCTTCTCTAGATAATAAAACATTTATTGCAGTTTTACCATCTTCTAAATCATTAATTAGATTAGGTAGATCCCTGTAGGCATCTGGACCGACTACAAGATCAACAATTTTCTCTTGCTCTAACAATGTTTTTTTTAGTCTTTCAGCCATGCATCCTAGAACCCCAATTTTTAAGTTAAATTTTGTTTTTTTTAGCTTATTTAGCGATTTAATTCTGTTTCTTATTGTTATTTCAGCTTTATCTCTAATAGAACAAGTGTTCAAGAGAATTAAATCAGCATCGTTTAAAATATGGGTGGTTTTGTAACCGACCTTTTGAAGAATTGAAGCAACTATTTCGCTGTCTGAAAAATTCATTTGACAGCCATAAGACTCTATGTACATTTTTTTATTCACGCTAGAACTTGTGGTGTTTTCTAAAATCATTACGTCACCATTGTGTGAGTAAGGGTTTTTGTTATCCATAGTGTTATTATTGTTCAATTTTTAAAAAAGGTCTACAATATTACAAAATATTGAGAGATATTGACATTTTGTCAGTCTAAAAGTTTTTCAATGGATTTGAATCCACCTTTAACATTTAATCCGGAATGAATTCCAGATTTTTTTAAAATTGATAAATAAATTAGACTTCGATATCCACTTTGACAATGAACATAAAATGGATTATTAGATGAAGTTTTTAATTTATTTTTTTTGTAATTATTAAGAGGTAAATTTATTGAACTTTTAACATGCTTTTTTAAATGTTCAGCAGGTGTTCTGACATCAATGATTTTAAGAGGTTTAGTGAGAATTTCATCTGCATTGACATTATTAATTGAATCAATTTTTCTTCCACTTTTTTCCCATCCATCGATTCCATCAGACAAGTACCCAAGTATATTATCAAAACCAACTCTAGCAAGTCTTTTTATAGTTTCTTTTTCTTTGTTTTTGTCTGTAACTAGTAAAATACGAGTCTTAATATCTCCGATCACACTACCTACCCATGGAGCGAAATTTCCCTCTAATCCAATAAAAAGGCTTTTAGGAATATGACTACAAGAAAAATCAAACTTTGATCTAACGTCTAGAATTATGCAATTTTTTTTTGATAAATATTCGAATTCGGATGAAGAAAGTGGATTACAAGATTTTTTAATTATTTCTTCAACATCTTCATATCCATTTTTATTTAAGTGAACATTTGAAGGAAAATATTCAGGGCATGGCATCAAACCATCCATTAGTTTTTCTGAAAAATTTTTTTTACTTAAGTTTTTGTCAAGCGCATAGTTGTTAACTTTCTGGGAATGTAATGTGTCAAAAGTTTTTTTACTAATATTTTTGCCACATGCCGAACCAGCACCATGACCGGGGTATAAAATAATATCATCATCAAGAGGCAAAATTTTGCTATGTAAACTATCATATAGGATTTCTGATAGTTGGCGCTGATTTAGAATATCATTTACCTGAGCAACATCAGGAATACCTACATCACCAATAAAAAGTGTGTCTCCTGTGAATAGTGCTTTTTGTTTGTTGTTCTTGTCAATCACCAAGTAACAACTACTTTCCATTGTATGCCCGGGAGTATGTAATAATATGATTTTAATATTGCCTAATTTATATTCTTGGTTATCATTACCAATTTCGCTTTTGTATGATGTTTTAGAATTTGGACCAAAAATTATGGGAGCTCCTGTAAGTTTACTTAGAGTTAAATGACCACTAACAAAATCAGCATGAAAATGTGTTTCAAAAATGAATTTAATTTTTGAATTATTTTCATCTGCAATTGAAATGTAATTATCAACTTCTCTAAGCGGATCAATTACAGCTGATTCTCCATTGCTTTCAATGTAATACGAGCCTTGAGATAAACAACTGGTATATATTTGTCTTATAATCATAACAATACAAAATTACTCACTTTAATTAAAATTATTACATCAAAAAAAAAATCCTATAAATTTGTTTGTTGAACAAACATTAGTCATATGAACCTAGTAATTGTGGAGTCTCCAGCAAAAGCAAAAACAATTGAAAAGTTTTTGGGGGAAGATTTTAAAGTTGTTTCATGTTTTGGACATATTTCTGATTTACCATCCAAAGAACTGGGTGTTAATGTTGATGGTGACTTTAACCCTAACTATATTGTTAGTGATGATAAAAAAAAGGTTGTAAAAGAATTAAAATTATTAGCAGACAAAGCTGAAAAAGTTTGGTTGGCTAGTGATGAGGATAGAGAAGGAGAAGCAATTGCATGGCATTTAAACAACCAACTTAAACTATCAGAAAATAAAACTAAAAGAATTGTTTTTCGAGAAATTACGAAAACCGCTATTTTAAACGCAGTTAAAAATCCAAGACAAATAAACAATAATCTTGTTGATGCCCAACAGGCAAGAAGAGTTTTAGACAGATTGGTTGGTTATGAGTTGTCACCAATTTTGTGGAGAAAAGTTAAAGGCGGACTTTCTGCTGGAAGAGTTCAATCTGTTTCGGTAAGGATTTTAGTTGAAAGAGAAAGAGAAATTGAAGATTTTGTAACAAACCACACATTTAAAGTTCATGCAGAGTTTCCAGCGAATGACTCATTTTTTAAGGCAAATTGTTCTCAATCGTTTAAAAGCAAAAAGGATGTTGAATCTTTTTTAAAATCTTTAATTGATGATAGGTTCCTCGTTATGGGAATTGAAAAAAAACCATCCAAAAGAAGTCCTTCAGCTCCATTTATTACCTCGACTCTTCAACAAGAAGCTTCAAGAAAACTAGGTTTTAGTGTAAGCAGAACAATGTCCAACGCACAAAGATTGTATGAGTCAGGATTAATAACTTATATGAGAACTGATAGCACAAATCTTTCTAACCAAGCTCAAAATACTGTAAAGGAATTAATTAATGAAAAATATGGATCTGAGTTTTTATTCAATCGTTCTTTTAAAACCAACAAAAAAGGAGCACAAGAAGCTCATGAGGCAGTTAGGCCTACAAATTTTCAAATTTCTCCAACTAACTCTGATGAAGCCATAAAAGACTTCGATCAAAAAAAATTATATGATTTAATATGGAGAAGGACCGTTGCATCACAAATGAGTGATGCAAAAGTGGAAATAAGCACTTTAAAAATTCAGTCTGTTAATACAAACCAAATCTTTACAGCGAAAGGTGAGATTATTACTTTTGAAGGGTTTATGAAAGTTTATTTTGAAGGATTGGATAATGAGTCTTCTAATTCAACATTACTTCCAAATTTAATTAAGGGCAGTGCAATTATGCCAAAATCAATAATATCAACACAGAGGTTCACAAAACCACCTTCTAGATTTACAGAAGCCTCGCTTGTTAAAAAATTAGAAGAATTAGGCATTGGAAGACCATCAACGTATGCACCTACAATAACAACAATCATTGACAGAAAATATGTTGAAAAAGGAAAAAATGAGGGATATAATCGAAAATATATTGAGTTAAAACTTTTTAATAATAAAATAGAAGAAAAAATATTAAGTGAGAAAGTCTCGTCTGAAAAAGGAAAATTGGTTCCCACTGATGTTGGAATGCTAGTCAATGATTTTTTAGTTAAAAACTTCTCAAATATTATTGATTATAATTTTACAGCAAAAATTGAAGAAAATTTTGACTCCATTGCTGAAGGAAATAAAGACTGGAAAGAACTTATGAAAGATTTTTATAAAAATTTCCATCCTAAAGTTGAATTTGTTAGCAAAAATGCAAAACGTGAAATTGGAGAAAGAGTTTTAGGAATAGATCCAAAATCAGGTCGACAGCTCAGTGTTCGTCTTGGGAAGTTTGGTCCTATGGCACAAATTGGGGTATTTGATGATGATGAAAAACCATTGTTTGCTTCTTTGAATGAAAGCCAGCAGCTAAATAAAATTACATTTAAAGAGGCTCTAGATTTATTCAAACTTCCCCTGCTAATCGGTAATCATAAAGATTTACCAATTGAGGTAAATAATGGTAGGTATGGGCCCTATTTAAAGTATGGTAAATTATTTGTTTCTATTCCAAAATTAACTAACCCGCTTTCAATAACTAAAGATGAAGCAGTTGAACTAATCGAAAAAAAAGTAGCTGAAAACGCACCAATCTATACATACGACGGTAAGCCTGTTACCAAAGGCAAAGGGAGATTTGGTCCATTTTTAAAGTGGAACAATTCTTTTATTAATGTTTCTAAAAACTATGATTTTGATTTGCTTTCTGATAATGATATTGTTGCTTTGATAGAGGAAAAAAAGAAAAAAGATTTAGAGAAAATTGTGAAGAATTGGACTAATGAAAATATTACAATAGAAAAAGCAAGGTGGGGAAGACACAATATTATTAAAGGTAAGTTGAAAATTCAACTTCCAAAAAATAAAGATGTTTCAAAAATTACATTAAAGGAAGTGCAAACTATTATTAAAAATAACAGTAAAACAAAAAAATCTAAAAATTAAATAATTTGAATTTCCTTTCACCTGTAAATGAAGATTTGATTGAATATTCTAAAAAACTTTCAAACCAAACAATAGGAAAAAAAGTTTTAATTCATTCTCACAAAGATGGTTTTCCAAATTTGAAAAAAGTAAAGTTTGCTTTCTTTACATTTTCAACCCATCATTCAAAAAATCAAAATTTTGTTACAGAAAATTTTAGAAAGTTACTTTACAAATTATTTTATGGTAATTGGGATTTTGCAATAGCTGATATTGGTGTTTTACAGCAGGGAAATAAAATTGAAGATTCAAATGCTGCAATACAGGAAATCGTTTGCGAAATGAACCAAAGAAATATTTTATGTTTAATGATTGGTGGTAAAAAAGAATTATCATATGCTCTTTATGACGGGCTGAGGGAAAAAACTCAAAACATCAATATAACATCGATTGACTCGGAGTTTAACTTTATAAATTATGATAATTTAAAAGAATTAAATTTTATTTCTAAAATAATTAATGAAACCAACAATCATTTAGGAAATTTTTCAAATATTGGATATCAGAGTTTTTATGTCTCGCAAGAAGAAATCGATTTAATGAATAAACTTTCTTTTGATTATTACAGACTTGGTGAAATAACAAAAGATATACAAGAAGCAGAACCTGTTCTAAGAGAGTCAGATATCATCTCTGTGAATCTTAGTTCTGTTAAATCATCAGAGTTAAATTATGATGGAAACCCAAATGGTTTTAATTCCCAACAACTCTGTGCATTAATGAGATATGCTGGACTTAGCTACAATTTAAAAGTTATGGGATTATTTAATATTCCAAAGACAAAAAGTTCTTGTCAATTAATTGCTCAAGTTGTTTGGTATGTAATTGATGGATTGTGTTATAAATTACCTGAAACTCCTAAAAATAAATCAAATAATTTTATTAAATATATGGTTACCTGTCAGAAAAATGAAATTATATTCTACAAGAGTAAATTAAGTCACAGATGGTGGATGCAAATACCTGACAGTTTTGATAATAATAATAATAAGGAATATTCGTTATTAGCTTGTACTGAGAAGGACTATCGGACCGCGCAGGTTGGACAGCTTCCAGATAGATTGTTAAAGTCAATTAAGCGAAGTATGCATTAAATTCCATACTTTTGGAAAAATTTTTTGACTTTATCTATTTATAATAAGGTTACAAATGAAAAAGATTTTATTAACAATATTGTTTTTTATACTCATTTACAGCTGTGGTAATAACAACCAAGGAGAGTTAGTAGGTGTAAAGGGGAAAAAGTTTTTTCAAGAAAAACCATATGGAATGACTTTAATTCCTGGTGGTTCTTTTATTATGGGTTCATCTGATGAAGATGTAATTGGAGCAAAAGACAATTTTACTCGAACAGTCACAATGCGTTCCTTTTGGATGGACGAAACCGAAATAACAAACTCCGAGTATAGGCAATTTGTTGAGTGGGTCAAGGATTCCATAATTAGAACTGAACTTGCAAAAGCTGCTCTTTTAAATGGTGGTTTTTTTGCGGTTTCTGATTTCCCATCTACTGATGATGAAATAGACCAAACCCCCATATTTAAGTATCTTCCTATTTATGATATCGATGATTTAGTTGATACAGATGAAGAAAAGAGCGGATACCAAGAATACGTCGAGGAAAATTTTCTTGATTTTGTTTCGAATTATTATGAAACTGAAGATGATAGTGATGACGAGTTTCATTACCATTTACCACTTAACAGAGATGAAGAAATTTTTACTGATAGAGAAGATTATCCAGATTTAGAGTATGCTAGAGTTTTTGAGGAAACAATTTATTTGCCTGAAGACAACTGGTTTTCTGGTCAGCCTGTAATGAATAAAAAATTATTTAAATATCGTTTTTCTACTTTGGATATTGAATCTGCAACAAAAAATCCTGATAGCTTACCATCTAAGTATACTATTTATGAAGCTTATGAAATATACCCAGATACAACTGTGTGGATTAAAGATTTTAAATACAGCTACAACGAGCCAATGCATAATGATTATTTTTGGCACAAAGCCTATGCGGATTATCCTGTTGTAGGTATTAGTTGGAATCAGGCAAGGGCTTTTGCTCACTGGAGAACAAAAATTAGAAATGATTATTTAAGAACAAAAAGAAAAAATAGTGTGTCTAATGGTACATATAGATTGCCAACCGAGATTGAATGGGAATATGCCGCAAGAGGAGGGTTAGAGTCTGCTATTTACCCATGGGGTGGCCCATACCTTACTGATGAAAGAGGATGTTTTTTAGCCAATTTTAAGCCTAAAAGAGGAGATTATTCTGCAGATTTATCATTGTATACAGTTGAGGCTAAATCATACGATTCAAATGATTATGGATTGTATAATATGTCTGGAAATGTTTCAGAATGGACAAACTCAACTTACACCAAAGACACCTATGAATTTATGTCAACCGTCAATCCTAATTATGAAAATAATAATGATAAGCAGAAGGTAACAAGGGGTGGCTCATGGAAAGACGTTGCCTACTATTTAAGAGTTGCTTCCAGAGATTTTGAGTATGCAGATAGTTCAAGAAGTTATATTGGTTTTCGTTTAGTCAGGGATTATTTGGGAACATCTGAATTACAACAACAATAAATAAATAATAATTATGAAAGAAAATAAATTTTTTATCGCAGAAAATGTAATAGAGTTGATTTTTGGTATTGGTGCTTCCATTGTAATAATTGGAGCTCTGATGAAAATTACATATATGAATTTTGGGCCACTTACTGCAGATTTTATGCTCACATTTGGTCTTTTAACTGAAGCTGTAATTTTTACAATTGCAGGTGTTAGAGGTTATGTTTTATTAAAAGACAATAATGTTAAAGCCGATGCAACAGATGTCTCAGATGTATCCAAAGAAGCAAATGAGCTTAAATTAGCGTACCAAAATGCTACGACTAAATTAACCTCACTTGGCAAAAACTTGTCTAAAGTTGTCGACAGTACCAGTGCTATTGATATACCATCAGATATTTCAAGTAATATGGCAAGTCTTAACGAAAATGTTTCAAAGACATCTAAAGCACTTGATGTTTTGGAAAAAGCATATGTTAATACTGAAAAAGCCGTTGCTACAGAGCCCGCTGCACATGAAAAGGTGGTTGAAAATATGAACCAGCTTCAAAGTGAATTATCAAATCTCAAAAAAACTGTCGCTAGTTTAAATGCTAAATATGCTGAGGTACTTGGCGCAATGAAAAAGTAAAAAATGGCTGGAGCTAAACAAGATACTAGACAAAAAATGATAGGCATGATGTACCTTGTGTTCATCGCAATGCTTGCTCTAAATATTAGCAAAGAAGTTCTCGCAACTTTAGGATTAATTAATGACGATGTTACAAACGCAACTGCTGATTTATTTGATGACAGTTCAGAAAAATACGTAGTTTTTCAAAACAATTCTCAAAATGAATATTATAAAGTTGCAGCGCAATTCACGCCTGAAATTAAACAAGAGGCTGACGATTTTTACAACTATATCGAAAATCTTAAAAAATATTTATTAGATAGCGGTAATGGTTTCAAAAAAGCAAGAAAAAATAGGTCAACTAAAGAGATTGATACTATTGTTGATTATCAGATAATGGATAAATCAAAATATTTAGATGATCTTTTTTTCAATAGAGGTGGATATACCGATGACGGAAAAGATTTTGTAAATAAATTCTCAAACTTTCCTGGTAATTTAAAAAAAGTATTAAGTGAATTTTTGGCTGCTGATTTAGAAAAAGACCCCCCCAATGATGAAAAACCTGAGGGTGAATATGTTGACTTTGACTTTTCCTTTATGGATGTCTTAAGTTTGAGATTCGAATATTCTGAAAATGTTTTGAATAGAGAAGGAAAATATCAGCCATACCTTGATTATCATTTTAAAGGGTTTCCGCTAATAGCATCTTTATCGAAACTCACAAAAATTCAATCTGATATTAGATATTTAGAAAATAAAATTCTTGAAAATATACTAAGCACTGTAAATGCTCACGAAGGAGGATTGAATACATATTCAACACTACTTGAAGCATCTAAATCTTCGTACTACACTGGTGAATTAGTTGATGCTTCAGTTGTAATGGGTAAAAAGGATTCAAATTTTAGGCCTGACAGAGTCGAGCTTTTAATTAATGACCGCGAGCTGAAGGTCAATAGAGATTTTGAAATTTCTGCAGGCGGCATTACTCTCAACAGAAGATTTAACACTCCAGGCTCTTACAAGCTTACAGGAAAATTATTTTTTGAAAGGAATAATAAAGAACAGTCTGTTGATGTGACTCAAATAATTTCAGTGATTGATAAGCCAAATGATGCAGTGATTTCAGCAGATCAAATGAAAGTAGTTTACAGAGGATTGCCGAATGACCTGTCCATTTCAATCCCTGGAGTTCCTAATAATAAATTAACTGCAAGAGCCACAAATGGAGTTATTAAAAGAAATGGTAATAAGTTTTTGGCAATTCCTGATGGCGATAAAGTTGGGGAAAGTATGAGAATATTTGTTTCTGGAGAAATAAATGGCTCTAAAATTAACTCCCCAGGACAAGATTTTAGAATCAAACCCCTACCTCCTGCATTGGGTTCGATTGATTTAGGTGAAAGATTAGGGAAATTCAATAGTGGTGAAATTATTAGGGAATACGTCCCTGCGGGTACTATTGCTGCAAAATTTCCAGATGATTTTGACTATAATCTAGACGTAATTGTTAAAAGTTTTAATATTAAAGTAGGTAGTAGAGCTGCTATACCTATAAGTTCGAACAAGATTAAAGATTCTAGAGTAATAAGATCTTATTTAGAAAATGCTTCAAGGGGTGACATTATATTTGTATACAATATTGATGCACAAGTAAAAACTGAAACCCAAACAATAGATGATATCAAGGTTACTGACTTTGCTTTAACAATTAGATAGATGAATTCCAATTTAAAATTTTTATTATTTTTCTTGTTTGTAGTTCTAAATTTTAGGGCAGTGGGACAAGTAAACGTGCTCAACGCTGAAAGGCCCGAAGAGATTGGTGTGCTTTCTGAAAATCAAGAAGAAATTTTAAGTAATAAAAAATATCTTGAGTATCCACATGTAAACGAAGGTGACGTAATGTGGAGTAAAATTGTTTATGAGGAAATTGATTTGTCCGAAAAATTCAATCATCCGCTTTATTTCCCAAAAGACGGGTTGTATAAATCAGAGAGAAAATCTATGTGGAGAACCATAAAAGATGCTATTCTTGATGGAAGAGTAGATAAGATTTATAATGATGCAAATCCAAATTTCTCTGAACTTTTTGATAAAGATACTTACATAAAAAGACTTGAAAATAGGGAAGGCCCTGAGGTTGTACCTTTAAAATCAATGGATATTGTTTCATATAAAATTAAGGGAATTTGGTATGTTGATAAAAGAATTGGTGAGATGCGATTTAGAATTCTCGGAATCATGCCAAGAGGTAAAGACATGAACAATCTTGATAATGATGAGCCAGTTGACTTATTTTGGCTGTGGTATAAAGATTTAAGACCAATTTTACATGAGGTTTTTGTTTTTGATGATACAAATAATGCCAGTAGAATTACGTTTGATCAAATTTTAACTTCAAGAAGATTTACATCAAGGATTTATGCTGTTGATAATGTCTTTAATGATAGACCTGTAGACCAGTACTTAGATGACCCGTTTATGCAACTAATTGAATCTGAGAGGATTAAAAATTTAATTCGTGACTTTGAGCACGATTTGTGGTCAGACTAATTCAATAATTTTTTATTATTTTTTTGAATTGATGAATAAATTGTTAATTTTTTTATCAAATAATTACAATTTACAGGGAAGAAATGCATTTTTTTTATTAACTTTATAAAAAACAATTAATTATGGCATATTCATTTGAAAATAGCAAAGGTAAAACTTATTACCTACACACTAAAGATGTTACATTAAAAGGAGGACGTAATCAAACTATTTATTATTTCGCTAAAGACAAGCGTGTTAATGCATGTGACCTTCCAGCGGGGAAGAAAGTAGTTGAAAATGAAAGAACAGGTCTTCCATTTGTAAAGTCTGCTTAAATATTTAAAACCAAAAAAATAAATCCCAGAAAAATATTTTTCTGGGATTTTTTTTATCTTATAGGTAGCCATTGAAAGCCAGCCGAATCCCATATAAAATCCGTTGATTCCCAGTCGCTATCGTTGGATAGGTTAACCTGAATGGTTCCAAAGTTTGTTATTACTAAAACTAAATTTAAAGGATCCAATGAAGATACATTTCTGTATTCAGCAAAAGTGATTCTTCTACCATTGGCTATAGACGCATTGCTCGGTAAGTTTATTACTACAGTAGAGTTAACATTGACGTAAAACACATCATATTGGTCTAAGTCACTTAAAGTAATGGTGTGTGAACCTACTGAAGTAATTATAGGTGCAATTCGGTTATAACTTAATGCTGGCGATAAATCAACAGTGGCAGTATTACCATCTTCAATAGTTAAATTTAGTAAAGTACCATTAAGTTCAATATTGGTGATGTTCTGATCGTCAGAACCAACGTCAGTTAGGTCACTTAAATCTATTTGAATAGTATTGCCATCTTCCATGGTAAGAGAAAGTATATTATCAGAGTTTAAGTTTCCAGAAATTGTTTGGTCATCCGTTCCAACGTCAGTTAGGTCACTTAAATCTATTTGGATAGTATTGCCGTCT
>MDTB01207539.1_pt1 | contig 32160 bp, 30 predicted proteins | sample 811161 | NCBI WGS metagenome assembly MDTB01 (sample SAMN05326650, study PRJNA326480) | marine metagenome | isolation source: seawater | place: Mediterranean Sea | collected 2009 | reverse complement strand
TTTCCTCAAGGGCTGGTGCATTAACAGTTGGAGGAAGCACATTGGGCATTTCCATAAAACTAGTGATTCCCCCTGCAACCGCAGCTGCCGACTCAGTAGCGATCTCGGCCTTATGGGTCAGCCCAGGCTCTCGAAAATGAACTTGATCATCTATCATTCCCGGGAGTAAAAACAATCCACTCGCATCTACCACTTTGGCTGCTTTTGTATGCTGAAGGTTACTGCCAAGCTCTTCTATCCGACCATTTTTTATCAGTAGATCAGTCTCTTTTACAGAATTTTCATTTACGACTTTGGCGTTAAGTATCAGAGTGGTCATAGCCCATGCTCCTTAAACTGAGGACTGTTCTATTCAGAAAATCTCTCCTGAGATTTTTTTTCATAGTTGTGTTGGATTCGGCGCATCTCCATAAACTTCCTTAGGGTCAAAAGTTTTCGTTTTTTCCACAAACTTCAGAGAAGTTTTTCCATCCTCCGATTTATCTAAGGCCCTGTAAAAACACGATCTATATCCGACATGGCAACTGGCATCTCCGATCACGGCGACTTTAAGCCAAACGGCGTCTTGGTCGTCATCGATGCGCATCTCTAGGACCCGTTGCTTTAGCCCGCTGGTTTCACCTTTACGCCAAAGACATTGTCTACTCCGGCTCCAATAATGAGCTTCTCCCGAATCTATGGTTTTTTTTAGTGCCAAATCATTCATGTAACCCAGCATCAGAACCTCGCCAGTTTCAGAGGAGGTAGTGACACAAGGAAGCAAACCGTTTGCATCAAATTTTGGCGCAAGTTCGTAGCCTTCCTCAACCTGCTCGATACTGTTACGATCGGCAAACTCAATCTTTTCATCCATATTTAAAGATATCCTTTTGATAGTGTATCTCAGTACATTATAGGTTTAACTCGTAAACACTGCTAGGATTAAGTGAGGGATTCTAAACAAGCATGCGTAAACCAATGTGCTTGATAAAGCCACAAAAGTGGCGTCCCCAAGGGGATTCGAACCCCTGTTACCGCCGTGAAAGGGCGATGTCCTAGGCCTCTAGACGATGGGGACCTAAAACTTTGTTCTATGGTGGAGGTAAGCGGGATCGAACCGCTGACCTCTTGCATGCCATGCAAGCGCTCTCCCAGCTGAGCTATACCCCCGCAAGGACGCCCGATTATACGGTTGAGCCGCAAAACTGTAAAGAATCATAGTCGTTTCAGTCGAGGCATTTGGTCATCAATTCTTTTACATACCCTGCTCCGCCCTAAAATTTCCAAAGTTGCATTTAAAGCCGGCGTATCTGTGGTTCCCATTACCATGAGTCGCAGAGGCATCGCTATTTCCGGAAATTTTTTCTTATATTTTTTTGCCGTGCCTTTTAATACCCCTCCAATTTCATCTTTTTTCCACTCAATACTATCCAATTCCTCTCGGAGATAATCCATTGCAACCACAATTTCCTCAGAAAAATACTGGTTAATCATATCCTCAGACGGAAATGAATATTGGTAAAATTTTATCGCTGCCTTTGCCAAATCAGTGAGTAACGTCGCCCTATCTTTAAGCAAAGCAATGAGACCTATAATTGGAGGATCATGAGTATCAACATCCTTTCCCCATTCAGTAAATATTGTGCGTACACTACCGGCTAGCTCATCATCGGAAGTCTCTTTTATGTGCAATTTGTTTAGCCAATCTAATTTTTCGGTATCGAATCTCGCTGGCGCTTTGCCTACACCCTCCAGCGAGAACCATTTTACCAACTCTGTAACAGTAAATTTCTCAGCATCGCCACGCCCCCAACCCAAACGTGCTACGTAGTTTAGAAACGCAGATGGCAAATAGCCTGCTTTTTTAAATTCTAGAACGCTCACCGCTCCGTGCCTTTTTGACAATCTCTCTCCATCTTGCCCGAGAATCATAGGAAGATGCGCAAAGTGCGGATTGGAATAATCGAGAGCGTTGAAAATATTTATCTGTCGCGGTGTATTATTTACGTGATCGTCCCCCCTGATTACATGAGATATTTGCATATCCGCATCATCTACTACCACGCCGAAATTATAGGTTGGCGTCCCATCCGATCGTAAAATTACCAAGTCATCCAGCTCCGCGTTAGCTATCTCAATAGGTCCTTTGACCAAATCATTCCATTTCACGGACCCGGCAAGCGGATTCTTAAAACGTAAAACTGGTTTTATCCCATCTGGTACTGTTTTTATTTTTAAGTTTTCAGGTCTCCATCGCCCGTCATACCTCGGCTTTAATCCTCTGTTCTTTTGCTCAAGCCTTAGCTCGGAGAGTTCCTCTGGTGTGCAATAACACCAATATGCTTGATCAGTTTTGATTAAATGATCAGCCGCTTCTTGATACCTCTTTAGGCGTTTACTTTGAAAGACGGGTTGTGAATCGGGAATTAATCCAAGCCATTTCATAGCCTCCATGATTCCATTAACAGACTGTTCCGTCGATCTTTGGCTATCCGTATCCTCAATCCTTAGAACGAACTCTCCCCGTTTTTGCTTTGCGAAAATCCAAGCGTAAAGCGCTGTTCTAGCACCTCCAACATGTAAATGCCCGGTTGGACTGGGAGCAAATCTAGTTCTAATCATATATATTCACCAAGCTATGTAAATCTTATATCTAATTTTCCCAGGCTCGAAAAATCTATCGAGACATCATCCCCCTCTTTGATAAAAACTGCCTTGTTCGCGATATTGCCTGCTGAAATAAAATCGCCTGCTTTTATATTTAACCCATATTTTATACACGTATTAGCGAGCCACCGGACTGACTGAATAGGATCACCAAGTGCATTAGCACCAAGACCGTCTGTTTCGAAATGACCATTAAGCTCAACCTTAAGCGTAATCGCAGCTCGCTCTATATGTTGCCAATCATTCCTTAAAGTTCCTTTAATAAATGCACCGTGCACACCATTATCTGCTATCGTTCGCAAAATTTTTAGAGGCCAACCCGAACTGTATCGACAATCTACAATTTCTACAGCAGGAATCAACCCTCCTGTAGCTTTCAAGATATCCTGCTCAGAAAATGGTGCGGCATTGGGGGGCAAATCCTCAACCATCAAAAAACCCACCTCAGGTTCTAAAATAGGATTAAAAAAACCACTTAAATTTATTGTGTCCACCTGCGAAAATGTGGTTTTTTTAAACATTCTTCCAAAAAAAGGCTCATCAGTACTCGACATCTGTTGCGTCATCTTACTCGTGCAACCTACCTTCCATCCGATAGGAATCGCATGGTTGTGCCTTTGAAGTTTTTCAAAAAGGGCATTTTGGACAGCATAAGCATGCGACTTATCTATAATAGACTTCTCAAAATCTGAATCTGGGATTGAACTATGGTTCATGTGATGCTGATGCAAAAAACTTGCATACTTCTCCACAAATGTTTCACTCATTTTTCGTCGCCTCCCATTAGATTTGTATTATTTTTTAAATTGCTGATAAATTATAGCATCAGCAGCACTTTGACTGTTGAAAGCAGAACATCATACGGGGAGCGGAAATGTCAACAAAATATTATGACTGGATTTCACATCATGCCAAAGGCAAAGGCGATAAAGTAGCCATTGTCGACCTTGATAATGACAAGCATCTGACCTACTTTGATCTTGACAAAAGAGCGACATCTTTCGCTGCTTGGCTAGTAAAAAATGGCGTTGAGAAAGGAGAACGAATTGCAGTTTTAATGCGAAATGCTCCCGAATTTTTTGAAATTCAATTTGCCTGTCATAAAATTGGTGCAATCTGCCTTCCTTTAAATTGGCGGTTAACCAAAAGCGAACTCGAATATATTTTAAAAGACTCTACACCGATGCTGTTAATACACGACAAAGTTTTCCGAACGACCGCTTCAGAGCTGGTAAACGCCTGTGTCATTCAATTAAGTCTCGAAATTAACGAAGAAAGTCAAAACAGCTCTTATGAGGATACGGTTAGCACTAATATAAAAGGGTTTAATCCGGTTGCATGCTCCCACAGTGATGTATCTATGATAATGTACACGTCAGGTACCACAGGGCACCCGAAGGGTGCATTAATAACCCATGGAATGACCTTTTTTAATTGCGTAAATCTTGGCATTCCTGCACTTATAAACTCAGAATCGGTCCAACTCGTAACATTGCCACTGTTTCACACAGCAGGATTAAATTGCTACTCAAATCCGCTCTTCCATGCTGGTGGTAAAGTCATACTGACCAGAGAATTTGATCCCGGCAAAACATTAAATGTGCTTGGAAATCCCGAGTATGGCGTCACACACTTCATGGGAGTACCTTCGGTATTTTTGTTTATAATGCAGCATCCTGATTTTGATAAAACTGATCTCAGCAGAATCAAACAAGCTGGAATAGGAGGTGCGCCCTGCGCGGAACCTATTCTTTTAAAATGGCTAGACCGAGGCGTCCCATTGGTTCAGGGTTGGGGAATGACAGAAACAAGCCCGGGGGGAACAGGACTTGATGTAGTTTATGCTCGTAAAAAAATCGGATCCTGCGGTAAACCGTTACTACATACTGAAATAAAAATAGTAAATGAGAAAGGTGAAAAAGCAAATGCCGGGGAAATTGGAGAGTTGTTGATTAGAGGCCCTAACATTACTCCGGGTTACTGGAATAATGAGGAAGCGACCGCGGCCTCTTTTATTGACGGTTGGTTAAAAACAGGAGACGCCGCTAAAGAAGATGAAGATGGCTTTTTATTTATTGTCGATAGATGGAAGGATATGTATATATCTGGAGGGGAAAATGTTTATCCTGCCGAAGTGGAAAATATAATCTATCAGATGCCAGAAATCGCTGAGGCAGCAGTTATCGGAATCCCGAATGAACAATGGGGTGAAGTAGGTATTGCGGTAGTTGTGATAAAAAAAGGGCTAGAGATAACCGGAAACGAGATAATAGAAAACTGCAAAAATCGTCTTGCAAAATTTAAAGTTCCAAACGATGTTAAGTTTATTGACAAGCTACCTCGAAACGCAACTGGAAAAGTATTGAAAAGAGAAATTAAAAAAATGTTTGTGGAAATCTGATAAAGAAACAGCGTAAAGTTATACCTTCCTGTCTTTAGGCGAACAGAGCCGAAACCTGCTAAATTCCCAGCGAAGAATAACTTTGCGCGACGCGTTTTATTGCAACAGTCATAGCCGCAGTTCTCAGGTCTGGAATTTCTTTTTTATGATTCCAAACCTCGCTAATGACCTCATACGTGCTTTTCATCGTGTCCTCGAGTCCCGACCTAACTAAATCTAGCTCTGACGACCCTTTTATTATTTCTTCTTTGAAATCTGCGGAAAATTCTTTACCAACGAGCTGCTCAATTCCGTCAACAATAGCAGATATTTGATTTTCCTGAGCTCTCCTTTGTAATCTACCGAGTCGTATTCGGCTTAAATTTTTAATCCATTCAAAATAACTTACAGTGACTCCTCCCGCGTTAGCGTAAAGATCAGGAATTATTATTGTTCCCTTCTCGATAAGAATTTCATCTGCCGCCGCAGAGATCGGTCCATTTGCTGCTTCTATTATAAGGGGAGCTTTAATCCTCGCAGCATTTTTTTCATTTATCACCAACTCCATGGCAGCCGGTATGAGAATATCTGCATCTTCTTCCATCATCTCAGCACCCGACTTCGTGTATCCGGGATACCCCTTGATAGAACCAGATGACAGGATGTGTCGTCTAAGTTCCTCTACATTAATACCAGAAGTATCAATTACAGCACCATCTCTTTCCAAGACGTGGGTTACTAAAGCGCTGTCTTCCCGAGATAAGCACAGCGCCGCATGATAACCAACGTTTCCTAAACCTTGAACAATAACCCGCTTACCCTTTAAACTGGGGCTAAGTCCAGTTTTCTTAACATCTACGGAATTGAGAAAAAAAGCATTCAAGGCATACTTAACGCCCCTTCCAGTCGCTTCCGCTCTTCCTGATATTCCACCTTTCGTTACGGGCTTGCCAGTGACACTAGCCCAAGCATTTAGATCTGTTGGGTTAAGCCTACGATACTCGTCAGCCATCCATGCCATTTCACGCGCTCCTGTGCCTACATCTGGTGCGGGCACATTTTGAGATGGATGGATTAGATCCCTTTTTGCAAGCTCTTGCGTAAACCTTCGAGTAATACGCTCCAACTCATCATCAGTCCAATCCTTTGGATCTAAACATAATCCTCCTTTCGACCCCCCGAAAGGAACTTCAACCAAAGCGCATTTATACGTCATTAAAGCAGCAAGTGCTTCGACCTCGTCTTGATTTACATCCGTATCATAGCGGATTCCCCCTTTTACAGGTTCAAAGTGATCCGAGTGTACCGATCGATATCCGGTAAAAGTGAATACACTGCCACGAAGTCGAACTCCAAATCTCACGATATATGTTGAGTTAACCATCATAATTTGATTTGCTAACTCTTCAGAGATTGCCGACTCCTCACCATTTTTTCTTAAAAACTGCACAGCTTTTAAAAAATTCCGTTCGATTGATTCAAGAAATTCGTGACCAGCCATGGTTTCCCTCCCCAGAAAAAAAATATAGGCTAGGTTAGCATGAGAGTTGAAACCCACAAAGAATATAACTGTTTATCGTTAAATGCGGTGACAGAGATACGGTAGCTAAATAATCACGAAACAACTATCGCTTCTGTCTTCTATACAGCCATGGACTGAGTGGTTTATCGAATGCCCAAAGACCTTTTTTCCCCAATTTTGAAGTAGTCTCAGCCTCGATGTAATCTATTCCTTTTTGTCCCGGAAGTGTTTTGAGGTACTTTCGATAAGCCCATGCATTTCCTTCCTTTATCATATTATGATTTACATCTAATTGGTCAATGTAAATAATCCCAACAGATCGCCCATATCTGTCTTTATTTAAAATTTGTATTGTAAATTTTCTATCTTTAAGCATTCTTTTTAACGCGATCCTAGACTGAATACCGTATTGCTGGGTGATTTCAGGAGCATCAATACCCGCTAGCCTAACTTTTATGATATTACTACCCTGATCAAGAATCCTGATGGTATCACCGTCAACCACCTTGACTAGTCGGCTGGGGTGAATAAAAACATCATCACCATATGCAAAATCATGATTTTGGGAAAAAAAAATTACGACAAATAAAATACTGCCGGTAAAACACACGGTTTCTTTAAAAAAATTGCGAAACTTTATTTTCATTTATTTTTTTTAAGCCACAGACAATTCTCTTTTATCTCCCCCGATAAGTCCTCTAAATACCTCTCGTGGAGTGCTAGCTCATCCCTTTCTGCCCTCTTAACAAACAAATTGGGTTTACGTTCTATCGCGTTAGATAAATCTGTTTCAGCAGTATTATCAACCTCAGAGATCAAAAGACTTTCTTGCCCTCGTGTCATGGCAAGGTAACATTCAGCCAATAATCTTGAATCCAATAGAGCTCCATGTAAGCTACGCTTAGAATTATCAATTTTATAGCGGTCACATAATGCGTCCAAAGAATTTCGTTTGCCAGGGTGTAATTCTCTGGCCATGACTAATGAATCTAGGACTCCGTTTATGTAAGAATCTATGTTTTCTCTTTTACAAAACTGTAGTTCCTGGTTAAGGAAAGACAGATCAAATGGGGCGTTGTGGATAATTAATTCTGCTCCAGAAATAAAACTCAAAAAATCTTCTAATACATCGCGGAACTTAGGTTTATCAGACAAAAATAACTCCGTAATGCCATGGACCTTCTTGGCCCCTTCGTCAATTTCCCTTTCAGGATTTACATATCTTTGAAAATGACGGTCGGTAATTTTTCGGTTAATCACCTCCACTGCGGCAACCTCTATAATTCGGTGCCCCATGGCTGGATCCAACCCGGTTGTTTCAGTATCTAAAATAATTTGCCGCATTAAAAAGTCATTTTTTTAACGATATTTATGATCAATCCCCAACCACGCCTCGGTTTGCAAGTGCATCCGCGCGCTCATTGCCTGGATCGCCCGAGTGACCTTTAACCCATACCCACTCTATATCAAAGTCTCCGGCAAGCTCATCTAGTTCTAACCATAAATCAGCGTTCTTGACGGATGATTTTGATGCTGTCTTCCAGCCGTTTTTTTTCCACTTAACAATCCAACTAGAGATGCCGTCAATGGCATATTTTGAGTCGGTATAAATTATCAAATCATCCTGATCTTTCAATATCGTCAACGCTTTAATAATAGCTGTAAGCTCCATACGATTGTTGGTAGTATTAGACTCACCTCCGAAGAACTCAGCTTCTTTATCACCCCTGATAAAAACACCCCACCCCCCCGGTCCAGGGTTACCTTTACACGCACCGTCTGTAAACACTTCAATTTTAGAACTAGTCATTTCCCTTAATTTTCCCTATTGCAATGCAACTTCGCGCCATTGCGGGTCTTCGCAACGATTTTATTTTTTTTTGCCAACGTTGAGAAATTAACCTGATGTTTGCCACTTTTTTTATAGCATGCAAGAAATATACGCCTCCCATAAAAGGCCACCACCTTTGCCCGGCTTTTTCCATAAAAGCAAATCTCCGCCTCAGAGCCGAGCCTTCGATGGGAGGAATGTATATGGCCATATGTCCTCCAATAATTTCGTAGTTAAGCAAACTTAACCAATCACGTAGTCTCGACAAAGACATAAAATTTCCATTCCACGGAATAGTATTTTTTTTTAATAACTTATACCCCCCCCAGATACTCCATGGATTAAACATTGATATCATTATATGCCCTTCTGGTCTCAAAACTCTCGTAGCCTCCTGCAGAACAAAATGAGGGTTACTTGCGAATTCCAAAACATGTGGCATCAAAAGTAAATCTACTGCCTCTGTCCGAATTGGCAACGCTCCAAAATCACACCGAATGTCCGGCTTTTGGTCCATATTCAGAAATATTTTGTCAGCAATTCTATTTCTAATCAGAAAATTGTATTCTTGAAGCCCCAATTGCAGAGCATTAAATCCAAAAACATCCGCAACCTCACGGTCAAAAAACTCCCGCTCTCTTAATACCAATTCAATTCCCAGAGAAGTATTCAGCCAATCAGAAAAATCGTTTTCTAAAATCACGTAAAGTCTTTAAAAATGGTAAAATATAAATATGCCACAAAATACAATAACACCGATAAAAGCTTTTCATGACAATTATATTTGGTGCCTGCAAAATGGCAAATACGCGTTGGTAGTAGACCCTGGCGACGCAAATCCAGTAATAAATTACATTATTAAACAACAACTTGAGCTTGTTGCTATTTTAATTACTCACCATCACCCCGATCATGTTGGTGGAAATAAATCCCTTATAGAGAAATTTAATGTCCCTGTATATGGCCCAAGTACCGAAATTATACCCGGTATTAGTCATAAACTTGTAGAGGGTGATCGAGTTTTTATAAATGAATTAGGGCTAGATTTTGCGATTTTAGATATCCCAGGACACACTTTAGGTCACATAGCTTACCACCACGATAAAATACTTTTCTGCGGGGATACGTTATTTTCGTGTGGCTGCGGAAGACTGTTTGAAGGGACACCGCAACAAATGTATACATCTTTAATGAAAATAACTCAATTGCCAGATGACACGGTGATTTATTGCACCCACGAGTATACAGAAGCAAACATAAAATTTGCACTGCATGTTGACCCTCTTAACAAAGAACTTATCAGGTATAAAAATAAAGTTAAATTCTTACGAAAAAAAGGTCTCCCATCTCTTCCGGTGACTCTAGCCGAGGAGAAGCAAACAAATCCTTTCCTCAGATCGCACAAACCAAATTTAGCCCGGGCGGTATCAAAACACAGAGGGGTAAAAAGTAATCAACCCAGCGATATTTTTGCCGCGTTAAGAGAATGGAAAGATTCCTTTTGAATAAAAATCATTTGAAAATTGTTGTATAGAAATATAAAAAAGACATAATGCGCAGCCGTAAAATTAAAAACATAAATAGATTTCAATTGCTAGTCATATTGATTTTGTCATTATTTACTTTCACTTCTCTTGCACAAAATAATCAATCTGTGACGACCGAATCTCCGACTCAGGAATATCGCAAATTGTACGATTCTAATTCTCCTTTTACATCTCTAACAACGACGCCAAAAGAAGATTTTTATCAATCGGAAAGCATAAAAAAAGATCTGTGGATGAGGGTTAAGTCCGGTTTCGTATTCCCAGAAACAAAAGGAAAGTTTGTAAAAAGGTATGAAACTTGGTTTTTGAATAATCCGGATTATTTAGAAAGAGTGTTCCAGCGCTGCAAGATTTACCTTTATTACGTAGTAAACGAAATAGAGAAAAGAAAAATGCCAATGGAAATAGCTCTGCTTCCCATAATAGAGAGCGGATATAATCCATACGCTTATTCCAGAGCACATGCCGCCGGTATCTGGCAATTTATCCCGAGCACCGGACATAAATTTGGAATAAAACAAAACTGGTGGGTTGATGAAAGAAGAGATGTAACCGTCGCCACCAACGCTGCACTCAATTATTTAGAGATTCTCCATAAAGAATTTCAAGATTGGAAACTTGCCTTAGCAGCTTACAATTGCGGCGAGAACTGTGTCAGACGCGCGATTTTCAAAAACAAAAAGCGGGGAAAAGCTACCAATTATGAAGCCCTTCGATTGCCTCGGGAAACACGGAGATACGTACCGAAACTTCAAGCGATAAAAAACATAATTTCTAATCCCAAAAAAATGGGGTACAAGCTTAGCCCAATTGACGATATTCCGTATTTTACAAAAATTACGTTAGAACAAGAAATTGACGTTGTTTTAGCAGCAAACTTAGCTGCCCTGTCGATAGAGGACTTTTTATTACTGAACCCATCTTATCACAGACCCGTCATGATAGCGGAATCGCACAGACCAGTATTAATTCCAATACCACAAAAAAATAAGTTTACAGAAGCTCTTGATACTTTGAAAACTCCGAGATTATCTTGGACAATTTACTCACTGAATAAAGCAGAGAGTGTTAAAGCGTTATCAAAAAAATTTAATCTGTCCTCTGCTCGACTATTAAAATTTAACGGTCTCCACCCAACACGAAGACTAGAGGCAAAGACTAAGATCTTAGTGCCCTTGCAAAAGACTACCGATAAATCAAATTTAGGGGAGATGTGGTCCCATAAAGTTTTTACCCAAAAAACTTCTTTTTTTAGAGCGAGGATTTACCACCGAGTTAGAAAGGGTGATACGCTGACAAAAATCTCCCGTCAATACAATGTTTCAATAAAATCTTTAAAACGCTGGAATAAAATTAAAGGCACTTTAATTAAAAAAGGACAACGTCTATTAGTCTATGGAAATCCAACTGTTCACAAGGTGGTTGCCGGTGACACCTTATCGGCAATTTCCCGACGCTATGGGATCTCAATCTCAAAAATAAAAAGATGGAACGGATTGAACGGTAATTTAATAAAAGTTGGACAAAAAATACAACTTCACAAAAAATCAAAAGCACCACTTTTAAAAGATTTACTAATATAGTCATCCCATTTTACCTAATTTAATTAAGTTTGAGTTAAAGCTTTTTTCCAAACAATAAAAATATTGTAATCACGGGATTGTTAAGTAACGGCTCAATTTATTGCGGCATCTGTAAAGCAGCAATAAGGAGCAGCTAATCTGAATTTTACTTTTACAAATAAAGAGACAAAAGCATACTAAGCACTCATGACCTAATTTCTATGTGGAAAATATTGATAATGTCTTTTGTAGCTTTGGAAAAAAGCCGGCTATCGATGAACCGAATGTCACTGCGCCGTTCTAATTCTCCTAATTGAGTAGCGGCATGACAGAAAAACTTTTGTTGAAACAAGAGAATTCATCTCTTCCGACTTTAGCTAAGGCGATTACAATAATATTCTCTTGCTACTCTTGCTCGTTAAAATAATTTTCATTGATGTTGACGTTAGCCCTTTTCCTAAGCCCCGCCAAAAAAGATTTAAATTGCTCTTGCCCGACCATGCTGTTAAGTTCGTTCAGGGCCTTCTGCCCGACTCCGTCTTTCTTACCTGAACCACCAAACACCTCTATTATTTTGTAAATCACGTATTTACCATTGTCAGCCTCAAGACCAGCGTAGCTAGGCAAGTTGAAGGAGTCGGCACTAAAAACTGCTCTTAAACCCTCGGGGTGTAAACCTTTACGCTCCAGAATACTGACGGTCTCCTCTCTAGACCACTTTAAATCTAGCTTCGCACCATCTTTTAAACTGCGCAAAGCAGAAGCTCCTTGTTCTTTAGCAGCCGCAGAGGCTTGCTCATTCAACAAATACTTTCGTATTTCATCTTTTACTATAGAATAATCAACTAATCTTTCTTTCTCATGCGACACCACTCTGGCAGAGACTAATTGATTTGTATCTATCTCTATCGCCTCAATGTTCCGCCTATCTTGTATTGAAGATTCGGAGAATATAGCCGATAGAAACTTGGTATTGTCGAGAATAGGATTGCCAGTATTTCCTGATTCCGAAATCCAGTCTGATTCAAACAAAGTCAAATTAAATCTATCAGCAACAGGCTCGAGGCTGTCATATTCCGAGTAAACCATATCTCCAAAGTTTTCAGCCGCGGCGGCGAACTCATCAAATAACTTATTTTTCCTTAATTCTGCAGAAAGCTCCTCGCGAACTTTTGAAATAGGTGTAACATCCGCCTTGTTGATCTGATCAACTCGAGCAATATGATACCCATACTCTGTTTTAATGACCGGAGATATCTCACCCAACTCCAATTCGAAAACAACGTCATCAAACTTTTGTGGCATGACTCCTTTTTCAAAGAAACCCAGATCGCCCCCTAGTTCAGCAGAGCCCGGATCATCAGAAAACTCATTAGCCATTTCAGCAAATAATCCGGGATTTTTTTCTAATCTGGATTGTAATAAAACCATTTTCTCCTCAATTTGCTTAACCGCATTTTCATCCATATCCGAGCTAGTGGCCAATAAAATGTGCCTCGCTTTTCTTTGTTCTGGGATTGTGTACTCATCCATTTTCGATTCGTAGAGATCTTGAATATTTGTTTCTGTGATCTCCACCAAGCTCGACATGACTTCAGGCGTGAGTAGTACATATTGCACTTTTATCCGAGCCGGCATCATAAAATTTGATGGGTTATCATCAAAAAACTTTCTGACAGAAGAATCATCTACTTTCTGTTCAAGAATAAAATCGTTTGGAACGAAAATATGTTGACTGACGACGCGTTGCTGCGTGCGTATATCATTTAATCTAGTTGAAAGTGCCTGTGATACAAAAGCATCACCTAAAATAACGTTTTCGATTTTCTCTAAAAGAATTCCCTGTCGCATCTCGTTTTCAAATCTCTCAGGCGTAAGATTTTGGGCCTTCAAAAGGTTTGTATATCGTTGTTCGGAGAACGCTCCATCCTCATTATGAAACGCAGGTATCGCGAGTATTTCTTTTTGTATTAAAGCATCGGGCACTAATAAACCTGTCTCTTGAGCAAACATTATCATAAGCCTTCTCTGAATCAGGTCATCGAGAACTGACCTTTTAAATTCATTACTATTAAAATATGTTTGCATCTCAGGATTATCTTTCAGTTGACTTTGCATACTACTTTGGACGCTCCGAAGTAACTGTCCAAATTCATTAACTGACACGGACTCACCGTTTATATTAACTATCTCAGAAGCCTCCGAATTGCCTCGAAAGTAGGAATCGATTCCAAAAAAAGCAAAAGGAAGAATTATAATCGCCAATACCACTTGGACTACCCTTTTGTTGCCAGTAACTAGGTCAAACATATCAAAAATCCCAAAAAAAATTAGTTCCAGAAAAATCTACTCAGATATTATAATAATTTGTGTGTCTTCGTACTCATTTTATACACGACAAAGATATTTTTAAAATCTATACATTTGTCTCAATTATGAGGTTTTCTAATCCCAGAAAAAGGAAGCGCTATGTAGCAGATTATCAAATATCCTAATAGAAATGTCGAGTAATACTTCAAACAGATACCTTTATTGGCTCGTCAGCTTTATTGGTTCGTCAGTGTTATAAATACATTTTTTTTTATTACATTACCCTCAAACCTACTGCGATATGCTAAGATCGCTGGTTTTGTCATCAGAGCATTTAGGAGAGGGTACAGTGAAAAATCAGGCAGACGAATTGCAAAATCGGTGGGCAAATGACCCCAGATGGAAGAACGTAAAACGAAGTTACTCTGCTGAGGACGTTATTCGGTATCGTGGAAGCGTCGAAATAGCCCAGACGCTTGCCGACAACGGCGCAAAAAAACTCTGGGATTTGATCAACAACACTCCTTATGTTAACTCACTGGGCGCTCTAACTGGAAATCAAGCGATGCAGCAAGTGAGAGCCGGCCTTAAAGCCATATACCTGTCTGGTTGGCAAGTCGCAGCAGACGCTAACCTATCTGGGGAAATGTATCCGGATCAATCTTTATATCCGGCAAACAGTGTTCCTTCAATCGTAAAGAAAATAAACAACACCCTCCTGCGAGCTGATCAAATACAGCATATGGAGGGAACAGGAGATATTGATTGGTTAGTTCCAATCGTTGCTGACGCTGAAGCCGGCTTTGGTGGCGTATTGAATGCTTTTGAGTTAATGAAAGCAATGATAGAAGCAGGTGCGGGTGGAGTACACTTTGAAGATCAACTAGCTTCCGTAAAAAAATGCGGGCACATGGGTGGGAAGGTTTTAGTCCCTACAAAAGAAGCTGTGCAAAAACTTTGTGCGGCAAGACTCGCCTCAGACGTCCTCGGAGTACCGACGGTTCTTTTAGCAAGAACAGATGCTGAAGCAGCCAACCTGGTTACCTCTGATGTTGACGAATATGATCGAGAATTTATAACTGGGGAGCGCACTGCCGAGGGTTTTTATCGTGTCGAAAACGGAATTAAGCAAGCGATTTCAAGGGGGTTAGCTTATGCCCCCTATGCTGATTTAGTTTGGTGTGAAACAGGCACTCCTGATCTTTTCTTTGCCAAACAATTTGCAGAGGCAATTCATAAAGAATATCCGGAACAATTATTAGCGTACAACTGCTCTCCGTCATTTAACTGGAAAAAGAATCTCGACGATAAACTAATAGCAAAATTTCAAAATGAACTCGGAGCAATGGGTTATAAATTTCAGTTCATAACATTAGCTGGATTTCATGCTCTTAATTATTCAATGTTTGATTTAGCAAAAGGTTATGCCAAAGAACAGATGACAGCATATGTTGCTTTGCAAGAAAAAGAATTTTCATCTGAGGCTCTTGGCTACTCAGCTACAAAACATCAAAGAGAGGTTGGAACTGGTTATTTTGATGGCGTTTTACAGGCTATCCAAGGCAAGGATACGTCAACCGCGGCGTTGACTGGATCTACGGAAGAGAAACAGTTCAAGTGATTATTTAGGAAGAGTTACTACCAAGATCAATTCTCACGTAACTCTTTCATTTCTCCAAACGAGCTTTATCGTCATAAGGGAACACATCGTGTACTTCTCCCTCAGCTATCGTTGACTGTATTGTCTTCCAATACTCTGGATCAAAAATTTGACCGTGATGTTTTTTTAGAATTCTCTTCAGCTCCGGTTTCCTAACCAAAAATGGTTCCCATGTCTCGGGATATACATCATTTTTGCCAACCGGATACCAAGGCTCGGATGCCATCTCTTCCTCCAAAGTTCGGGCTTGTGGTACTTTCGAAAATTTACACTCACTTAGCAACGTAATTTCATCGTAATCATAAAAGACCACTTTGCCATAGTTGGTTATGCCAAAATTTTTTAAAAGCAGATCTCCAGGGAAAATATTTGCAGCAGCAAGATCTTTAACGGCTTGGCCATAATCGATGACCTCTTTCTCTGACGATTTTGAGGGGTTATTATCAACATGGATATTGAGTGGCAGCATACGGCGCTCGATGTAAACATGTTTGAAAATAATATTATTTTCATCTTCTGTAACAGATTGACTGGCATCTTTTAATAGCATGTTAATTATCGCAACCGAAAACCGATCCCGTGGAATTGCAACATCTTTAAATTCCATGGTGTCTGCCAGGCGTCCTACCCTGTCGTGTTTCTTAACTAATAAGTACTTATCTTTGACCTCATCACGCGTAATATCCTTAACCTGACCAAAACGATCTCGAATAATTTTAAAAACGTAAGGGAACGAAGGCAATGTGAGAACAATCATGACAAGTCCGGCAATTCCTCGTGCCTCTATAAACTTATCGTTTGAGTGAAAAAGGTGGTCAAACAATGTCCTGTAAAATAGAGTTTTACCGTGTTTATGTAATCCTACTGAAGAATATATTTCGGCAGTAGGCTTATTGGGCATCAAAGACTTTATAAAGCTGACGAATGCCGCAGGGATTTCAGTATTGACAAAAAAATAAGATCTCGAAAAACTAAATAACGTTACTAGTTGCTCCTGTTTATGCAAAATTGCATCAATTTTAAACTTCTTATTTTTATCAGGAGTAAGGGCAAGAACTAAAGGAAAATAACGCTCTTTATCAACAAGTCTTGCTATTATATATGCCCCTTTGTTGCGAATAAACAAAGAACTTAAAACATCAATCTTAATTGCTCTATTTGGAGATTTGGAATTATCGATATCGCGCAAAAATTTTAATAACTTTCTTATCTCTTTTTTTATAGACCCTATGCACCCATCGAAAGATATCTCTTTCAAGAGTTCTCTTGTTATCGATAAAAGATTCTTTTGCGTGACCTCGTACGAAAAATAAGCAGGTTTTTCAGCTACTAAAAATTCGGTTGAAAGCATAGGTCTAAAAAAAATAAATTGATTGTTGTAATACTTTCTGTCAAGTAGGCGACACACTACGGTATTGAAAAAAGTTTCTGCCAACTCAGGTTGTTTGATATCCAAAAGCAATCTAATATAGTTTCTTTTTATTTCTGACCAGTCATTAGTGTTTAGAGCACCTACCGGAAAATTAGAAATAATTAGCTCTTTAGTTTCCCTAGCACGTATTTCGTAAAAATCAATTCTTTGTTGAGCTATCCTTTGGATGGCTTTCCATTGGTGATTCTTTAAAGCCTGCAAGGCATCTTCAGTGCTCTCCAAAAAAATAGAATAGTGCCGCTTAAAGCCCGTAAGCAACACATTTGCGATATCTTTATTAATGTCCATTTTTTTAGCAGCCCCAACTATTAAGATAAATAAATGAACTATTTTTTACCTATGGTACTACTGTAGGTTCAAATATTGGCGTATCCAGTGATTCTAGCACACGCCGCCATCGGAAAATGGACTAACCCAACTGTTTTTTCTTACCAAGTGTCAGCATTAAGATAGTCACCACGGTGTAAGTAATAACTATAAACGGTCCGGTAGGGAGGTCCGACAACACGGATATCAACATGGCCAAGAGAATAGCAGATATGCCGCAAATCCACGCATAGATGACGGAATTATTGAAATTCACTACGCCCAAGGCCGGCAAAATTAGACTAGCAAAGACAACATAAACCCCTACGAGCTGAACTGATGAGGTTATCGCCAATGCGAAAATAAGGTAAAACCAAACCCCTCCTCTTGACCTGGGAATCAAAAACCAAGTTGCCAAGGTAAACAAATAAACCGGCAGATGGTAAAGAACATCGCCCCAAGATACAAACAAAATCTGACCTGATAAAAGATGGGTTGTTTTTTCACCCGCAAAAGGATGATCGGCCAAAATTAATATGGTCAAAGAGGCAGCTAGAATGAAAGCAACCCCGATTATGGCCTCTTGATGTTTGGGCATCCTAGACTCTATTTTTCGGAAAAACAACCCGGCTAGTACGGCAGCTCCAAGCGCTGCGGCTTGAACTATTAACATCGGGGGTTCATGGAGTATTATTTCCGCCGCAACGAGACCTAACCCGGCTATTTGGGCTATGGCCAAATCGATAAAAATGATCCCTCGTCTAAGCACCTCTATACCTAGGGGTGCGTGCGTGATCGAAATAAGAAGGCCCGCCACCAAAGGCGGACCTATGATAATCATTAACTCAGTCGTTACCACTGGCCGCTTGAATTAATAGCGAAATCGATCGATCAAACAATGAAAATAGATCTTTGGATTCGGAATCTCCACCAACGGTGTAGGGCATCATGATAGCCGGAATACCAGTTTGTTTGGAGAGCCACTCGCTTGCATCTGCCGACTCATAAGATGCCCTGAAAATGAGATCAACCGGATCTCCTTCCTTTATTTTTATGAGCAAATCCTCAAGGTGGCCGGTAGTCGGGGGAATTCCGGGCCTAGGCTCCAAAGACCCTACCTGCCTAAGATTTAGCCAAGTGATGAGGTATATGAAATTCTTGTGATGGACAATAATAGTTTTTTGATCCAAAGGAGCAGCATCCTTCTCCCATTGAACAATCGCCTTTTCCCACCGGGCGTTAAAATTCTGAAACCGTTTGTCGTAATATTCAGCGTTAGCAGAATCAATTCTGCTAAGACGTTGTAACAAATCCTGACTCACTATCGCAATATTATGAGGATCAAGATGAACGTGCGGGTTTCCCTCTGGATGGACATCACCCATGCTTCGGTCTACATAAGTCGGCTTCTCAAGTACAGTTACTAAATCGGAAGCCATTAAGTAACCGTCCGTACCTGGTTGTACTTTTGCGCTAGCCTTTTGCATCAATACAGGAAGCCAACCAGCTTCCAATCCTGCTCCACTACAAATTACCAAATCAGCCCTACGTATTTTTGCAACGAAGCTCGGTCGTGCACGAATGTGATGAGGATCCTGTTTTGCATGAGTGGCAGCAAAAACCTTTACATGCTTTCCACCAATTTCTTCCGCCAAAGCGGCCCATTCCGGTTCACAAGCAAATATGTTTACCTGGGCATGGGCATTGCAGCTCAAAATCCCCAAACAAAAAATTATTGAGGCGATGTAATGTCTCTTCATTTGATTTTTATCCTGGATAAAAAGTTTTACACTAAATTGGAGTTCGGTAGAACCAAGGTTTTAAGTATGAAAGCCCGCACCAAGGGCGGGCTTTCATAACGTCCTACTTTAGTACTTATGCGCGCCATGGGCACCGATACTCATTATGTACTGCAACATAAATTGTGAATCATTTTGCCCTGCTGCAAGTTGCGCATCGTTGTGCTGCAACCGAACACGACTGAATTCACTATTTGTCCAGTCCACCATGACCGAGGTCATCTCAGGGGTGAACCCACCTCCATCAATGTGGCTTCCTGCTATGGCTGCCGGAGCAGGTGGGGGTATTAACTCTGCATACCGTAAACCGACACGCCACTGAGGGTTAAATTTATAAACGAGTTGAGAATACGAACCAACTTTGTCTCTATCCCAATTCACTGCAACAGCACCGGCACCTGGTGTATTCTCAGTATCCTCGTAAGTTCCGTTCTCCTCACGCCAAAATGTTTCATGTTGCACGATAATCTCTTGCTCTCGCGCATTGCCGGTAGGAGCGTACGTATATCTAAGATCGAGAATTTGCACGTCTGTATCGCCAATAAAAGTAACTACGTTTCCGTGACCTGCTTTCCGGCCACTAACAGACTCTCCGGTGAGCTTATAAACACCCATACGCCAACTGTGGTTGGCTCCGAGATCACCCCCGAAGCGCGCAAACATAGACCGTGATCCGTGACCCTTTCCATCGGGGCCACCGAAAGGAATGTCGTTACCTCTAAACAATCCCATTCCGACTTCAGTATACAAATCTGAGGGAATCACATAGGATATTTCGAATCCATCGTCGTTGTAACCTCCATCCAATATCGCACGGTAGGGTAACGGACGATCTGAAAAATCGTCAGCATGACTGTGGTGCTCATTCAAGTAGCCGAGCGTCCAGAAGGCTCTCCCCATCTTGAGACTCCATCCATCCGCCAGAAAACCTGGAAGAGTCTGCACATAGGCTTCTTCAAGCTCGATTTCAGTTTCTCCATCGTGCTCAGCGATTGCAAAAGTAGAACTCCCATAGAATTTATCATCGACATTAGACGAAAAATTTAACTCAGTATGGTCTACCGCAAAGCCCGCTCCTTTTCTTTCTCCCTCGTGACCAAGAGCAAAACCAGCAACTTCAGCTTCCCCGTCGACTGAATACTGATTAAACCTGCCATTCAGTACCATCCCAATAGATGGATTTGATGAATTATCTTTAACCGACCGGGTAGCAGTCGCTGGAGCATGTGAGTGAGATTGTCCCGCTGATGACCTAGCTTTTGGCTGGCTCTCAACATTTGAGATTTTCGACTCTAACTCTGAAATCCTATCCTCATAAATTTTCTTTAAGCTTTCAATTTCCTGTCGAAGCTTTTCAATATCAGCGTGCCCATCTGCCACAGCCCATGATGGTCCAAGGCAGAGCACAGTGAAAACCAAGAAACATTGCAATATATTTTTCAATGCAACCTCCACTCTATGGTTAAATCTACCCAAATTGAGTAGATTATAAGTAAATACGTCAACTAGTTAGGTTAAAAAAAATGACACAACGTATCAAAATATTTTTATTTTTATTATATTAAAATTAGAGCTTTAAAAACCTAACATGATACATTATATCATTTTTTTATCCTAAGACATAGACTGGCTAGGTTTAAAGGATGGCGGTCAAATTATTTTTTGCTGTCGCAAAAGTGTCTCTAGTAAATATATTCCTCATGCTCATGGGCCTCTAACAAATATGCGGAGGTCGCGAGTTCGTTTTCTATCAACGAAGTTTTCATAACACCCGCCACCCATATAGGGTCCCAAATATCTAGCTCTTTCATTCCCTCTGGATAATTTACAAGAATAATTTGATTAGGAGGAGGAGGAGGCACGTGTATGCATGCTCCATAAAAAGGCACTAAAAAAAACTGAGTAATACGTTTATTTTCAAATTCTAACGGTATTACAAATCCAGCAATTTTGATCGATTGTCCATCCAACTCAGGTATTACATTTACAGACGTTAGAGCCTGCTGATATTGCTCGTCATCAATGAAGGGAATATTGATTTCTGTATTGTCGATTATTCGATCAATCAAGGATGGGTCATCAACAGGGTGAGGAATTGGCCTCGACAAAATCTCATACTCCCACTCAGGAATTAAGTTCATCCATTCAACAGTTTTGTAACTGCCGGTCCCTTTTTGTTTCTCTGCCGCCACAGCCACAACTTGCACTTCCGTCATAGGACCCACCATGGTCGGCACGTCGATCTGCTCGTAGGGATTCGCATGTTGCGGGGAAGTTTTTTCCTCTTTCAATAGTAATAAGTCGACAATGAGCAGCAGAATAGGGAGAACCACTATCGCTCCTAAACCCACCATTCTACTAATTTTCATCCCAGCTCCCATCAATTCGATATCAAATAATTATGAAACATTGTATCATTGAAATTGATATCACTATACTCTAAGGAATCCCGGAATCATGATAGCACTAGAGTTGCAAAACGTCCGATTTTGTTATCATTCATCGCAAGATGATCTCACTATAAATATCGAGCATTGGTCGGTAAAAAAAGGCGAGCGAGTTTTCATTCATGGACCTTCGGGCTGCGGAAAGTCCACAATGTTAAACTTACTGAGCGGAATATTACCGGTATCTAACGGAAGTTTATGTGTGCTTGGAAAAAATCTTGAGAAGATGAGCAACCGTGAACGGGATCGCTTCCGTGCTAATCACATTGGATATGTTTTTCAACAATTTAATTTGATTCCTTACTTGGATGCCATAAACAATATTCAGTTAGCGCGACATTTTTGCAATAAAAATAAACATCACGACCCTCGCGAGGAAATAGAGGAATTGTTACAAAGTTTAAATATCGCACAGTCAGATTGGCGAAAGCCTACCTCCCGTTTAAGCGTGGGCCAGCAACAACGAATTGCTATAGCCAGAGCATTTATTAACACGCCCGAACTACTAATAGCCGATGAGCCTACGTCATCGCTAGATTCAAATAATCGGGATCATTTTATGTCTGCCTTGCAATCTCTTGTTACAAAACACCAAGCGACATTAATATTTGTCAGTCACGATACAACACTCGCAAAAAATTTTGACCGAAAAGAATCTCTGAATAATCTCAATAAAGGTAGTGGCATATAATGTTTATCAAACTTGCATTACAAAGTCTGATTAACCGAAAAGGCTCAGTTGTAATGACAATATTGGCGATGACGGTCAGTATTTTTGTGTTGTTAGGTGTTGAACATGTCAGACATCAGGCAAAAGAAAGTTTTACCAATACAGTTTCGGGAACAGACCTCATTGTGGGAGCAAGAACAGGAAGTGTTAACTTGCTTTTGTACTCAGTATTCCGTGTCGGCACACCAACTAATAATATTACTTGGGATTCTTTTCAAAGAATTTCTTCAAGCAGAAATGTAGAATGGGCTATCCCTATCTCATTGGGGGATTCGCACAAAGGATACCGCGTAATTGGAACTAACCACGATTATTTTAAGTACTTTAGCTATGGTAATAAACGTTCCCTGACTTTTCTTGAGGGAAAACCTTTCGAAAAAATGTTAGATGTGGTGTTGGGCTTTGATGTGGCAACCAAACTCGGATACAAACTAGGCGATAAAATTGTGGTAGCGCACGGTGTAAGCAAAACCAGCTTTAGCCTACATGATGATAGGCCATTTACTGTTGTGGGGATTTTGGAGCCCACTGGCACACCGGTTGATCAATCACTGCATGTCAGCCTTCAGGGAATAGAAGCAATTCATATTGATTGGAAACAGGGAGTAAAAATTCGCGGCAGTACGTTAACGATTGAGCAAATTGAGAAAATGACTCTAGAACCAAAAACCATTACAGCCTTCATGGTAGGTTTAAAATCCCGAATTGCAACTTTTCGTGTACAACGTGCGATAAACAATTACAACAAGGAACCTCTCATGGCCATCCTACCCGGTGTAGCCCTCTCAGAATTGTGGCAAATGATGGGAATTCTTGAAAATACACTTCGTTTAGTTTCTGCTCTTGTGCTTGTAGCTGCCTTGTTGGGTCTTAGCGCGATGCTTTTAGCGTCCATCCGAGAAAGACAACAAGAAATACGACTACTACGAGTCGTTGGTGCACCACCATTCTTTCTATTTCTGTTAATAGAGTTAGAAGCCATTTTGATAAGTCTCACGAGTATTTTTTTGGGAGCAATAATGCTCTATTTTTGTCTTGAGTTGGTTCGTGATTTGCTGATATCGCATTTTGGTCTCCATATCACTTCCAACATTTTTTCAAATAGTAGTCCAATTTTCTTAATATTTGTCATTTTTGCAACATTATTAGCGGCAGCAGTGCCGTCTTTCACAGCTTATAAATCAGGCAAATAAAACGTTTGATTTTTATAAGGAGAACTATATGCGCATCATTACACTCTTATTCTCATTTTCTTTACTAATCTGTTCTTATTGTTTTGCTGGAAGTCATGAACACGATGAACATCACCACGATGAACATCACGATGATGAGGAAAAACATGGAACTCAAGATGCTCATCTGCATGGATATGCAGAAGCAAACGTCGTTATCGACGGAAATTCCCTTGAATTCAACCTCGATTCGCCCTCTGCGAATATAGTTGGCTTTGAATACGAAGCATCAACACAGTCCGAAATTGATACCGTAAAGGCAGCAGAGAAAACTCTGAAAAATACCAAAAAGATGTTTTCATTTAAAGGAACCAGCTGTCAGGCAAAAAAAGTATTAGTAGATGTTTCAGCATTATTAGACAAAAAAACTGACGCCGCGCATAATACTGAACATGACCATCATGATGAGCATCACCATGATGAGCATGGAGATGACGGTGAGGTGCACAGTGACGTCGAGGCAAATTATCAATTTGTATGTAAAGATGGCTCAAAATTAAAATCGATAGCTTTGGTGCTGCTAAACAGTTTTCCGGCAATTGAAACCCTTAAAGTTGACTGGGTAAAAGATGGCAAACAAGGAAGTGTCAAGTTATCCGGAAAATCCAACGAAGTAGAATTTAAATAAATTAATGACTAAACTAGAAAATATAATTAAGGGGGCGGAGCAACACTGTAGAAGAAAAGGAACCCGTCTGACACTAAAAAGGCAATTGATTTTACGGTGTTTGCTCCTCCGAAAAAAACCAACGTCGGCATACGGCATAAAAACGTATTTACAAGAAAACTACGGAGAAGAAATGCCGGCGACGTCTATATACAGGATATTAAGTTTTCTCCAAGAAAACCTGCTCGTCCATAAACTGCAGGCCCATAACAAATTCATAGCCTGTGCACACATCGTGTGCAAACACGATCATGGAACTCCCCAATTTTTAATCTGCCAAAAATGTGAAACCGTCAAGGAAATCGACAGTAATAGTACATTGATTGAGGAGTTGCAAAGAGATATTCGACGTTCTAACTTCCAACTAATTTCTCCTCAGCTTGAAATGCTTTGCATATGTAATGATTGCCAAACCGAAACAGCAACAAAATCGATATAGAATTTACCGGTATTCAGCGGCATAAGATATCGTGCCAAATAAAATGGACATAACCGAGGCAAATAGATTTTCTGGCATAAGCCTTGTTGTTGCAGCGACATTGTTTTTTTCAATTATGGATGCAATTGCTAAAAATCTAGTGCAATCGTATTCGGTGATCAACATTACCTGCGTGAGGTATGTCATACAAGTTTTTTTGTTGATCATCATTTGCGGATTTCAGCTTGGTAAAAACCTTTTCACTACTGAATTTGTTTTTATACAAGTAGCAAGAGGTTTTTTAATTGTTGGAATAAGTATCACTTTTTTTGTTAGCTTAAAATACCTTCCTCTTGCCGATGCCACGGCAATTACTTTTATCAGTCCAATACTAACACTTGTCTTGGCTTTATTTTTGTTAAAAGAGAAAATAATGCCACGTCTTTGGATAGCAGTTTTTTTTGGGATGATCGGTGTGATTGCTATTATAAAACCCACTGGCGTCTTTTTTTCCCCGATAACTTTATTACCTGTCCTTACGGCTATCCTATATAGTGCCTACGAAATTCTAACAAAAAAAATATCTGGGACGGAATCTCCGTACACCTCACTTTTTTATTCTGCAATGGTGGGCGCATTGATATCAAGCCTAGTTCTACCGCTAACATGGCAAACGCCCAATCTCCAACAATCTTTTCTCCTTATTTCGCTTTCGGTAGTCGGATTACTTGCGCACTATTTTTTAATTTTATCACTGAAGTATGTATCAGTATCCACCATTCAACCCTATCACTATCTCTCTTTAGCATGGGCCTCGCTAATCGGGTATCTAGTTTTCAACGAGATCCCAGATTCTCTTTCAGTTTTGGGAATACTGGTAATTGGTTTTTCAGGAATAATTGCCGTAAAATTAGAATCAAGAAAATAAAATCGATCCGATTAAGTGGCATTAGCCAAATAAACATTTCAGAGATTGCTTTTACTTATAATTGTTCCCATCAATCTGAACATACAATATTCGCCAAATATGCGATAGCAGATCCATCCGGGATATTTATTTTAGGCTGCTTACCCTCTGTGGCACTTTCGCTCTTCCAATTTTTATCTTTGTAGTAGATCGCTTGAATATATCTAAATGAATATTCCGTACAATTTATCTGCTGATAAATTTCCGAGCTTTGGTCTTTGTATTTAGATGGCTCGGCATACCTTGTCCTGACCCACAAAAGAACTCGGTCACCTAACTTTCTAATTTTATAAATATCATAAAAATACTCGGAACCCTCATCGTTAGTTGCAAATTTGACCCAATCACTCGCGGCATTTGTCGAAAAACATAACAACAAAAAAATAATGCATCTTTTCATATTTCGACCTCACCAAATGGAACTGGTATCGTTATTTTTATGCTGGCTGATACCCCCCGTTAAAAAAATATTTTTTACCGATCAACCCTAGATAAATTCGCGTTTTTTGGGAAGAATATAAGCCTAACATAATTCTTCAACTATTTATTTCTAATGCAAACCCTCTAATTATGGAAATTCCTACTCCTTAAATATTTTATACAAACCGATATTCACCGATTTGCTTACCTGTGGAGGAAAAAACAAATCGATAAAATTTAACTAATAAATCTAAGCATGACAGAGATCTGCGACAAGGCTCCCCTGTAAAAGACTCTAAAAACATCCCCGTCCTTTTATTAAATTAATTAACTGTCTAAAATCGCGTGATTTCGCATTTCGTGTTGTTATCCACTTTACGTGTTGCTCTCTCCCTTTATTTACGTCAACACCTATACCCCATAGAGGATCGGTTGTATTTGGAATTACTGAATATCTAACATCGATAATGTACCGCGAAGAGGCTATGAAACCTAGATGATCACTCGAGAACCACCTAAACCGTTCAATATCCAACGCTTGTTGACTACTTTTGTCTAGTTTAGGAATATGTTTTTCAAGATTAAATTTTAAAATTTTTTCACCTGGACATACTAATGATGAGTCAAACACTCGAATCGCATCTATGTAAAAATAGTCGTTATAGCTATACACCGACTTCCATAAAACCAAATTTCCAATGCTGGGTTTGACAATTATTTTATTTGGCAGGTGATTTCTTTGTGCGGCCAAAAGGGTTATTTTCTTTAACGCCCTTTCATGTTGATAAAGACCTAAAACTAGATAACCTAATATCCATGCTGTACAAAGCAAGCAGAATAATTTTTTTTTTGTAATCATAATCAAAACAATAAAGCCAACTATAGTCAAGGTAAAAACTGGATCAATAATAGAAATAATATTCCACGCAATCCTAGCATCCGAAAATGGCCAAAGCAGTACAGTCCCATAAGACGTACATGCGTCTAACAATCCGTGTGTACCATATCCAATAGTCGATATGACATACGCTGTCTTAAAATTAAAAAAATAACGCAAAATGGGAAATAAAATAGTAGTGACTATAAGCCCGCCGAACGGAATAAAAATTAGCGCATGCGTAAAATGGCGGTGAAACTCGATAGCAAGTAAAGGATCAGTTGTCGATTTTATTAAGATATCTAAATCAGGCACCATAGCCGAAATGCACCCAAGAATTGAAGCAGCTAAAAGCCTTTTCCTTGATGCTGCGACGCTAGCAAAAGCCCCACCAACGACCGCCTGACTTACAGGATCCATAGGTTCAAGACTTTTGAGAACAAATTCACACTTTGGCGTGCGACAAACGCTTTAAGATTAATCACTTTAAACGAAAAATGCTTAGAACTATATTTTCCTAAATTTTTTTTCAACTACCCGCAAACCTGATTCTGCTTTATGCGGAAATCCAGTGTATCCCCGGGGTAGACATCCACCCATGCCCCATCCGGATCAACCCCCATATTCCAGTGGAACTCGTCACCATTACTACCTAACCAATAATTATTGAGTATTTGGAACCTCTTTTTTGTCAAAGTACAGTCTATTTTATAGATATTAACGTAAGCTGCGACATAGTTTCCCTCATTAAGTTTGCATCTGTTTGTATACTCCTGATTACACCAATTCCAAACATTCTGCCAAACACCGCTTTCTTCAATTTTAAAAAAAGTTTTGGTCATCAGAATACTGTAAAAATCATCACGCAAAGGCGGAAGATTCCATTCCTGAGATAGACCGATATCGAATTTATCGTCTCTTTCGATTGCTATCCAATCTGCTTCCGCTAAAGTTAGGGCGGTTAGGAAAGTTGAAAAAAACAAAAGTTTCAATTGAATCATCTGTAGGTGATTAAATATTACTTTATTTACAAAGAGCTTTGGCAAGGCTCTCTAATTCTGACCCCGCAGGAATGTATGCGGTGTGCGGCACATCATTGATTTTGCCTTGTTCCAGCCAGTTTCGGTCATTGAAAAAGTACACTATCAAAAGGGTAACTGTATTCCGTTTGCAATCCAGCTCAATTTGAGACTTAGTTGCCTCATTTACAGTTTTCTGTCTGACCCAAAGTTTAACCTTACCCTCACTATCCTCAATATCTTTTAAATGGTACGAAAATTCGTAATCGCCGCCGGCATTACCCTTGATAATCTCCCATTCAGCTAGACCAAGATTAGGGATAAGGAGAATAAAAGTAAGTAATATTTGCTTCATGTTAGTTAAGATCAACATGGTTGATAGACCCTCTACAATCTCATAAAAAACGATGCCGTACAATTGCAGATAACCATAATTATCATTTGAAACCAGAGTGATAAAAACATAAGTTGACTGAATCGACTTCCGCCTAAAATAACTACAAGAACCCAGCAACCACCACCACTTTTTACTTCTTTAGTGTATAAAACATCATTTTACATACATTCTACTACTGCACTGGCTAGCTAATTTAAGACACCTCAAAATGCTAATTCAAATAGCCGTAAAATTATCGCAACAGTTCTTTAGTTCAAACCATTAATATATATATCTCCAAAACTGAGATTCGTTAGAATATCACCACTAGGGGCGTGTATCCAAATTTCAGGAGTGATAAAGACAGTCAACCTTTATATAAGCACCATACCTACAAAGTCATTAACTGCCTTGAGAAAAGGCTAAGAAGAACCTCGACGTCTTTTCTACCGGTATAATTCGGCCTAATTACAATCGCGATTTCCCTGTGAGGCCCCTTTTCATTCAAATGACTGCTAGTCAATTCAGGATCCGAATTAAGTAGCTGACTGATGGCCATCTTTGGTATGACCGTGGTGCCCATTCCTCCTTTTACCAGCTGAATTACAGTGGTTAACGTCGATGCCCTAAAACTGTGTTGAAAAGACTCTGATATTTTACAGGCTGCTAGAACGTGGTCTTTTAAACAATTACCATCTTCTAAAAGAATTAACTCAGACGTTTTTAAATCCCTCGCTTTAATTTTACCAACTTTGGATCGTTTATCATTGGCTTTACTGACCCAAAAAAAATCCTCCTCCCAAAACTTAAAAGCAATCATTCCCTTTAGATCATACGGCAATGCAAGGATTGCCATATCTAAATCTCCAGCCTTAACCCTATTAATCAATACTTCACTCTGAGCTTCCTCTAGCTGCAATTTTAATTTCGGGTATTCGATGGTCAATTTCGGCAAAACCATAGGGATAAAAAAGGGACTAATAGTAGGTATAATTCCCACCGATAGTCGATGAGACAAAGGCTCCGACTGCAACTCAGAAATTTTCTTAATATCCTCCAGTTGAAGTTTTATTAATTGTGCTTTTTTTATAAAATCTGCCCCTAGATTAGTAACCATTACTTTTCTATTGTCTCTCTCAAATACCTGAAATCCAAGCTGTTTTTCCATTTCCGTTATGGCATTGCTAAGAGTGGAGGGAGTTACAAAACATTCGTCGGCGGCCTTTCTAAAATGTAAATTAGCAGCAACTTTTAGGGCATACCCAATTTGCTTGATCGTTATCATGATAATTCGATTTTTTTAATCATAAAGTTTAATTTATCTACATTTATCAATATATAGGTTTTCTGATAATTTAGAAACGTTTTAATTCACCTAACTACATTTTGATAAGGAATCTAAATGGGCCTCATTAACAGAGAAATTGTACCTTTTGAAGCAGACGCCTTCCAAGACGGAAAATTTATAACGGTAAATAGCAATGATATGAAGGGAAAATGGGCTGTTTTATTTTTCTATCCTGCGGACTTTACCTTCGTATGTCCCACTGAGCTTGGAGATGTGGCGGATCACTATGATGAATTCAAATCGTTAGGTGTAGAAATTTATGCGATTTCGACTGACAGTCATTTCTGTCATAAAGCATGGCATGATTCATCAGAGACAATAAATAAAATTAGGTACCCAATGATCAGTGATAGTACTTTTACAATTTCGCGCAGCTTCAATGTGCTCCGGGAAGGCGAAGGAAGAGCTGATAGAGGAACATTTATTGTTGATCCAGACGGAATTATACAGGCAATGGAAATAACATCTGAAGGAATTGGCAGGGACGCGACTGATCTGATGAGAAAAGTAAAAGCAGCTCAATACGTAAGGGCACATCCAGATGAGGTATGTCCAGCAAAATGGCAAGAAGGGGAAGACACCCTAGCTCCTTCTCTTGACTTAGTAGGAAAAATATAAGGGGGCCGTAACTCCCAAGAAAAGTGCCACCTAGTTTGTGATCCTTAGCAGTTATGAATAGCCCTCTCATAAATCATAGCTTGATCAAGGCTGTAAAAAGCTACGCAAGCAATATGCAGAATAAGGTTACCCTTGTCCTACAGAAAGGCAGTCATGATAAAAGAGACGATCTGGTCGGTTTTTTAAAAGCCGTCAGTTCTGCTTCTGTCATGATACAGTTTGAAGAAAGAGACCTGGGAACGATTGCAAGAAGTCCTATAACCTTCACGCTTAAGTCGAATGATGAGTTTTCAGGGATATATTTTTCCGGTATCCCTGGAGGGCATGAATTTAATTCATTGATCTTGGCTATACTGCAGTGCGGAGGAGCTGACCTAAAGCTTGACGGTATGCTTCAAAAAATAATTAAGAAGATATCTGATGTAATCAACTTTCAGGTTTTTGTTAGTCTGAGCTGCCAAAACTGTCCCGATGTTGTCCAGACGTTAAACAAGTTTGCGATTCTTAATAACAATATAAGCGTTGAAACAATTGATGGAGGTTTATTTCAAGATCTTGTCTCCGAAAGAGGTATTCAAGGAGTTCCTAGCGTGTATCTAAATGATGAGCGTTTTCTTACTGGAAGGGTTGATGTCGCTAAAATAATCGAACAACTTCAGGTTCAATACCCCGACTTAGGAAATCATGATATTGATTCTCTTCCTATGCAGGATGTCACCGTAATCGGAGGTGGTCCCGCTGGTATAAGTGCCGCCATCTACAGCGCGAGAAAAGGATTGAAGGTTACTCTTATAGCAGAAAAAATGGGTGGGCAAGTTGCAGAAACACTAGGAATCGAGAACATGATTTCTGTTTCGAGTACAACTGGAGCAGAGCTCACCAAATCAATGCAGAATCACTTAAAAGATTACCATGTAAGCGTCAAGGAGCATCAAAAAGTTATTCGAATCAACAAAGCTGATGTAAAAGAAATTGAGCTTTTCTCTGGTGAGATCATCCAAAGTCGAAGCATAATAATTGCCACCGGAGCAAATTGGAAAGAGCTAAACATTCCCGGCGAAAAAGAAAATTTGGGTAACGGAGTTGCCTATTGCCCGCACTGTGACGGACCTTTTTTCAAAAATAAAGATGTTGTAGTCGTTGGTGGTGGAAATTCAGGAGTAGAGGCAGCTCTGGATTTATCCAGTATTGTTAACTCAACAACCATTATAGAATTCTTGCCTGATTTAAAGGCAGATCAAATCTTAGTAGATCAAGCAAAAACAAGGAAAAATATAAATATTTTATGTGGTATCGAGTGCAAAGAAATTCACGCAATCGATGGTAAAGTATCATCTATTTCATATATTGATCGAGAAACCAAACAAGCTAAAATTCTTAAAACCGACGGAGTTTTTGTTCAAATTGGCCTAGTTCCAAATAGTCATTTTTTGAACGGCATCGTCGCTTTAAACGAATACGGAGAGATAATTATTGATGATAGAGGAAGAACTTCCGAGGGAGGGATATTTGCTTGTGGGGATGCAACCAACGTACCTTACAAACAAATTAGCATCTCGATGGGAGAGGGGGCAAAAGCAGCAATAGCAGCAGCTGAATTTTTACAAACCCATTCTGTTAATCAATAAACTTCTGTATCAGACAGAATAGATAAACTTTTATACTGACCACTCTCACGGTGCCTCCCCGATACCAGTTATGGTTTATCAAATAACACCCCCATTGACAGGGGAGGTAAAAAATAAGTTACCGGGGGTGGGGTTAAGTCCAGACGGTTTTAAAAACGATTGAGATACTAACTGGGAAGTGATGCGTATACTGGGTTAGGGGTGATCCCGTTTTTGAATTAATAATAAGTCTCCAAGCTAAAGATGTAGGCAATTTAAGCCAATCTCAAATGGTCCTAAAATTGGTTTTAAAAAATACGTAGTTATTGTTTTTATCCAATAAATACAGTTATTTAATTGCAATAAATGGCGGAGTGGACGGGACTCGAACCCGCGACCCCCGGCGTGACAGGCCGGTATTCTAACCAAACTGAACTAC